>JADMIO011701141.1_pt1 | contig 23710 bp, 3 predicted proteins | sample 8958161 | NCBI WGS metagenome assembly JADMIO01 (sample SAMN16585339, study PRJNA669376) | soil metagenome | isolation source: Crop rotation soil | place: USA: Cullars Rotation, Alabama | collected 2011
TATGGTGAAAGTTGGAACCTCTTACGTGCCGATCAGATTAAAACGAAAGGCCCAGTCTTTCGACTGAGCCTTTCGTTTTATTTGACCATGTTGGTATGATTTAAATTAATACGACTCACTATAGGGTCAGTGCGGCCGCGACTTCAAGTCACGTGAATTCCAAGCTTCGGATCCCACTGTGCTGGAAAGACTGCTTCCACATGGATTAACAGATTTTGCACAGATAAATCCTCCTTTAAACTTAGTAGAGAATTTCACCGTGATGCAAGGACCAGTTGCAGAACCAACAACCGTTGCTCCTGCAGGTAATGTCCATGAATATGAGGTAGCACCTGGAACAACAGGGTCAACACAGTATACTACGTTTGTTTTTTTACATACGCCGCTCGCACCACTAATAGCCGCAGGAGCACCAGAAGAACCACTGGCAGAACCGACAACAACATTAGCAGTAGTGTTACAACCATTCGCATCTGTTACGCTGCATGAATAATTTCCTGCTGCAAGTCCTGTAGCTGGATTTGTTGTTTGTCCACCAGGAGACCATAAGTAAGTATAAGATGGCGTACCACCAGAAACACTAACTGTTGCAGTTCCATCATTAGAAGAACAACTAGCTGGAGTAGATGATCCTGTTGCAACAAGTTTAGTTGGCTCATTAATATTTACCACTGGACTAGTTGCAATACAACCTCTCGAATCAATAACATCAAATGTATATGATCCCATTCCATAGCCACAGAACACACCGGTTCCGAAATATGGAGATTGTCCACCCGAAGCGGAGACAGTAACGCAAGTAGTTCCACCATAACAAGCAATTGTTCCGGCAGTAGCATTTACAACTGGTGAATCATTTGTATGAGTTACTACACCTGTTGAAGTATTACATGCATCGGCTGTACATGGATTTCCATCATCTGTGTTCACCGGGTTATGGTAAACTCCGCTGATGACATCACAACCATCAGAAGTACATGCGTTACCATCATCTGTAGAAACAGGTGTATGGAAGACTCCAGTTACACTATTGCAACCGTCAGTTGTACATACGTTTCCGTCGTCTGTATTTATCGCTGTATGTGTAATGCTTCCGGTAGAAGTATTACATGCATCAGTTGTACAAGCATTGTTGTCGTTAATGTCGACAGTAATGTGATATGGTCCATTTACAGGATCACAACCATCCGTGGTACAAGAGTTTCCATCGTTGGTATTGACAGGATTATGGTATACTCCTGTATTTGTATCACAACCATCGATCGTACAAACGCTGCCATCATCTGTATTTACAGGTGTGTGGAATACAGTTCCTGAAAATATATCACATGCATCTGCAGTACAAGCATTATTATCATCGATTGCAACTGGAACATGAGTTATTGCACCAGTACCTGAGTCACAAGCATCTGTTGTGCAAGCATTGCCATCGTCAGAATTTACTGCAATATGATATACACCTGTCATTGCATCGCATCCGTCGATTGTACAGAAGTTGCCATCATTCGTTGCTACAGGATTATGGAATACGCCTCCGATAGATTCGCAACCATCTGTAGTACATAAATTATTGTCGTCAATATTTATAGGATTGTGGAATACACCTGATGCTGTGTTACAGCCGTCAGCAGTACATGCATTATTATCATCTGTGTTAACTGACTGGTGGAATATTCCAGTCACAGGATCACAACCATCAAATGTACAAGCATTGCCATCATTAACTAAAACAGCATTATGGAATTCACCTGTAAGTGTATTACAGCCATCAGTTGTGCAGGCATTGCCGTCATCAGTATTAATAGTAACATGTGTAATTGCTCCGGTTGAAGGATTGCAGGCATCAGTTGTACATGCATTACCATCATCTGTTGTTACTGGAACGTGAGTAACAGCACCAGTTGATGTATTACATGCGTCAGTAGTACATGCATTACCATCGTCAGTATTAACTGCTGTGTGAGTAATTGCTCCTGTAGTAGGATTGCAGGCATCGGTCGTACATGCATTACCATCGTCCGTAACTAAAGGAACGTGAGTAATAGCTCCTGTAGAAGTATTACATACATCTGTTGTACATGCATTGCCATCATCCGTATTTACTGCAGTATGAGTAATTGCTCCCGTAGAAGGATTGCAGGCATCGGTCGTACATGCATTACCATCATCTGTTGTTACAGGAATGTGAGTAATGGCGCCAGTTGATGTATTACATGCATCAGTTGTACATGCATTACCATCGTCAGTATTTACTGCAGTGTGTGTAATGATACCAGTCGAAGGATTACATGCATCAATAGTGCAGGCATTTCCATCATTGGTGTTTGCCTGAACATGAGTGATTGCTCCTGTAGCTGTATTACAAGCATCAGTCGTACAAGCATTGCCATCATCAGTATTCACAGAAACATGTGAAACGCCAGTAAGTGAATTACAACCATCGATCGTACAAGGATTGCCGTCATCTGTTGGTACAGGAGTATGATAAACTCCACCAACTGTTTCACAGCCATCGGTTGTACATAAGTTATTGTCATCAACATTTACTGGATTATGGAATACTCCGCTTGAAGTATTACATCCATCAACAGTACATGCATTATTATCATCAGTGTTAACAGGAATGTTGAATACACCATTAACTGCATCACAACCATCGAATGTACAAGCATTGCCATCGTCTACCGGTAATGGAGTATGGAATACGCCAGTAGAAGTGTTACAGCCATCCGTTGTACATGCATTTCCATCATCAGTATTTACTGGTGTATGTGTCACGCCCGTTGAAGTATTACAACCATCAATTGTACATGCATTACCATCATCCGTTGATACAGGATTATGATATACACCACCAATTGATTCGCAACCATCGATTGTACATGCATTGTTATCATCCGTAGTAACAGGGTTGTGGAAAACTCCTGTTAATGAATTGCAACCATCTGCTGTACATGCATTGTTATCATCTGTATTGATTGGAGAGTGGAAGACACCATTTACCGGATCACAACCATCAATTGTACAAGCGTTACCATCGTCTGTGTGAACAGGTGTATGGATTTCTCCTGTAATGGTATTACATCCATCTACAGTACATGCATTACCATCAAATGTATTTATAGGGTTATGAGTTATTTGACCGGTTAATGTATTACAAGCATCATCAGTACATGCATTGCCATCATTAATATTAAATGGAAGATGGAATACTCCGTTTACAGGATCACAACCATCAAATGTACATGCATTGCCGTCGTTACGATTAACCTGTGTATGAGTAATCACACCTGTTGCAGTGTTACATGCATCAATAGTACATGCATCTTGATCGTCGATATTTACAGTGTAAGTAAATGACCAGCTTGATGATAATCCTGAACAATCAGTATATGTGTAATTATAAGTTCGTGTTCCTTCACACACTAATGGATTTGGTGATTCAACAACAGAAACCAATACCGGATTAATCGGAGCACCGCAAACATCTGTAACAATAGGGGTAGGAGGTGGAACTGCTTCAAGTTTAGATTGAACAGTTGCAGAACCATTGGCCGGAACTACAGGAGGTGTTGTATGATCAACTGTATAAGTGTATTTCCAATTTACTGATCCGCCAAAGATGTCAGTATAAGTATATGTATAAATCAATGTTCCTTCGCAGCCTGCATAATTACCGCTTGTTACCGGTGCTGATGGCGTGATAGGATTACCACAAACATCATTTACGTTTGGAGGTGTAGGAGTTTGTGCGCATTGAACAGTACTAGAACCATCTGGTGGTACAACTGGTAATGCATATGTAGTTCCTACAGATACTGAAGTTGTTGATGTACATCCATTCAGATCCGTTACTAATACAGTATAATTTCCTGCTGTAAGTCCGCTGGCTGTTGAAGTTGTTGCTCCTGATGACCAAGAGTAACTATAATTTCCTGAACCACCAGTTACATTAACAGTTGCCGTTCCATTGTTAAATGAAGGACATGTTGCTTCGGTTGAAGAAGAAGTTAAAGCAAGATTACAAGGAGCTGAACATCCTGCAACAGGCTGGAATCCATTTGTGCCCTGACCTGGAGTTGTTTCTATGTTTGTATCTGTTCCTGTGATCAGGTAAGGAATGTAAATGAAGTTAGCAGAAGCAGTACCGCCGATTTCAGGCTGACCTCCCGGAGGAGTTGCCAAACCACCGTAAGCAACAGGAATCTGAGCTGCATATCCTGGCTCTGTAGAATTCGTATTTACTTTCACCGGTGAAGTTGTACCATACCAGTTACATGTAAAGTTTTTCTGATTTGCTCCAGGTGCCGGTAAAGAACCACCACTCTGACGATCCTGAATCTGACCATACCAGTTTCCACTGATGTTATTATTATGAACATTACTGTTCAATGCAGTTTGTACCGGACTGTTTGTACCGCCACTTGCATCAAGGAATAAAACTCCAACCGTCCAGTTGTCATTGATATTGTTTTCAACAATCGTTAAATTATCAGTCTGGTTACGGAAGATTAAACCTGTACGATTAAAAGTAATATCGTTATTACGAATTGTATGAGAAGAACTGTTATTGATATCAATACCTGTTCTGTTTCCTGTAATCACGTTATCGCGGATCAATGCACCAGTGATGCTTGTTCCCTGGATTGCAATGCCTGCAGAATTGAGACCCGGATTATTCCAGTCTGTAGTGTTGTTACCAATACGAGTAATGGTGAAGCCAGCTATCACAACATTGTTTGCAGTGATACGAACAGTAGCACCATCACCACCAATTACTCCACGGATACTTGTGCTTCCTGCACCTGCTCCAAGAATAGAAAGTGATTTAAATACGTTCACATCTTCATCGTAATTTCCCGGATCAACCGTAATCGTATGACCATTTAAAGTAGGTGCAGCATTAACAGCTGCCTGGATCGTACAATAGTTTAATCCTGTGTTGATGTTATGTACCGGTCCGGCAAGACTGTTATTCACAGTTACTGAAGCGGATGCTGTGCAACCAGTAACATCAGTAATCGTTACAGTATAAAGTCCTGAAGTAAGACCAGTCGCTGTTGCAGTAGTCGCGCCATTTGACCATGAGTAAGTATATGGTCCGGTTCCACCACCTGTAACATTTGCTGTAGCTGTTCCATCATTATATAAAGGACAATTCGCATCAGTTGAAGTTGCCGAAGCTGTTAATGCACAAGGAGCGCAAACTGCCAAAGGTTGGAAACCTATTGCACCACTATTATCAGTACCATCAGCTAAATAAGGGATATATGTAATGGTTCCTGAAATTGATGCAGCTACAGCAGGAGCAGAATTTGTTCCCCACCAGTTACAAGTAGCATCAACATTAAATGTACCTGCACCTGATAATCCCGTTCCGTTCTCCAGGTTAAATGGAGTATTACCTGTAATAGAATTATTATGCGCTTGTAAAGTAAGTGACTGTCCAGCTTCAGATTCAAGGAAGAATCCGTCACCAGTATTATTTTTAACATAATTGTTGTTGAAGTCTACGGAAACATTTGCACTTCCAAAACCAAACAGGTTTGTCGTAACATACATTCCGGTACTATTTGCTTTATTCTGCCCGTCAATTTCGTTTTCAAAGAAGACTGGCGTAACAGGAGCATTTTGCCCTGCACATGCCATTCCGACGTCAACATTCTTTACAGTATTATGAGAAACCTGAACATTACGATATGGTGCAAAGACCCAGATTCCATATCCAAACACGTCGCTGTTTTGAACTAGGTTATTATCGATAACGTCAGCTACTCCGCCAAGTCCTCCATTGTTATCGGAGTGTATTCCACTTCCTGAACTTGAAACTGTATTACCTGAATAAACAGTTCCTGTTGACCAGTTGGAAGAAATACCATCGTTACAATCAGTAACATTATTGTTCGTAAAGAATCCTGAACCACCGAAGTTGAACATTCCAATTGATCCCGGATTAGCCTGTACATTTGCGATTACGTTATTGTGGAAATTAAAAGAACCTCCTGATGAAGCATAAATACCACGGAGATAAATATTCTGAATAGTTACATTATATACTTCAAGATTTTGATAAACTCCTAACGTGTGATTCGTAATGATACCATTGCGAGCATCAAGATCAGCGCCTCCGACAACTGTTCCACTTGTAAGTGATGTATTATCACCATCGATAGTTAAGTCGTGTATCACAACGTTGTTTTCCTGAACAAGGAATACATTGCTTGAACCTGCACATAAAGAACCACCACCGGCACCACCACAATTAGGATTGCTGGTGGAAGGATAAACATTAGTTATACCCTGACCTTGTCCTGCAATGTTTACCTGTTTGTTTACAGTAACAGCATCGATGAACGAACCAGGACCGACATTTACTGTCCAGCCATTTGAAGATGCATCAACACCGCGCTGAATTCTTGCAGCAGTAGTGACAGGAGTTACAAAACTATTAACAGTAACATAATCGTGGTTTGATTTTATTGTTACAAAACCAAGTCCGCTTGCATCGATAGAATGTTGAATCCTGTCTTCAACTGCGAATAGATTTGTTAATGACATTGCTGAAGGTAATTGAAGTCCTGAGCCAACATCATATTTATTATTTCTTCCATCAAGATTAGTTGCCCAGAATGCCATTGTAGTTGGCCATGTACCTGTTGTTGGATACACAGGGAATACAGAACCATTTGAAGAACCTGATTGTGCATCTAAAACGATGAATGAAGAAAGGGTAGAGGCAAAATTGTTTTCACTGCCAACACCACCGATTGTAAATGTTCCATAAGAATCATTATCACTATCATGGTTTTGGAATGTTAAAGCATTGCCTGTTCCGTTAAAATTGTTGTTTGTAATTGTAGCTGCAACCGGAACCTGAACAATCAGACTGGAATTGCTGCTGATAGATTTTGTATTTACAACAATTGCATGAGCAGTAGCTAAACCTGTAGCAAACGTATTTCCATCAAGTGTAACGCTATTTGCATTTTCCAGAGAAACTCCCCAATCATAAGAGTTGAATGTGTTACCTGTAATATTATGGGTTTTGCTGTTGTAATTATTTTTAATTCTCAGAACAGCGGTACCAGGCGCACCTGCACCAGTAAAGATGTTTGATGAGACGGTAACGACGCCTGCACCCGCATTTTGTTCAGCTAATTCAACACCGCCACCATTGAAATTATTATTAGAAATCGTTATTGCACCATTACTTCCGAAACGTACAAGAATGTCGTGGTTAATTGTCTGGATTGTATTGCCAGTATATGTACCGCCACTTTCATCCGTTGAAATTCCCGAGCGGAAGAAACTTGCTGGTAATGTTCCATTGATAATATTTCCTGTAAATGTGATATTGTTAACACCACCAGCTGCTACTCTGTAATTTGTAGTTCCGGTATAGTTTACGCTTACAGCATTACGATCACCGAATGAACCTGCTGGCGCACCATAAGCATCAATTGTATTATCGATAATGCTAATGTTATCGAGGCCTACAGAACTTGCAATGATTGCGCTGCGTAATTTTGAAAGATCAACATTGAAGTGAATGTTTTCAATCGATACATTATTAGCAGTGACATCAAACAAAGTTGGTTTGCCACTTACAACACCTGTATAATTTACATCAGGTTTAACTATACCAGATGCTTTTATGGTTAACGATTTATTTACGATTACCTGCTCATTATAAGTTCCCGGATCAACTGTAAGTGTATGACCATCCAATGTTGGAGCTGCATTTACAGCGGCTTGTATTGTGCAATAATCTAAACCAGTATTAATATTATGAACCGGTCCTGTAAGAGTATTTGTAACTGTAGCAGAAGTGGAAGCAGTACATCCGTTAATGTCTGTAACAGTTACATTATATGTTCCAGCAGTCAATCCTGTTATAGTTGCAGTTGTAGCACCTGTTGACCATAAATAAGTATAAGGACCAACGCCACCAGAGGAGATATTTACAGTTGCAGTTCCGTCATTATATGCAGGACAACCAGCAACCGTAGTAGAAGTAGTTAATACGAGTGCACAAGGTGCAGCACAACCTGCTGCTGGCTGGAATCCATTGGTTCCCTGCCCAGGCGTTGTTTCAACATTTGTATCTGTTCCTGAAAGTAGGAATGGAGCATAAACGAAATTTGCAGAAGCAGTACCACCGATATCAGGTTGTCCTCCCGGAGGAGTTGCCAAACCACCGTAAGCAACCGGAATCTGAGTTGCATATCCCGGCTCAGTAGAATTGGTTGTAACTTTCACCGGAGGAACAGCTCCATACCAGTTGCATGTAAAGTTTTTCTGATTTGTTCCAGGTGCCGGTAATGAACCACCGCTTTGACGATCCTGGATTTGGCCATACCAGTTACCACTGATGTTATTATTATGAACATTACTGTTCAATGCAGTTTGTACCGGACTATTTGTACCGCCACTTCCATCAAGGAATAAAACTCCAACTGTCCAGTTGTCGTTGATGTTATTTTCAAGGATCGTTAAGTTATCCGTCTGGTTGCGGAAAATTAAACCAGTACGGTTAAAAGTGATATCATTATTTCTAATTGTATGTGTAGAACTGTTATTGATATCAATACCTGTTCTGTTTCCTGTAATAATATTATCACGGATTAATGTACCAGAAATACTTGTTCCCTGAATAGCTATACCAGCTGTGTTAAGAGCAGGATTATTCCAGTCGGTTGTATTATTTCCAAGACGTGTAATCGTGAAGCCTGCAATCTCAACATTGTTTGCGTTTATCCGGAATGTTGCACCATCACCACCGAATACACCAAACACAGAAGTTGTGTTTGCATTTGTACCAAGTATTCTCAATGTCTTGTTGACATTTACATCTTCATTATATGTACCTGATTCAACATAGATAGTCTGATTTGGCGCTTGGTATGTAACAGCTGCCTGAATCAACATAGGAGGAGTTGCATCACCATTAGGATCATCGTTGACATAATAATTTTCTGTTGAAATTTCTGCTACATAAATAACAGAATTAGGATAGTTATAAGGAGCTTCAAATAAAGCATCAACTACAGCATATGCAGTTGGTTTGTCGGGCCAGTATGAACGATCAAGCGCTGCAATACCAACAGCCCATTGTATAGAAGAACCGATTAGACCGGTAATTACATGTGAAGCATTATCCTTTTGTGAATAAACCTTCGTTAACTCTGCAATAGAAATAACACCTGTTAAAGTGAATCCGTTAATACCTGCTGGCAGACAATAAACCGATGAAGTAAATAAACCGATACCTGCATTGAATCCGCCACCGAATGAATTTCCAGATGTTGTAATGCCATTGATAACTGTATTGTTGCAATTCGTTATGCTAATACCATTGCCGCCATTATTGGTAGAAGTAAGATTGTTGATCGATGCATTATCAGAACCATTTAAACCTATTCCTGTACCTCCGCAATCATCGACTGTAACATTTGTTAGAGTAAGATTATCAGAACCACAACCAACCTGGATACCAAAAGTTCCGGCATTTTTAACTGTTATATTATGAATAATAACACCTGGAGCTTCAACATCTAAACCGTAAGTAGCAGATGTCGAAGTAAACGTATTAAATAAACCATTAATCGTTACTGATTTAGAAATTGTAACAAGGCCTTCTGAATGGTTAGGAACGCGTAACTGGATTACGTCTCCATTAGTAGTAGCAGGATCGTTTAATGCTGCTTGCAATGTGCAGTAATCAAATCCCGTTGTTACATTATGTATAGGTTGTGTATTTGTTACAACACCATTTGTAGTATTACATGCATCAACCGTACATGGATTACCATCGTTTGGATCATTTACTGTAACGCTTACAATATTGGATTTTGTACAACCACTCGGAGCAGTAGTGATTACTGTATAGTTATTTACACCGCCAATCGTAGGAGTTATTGTTGCAGTACCGGTTGTGTTATTGCTACCGGAATAACTGGTTGCAGAGAATGTTCCGGATCCGCCGGAAAATGCGTGAGTGAAGTTTCCGATTACTGTATTTGATATGTTTAAATCAAATTGAGTAAGTGTGCCCAAATCATCATTTGCATCATCTCCAACGAATAATGTCCAACTTCCGTCTACAGGACACCCCGCAATACTAACAGCAGGTAATGTGTAAGATCCACTTGATGTTCCGGAAGCTAAGCCAGGAGCAGTATTATAAGATCCTTCAGCTTTCCATGTTCCAGATATATTATTAGTGGCTCCTGATAATGTATTTATGTTTGTTGCTCCGCTAGGTGTAACTAGAATTGCTCCTGCATAATTATCACCACTGCTACCATTATCTGTTGAAAGTTCGAGAGTACCACAATTTCCAGGACCGACTAAATAGAAATCGAGATCACCATTAAAAGTTGTAGTTGCAGAAACAGTTACGCTAATTATGCTTCCTGCATCGATAACCGCAGACCCTGAACCTGAAATTGAAACTGATTGTGTAACTCCTGTAAGAGAATTATCAGGCACAGCTAATGAAATTGGACCAGAAGCAGCTGTAATATTAAAACTCGGCATTCCATTAATCCCTGCTGTTGCAGTTGCAGAAAGCGTAGTTTCCTGTCCAAGACAAATTGGATTCGCAGGACCCGATGCAGTAGCAATTACTTCCGGATTTACTGTTATTACGACTGGAGTTGAAGTACTGCTACATCCATTTTCAGAAATAGTAACAGTATAACTTCCACTCGTGCTCGCAAGATAGGTTGGATTAGTTTCTGCAGGAATTGCAGTACCGTTCTTCGACCAAACATAAGTAGGATTACTTGCACTTGTATTTGCCGTTAGTAACTGCGTAGCCGGAGAGCAAATATTAAGCGGTCCTGCCGGAGTTACTGTTGCGGTTGGTATTGCATAAACCGTTAAAGAATAATCAGGTGTTGTTGTGCTTGTGCTTGCATCAGTCGCACAGTTTACAATAGCACGATAAAAAGTAGTTCCAACACCAGGATTAACAACTTGTGTAGCTGCTGTTCCGAGGTTAGTTGGACTTGCAAAGGTATTATCAGGTGATGACTGCCATTGGTAACTTAATCCCACACCGGAGTTCACACCAGAAAAAGATAGGGTAGAAGAACCTGATCCGCAGAATGGACCGTTATTAGTAGAATTAACAGATCCTGCAACGACAGCACTACATGCAGGAGGGAAGAATTCGTCCGCACCTATATCTGTTGCTCTTGAGTTGCAATCAATATCATCAGTCACAGATACTGTTGCAGCACCATTATACAATGGAAGGTTGATCGGATCATTTGCAACAATATGTAAATCGGTCGCCGAAGTAAATACCGGTAAGAATGTAAATGTAAATCCGCCGCCATCACGACCTGTTTCTGTGGTCCATGCTCCTAAGCTTGTTCTGTCAGTACCTGAATTTAATGTTCCGGTGCAAGCAAAAGCTGCATTCGCTCCACTTGTAAAAAAGTCATTATGATCAGAAGTAAGATTTGCATAATTACCCACTGTTGAAGAATATCCTAAACCAATTGCATAACTTTTTCCGGTTGATGATGTTGTTTGAGTATTTAAAAGAATATTGTTTCTAACATCGACAACAGGAGTTGTTCCAAAAATTGCCAGCGCAAAAGAATTTGCAGTTGTACCAGCACCTCTGTCTCCGCTCATGTAAACGGTATTATAGTAAATCTGTGTTGTTCCACCTGTAGCGCCTATGACAAAAATACCGGAAGCAATATCTCCTGGAGTTGCATTGCTAATAACTCCATAGATCATATTATTTGCAATTAGAATGGTTCCGCTTGCGGCAGGTCCTACAATAATTCCAGCTGCGCTATTTGTTCCGGAACCCACAACCTGACCAATAATGTTTTTAGTAATTGTTGCATTAGTAACCTCGTTTCCAGTTGCTGTAGTTGCAACCCATGATGTTTCTCCTAAAGAAATACCAAATGCATCTCCTGAAACACTTATGCCGGAAATATTATTTGCAGATATAAGTGTACCGTTGTCAAAGTGTACAAGTATTCCGCCTTTACCAACATTGTTTGGCGAAGCTGTATTAATCAGATTCTGATTAATTACTGTGCCTGTATTTTTATTTGCTGAAGAGGCGCCACCAGAATAAATACCAATTTGTGATTTACTAAGATTGTTATTTATATATGAATTGTTATTGTTTCCAGTTCCTGCTGAAGTAATACTGATCGTTGAGCTTCCTGATCCAACTCCGATAAGTGTTGTTGTACCGCTATTACCAACTATATTGCAATTCTTGATTGTGTTATCTGTAGAACCATTAACACCGTTCGATTGCAACCAGATTACTGCACTTGAAGAATTAGAATTTGTATTTGTTATTGTCAGGTCTCGCGAAGCAGTTGATGCCGGACAAATAGTATTTGATGTACCTGCCAATGAACCATCGATAATTACTCTGTCGGCAGCATTTAATGTGATAAGTGCAGTAGCACCAACAGACGTACCTGCAATATTTCTTGCTCCTCCTGTTGGTTTGATAGTTACTGTATATGGACTTGCAAATTCATTCAGTTGAATAGCTCCTGTTTCTCCGGCAAGATCTCCGGCAATTTCAATTGTTATATTACCTACAACAGCTGCTGAATTGATTGCAGCAAATGCACCACCTGATAAGGTAAGCGATGGATAAGTAAGAGAAGGAACAACCAGAGTTCCGCTAATTGAAGGAACGATAGTATAACTATTAATTGTTCCTCCAATAGGAAACGCTGTATTTGTCAATGCCACACTTGTTGGAAACGCAGCAAAATTTCCAGAGTTAATTGCAACATTTGGAGTTGTCGCGAGATCCTGGGCAACAACAAAATATTGAATTATATCTCCAACACTCACACTTCCTGCATTCAATAATGTATAGTCTATTGTAAAGTCAAATGCCGAAACACTTCCATTTGCTTCAACTTGTTTCCATCCGGTTAAATCATTCGCATCAGTAGATTTTTTATAATAAACTCGCGGTCGTGTTCCTGATGTACCATTTACGCCACTTACATCGGTAACAGATACATTCGTAAATGAACGATTGGCTAATGATGCTGTATTTCCTAAAGCAGTATATGTTATAGTCGGTGCAAGTAAATCAAGTCCCGTAAAATTTCCTGCATCAGCACCAATATCTACTGGAGTTAATCCTGCACGGGTTTGTCCATCGAAATCATTTAATACTCCCAGGTCTGCTCCGTTTCCTTCTGCAGGTGTAGAAATGGAAGGATTTATATGAAGATCAGGAGTAGCATTTGTTGGATCGTTGTATTGAGGATTACTTTCAAAACTACTTGCATCCTGACCGACTGCCGTTTTCCAAGCCGGGGTGAGGTTTGCTACATCAAGTGCATTAAATCGCCCAAATACACCGCCTGAACCAGATACCTGGTAAATGTTATTATTAATAGTTAAACCTGCAGGATTTGCTGCAGTACCACCAACCTGAACAACATAATTTTTTCCTGTCGCTCCGGAATTATTTCTGGCATTCACAAAAATATTATCACGGAAACTCCTTGTATTAGTTGTTACTGTACTATTAAATGCAAATGAGTTTGCTGAACCTGCAATTGGACTTCCACCTATATATACACTGTTATGAAAATAATTGTCTGTACCTGCAACTTCAATGATACCGTTTACAAGAACAGCATTACTAATTCCCGCACCGATTGCAATCATATTATTTCTAAAAGTAGTTGTTCCACCTGCAACCCTGATTCCATTCACTTCAGCTGATGCACTGTTACTGGCAACAGTTAAGCCGTATATAGAATTCCTCTCTACCAAATTCACTGTTGAACCATTGAATTGAATACCTGTAACTACACTGGCTGCAGTTGCATTTGTATTAGTTAAATTGAAAATCGTGTTTTGAGATAGTGTATGATTTGCGCCTGTTGCTGTTGTTGTTATTCCAATTACTGAAGCAGCAGTTGTCGTACCTGTACCAATATTAGTTGTAAGATTGCGAATTGTATTTCCTGTAAATAAAGAAGGTTGCGTTGTACCACCTAAACCAATTACTTGTGACGATACTCCAGTTGCTGTTAACTGAATTGAGTTTGCAATTGTGCCTCCAATAAAATTCAAATTAGAAGTCCATGACTGACCAACAACTGTAAAACCTCTCATGCAATAAATGATAAAAGTTCCAGATGCAGCAAGGTTTGTTACTGAAATGCCACCAATAAGATTGTTGTTTGTTGTCCAGGCATCGTTTCCGAAATTTAGCATACCATAAACATCTGTTGCAGTGGTTGTAGTAGTGGTAAAAACTAAAGATCCAGTAGCGGTTTGACTTCCAATGGTATTACTGTTATTGTTTACTAAACCATTGTTGATGAAAACAGGCATGAATGGGCTGGAGGAACTTGTACCACTAGATGTTACTCCTGTCATGCTAATCGAAGCAAAAGTATTAGAGTTAATATTTGAAATTGTTCCACCAGTAATTCCATTAAACGTTATACCATTAAATTTACCTGTTGACCCAGTCAATGTATAAGTTCCGGTTTGAGTGTTACTCGCATAACCAATTATATTACCTGTAATTGTAAATCCCTGCGCTCCACTTGTAGCAGTAGTATTTTGAATATTTATTGCATTGTGAATTGCGCCAGTAGTCCATGTTCTTGTACCAGTTTGATAAAACCGGTTGTTTGTTATTGACCATGCGTTACAGCCACCACCTGTTGCGATACCAGCACTTGTGACAGCAGCACCAAAATAATCGAAAATATTATTGTTATTAATTATGTTTCCACTATTACCAATTGCAGTAGTTGTAAGTGACCCATTACCATAAATACATTTTGTTGGAAGTGATGCACTGGCAGGACCCAGATTACAATTTGAAATTGTATTATTATCATTACCATTTGCTGTTAACGCATCTGTACTGAAAAATATATTTCCTCCATTTGTTGCGACAGTACCTGAAAAAGATCCAAGTACAGAACAATTTGTAATTGTATTTGAAGTGGCTCCTCCTATAAATCGAATGGTACTTACGGTACTGGTAGCAGAATTACTAAGGTTTGAAATTGTAAGTGAATTTCCACTAGCATTTAATCCGTCTATGGTCACATTATCAGAGCCATTGAAGTCAATCATTGGCTTGGTAGAAACAGTTCCGGAAATTGTTCTTGCACCATTAGGATTAATTGAAATGCTTGTCCATGTTCCAGCCCCTAAAGCAATCGCTCCATCCTCTGTGGTCACATCACCATCAATCCTGATAACAATTGCCTGACCAGTTTGTGCATTTGCATTTAATGCTGCAAATAATCCAGTCGCTGTTGTAAACGAAGGATAGCTGGGATTTAAGCTAACCCCACCGGAAACTACAGTGATCTGCGCATTTATATTTGATGCGAAAAGAGCAATAAACAGAAATAAAATCAGTAGAAAATTTCCTGTTCTGTAATTTAAATTTCTTTTAAAGTAAAGATGACTTTTCATGTTTTGTTTGGTTAAGTATTTTTAATTTTTAATAATTTAAGTTTTTATAATAATGTTGCGAATTCAATTTTGATTTGCATCGAAGGATTTTTTTTTCAAATAATAGATGTAATATGCTATAATTGAAAAAAAATAATCTGGGTCATCAATGCGTGAAGTATTCTAAATTGTTTGAAAATGAGGTTATATATAAAAAATAAAATTTACCTGACTTGGAAGACAGGCATGAATATACTATTTCATATGTGGTACTGAATGTGTGTTTCATGTCGCACCAATGAATCTAAAAAACTAAATTATTTTAATATAATAATTGAATATAACTCAATTTACCTGCTATCAATTAATAAAAAATATTTTTTACTGGAATATTTAATAATAATTATTTGAGTTAATTCAAAAACAAGTATAAGTTTTTTATGTTAAACTGCCAAATTAAATTTATAAACAATTTGCTATTAAACCTCTGAATCGCTTGATAGACGCCATGTTGGGTCCCATTGTTAAATGACATTTAAATAAAAGATATTTCCACAAATATTAACAAAAAAGGTAAATATTAATTTGGTTAATGGCTGATTTACGGTGTAATCAGATTAAAAAAATTGGTAAAAAAAAAGTCCGCTGTTTTACGGCGGACTTTTTTAAAAAAGTAATTTAATTTATTCTACGACAACCCTTATTGTTCTGGACTGTTCGCCTTCTGTTTGAACGGTTACTAAATAAACTCCTTTAGATAAATTCTCAAGGTTTAAGTCTTTTGAATTAAATCCTTCAGGAACGTTGATGTCGTTACGCATCATTGTTTTTCCTATTAAGTCTGTTACCGTAATAGAGTATTTAGCACTCGAAGAAGAGTTAAAGGTTAGAGTTATTTTACCAGAAGTTGGATTAGGATATGCGTTCAATTCTGAAAGCATTGTTTCATTTCCACTTCCAGCTACATCAATTGCTGTTCTGCAGTTAGAATTAATATTAATGTTTTTAGTTTTAATATTTGAATTACCACAGCTGTTTTGAGCAATCACAGAAATCTGAGTAGTGTTTTGAGTTGCTCCCGTAAATCTAAGAACAACACTGTTAGTACCCTGACCTGAAATTACTACAACACCATTCGTTGCAGCCCACAGATATGTATTTGCGCCATTAACCTGATTTATTGAATATGACTGGTTTGTGCTCTTACATACGTTATCCTGTCCTTGAATTCCACCTGGATTAGCAGGAATAGTTACAAGTTTCAGTTTTCTTTCACCACTGTTACCTGCACAGTTAGATGCTTTTACTTTTAGATCACCACCATTAAATCCTGCCGGTGCTCTAACTACAACAGATGTTGTACCCTGACCAGAAATAATTTGTAAACCATTTTGACCTGACCAGATATAACCTGATGCACCTGCAACCGGAGCTATTGAATAACTTCCATCTGTTGAAGGGCAAAGCGATACAGAACCGTTAATGTCAAGCGGAGTTTTTGGTTTTTTCTTGATCATTACTACGTTCTTACAAGAAAGACTGCTTGTGCCGCATGCATTGTTAACACGTACACAAATAAATCCACCTTTAAACTTAGTGCTGACCTTAACAGAAATACATGGACCAGTGGCCTGACCAACTGCAGTAATTCCTGTAGGTAATGTCCAGTTATAAACTGCACCTGGCTCAGGGAATACGCAGAATAATACCCCATTTTGTTTCTTACAAACTCCTGCCGGTCCGCTGATAAATGTCGGTGGAGCAGGGGTGTTACCAGTAGATCCAACAGCTGTAAGCTGACTTGCAGTACATCCGTTTGCATCAGTAACTAAGACAGTATAATTTCCTGAAGATAGACTTGTAGCAGGATTTGTTGTTTGACCACCCGGAGACCATAAGTATGAATAACCTGGTGTACCTCCCGATGGGAACGCTGTTGCAGTACCTGTATTTGCAGAGCAATCAGATGGATTGCTTGATGTACTTACTACTAGTTTCTCAGGTTCTAATAATGCAACTGGCTGAGAAGTACCTGTACAACCACGAGCATCAGTAACATCGAAAGTAAATGTACCTGCAGTGTATCCACACTGGGAACCAACTCCTAAATATGGAGAAACTCCTCCAACCGCACTAACAGTTACACATGTAGAACCGCCGTAGCATAATATGTTGCCTGGTGTTGTAGAAACAACTGGAATGTCATTGATATGTGTAATAGCACCTGTAATTGAATTACAAGCATCATTTGTACAAGGATCATTATCATTCACATCAACTGGTGTATGGAAAATTCCGCCTGTTGCTGAATTACAACCATCAGTTGTACAAAGGTTTCCATCATCCGGATTAATCGGAATATTAAATCCGCCTGTTGCAGTATTACATCCATCAAATGTACATGGATTGTTGTCATTTGCATCTATAGGAACGTGTGTAATTCCACCCGTTACCGGATTACAAGCATCTATTGTACAGGCGTTGTTATCATAAATAACAACGTAAGTATGTGTGATTTGACCAGTTGTAGAATTACAACCGTCAATTGTACATGCATTGCCATCATCAACAGATGTAAAGTTTATCGTAGCTGTAGCTACAGCTGTAGAGCATGGTGCACCTACAGGATTATTCGAAGTCAGCGTTAAAATAACACTGCCGTTTGTTAAATCTTGTTGAGTTGGAACATACGTTGCATTTAAAACGTTAGCTGAAGGAAGGAAAGATCCACCAGTTGGTGAGGACCAAGTTCCAGAAGTTGCGCTTCCGCCAATTGATCCATTTAACAGTGTGTTGCCACATGATGTATATGGTCCATTAGCCACAGCAGTCGGAGGATTCAAACAAATATTGCTGCAACCCGGAATCTGGTTGTGGAATATTCCAGTTATTGAATTACAACCATCTTCAGTACAAATATCATTATCATTAATATTTACCGGTGTATGTGTTATTGCACCAGTGCTGGAATTACAAGCATCATCGGTACAAGCATTGTTATCGGTTGTGACAACTGGATTGTGGAAAACACCTGTAGTGCTATTACAACCATCAGTTGTACAAGCATTGCCATCATCCGTGTTTACTTGAACATGAGTGATTGCTCCTGTTGTTGAATTACAAGCATCAGTAGTACAAAGATTATTATCATTTACATCTACAGAAGTATGTGTAATCGCACCTGTGGTAGAATTACAAGCATCAGTTGTACATGCATTGTTATCATTAACATCAACAGGAGTGTGGAATACTCCGGATACAGTATTACAGCCATCTGTCGTACATGCATTAGCATCATCAACAGAAACAGCTATGTGTGTGATTGCTCCAGTAGTTGAGTTACAAGCATCAGTTGTACAAGCATTATTGTCAGTTACAGTAACAGGAGTATGGAATACACCTGTTGTTGTATTACAACCATCAGTTGTACAAGCATTACCATCATCAGTTGCAACAGGTGTATGGAATACTCCGGTTGAAGTATTACAACCATCAGTTGTACAAATATTGCCATCATCAGTGTTTACAGCTGTATGAGTTATAGCTCCTGTAGTCGAATTACAAGCATCCACTGTACAGGCATTATTATCATCCGTAACAACAGCTACGTGAGTGATTGCACCTGTAGATGTATTACATGCATCAGTAGTACATGCATTATTGTCATTCACATCAACAGGAGTATGGAATACTCCGGTAATTGAATTACATCCATCAGTTGTACAAGCATTATTATCTGTTGTACTTACAGGGTTGTGGAATACTCCGGTTGAAGTATTACAACCATCCGTTGTACAAACATTTGCGTCATCAGTATTCACTGCCGTGTGAAAAACTCCGCCGGTTGCTGAATTACAACCATCTGTTGTACAGGCATTGTTATCGTCTGTTGGAGTAGGAGTATGGAAAACACCAGTAGATGTATTACATCCGTCTGTTGTACAAGCATTGCCGTCATCAGTTGTTACAGGTGTGTGAAATACTCCACCTGTAGATGAATTACAACCATCCGTTGTACAGGCATTGCCATCGTCAGTAGGTGTAGGTGTATGGAATACACCAGTTGAAGTATTACAACCATCGGTTGTACAAGAGTTACCATCATCAGTAGTTACTGCAACATGTGTAACTGCTCCGGTAGAAGTATTACAGGCATCAGTAGTACATGCATTACCGTCATCGACAGGAACCGCAGTATGTGTTATTGCACCAGTTGTAGAGTTACACGCATCAGTAGTACAAGCATTACCGTCATCAACAGGAATGGCTATGTGAGTAATAGCTCCCGTAGAAGTATTACAAGCATCTGTGGTACAAGCATTATTATCAGTTATTACAACAGGATCATGAAAAACACCGGTATTTGAATTACATCCATCGGTTGTACATGCATTTCCATCATCCGTACTGAATGGAAGATGTGTTATTGCTCCGGTTGAAGTATTACAAGCATCTGTCGTACAAATGTTTCCGTCATCTACGTTTACTGGAGTATGCGTCACACCTGATTGTGTGGTACAAGCATCAGTAGTACAGGCATTTCCATCATTCGGATCAGCACCTGCTGCAATTGTAAACTGGGCCGTATTGGTAGTACACGGCGTCGCCGTTATTGCGCTTACAGTATGGGCCCCGGCCGATAATCCCGTTATGACAAAAGGATTTGTTGTATAAGCAACAGCAGCACCATTATCCAGAGAATAGGTACCTGTTGAAGTAACTCCTGTTCCTGCTAATGTGACCCGAACACTTCCATTATTTCCACCCAAACAGGTAGGAGCTGTAGCTAAATCTGTTGTTGCAGTAACTGCGCAGGTTACTCCACAGGTAAGGTTAAATGCTGGATTACTTTCTATGAACTGTGTATTACTTGCAGTAACATCTGTTGCTGTTGTTGAAGAACCCAGGTACCATGCAACCTTTGTTTGAGTTGTAGATGCTGTTCCTACTGCAAAATTGAATGCAAAATTTGGTGTCGTTCCGGCAACAAAATCAACTGTATTGGTTAATCTGAATCTACCTAATCTGTAACCAGGAGGTGGAGGAGTAGCAACTGCAGTTTGCACAGGAGTGGCAATAGCCGCAGTCATCCTAATTTGTTTACTGGTTTGATTAATACTCCAGTTTGGATTTTGTTGTACAACAGGTAGTGAAGCATCAGGTGTACCTGTGATCACTGCACCGGTTAATGTACCACCATTGGCCAAGCCTGTATAGTTGAAGTTTATTCCTGCCTGGAAAAATGCAAGCTTCTGTGTATTTGTTCCAGTCCACTCCAGCCAAATATCAAATTCCAATGTCCGGCAATCGACAAATGCTATATTCTTTAAATATAAATTACTGGTGTTAGTCTGTGAAAAGACTTTCCCCGTAATCGATATCAAAAACATACAGGCAACAATAATAGTTCTGTTTAGTTTAGTTAGATTTGTTTTCAAGTGATTATTTTTTAAAGTTATTTTTAAATGCTCTGATTTATTTTGAATGAATTAAATTTCCTGAATTATTATTTATTGAATGTTGGAATCTTGTGAATGAATTTACGCTGCAAACGTACATGAGGATTGTACATTCTACAACCTATTATATTAGCCTGATTAAAATAGAATCGTTTAATTGTAAAAGAAGTTTTTGTGAATGAAAAAATGTACTTGCACACAATAAAAATAGTGTGCCATACATGAATAATTTTTTTCGTAAGAGTAGACATTTTTTATGTTTCTTATCTGATTTTATGTCAATACAAGTCAGTATTAATTAGCTTCAATAGATAGTTAATACTTTTTTACTTCTTTAAAATTAATTGGTATACCCCTTCTAACTAGTGAAAATGCCCCTGTAATAGTGGGCATTTAATTCAACGAGCAATAAAATTACAAAAATGATTCAATAAAACAAGCTATTTGGCAATATTTAATTCATTAAACCCTTTTGTTTATAAGGGTTTCAAAGCATTTCGGAATTATAAAATTTGGTAAAAGTTCGATTTTACATGGTGAAAGTGTAGAAAAGTAAGTTAAAGTCTTAGAAAACAGCTTTCAAAAAAGTACATTATACTTATGTTATTTTTTTAAACTGGATTAGATTTTAATATATAACCGTCACCCTTCCATAGCTGGTTATCTTTTTTTGAGTCTTGCCTTTGAGCACTGGTAAATAAGTCAACATGTAATTATAAACTCCTTCCTGCACGCTTTCATTTGGAAAACTACCATCCCATCCTTCATTTATGTTATTTGTAGAAAAAATAATTTTACTCCATTTGTCAAAAATTTTTAGTTCATAATCCTGGACATCACAATAATATTCAGGTTTAAATTCATCATTTTTTCCGTCTTCATTTGGTGTGAAAGCATTTGGTAAATAAAAACTACAATCGCATTTGAGAAAATCAATATTGATTGAATCGATTTCGAAACAAGTATTACGATTTTCAACTTTTAGCCAATAGGAACCTTTTTCATTCACAATAATTGAATCGGAATGACTGCCGGTATTCCATGTGTACATGCAATCATTACAAGTCAATGCTTTTAAGATGGATTGTGTATTCTCACATTCATACCTGTCATCACCCAAATCGAAAGGAGTGATGCTGTCAACATTTAATGTCACACTATCAAAGAGAACACTGTCTTCACAATTGTTTGTCGCTTTCAACCAATATGTTCCCGGAGAATTTACAATTATATATGGAGTAGTTGCACCATTCGACCATAGGTATTCGTCAAAAACTCCAAACAGATTATTTCTTAAAATTACATCCGTCGATTTACAGAACGTAATGTCGTTTCCTAAATCCATTGTCAACGGTACTGTGCAAATCGTCTTCACCTCATCCTGTATTATCGTCACATTGAAATTATGATCTATCTCCTGAAGTGTATGAGATAAGGTATTGGTGACAGGAAACTGCTCAACTGATGTTGCAGGGGTAATTTCCATGTTTGCCAGATTTGTATCACATGTAGTTTTTAATAAATCGTCGAGTTTAGCAAAAAATATTTCCGCTCCATTAATATTTCCCGCTAATATCGCTTCATCTTTTTTATCAAAACAAAAATCGTATACCGCTGCTGAATTTTCATTTGGAAAATTTATTGTTCCCTGGTAAATTAAATTTAGATCCTTATCCATCTCAACAATTGTCGGATATGTTTTTCCATTAATAACACTGTTAAAAACTGCAGCAAGGTTACCGTTATGCTTTTTGTGTAGGCGGGACACAAATCCTGAATACGAACTAGTTTTCGTTTTCGAGGTTAGCATTTTACCCGATAAATTTATCTTAAGAAAATATGGAGTACCACCATCGATATTTGTAAAAATATAGCCATCTTCAACTTCAATCGGTGCATAATAATAATAACCAATTGCTCCACCTTCGGCTGTCCATTGAACATTTCCATCCTTATCCGTTTTTATAAAGATTGCGCCAGTCCGTAAAAGTGTCCCACCATCGGAAGTAGATATTGATCCTCCCCAGATATAACCATGATCATATAATTTTGCCCATAACAAATTTCCATTGCTGTTTATTTTGCACAACATATTATATATAGACGATGGATGGGATAAATTTGAAAATAGAAAAATATTTCCTGCTAGGTCTTCATGTATTGTATATGAGTACTGGCTATGGAAAAAGTCTTGATAAGTCTTAGACCATAATATAAAACCTGAATCATTTATTTTAGTCACTATTGCGGAGCCAAGATCTCCTTCTTGCATCCTGGTTAACAAAATAAATCCACCATATTTAGAATTTATAAAATCTGTCAGGCTGATATTAGTATTTGGAATGGAATATTTTTTACTCCATATTAATTTTCCGCATGAATTAAATCTTGATAACGTGAGGCTGTCCATCGACATTATTACCCATCCATTGTCCGAGGTAGATAAAATTCTGAGATTTGTTCCGAAATCAGAATTGGAAGTAGTTTTTATAAATTTATTTTGTGCAATTAAAATGTTGCTCAGCAATAAAAGTAAAAGTAGGAGTAGGGTTCTCATTAATCAGAAGGGTGGAATCAAAGTTAAAAAGATTATATTATCACACATATAACTTTAACTCCCTGCTGTCGAAAATGATTTAGGAAAGACATTATAGCTCCTTTTCCGATTTGGAATTTAAGTTATTTCTGATCAGAAATTCTATCCCTTTCAATGTTCTCTGAAAAAAGCGTAAAACGAATACTATTAGCTTTCCAGCACATTGGGATCCTAAGCTTAGAATTCCACGTGGACAAGTTGTCGC
>JADMIO011285648.1_pt1 | contig 23707 bp, 24 predicted proteins | sample 8958161 | NCBI WGS metagenome assembly JADMIO01 (sample SAMN16585339, study PRJNA669376) | soil metagenome | isolation source: Crop rotation soil | place: USA: Cullars Rotation, Alabama | collected 2011
CCGCCTCAAGCCTAAAGCGACCGCGAAATTCGTTCAGTTCGAAACCGTGCTGGATCGCAATGTGATGCCGGGCGTGCGCTTCCCCGTCCTGCAATGGCCCTATGTCGAAGGCCTTCGGATGGACGAGGCGATGAATGAGCTCGCTTTCTTCGCGGTGGGCGCCTATGGCAAGTCCTTGAAGACGCAGAACGGCGCGCCCGTGCGCACGGTGATGCCATGGAAATATGGCTTCAAGGGCACCAAGTCGATCGCGAAGATCCGCTTCGTGACCACCCAGCCCAAGACCGCCTGGAACAAGGCCGCCTCCAACGAATACGGCTTCTATTCCAACGTGAACCCGAGCGTGGACCATCCGCGCTGGAGCCAGGCGTCCGAACAGGTGATCGGCGGCAAGGGCGGTTTCAACGAGCGGCGCCGGACCGAGATGTTCAACGGGTATGAGAAGCAGGTCGCCTCGCTGTATGCCGGCATGGACCTGAGGGCGAACTATTAGCCGTGGCCCATAGCGCCTTTCTTCGCACCTTCGGCAAGACGTGGATGAAGCCGCTGACGCTGGCGGCGCTCATTGCTCCGTTTGCATATCTCGCCGTGCTCTGGGTGCTGATGCTCACCAACATCGAGCCCTACTCGATGGGCTTCAACCCGGTTAAGTGGACGCATCACTATCTGGGCGACACGGCGCTGCGCATACTTCTCGTCACGCTAGCCATTTCGCCCATCCGCGACATCACGGGCTGGGCACCGATCGTGGTGATCCGAAGACGCATCGGATTGGCGGCGTTCTTCTACGCGCTGCTGCACCTGATCGCCTATGTGGGACTCAACCTGAACTGGTCGATCCCGCAGCTGATGCAGGACATCGCCAAGCGCACCTACATTACGCTGGGCATCATCGCGCTGACCCTGATGATCCCGCTCGCCATCACTTCGACCAACGGCATGATCCGCCGCATGGGGCGCAAGGCGTGGGACCGGCTGCACTGGCTGATCTATCCGCTCGCCATCCTGGCAGTGGCGCACGACATCCTGATGCAGAAGACGCTGTTCCAGGTCCAGACAGCAACGCACGCAGCGATCCTCGCCGCCCTGCTCGGCTGGCGAGTAGCGCGCTGGGTGATCGGCAAGCTGACGAAGCCGACAGAGGCTGCGGCTTAGCCCGGCCCCCACGTATCGCCCTTGCGCTTGTTGCACTGGGCGTGGGCGAGCTGGAGATTGGCAGGATCATCGCTCCCGCCCTTCGCGCGCGGGCGGATGTGATCGAAGGTCGGACGCTGCTTCTTCCAGAGCGTAGCGTGCGCAACGTCCCAGCGTGATTTCGGCATTGGTTCGCCGCAGATGGCGCAGCGACCGGACTGGGCTGACCAGAGTTCGGAAAGAAGATCAGCCACGGCGTAGATCAGTCTCGACGCATCAGAGCTTAGGGAGAACCTGCTGGGCCACTGCCTTCTCGATCGCCTTCTCCTTGTCGGGTCCGCCGCCATAGACCGCGACCTTGAGGAAGACACCGCCCTTCTTCACGGCCAGACCGACCTGCCCACCTAAATCCAGAAAGTAGGAATCGTCGCCCACGCCAGCCGGCGTGAGCTTGCCCGCCGCGGCGAGCTTCTTGCCGCCGTCGAAACCCGCCTGGGTCATGATGAGCAGCGTTATGGTGTTGGATCCGCCAGTGACCGGCTTGGAGGCTTTCCAGGTGCAAGTCTTCTTGAAGTCCGGCGTGACATACGTCCCCGCGTCAAACGCTGCGCCAGCTGCGGTGCTCACCTGGGCGTTGGTGACGAGGGCACAGGCGTCTTCTGGCGGCGCTGCGCCCGCTGCGGGCGCCATTGTGCAGAACGCCAGGGCGATGCCGCCGACAACAAATCCCATTTTCATGAACACGCTCTCCCTTGCCGGACCCCGAGGCGCTTTTACGCCTAAAGACGGTATCGCGGAATTAGCGTTTTCAGTGAAACGGCGGCCAGCGGCAGTTCACGCGTCCAATTCCTTTGGCACTGCCCAGCCACGGCGGGCGCAGGCGGCCAGGATAGTGTTGCGCAGGAGACAGGCGACCGTCATCAGGCCGACGCCGCCGGGGACAGGCGTGATCCAGCCTGCAACTTCGCGGCATTCCTCGAAATGCGCATCGCCGACAACGCGTGTCTTCCCCTCGCCCTTGTCCGGCGCCGGGATGCGGTTGATGCCGACGTCGATGACGACAGCGCCGGGTTTCACCCAGCTGCCACGCACCATCTGCGGCCGTCCCACGGCGGGCACGAGGATGTCAGCGGTGCGGCAGAGGGCTGGAAGATCAGCCGTCTTCGAATGCGCGATGGTGACAGTGCAGTTCTCGGCGAGGAAGAGCAGCGACACCGGCTTGCCGACCAGGATGGAGCGGCCGATCACGACCACATGTCTGCCTGAAAGATCATTGCCTAGCGCGTGCTTGGCCATGATCACGCAACCGACCGGCGTGCACGGCCGCAGGCCCGGCTTGCCCAACACGAGGCGGCCGGCGGAAAGTTCGGTCAGGCCATCGACATCCTTCATCGGGTCGATCAGGGCGAGCGCCTGTGCTTCGTTGAGATGCTTGGGCAGGGGAAGCTGAAGCAGGATGCCGTCGACCTCGGGATCGGCGACCAGCGCCTTCAGCACCGCCTCGACCTCGGGCTGCGTCGAGCTTTCGGGCAGGCGTTTGGTGATCGAGCGCATGCCGGCGGCTTCGGTCTTTTCGCCTTTGGACTTCACGTAGATCTGGCTGGCCGGATCATCGCCCACCAACACGACCGCAAGGCAGGGCTTGCCGGGCAATTTCGCGACCGCTGCGGTTGCCGCTGCGCGGACCTTTTCGGAGACGATCTTTCCGTCGATCAGCTCAGCCGGCATCGGTTACTCCGGTCAGGGTTACGAGCGCCCTCGCGATGCCCGGGGCTATATCTGGCCCGGCTGCGATTCGCACGGTCTTGATGCGGCTCGCTCCGCCCTTCTCCACCGAAACAGCGGACTTGGGGAGACTGAGCGCTCTGGCAAGAAGCGCCTCGACCGCCGCATTGGCCTTGCCGTCCTCGGGAACGGCGCGCACGCGGATTTTGAGATGACAGCCGGAGGCGTCCTCTCCCAGACCCTCGACCGCGTCCTTCGATGAGTGGGGCGTCACGCGCACACGCAGGTCTATCCCGCCAGCAACAGCGCGCCAGGCGGTCGCGGCCTTCAGATCGGCACCAGGGAGATCAGTTTGGGGATGCCATAGCCCTGCAGGAAGCCGATGATCATGATCAGGACGAGCACCGACAGGTCGAACATGCCGAGCCGCGGCAGGATGCGCCGCAGCGGCCGGGCCAGTGGTTCGACGATACTGGCGCAGAAGCGCAGGATCTGCCGGGTGGTTGGGTTGTATTGCGACACCACGCCGCCGACGATCAGCCAGCCCATCACCACGTAGATGATGATCACGATTTGCAGGAGCCAGAGAATTGGCGAGATGAAATAGAAGAAAATGGCGAACAGAAGTTCCCGCAAATCAGGCTCCCAGTCTCAATGAGGGTGTCTAGCCCGGCCCCCCGAGGCCCGCAACGCCGCCTTGGCTTGACGTCTGGGCCGCCAGCTTGACTGGACCCCCGCCCGAGCATAGCTAACCGGCTCCCAAAACCCGGTTCGGGGCTGTAGCTCAGTTGGGAGAGCGCGTCGTTCGCAATGACGAGGTCAGGGGTTCGATTCCCCTCAGCTCCACCAGCCTTCGCGAACTTCGTTCGCTATGGCTCGGCATGCCAGCCTTGACGGTGAAGTTCGCGGAGGCTGCCGCGTCGCAGCGCGAATCGCGAAGACGGGCTTGGGCAAGCCAGGTCCAGCCGCTTTGACCACCATCCCTACTGAAACAGCTTCCTGAACCCGATCTGCCAGGTGACGCCGCGCGGGTCGAGGAGGTCGTGCTGGTAGGCGTAGGGAACCGCACCTGTGCCGTCGTGCACGCTGGGCGCCGAGTCGAACAGGTTGCTGACGCGGAGCACGATGCGGGATGAGCGGAAGAAGGGGTGCGCGCGAATGAAATCCGGATAGGAATTGAAATCGAGGAAGGCGCGCAGGTCCACGGTCGCGACGTCGCCATAGGTGAGGTTCTGCGCCTCCACGGCGCCCAGCACGGTGTAGCCGCTGTTCCACGTGCCGTTGAGGCGCATGCCCAGGCCCTGCCAGTTGAGGCCGCCTTCGAACTCGACCTTGTCGGGCCCGCCGCCGCCATCGCCACCCAGCGCGGCAGTCTTGGTGAGATCGATCGCGGACATGCCGGGCCCGAGCACGACCTGGTCTTCCAGTCGGCGGGTATAGAAGATGGAGAAACTGACGCGGCCAAGTTGCGGTGGTCCGCCTCCAGGCCCGCCGCCGAAACCGCCTCGTCCGCCGCCGCGACCACCGCCGCCGAACCCGCCTCGTCCTCCGCCGACGCCGAAGCCTCCACCCTGGCCGCCTCGGCCGCCGCCGGGGAAGCCTGAGTCAGCGCCAGAGTCGGGAGGCTGGGTCGCATCTGATGGAGGCGTCGCATCTCCAGGCAGCGGCGGTGGCGGCGGTTGATCGGATGATGTCGTGTCGCTTGGTGGAGCGGCGGCGCCCTGCCCTCCATTCCCCTGACCTTGACCCTGTCCTGCACGTTGAGCCGGCCCACCGGGCCGTGCGCCGCCGGGTCCGCCGAAACCTCCGCGCCGGAAGCCGCCTGGAGGAAGGCCGGGAATGCCGCCCGGGAAACCGGGGAAACCTTGAGGCTGCGCTCGCGGGCCGAAGCCCATGGCGAACGTGGCGCCGACGCGCACGGTGTCGCCTTCGCGGTCGGGAATATTGATGGCGCGCCGGTCGACCGCGATGAGCGTGCCGGAACTGTCGCGCGTGAAGCGCGAGGGATAGGCCGCCTCCAGCGCCGGAGTGAACAGCGGGAACGCGGTCAGCGCGTTTTTTGTGTCGTTGTGGGTGAACGAGCCCGTCAGGGTGAGACCCTGGAATGGCTGCCAGCTGCCGTTGAAGTTCACGTCCTCACGAGTTTCGGCCAGGAGATCGGGATTGCCGCCGGAAGTAGAGGTGACGAAGACGGTTTGTCCGGTGACCTGGTCGTAAATCTGCGAGCCGGGCGTCACCACGGTAGGCGAGCCCAGTTGCTGCAGGCTAGGCGCCGCCTCGGTGTGGTTGCCGCGTAGGGAGAAGTGCATGCCCGACATGGGCGCCCAGGTGAGTCCGGCGCCATAGCTGGTCACGGTGTCGAAGTCGGAGAGCGAATCGACCGAGCCGTGCACGAAGGCGGAAATGTCGCCCACCTCGCCGAACACGTTGCGCCGGGAGCTGGTGAGCGGAGCGCTCAGCGTAACTTGGGCGCCCGCGGTGCTGCGGGTGAGGAAGGTCGATTGAATAAAACCGTTCCGGTCGGATTCACCGTCGAGAACAGACTTGTTGAGGCTGCCGCGCGCGCTGAGCCGCATCTTGCCCGCAGGCACATCGAGAATGGCGCCGGTAATGTTGGCGAGGGCGTCAAGGGTTGTGTTCTTGCTGTCCGACGTCGAGCCGGCGGTGCTGAGGATGTCGTTCTTGCTTTCGCTGTGGTTGGCCTGCAAGGACCCGGTCCACATCCAGTTCAAGGTCTGGCCGTCCAGGGTGACGCCAAGACGCGCGCTTGTGCTGTCCTGCTTGGACAGGATGTCATTGCCCGTTGAACCATCGATGCCGATCTTGGACTCGGACGTGTTGGAGGTCAGCGTCGTGCTTGAGGTGAGAGCCCAGATACGGTCGAGCACATGGTTCCAGACACCGTTGAGGTTGATCTGGTCGGAATCGGGCACGATGGTGCGGGCGTTGCGGTCATCGACGCCCGTCAAGGGCGCAGACACGCCCCGCTCCAGCCGCGTGACGGCATCGTTGTCGGTGAGTTTGCCGTCGAGGTTGACGCGACCTTGCGGAGATATGGTGAGGTCGTCGATATCGCCGTTCGCCTGACCGCCGGCGCCGTTTGCTACCTGGCCGCCATTGGCCTCCACGGTGTTGGAGCGGAACCGGCGCCGCAGGATGATGTTCACGACCTTCTGGTCGGGCGAGTAGCCGTATTGCAGCGCCACTTCTTCGGTGAAGACCTCGACGCGCAGGATTGCCTCGGTCGGCAGCGCGCTGATCTCGTTGTAGTTGGAGACACGTCGCCCATTGAGCAGCACGACCGGCTGGCTTCCCCGGCCGCTTGAGGTGCCGACCTCCGGCGCAAGTGACTCCAGCAATTCGTCGATGTTGGACGCCCCGTAGGAACGGATGTCCGCAGGCGTGAAGACAAAATCGGGCGTCGGGTTGCCGGGAACACTTCCGGGGAGGATCCGGTTGCCGGTGATGACGACCGTATCTTCATCGTCGGGCTCATCGGTTGTCGGCACGCTAGGTTTGGCAGGCGCCGCTGGTGGAGGCTTTGGGGTTTGCGCGATGGCTGCGACAGACCAGATCATCGGGCCGATCAGGCAAACGGCTGTGGCGGCAACTCCGCGAAGGAGGGCGAGGCGGTGCAGTCTCGTCAGCATGGGCTTCCCCGGGCGCCAGCCGGACCCGGCAGCGCCGCATTGAATTGCACAACGTGGCTTCCCCCGCCCGTCCCATGGGAAACAGCCGAGGCAGTAACACGCGAAGCTCCGGGGATGTTTGTATGGTCTGTATCAAAGTGTGCCGGCTCGGCGGGCGCCTGCGCTTTACCCCCCTTGTGTTGGGTGGCATCAACTGCCTCAGGTGACGTCCGGAGACCCAATGACCCCCTTCATTCGCAGGAAACTGGCTGCGGCTGCCATCGCGCTCCTGTCGGTGTGCGCTGCGGCATCGGCGCAGGTACAGGCTGGGGCGCCGCTGATCACAAATGCGCGACAGCTAACGTTCGATGGGCTGCGTGCTGGCGAGGGATATTTCTCCGCCGATGGCTCGCAGATGATCTTCCAGAGCGAACGCGACGCGAGCGATCCGTTTTACCAGATGTACTTGATGGACCTTGGCTCAGGCGATGTGCGGCGGGTGTCGCCGGGCTACGGCAAGACCACCTGCGGCTGGATCAGCCCAGACAAGAAGAAGGTGATCTTCGCTTCCACGCAGGACGATCCCGACGCTCGCAAGAAGATGGCCGACGAGATCGCCTTCCGCAAAAGCGGCCAGACGCGGCGCTATTCGTGGGACTATGACCCGACCTACGACATCCAGGAACTCGATCTTGCGACCGGCAAGTACAAGAACCTGACCCACACGCTGGGCTATGACGCCGAGGGCGCCTATTCACCGGACGGCACAAAGATCGTGTTCGCCTCCAACCGCGCCGCCCATGGGCGCAAGCTGACCGATAAGGAGCAGAAACAGCTCGAACAGGACCCGTCCTATTTCATGGACGTCTACGTGATGAACGCGGACGGATCCAACGTGAAGCAGCTGACCAATGTGGCCGGCTATGACGGCGGCACATTCTGGAGCCCGGACGGCAAGCGGATCATCTGGCGGCGTTTCTCCGAAGACGGCGCGCGCGCCGAAGTCTACACGATGAACGCCGACGGGACGGACCAGCGCAAGATCACCAGCCTGGGCGCGATGTCGTGGGCGCCGATTTTCCATCCGTCGGGCGATTACATCGTGTTTGCGACCAACCTGCTCGGCTTCGACAATTTCGAGCTCTACATGGTCGACGCCGCCGGTAAGCGGCCGCCGGTTCGCGTCACCGACCGCAAGGGCTTCGACAGCCTGCCGATGTTCCATCCGGACGGCAAACATCTGGCGTGGACCTCGAACGCGACCAGCAACAACACCTCGCAGATCTTCATGGCCGACTGGAACGACGCCGAAGCGCGCCGGCTCCTGGGCCTTGATGCCAAGGGCAACCTGATCGCCAATTTTACACCGCCCGAAGCAGCGACGACTGCGGCGAGCGGCACAAGCGCTGCCATTTCCGAGGCCGATCTCCGCAAGCATGTGGAAGCCCTCGCCTCTGACGCCATGGAAGGGCGTCTGACCGGCGCGCCGGGCGGGGAAAAGGCGGCGGCCTATGTCGCGGCCGAGTTCAAGGCGGACGGGCTGGAGCCGGCCGGGGATGCAGGCTCTTACCTGCAGGCCTTCGAGTTCACGGCCGGGGTTTCGCTGGGCAAGGACAATGCCCTCGCCGCAACCATCGGCAAATCAAAGCTCGACCTGAAAGCCGATGCCGACTGGCGCCCGCTGTCGTTCTCGCGCACCGGCCAGGCAGATGCGGCCGATGTCGTCTTTGCCGGATACGGTCTTGCCGCGCCGAAGGATGGCGACAACGCCGAGTACGATTCCTATGCGCATCTCGATGTGAAGGGCAAATGGGTGCTGGTCTGGCGCGATCTGCCCAACGGCATCGACTCAAAGACGCGCATTCACCTCTCTCGCTATTCCGACCTTCGCTACAAGGCCGCGACCGCACGCGCCAAGGGCGCCGCCGGCGTCATTTTCGCACCCGCGCCTGGGATAAAGTACGAGGATGAACTGCCGAAGCTGTCCTACGAATCCGGCTCGGGAGCGTCGGCCCTGCCCGTCGTGGCGGTGACTACCAAGACCGCCAACGCGATGCTTGCGCGCGCTGGCGCCGATCTGGCGAAGCTCACCGCCAGGCTCGATGCAGGCGACATGGCCGCAGGTCTTCCGCTCACAGGCGTCAAGGTTTCGGCGAATGTCTCGCTCGTCAACCAGCGCCGCAGCGGCCACAATATTCTCGGCCGGCTGCGCTTGAACGGCCCGGCCGACGCCCCGGTGCTGGTGATCGGCGCACACGTCGACCACCTCGGGCACGGCGAAGCCTCAGGCTCGCTGGCGCGCGGCGATGAGCGCGGCAAAATTCACTACGGCGCCGACGACAACGCCTCGGGCGTCGCCGCTTTGCTAGAGATCGCACAGTATTTCTCGGCGGAGCGTGCGGCGGGTCGCCTGACTGGTGTGCGCGACGTGGTCTTTGCAGCCTGGGAAGGCGAAGAGCTGGGGCTGCTTGGCTCGCAACACTATGTCGAGGCCGCGGAGAAAAAGGCCGGCACGAAAGACCTGAAGGGGATCGTCTCGGCCTACCTGAACATGGACATGGTCGGGCGGCTGAGGGACTCGCTCATCTTGCAGGGCGTCGGCTCCTCCAGTGTCTGGACGCGGGAGATCGAGCAAAGAAACGCTGTCGTCGGACTGCCCATCAAGACGGACGCGGACACCTATCTGCCGACGGATGCAACTTCGTTCTATCTCGCCGGCGTTCCGATCCTGGCGGCCTTCACCGGTTCGCATGAGGAATACCACTCCCCGCGCGATACGGCCGACAAGCTCAACTACAAGGGCCTCTACGACATCACCCGCCTGATGGGGCTGTTCGCGCGGGCGCAGGCACAGGCGGCGACTCCGCCCGACTACATCAAGGTTGAGAACACGCAGGCGCAGGGCCAGGGCCGGGTGGGGAACGTCTATCTCGGCACAATTCCCGACTACGCCTCCGAGAACGTGAAGGGCGTGAAAATCTCGGGTGTGGTCCAGGGCGGACCGGCAGCCAAGGCCGGCCTGCAGGGCGGAGATGTGATCGTCGGCCTCGGCGGCGCGCAGCTCGAAAACATCTACGATTACATGCAGGCGATGAACGGCCTGAAGGTCGGACAGGAGACCGAGATCGTGGTCCAGCGCGACGGCAAACGGGTGAATCTCAAATTGACCCCGTCCGTCCGAGAATAGGCGCTTTGCCGTTGCACCGTTAAAGCCGCCCTTAAGCATTGGGCGGCAGGGTGGCGGGATGCGCATGCTTCGCTCCATCTTCCTGCCGGCGATGATCCTTCCGGTCATGTTCCTGGCCGCGTCTCCGGCCGGGCCCGCCTACGCCAACCCGCCGGAGGCCAAGCCTCCCGCCGCGGGCGAGGCCGACCCGGCGGCCAAGCGCATTACCGGCTCCAACAACTACGTGCCGACCTTCGGGCTGCGCGCCCCGATCTCGCGTGGCTTCTCAGTGCAGGGCGTGCTGGCGGTGGACGCCGGCCTCGATATCCCTTCGGAACAGGTGCGCAAACAGGTTGCGGGGCTAAAGCCACGCGTGATGAGCACGATGCGCGAAGCGGTGATGAACTACGCCTCGCTGAGCTATGTGATCGGCGGCGTGCCGGATGCCGACATCATCCGAGCCCGCTTGCAGAAGGCGATCGACAGCGTGATCGGCAAGGGCCAGGCGCAGGTGACGCTCGCCAGCGTGATCGTATTTCCGCAGTAGGGCCTCAGCCCTTCGCAATCCCGTCCATGAATTTCGCCAGCGTGACGTCTTTCTCGGTGACGCCGCCGGCGTCATGCGTCGACAAGGTCACGTCGACCCGATTGTAGACGTTGAACCATTCGGGATGGTGGTCGTGCTGATCGGCGTGGAGGGCCGCACGCGTCATGAAACCAAAGGCGGCGTTGAAATCCGCGAACTTGTAGCTCTTGGAGATGGCGTCGCGCCCGGGCGTCTCGCTCCACCCTGAAAGCTGCTCCAAAGCCGCTTTTGCGCCGATCTTTGCTGCCTTCTGGCCTGCCATGGGTCTGCTCCTGCGGCGGTGTTTACCAGATGATAACCCGAAACCGCCCGCCGCAGCGAAACGATGTATCAGCGAATTTGAGCGATTGTGGCCACCAGAAGTCTGGGAGGCCGCCGTGACCCATTTCCTGCGTTCCGACAAGAAACCGGAAGGCCACAAGCTGGAAGAGCTGCTGATCATGCTGCGCGGGGACATCGTCCACCGGTGCGATGTGATCGCAGGCGACCACCGGCCGGAAGCGCTCTACGTCATGAACAACAACGTGAAAATCCTGCAGCTGCTGAGCGAGGCGATCGCCCTGTCGCTCGATTCGACCCGGATGCTGGATCGCGCCTTCGGCCCCTCTCAGGCGGCTAATGGCGGCCCGCCGCGCATCGGCAAGACCGACGCTGCGGCCTGAATCTTGGCGACCTGAGTTTAAGCTCAGCCTGAACCCGACAGGAAATAGAGCCACAGCCCATCCTCGCGGATGCCGAGGACATAGCCCGGCCATACGGCGCCCTTGCGCAGCTGATCGGCCGAGCCCGGACCTAGCAGCTTGTCGATCTCGCGCGCCGCTCCGGGCGTGATCTCCGACGGCTTCAGCAACGCCATCCACGGCCAGATATAGACCTTGCCCTGGGCCGAGTCCGCGACCGTGAAACGGTAGGAAAGCAGCTTGTCGATCTGCGCCATCGGCCAGTCGCCCGTGCGCAGTTTGAGATTCCAGTATTCCGCGTGACCGAGGCCGGCATTGTTGGAGCGGAAGTCGGGCGTAGCGTCAGCCAGTTTCGCCAGATCGTGCACCCCGCCCAACTTCGCGATCTGCTCCAGCTGGCGGACTGTGGCTGCGACCGGCGCAGGAAGCGGATCCTGGCGCGGCGCTTCACTGACAACAGCAGCGCCAGAAGGTTCGGATGATTTAGGCGCGTCGCAGGCCGCCAGCGTCGACGCCATGACCGCCGACACGCAAAGCAACGCAATCGTCACGCGCCCGTTCACAGGGCAAGCCCCTATCCATCTCCCCACGTTCATTCACGACGCAGCGAGCGACTTCGCAAGGGGCCGCGGAGAATTTTTCGCGTAAAGAAACGTCCGTTCGCCAGTCCTTCAGGAGAAGGAGAGACCCACGGCTCGGGAGAGGTCCTCAAGCAGCTGGGCCTCCGACGTGACCTTGATGGTGGCCATGCCCAGGTCGCGCGCCGGCTTCAGGTTGATGCCGAGGTCGTCGAGGTAGACGCATGCGGAAGGGGCGACACCCAGCGCCTCGCACATCATGGTGTAGATGCGCGGGGCGGGCTTGCGCACGCCGGCCTTGGAGCTTTCGATCACGTGGTCGAACAAGGAGAAGACCTCGGCGATCTGGCGGGCCTTGGTCTCGTCCGAGGTCATGCTCGGGCCCTTGCCGGTGGGGGCGTTGTTGGTGATGCAGCCGACCTTGAACCGCGCCTTGCAGGCCTTGAAGGCTGACACGACGCGGGGACGGAGGCTTCCCGACAGGATGGCGAGAATGTCCTGGCCGGGAATGGAATGGCCCAGCGCTCTTGCCTCCTCGTCAAACACCCGGTCGAATTCCTCAGCGGAAAGCTCGGCCCGCTCCAGCCGGGCCCAGGCATTGGTGTCCGGGTTGATGGTGTTGATGCGGCGGACAATGTCGTGCGGCAGGCCGCGCTCGGCCTCGTAGCGGTTGAACGCCTCGAAGGGCGAGGACGTGAACACCCCGCCAAAGTCCCAGATGACGGCTTTGACCTGCTCCGGCGTGGGCGCCATCAGGCCAGAACCTGCGGCTTGTCCGACCGCGGGCCCCATTCGAGACCCAGCGCGTCCATCAACTGTTCGTCCTCGCTGGCTTCCGGGTTGGCGGTTGTGAGCAGCTTCGAGCCGACAAAGAAGGAGTTTGCCCCAGCGGCAAGGCAAAGCGCCTGACCTTCCTCGGTCATCTGCTCGCGGCCGGCAGAGAGGCGAATCCAGGAGGCCGGGAAGACAATGCGGGCGACTGCAATGGCGCGGGCGAGTTCCACAGCGCCGACCGGCTCGGATTTGCCCAGTGGTGTTCCCTCGATCGGGACAAGCGCATTGATCGGCACGCTTTCCGGATGCGGCGCGAGTTTCGAGAGCTCGTGGATCAGGCCAACCCGGTCCGCCCTGCTCTCGCCCATGCCCAGGATGCCGCCACAGCACAGCGACACACCGGCCTTGCGGCAGCGGTCGAGCGTTTCGAGCCGGTCCTCGTACGTGCGGGTCGACGTGACCTTGCCGTAGTACTCGCGCGAGCTGTCCAGATTGTGATTGTAGTAGTCCAGGCCAGCTTCCTTGAGCTTCTCGGCTTGCCCTTCCTCAAGCATGCCCAGCGTGACACAGGTTTCGAGGCCTTCGGCTTTCACCGCCGAGATCATCTCGCAGACCTTGGGCAGGTCGCGGTCCTTGAGCGAGCGCCAGGCCGCGCCCATACAGAAGCGGTCGGCGCCGTTCGCTTTGGCCTGGCGCGCCTCTGTCAGCACCGAGTCGAGATCCATCAGGCGCGAAGCGGCGAGGCCTGTCTTGAAGTGGGCCGATTGCGAACAGTAGCCGCAATCCTCCGGGCAGCCACCGGTCTTGATCGAGAGCAGCTGGGATTTCTGGATGCGGCCGTCCGGCCAGTTGGCGCGGCGGACTTCGAGCGCCTGCAAGAGCAGATCAGGCAGGGGAAGATCGAACAGCGCCGCGATCTCCTCGCGCGTCCAGTCAAAGCGCGGGCGGATGGCGGGTTCGGTCATGGGTGAAGCCCCTCAAACAACTGAGCGAGGGGATAGCGAGCAAGAGCCCACAACGCAACGGCGCCCCTTCTTTCGAAAGAGCGCCGCGCGAAGTCCTATGGATTTGGGCGCCTAGACCTTGGCTGATCCAGTCGAGGAGACATCCTCGTGGCCAGTTACGGTGACGCCTTTGGCCAGTTTTGAATTCCACATGCCGTAGACGAAATAGATCAGGACGCCGACGGCCGTGTACCACATGAAGAAGGTGCGGGTTCTTTCCTCCGACATCAGCGACATCACGAGAAGCGCGCACATCACAGCGCCCAGAACCGCGACGATGGTGATCAGCCAGGTCGGCATTTTGAACGGCCGGACCAGGTCCGGACGGGCAAAGCGCAGATAGATCACCGTGATGCAGATCAGCATGAAGGCGACCAGCGTGCCGACATTGGTCGTGTCGCCGAGGAAATCGAGGCCGGTGAAGCCGGCAAAGCCGGCGGCAACGATGCCAACGATGATGGTGTTAGACCACGGCGTCTTCGTCTTCTCGTTCACCTTGGCGAATACGGACGGCAACAGGCCGTCGCGCGCCATGGTGTAGAAGATACGGGTCTGGCCGTAGAGCAGCACCAGCATCACCGAGGACAGACCCGCGAAGGCGCCAACCTTCACCACGAAGCCGAACCACTTGAGATCGACATTGCTGGTTTGCGTGATGTGGTTCACCGCCGTCGCGATGGGCGCCGGATCGTCCTTACTGAGTTCCGTGTAGGGTATGACGCCCACCAGCACGGCGCAGGTGAGGATGTAAAGGATCGTGCAGACGATCAGCGAGCCGAGAATGCCGATCGGCATGTCGCGGGCTGGGTTCTTCGATTCCGCGCCTGCAGTCGAGACGGCCTCGAAGCCGATATAGGCAAAGAAGATCACCGATGCGGCAGCGATGACGCCGCCAACGCCGTAAGCCGAATCGCGGCTGTGGCCTGTGACGACGTTTCCGAGCGCCGTCCAGATCTGTCCGCCCAGCGACATGTCGGATCCTGGCGGCGGCGCCGGCACCTGGTCCGGAATCAGCGGCGACCAGTTCGCGGGGTGTACGAAGAAGAAGCCGATCGCGATGAACGCGATGACCACAGTCACCTTGATGGCGACGACGATGTTGTTGACCGTTGCGGACTCGGTCACCCCGACGACAAGAAGCGCCGTGACAGCGACGATGCCGAGCAGCGCCGGCAGGTTCACGATGCCGGCGACCATTTCGCCTGTCACCAGATCCTTCACCTGCACGCCCGGCGCCGCCGTCAGCGCCGCAGGAATGGTGATGCCAAGGTCGTGGAGAAGGCTCGCGACATAGCCCGACCAGCCGACCGCCACCGTCGAAGCGGCGACGCCGTATTCCAGAAGCAGAAGCACGCCCATGATCCAGGCGACGAACTCGCCCATCGAGGCGTAGCTGTACGAATAGGCCGAACCGGAAACCGGGATCGCAGCAGCGAGCTCTGAATAGCAGAGCGCCACAAGAGCGCAGAGAATGCCGGTGAGGACGAAGGAGACCATGATGCCGGGTCCGGCGAATTCGGCCGCTGCCCTGCCCGTCAGAACGAAAATCCCGGTGCCGATGATGCAGCCGATGCCGAGCAGCACCAGATTGAGCGCGCCGAGCGATTTCTTGAGCTCACTGCCCGCGTGCTCGGCATGCATTTGCTCGACCGACTTGCGGGCAAAGAGCTGACCGATGCCACGCTTGCCCACCGCAGGCGCTACAGCGCCGCCTTCCATAGCCATTCGCTGATCTCCGCCTGTCGCTCCAGTTGATCCCGGAGGCTCTGGTGTGTTGGTTGCGAAGACGTTAGCCACAGGCGCGCGCGGCGGCAACCTGCCCGTTTTGGCCCTGCGCCTGGCACGTTTTCGCGCCTGCGAAGGCGGCGCCCGCAAGCAAATTGCTCAGATATCGACCGTACCGGGGTCGCTCATACGGCGCCAGGGGCCCTTGTACCGGGGGTCGTCCCGGCGGCGGCGATCTGGGCCGAAATAGCCCGCCGCGGTGATGAACGGGCGGCGGCGCTCGATCACGGCGTTGACCCGGTTGGCGACGTCGACCGCCCGAACGGGCTTTACCAGGAATTCGTCGACACCGGCGTTGATCGCATCGATCACCCGGCTGCGCTCGGAATAAGCGGTGATCATGATGAGCGGCAGGAAAGTGTTGGGGCTGTCGGGATCCTGGCGGACCCGACGGCAAAACTCGATGCCGGTCACACCGCTCAGCTTGAAATCCACGAACGCTATATCGATGTCACCGCCCGCAACGATGCCGATGGCCTCGTTGCAATCGGAAGCTTCCTCAATCCGGCGCATGCCGAAACTTGCAAGGATGACGCGCAGGAGGCCGCGCATGTGCGCGTTATCGTCAAGGATCAGAGCGGAAACGCTCTCCAAGGCCATACACAACGTATCCCTTGCCGCCGTCGCAAACGGCCGCTCGCCCCAACCGGCGTTCGAGCGTCTTCCCCAAGATAGGCGGTTATTCCGCCTTTATTTTCGGTGGCCTTGTCTAGACTGTTCGCCCGCCAAGACAAGCATAATTGTGTGCAATCTTGTCTGTCCCGTACCCAAGTTATGAAAAGACGAGGCGGACGCGGATGATGCGCAATCAGGACGCTGACGCTGCCTCTCACTTTGGCTAAGACAACAGCATTCGCCCACACCCCCGCCTCAAGGATTGGCAGTGAGCCCAACGCCCGACCAGATCGCACAACTGACGAAAGGCCGCGTATTGGTGGTCGGCGATGTGATGCTTGACCACTACGTAACCGGAAAGGTCTCGCGGGTTTCCGACGAGGCGCCGGTGCCCATCATACACGTGTCGGGCGAGCGCTGGACGCCGGGCGGCGCAGCCAACGTGGCCGCCAACATCTCAGCACTCGGCGGTGCGGCCGCGCTGATCGGGGTGGCCGGCGATGACCCTGCAGCGGCGACGCTGACCCATGTGCTCTCCACCACCGCGGGCGCAGACGACACCAACCTGATCGTTGAACCGGGACGGCCGACCACGATCAAGACACGTTATATGGGCGGCCAACATCAGATCGTACGCGTCGATCGCGAGAAGCCGGCGCACATTTTGAAGGCGACCGAGGACCGGATCGCGGCGGCGATCCCGGACATGATCGAGGATGTGGGCGCGGTGATAATCTCGGATTACGCCAAAGGCGCGCTGACTGACCGCGTCCTTAAAACCGTTTTCGCGACGGCAAAAGAAGCAGGCGTACCTGTAGTTATCGACCCTAAGCGGACTGACTGGCGGCACTACAGCGGCGCGGCTGTGATCACGCCCAATCGCCGGGAGCTTCATCTTGCAACGCAAGCGCCCTGCAATACGGACTCGGAATGCGAATTCGCCGCCGGCGTCGCGATCAAGGCGACCGGAGCGGCCATTCTGCTGACCCGATCCGAGCACGGCATGTCGCTTTATCGCGAAGGCTGTTCGCCTGTGCATTTGTCGGCCAAAGCGCGCGAGGTGTTCGACGTTTCGGGAGCGGGCGACACGGTGGCGGCGTCTGTCGTGTTGGGACTTGCTGCGGGGCTCGATCTCGAAATCGCGATGCAGATCGCCAATGCGGCTGCGGGCATCGTAGTCGGCAAGCGCGGCACGGCCACGGCATCGCCCGCCGAACTCCTCGCAGAAACTGCGGCCGGCAATCGCGGGCTGGGCGGATCGCCAGGCGCGGTCTCATTGGCTGAGGCCAAGTCCATGCGAGAGGCGTGGGCCCGCGAGGGATTGAAGGTCGGCTTCACCAATGGCTGTTTTGACATCCTGCACGCAGGCCATGTTGCGCTTCTGCGCCAGGCGGCGGCGGCATGCGACCGGCTGATCGTGGCGCTGAACACGGACGCCTCTGTAAGCGCGCTTAAGGGCCCCGATAGGCCGGTTCAGTCCGAAGCCTCGCGTGCGGCTGTGATGGCGGCAATGAAAGGCGTCGACGCTGTGATCTTGTTTGCCGAACCGACGCCGCTGGAAGCAATCGGGGAATTGCAGCCGGATGTGCTGATCAAAGGCGCGGATTATGCCGAGGATCAGATCGTTGGCGCAGACATCGTGCGGGCGCGGGGCGGAAGGGTGATGCGCGTGACGCTGGTCGAGGGCCAGTCGACTACCAAGGTCATCGAGAAGTCCAAGCGCCGCTAGCAGGTGAACGGTATGGCGACAACGCAGACGCCGCTCAGCGTGAACCTTGTCGGCACATGGGAGCTCGTATCGCGTCAGGATTTTGATGCCGCAAATAATCTGAAGATTGATCCCGCGCTGGGCCCAGATCCGGTCGGCGTGCTTGTCTACGACAAGGCGGGCCGGTTCGCGGCTCAGTTCATGAAGCGTGATCGCTCGAACCCAGCGCCAATCCAGACCGCCGCGGGCCCTGCCCTGAACAATAGCCGCGCGCGCGATGGCTATGACGCCTATTTCGGAACCTACATCGTCGATGACGAACGCGGACTTGTAACCCAAACATTGTTGGGCGCGCTGTCGCCAGAAAATGTCGGCCTCACGCTAACGCGAGAGATGGTCGTGGACGGCGACGCGCTGAAACTGGATCTTGAGACAACCGACGTCGATGGCGGAAAAGTCGTCCGCAAACTGCGCTGGCGGCGCTTGGCCTGATCGAGGCGTGGCGCCAAAAAGCGTCATCCCGGAAGCAGTTTTCTGCTCCCGGGATGAGGCCAGCCAAAATCTTCCGGCTACTTTGCGTTGGCTTCCGCCGCTGTCGCCTTGTCCAGCGCTTCCTTGCGGAAGTTGGTGCGGACGCCGGAGGGGGCGCCGAACTCCATCAGCTGATCCGAAGCGGCGTCGTATTTCGGCCAGGCCGGACCCGATGCGCAGGTCGGCGTGCCGGTCTTGGCGAAAGCGACCCAGCAGGAGTGCATCAGCGTCGCCATGGCCTTGTCCTCATCCGATGGCGGCGGAGGAGCTGGGGGCGCGGAGGCGGGCGTTGCGGCATTGGGACCACCCGGGGCCGCAGGCGCTGCGGGCGGCGGGCTGCCCAAGGGACGCGTCATGCCGCCATAGACGTAGGAGATTTCTGAGGCGTGCGAGGCGCCGGGCGAATCCGGCGTACGGCGCGCGGTGGCGACATAGCTGAAGAAGTAAAGCCAGCTGGGTTTGCCGTCAGCCGACTGCTTGGCGATGTAGCGCGCAGGCGCGCCAGCCTGGTTATTGGTCCAATCGGCTTGGGCTGCTGGGTCCTTCAGTTGCTGCGCCAGCGAGGCTTCATAGCTGTTGGTGCCCAGGACCAGCGGCACGTCGAGCGTGTGCTTGTTGGCCATCGCCTGCAGCGAAGTCTCGGTCATGAAGCGGCCGTCGACCATCGGGAAGCGGGCGCTGCCTTGTGCTTCCACTAGCTTCTCGGCGGGGATCTTGCGCATGTCGGCGAGTTTTACGTCGTCGGCCGCGCCAGCGCGCTTCATCAGAGCGCTGCCATCTTTCTCCGCATCGCTCAACGGAGCGCTGTCGCCCCAGGTGATGTTCGATTCCAGAATCGCCTGGTTGAACAGGCCTTTCGACGTCTTAAGACCGAGCAACGCATAGATGTTGATGGCGCCGGCGGACTCGCCGAACACCGTCACCTGCTTGGGATCGCCGCCGAAGGCCGCGATGTTCTTCTGGACCCATTGCAGCGCCGCCGTCTGATCCATCAAGCCGTAATTGGCCAGCGGCTCATCCTTCTTCGCCGCCTTGGTGATTTCCGGATGGGCGAAGAAGCCGAACGCACCCATGCGATAATTGATCGTCACCGTGACGATGCCGTCCTTCGCGAACGCCGCGCCGTTATAGATCGAGCCCGAGCCGGTAAGGTTCGAACCGCCATGGATCCACACCATCACTGGAGCGTTCTTGGCGCCGGTCGGCGCGTAGACATTGAGATAGAGACAGTCTTCCGAGACGTTCTGGCCGCCGCGCGAACGCTGCATGCAGATAGGGCTGAATTCGGTCGCCTGTTTGTCGCCCTTCCAGGCCACCACCGGCTTCGGCGGTTCCCAGCGCAGATTGCCCAGCGGCGGGGCCGCGTAGGGAATACCCTTGTAGGTGGCGATGCCATCGGCTGAATCGCCGACGACAGTGCCGCCTGTCACCTTGGTCTTCACAGGATCGGCCCAAGCCGCCCCGGTGATCGCGAAGGCGATGGCCAACGCTGCTGCGAGTTTCATGAAGTCCCTCCCACGGGTTCTGGCTGGCTTTGGGCCAGTCTGGGCCGGACCTTATCGCCCTCCCTCTCGCGCCGGAAGGCCGGGCGGCTCACACGCTGCCGTGAGCGGATTGCCTGATGATCAGGCAGACGGGCGCAACCAACCCGTGAAAGACAGCCGATTCGCGCCGGCAAAGGGCGCGACGGCCGACACCGAATGCATCTGCGGCGTCTTGAAAAGATTGAGCGCGTTGAATGCCGGCGTCAGGCCTTGGGTCACGTGGCCCTTTCCGTCGATAAACATGAGCAGCCCTCCCCAATCCACACGCCAGCGCGGTGTGAGGTTGAGCACGAAAGCAACCAGCCGCTCACCATCGTCGGCGCTGTCGTCGTGCGCCTCGCAGAAATGTCCAGGGCGGTAACGCGTGCCCGTCACATCGCACCAGGCGCCGCGCGTCTCGCCGGTGATGTCCCGCATGAAGCCGATGAACTCCGGACCGTTCATGAACTTCCAGAGATCAACGAGAACCGGATCCTGGGTCAGCACGCTCGTGCTTTTCTTGGAGACATTCAGCACATCGTAAACCAGCTGAAATCCATCCCGCGCCTCGGTGAGGATATCGCGCTGCATCTGTTCCAGCGCTTCCTTCGGCATGCGTTTGGCGTTTTCCGGCGTCACCTCGAAATGCGTGTTCCCGCGGTTGAACACCATCGCCCAGTCGCGCGACTCCTTCAGCGTCTCGTGCAGCAGGTTGGCTGACTCGGGCGCGAGCACTTGAGGTACGTGCAACCGGCCATCGCGATCGAAGGACTGGCGGAGCGCGCGGCGGTCAAGGTCAGGATTGAGACAGATCGATGCGGTCATAACGCGCCTTATAGCCGCCAGCGCTCGCGCGAGTAAGGCCGCCTAGCCATTCGCCTGGCCAGATGAATCTAGATCGGCATCCGCATGATGTCGTTATAGGCCTTGATGACCTCGTCGCGCACCGCGACCACGGTTTCCATGGTGGCTTCAGCGGCGGCAACGGCGGTTACCACATCGACCAGGTCGCCCTTCCCCATCGCGGCATTGGTGATGGCGCCTTCCGCGCTCGCGCCCGACTTGGTCATCGAGCCTACGGCCGAGTTGAGAATGTCGCCAAAGCCCGGGCCGCTGACGGCGGCATCAGGCTTTAGGGCATTGCCGGTAAGCGCCTGAGCCGTGGCGCCGTAGGCTTTCATTGCGGAAACGCCGAGATCGGACATCGGTTTCTACCTCAGGCTTTCAGTAGCGAGACGACGCCAAGCATCATCGCCCGGCTGGCCTCGACCACGTTGAGGTTGGCTTCATAGGCGCGCTGTGCGTCGCGCAGGTCAGCCATCTCGATCAGCGCCGAGACGTTCGAGAGCTTCACATAGCCCCGCGCATCGGCGCCTGGGTTGGAAGGATCGTACTTCTCCGGATAGGGCGTTGAGTCCTTGCGCGAACCGGAAACCTTCACCGCGTCGGCGCCGATGGCGCGATCGTAATAGGTGCGGAACACCGGCGCCTTGCGCTGGTAAGGATCGCCGCCGGGAACGGTCGAGGTTGAATCGGCGTTGGCCAGGTTCTCGGCCGATATCCGGATGCGTACTGTCTGCGCACGCAAACCGGTTGCTGCCGCGCCCATGGCGGACATGAGGTCGGAGGACATGGCTGTCTCCTAAAGGCGAAGGCGCTTCACCGGCTGGGTGAGCGCGACGCCAGCCGCAGCAGGCCCAGACTCTTCTGGTAGAGGCCCACCATGGTCTCGAAATCCGTTCGGGTTTCGGCGATCTTCATCATCTGCTCTTCGACAACCACCTGGTTGCCGTCGAGCGTTGTCTCTGAGTCGGGCGACTTCTTGGCGGTAACACCCAAAGTCGCGGCATGAGGCGCGGTCAGGTGCCCAGCCTGGGTCGCAACCATCTGGGTGCGGCCCGGGTGATTGGAGGCGCCGCCCATGCGCTGCAACGTCGCAGCGAATGCCTCCTGGTTCACATCGCTGGGGACATAGCCAGGGGTGGATACGTTGGCGACGTTCTGGGCGATGATTTTCTGGCGTTCGCCCAGCATCTGCAGGCGCGCCTTCATCATCTGGAATACGGACATGTTCGTCGGATCAGGCATGCCGGACGTCCTTCCTGGTAGGCAAATTCAGCCGGTTTGCTTAAGGCGGGATTAAGCACCGCGCCGTCCGTTAACCGGTCGTTTACCGGCTTTTCCGAAGGGTTAACTCCATCGTTAACCAAAACCCGGCCCGAACGGCCGGCCCAAGCCGCGGTCCGTCCCATGGACGCATTCGACGCCCTTCGCGCAGCAGGCGCGCTCATCCTCGTCCTGGGGATACTGCTTGGCGGCGCCTGGCTGCTGCGCCGCTATGGCGGATCGATCGGTCTGCGCGCGGGCGCAGCTGCTTCCGACCTTCGTGTCGTCGAATGGCGCACTCTAGACATGCGGCGCAAGCTCGCCGTGGTGCGATGGGGAAGCCACGAACATCTGCTCGTGTTGAGCCCGACGGGCGACACCATGATCGCCAGCCGTGAAGCTTCCCCCACGCCTGCCGCCGCATCACCGCCTGCCCCTGATGACAAGGCGCGCTTACAATGAAGAGCCGCCTCTTTCGATACGCGTTGAGGCTCGCGCCGCTGGCTGTCGCGCTTGCAGTGGCGGCGCCGGAAGCTTTGCCGCAGACCGTGTCGGTCAATCTCGGCACCGGCCAGGGTCTTACCTCCGGCATCGTTCAGCTGTTCGCAGCGATCACCGTCCTGTCGCTCGCGCCGTCGATCCTCGTGATGACGACATCTTTCGTGCGGATCGTGGTCGTGCTGTCGCTTCTGCGCACCGCGATCGGCCTGCAGAACGCCCCGCCCAACTCGGTGGTGATCTCGCTGTCACTGTTCCTCACCGCCTTCGTGATGGCGCCTACCTTCAGCGAGGCCTATACCGCAGGCATCCAGCCCTACATGGCAGAGAAGATGACGCTGGAAGAAGCGATCCCGAAAACGCTTGCGCCGGTGCAGGCTTTCATGGGCAAGCACGCCGAGCCACAAGACGTGAAGCTCTTTGCCGACATGGCGAAGATCACCAATCTCAAGAGCCCGGCCGATGCGCCGTTCCAGGTGCTGGCGCCGGCCTTCATGATCTCGGAGCTGAAGCGCGCTTTCGAAATTGGCTTCATGGTGTTCCTACCCTTCCTGGTGATCGACTTGGTCGTCTCGTCGATCCTGATGGCAATGGGCATGATGATGCTGCCGCCAGTCACCATCTCCCTGCCGTTCAAGCTCATCTTCTTCGTGCTGGTGGACGGCTGGAGACTACTTGCGGGCTCGCTGGTCGAGAGCTTTATGCAGGGTCCACCTCACTCCTGACCGCACTTCAGCGGGTGTCGACCGAAGAGGGGCGCTCCAGGGTTCCCCGCAGCCGGGAACCGTCCTAGAAGCAGGTCGCTCGAAACCGAGACAATTCGTGGCTGACGACCTTTCCGCACTTTCCGACGCCGACGGTGATGGCGATCCCGCCGATTTCTCGCCGCTCCATCCGGTTTTCTCCGACGCGCCTCAAAGCGTCGCTTTTCGCAAGCTGCGCAAGCGGCTGGTGCGCCAAACGCTGGAGGCTATCCGGGCCTACGGCATGCTGCCGGATGCGGCCGCCCGCGGTGGGTCCAAAAGACCGCGCTGGCTGATCTGCCTTTCGGGAGGCAAGGACAGCTACACCCTCCTTTCGGTGCTCCTGGATCTGCATTGGCAGGGCGCGCTTCCCGTCGATTTGCTCGCCTGCAATCTCGACCAGGGCCAGCCCGGCTTTCCCAAAGACGTGCTGCCCACTTACCTCGCGCGCGTCGGCGTGCCCTATCGCATCATCACCGAGGACACGTACTCCATCGTCACGGAGAAAGTGCCGGCCTCAAACACCTACTGCTCGCTCTGCTCGCGGCTGCGGCGCGGCATTCTCTATCGCGTGGCGCGCGAGGAAGGATGCGAGGCCGTTGTGCTCGGCCATCACCGCGACGACTCGCTTGAGACCTTCATGTTGAACCTGCTGCACGGCGGCCGGCTGGCGGCGATGCCGCCCAAACTGGTCAACGACGCAGGAGACCTCTTTGTGCTGCGCCCGCTGATCGGCTGCGCCGAGCAGGACATCCGCAAATTCGCAGGCCTGATGCAGTTCCCGATCATCCCCTGCAATCTCTGCGGCTCACAGGAGGGCCTGCAGAGGATGCAGATCAAGTCCCTGCTCGACGAGTGGGAGAAGCGCCTTTCCAGCACATTGGGATCCTAAGCTTAGAATTCCACGTGGACAAGTTGTCGC
>JADMIO011167806.1_pt1 | contig 23703 bp, 14 predicted proteins | sample 8958161 | NCBI WGS metagenome assembly JADMIO01 (sample SAMN16585339, study PRJNA669376) | soil metagenome | isolation source: Crop rotation soil | place: USA: Cullars Rotation, Alabama | collected 2011
GTCAGGGGTCAGGGGTCAGGGGTCAGGGGTCAGGGGTCAGGGGTCAGGGGTCAGGAGAAGAAACGGCGTACGCAGTACGGGGTATTGGGTACGCCGTTTTTTTGAACGAGCCCGCAAGTTCCTGCGGCGGGCCAGTAATCATGCCGCTTAACAGCAAGACTTGTACCCGCTGCTCTCCCCCTCTCTAGCCGGTGCTTCGCACGGACTACCGTCTGCGCTCAGGCCACTTTGTGTGGCTCGTGCTCGTTGCTCCCGCAAGGGGGAGGGGACCGGAACAATCTTAAAGTGAGCCTCGCGCGCGTCGGGCGGCGAACGCGACGGCAAGTGCGGCGAGGGTCAGGGCCGCGGGCTCAGGGATGGGGGTCCCTACAGGGACGGCTGGCGGAATGGCTCCGAATTGCGTTTTCCAGATGATGACGTCGAGGATGTTGACAGCGCCGTCGCGGTTGGCGTCGCCGTTGCTGATGGACGCGCCGCTGTTTGTGCCGAGGCCTTTTTGGAGGGCGAGGAAGTCGGCGCCGTCGACGTCGCGGTCCTGGTTGAAGTCGCCCGAGGGGTTGATGTTGAGCTTGAAGTCGTCGATGGCGAGGCCGTCGTTGGTTCCGCCGATGTTGGCGATGGAGAGCCAGCGAATGTAGAAGACTCCGCCGTCGGGAATTCCTTGGGGGGGGATCACCGCGATGGGGTCGAAGTCGTGGCGGTTGGCGGCGGCGTTTCCGTCTTTGGCGCCGGCGGGGCTGGTGTTGTTGGGAGAGGTGAAGTCGAGCGAGTTGACTGGGGTCCAGAGGACGCCGGGGGCTGCGTCGACAATGCTTGTGGCGTTGGTGCTGTACTCGAAGTCGAGGCGATCGACGATGGCGTCGGCCTGGCCGAGGCGCCACATTTCGCCGAAGTATTCGATGGTGAACGAGGTGATGACGAGCCCGGTGTCGTTGAGGAAGCAGGCGCCGAGGGTAGTCTGGACGGTTCCCGAGGTGAGCTCGCCAAGGGCTCGGTCGGAGTTTTGGCTGGGGCCGTAGCTGTAGGTGTTGCCGGTGGCGAGGGTGCCGTTGTCGGCGGCGAAGGTGAGGGTGCCTCCGGATCCGGCTTCGCTGAAGGCCCAGCCTTGGGGGAGTGAGTTGGCGTTGTTGGAGCTGCCCGTGAAGGGGAGGGCGTTGAAGTCTTCGAGGTAGGAGGGGCCTGTGAGGAAGACGCAGAGCTGGGCGCGGGCGGAGGAGGCGGCGAGGGTTGTGGCGGCCAGCGCGGCGAGGGCGATGGAGCGGTGAAATGCGCGAGCGCGTCGGAGGGAGGCTGCGTTCATGGTGCGTACTTCGAGGGGCTAGCGCTGACGGCCAGGGCGTCGGGCAGATGTCGGGCGGCAGGCGACATTCACTATAAATGGGGTGGGGGTTAGGGGCCAGCAATTCGCGGGGCGCGGCGCATGGAGGCCGTTTTGCGGCTCGGAATTTGGGCGCCGGGCCCGTTGAAGAACGCGCTAACCTGCGCCCGCGGGCGGACTTTGCCCCGCGGTGAACAGTCATTGCGGGGCGAATTAAGCCGACATTTTGCGGCGCGCCGACTGTGAACGGCGTGATCTTGAGATGGCCGCGGGAACAAGTGTGGCGAGGATGAGCGTCAGGGAGGTGGGTTCGGGGACTGGGATGGTGAGTTTGAAGTCGTCGATGGCGAGGCCGTCGTTGGTTCCGCCGATGTTAAAGGTGGGACGCCAGCGGAGGAGGAAGAGGCTGCCATCGGGAATGCCGCTGGGGACGTTGATAGTGATGGGGGGTATCGTCGTCCGGTTGGCGGCTGCGTTCCCGTCTTTGGCGCCGGCGGGGCTGGTGTTGTTGGGGGAGACGAAGTCGAGAGCGTCGACGTCGGTCCAGATGACGCCGGGGGAGGTGTCGACGATTGTGATTGCGTTAAGGCTGAATTGGAAGTCGAGGCGATCGACGATGGCGTCGGCAGCGCCGAGGCGCCACATTTCGCCGGCGTAGGCGATGGTGAAGAACGGAATCACCTGTCCGGTGTCGTTGAGGAAGCAGGCGCCGATGGTGGACTCGACGGTTCCCGAGGTAAGCTCGCCGAGAGCTCGTTCGGAGTTCCCACTAGCGCCGTAGCTGTAGGTGTTGCCGGTGGCGAGCGTGCCGTTGTCGGCGGAGTAGGTGAGGGTGCCGCCGGTGCCGGCTTCGGCGAAGGCCCAGCCTTGAGGGAGGCTGGCGGAGTTATTGGACGTGCCGGTGCTGGGGAGGGTGTTGAAGTCTTCGAGGTAGGAAGGGCCGTCGAGGAAGACGCAGAGCTGGGCGCGGGCGGGCGAGGATGCGGCGGCAAACGCGACCACGGCGATGGCGAGCGTTTGCAGGACGCGGCGGAGACGGGAAGTGGCGGCGTTGTTCATTAGCGAGCGTGGAGCGTTCTGGGAGTTTCGTGGGCGGCGGGGCAAGGGTCGTTCACTATAAGTTGGGTGGCCTTTGGAGGCCAGCAATTCGCGGGTGCGGCGAATGGAGGCCGTTTTCCGGCTCGGAATTTGAGCGGCGGGGTTATATTGCTGCTTGTTTGGGGCTCAGGATTTCTCATCAAACTCTCTGCTTGGGCGCGCGGGGCAAGAGAGCGCGGCTAAATGGGGTTCTTATGCGTGGTACGCGTTGGTTAGTGCTTGTTGCGGCGGTCGCGTTGTTGGGCATTGCGAATTCGGCGCCGCGCGCGGCGGAGCCTGAGGGGCTGGGGTGGCCGGCGGTGACGCGGGAGAGCAAGCCTTGGACTCGGTGGTGGTGGCCGGGGAGTGCGGTGGATAAGGCGAGCCTCACGTCGCAGCTTGAGAAGCTGGCGGCGGCGGGGATCGGCGGCGTCGAGATTACGCCGATCTATGGGGCGAAGGGGTATGAGGATCGGTACATCGATTTTCTCTCGCCGAAGTGGATGGAGATGCTGGAGCACACGTGCAAGGAGGCGAAGCGGCTGGACCTGGGCGTGGACATGGCGACGGGGACGGGGTGGCCGTTCGGCGGGCCGTGGATCGACGCGGCGCATGGGTCGCAGAAGGCGGTGCTGAAGGGAGATGCCATTAGATGGGAGCCGACGGGGATGAAGGTGAAGCGGGCGGCGCCGGGGGACGAGGGGCTGGTGATCGATCCGTTTTCGCCCGAGGCGCTGAAGATGTATCTGGCGCCGTTCGATGCGGCGTTTGCGAAGGTGGACTTGCCCGCGGGGTCGATTCGGAGCCAGTTCCACGATTCGTTCGAGTACTACGGTTCGAGCTGGACGCCGGCGTTTGCGGCGGAGTTCGAGAAGATGCACGGGTACGACGTGCAAAAATACGCGAAGGACCTCATGCCGGCGCGCGGCGAGAGGTCGAGCCTCGATCGGGAGACGCTGGCGCGGATCAAGTGCGATTACCGCGACACGTTGGCGAAGCTGCACCTCGATTACCTGCACACGTGGGTCGAGTGGTCGCACGCGCATGGGTGGCTGGTGCGGAACCAGTCGCACGGGGCGCCGGGGAATTTGCTCGACCTGTATGCGAACGCCGACATTGCGGAGACGGAGGATTTTGGGTCGACGCCGTTTCCGATTCGGGGGTTGCGGCGATTGGACGACGAGGTGCGGCACGATCAGGATCTGCCCGAGCCGCTGGTGATGCGGATGGCGTCGTCGGCCAGTCATGTGGCGGGGCACAATCTGACGTCGAGCGAGACGCTCACGTGGCTGCGCGAGCACTGGAAGGAGTCGCCCTCTTACACGAAGCCAGAGGTGGACAATCTGCTGACCAACGGAATCAACCACATCATTTACCAGGGGACGGTGTTCTCGCCGGACGATGCGCCGTGGCCGGGGTGGTTGTTTTACGCGTCGACGCAGATCAATCCGGCGAATCCCTTGTGGGAGGATTTTGGGGCGCTCAACCAGTACATCACTCGCGTGCAGTCGGTGCTGCAGAGCGGCAAGCCGGACAGCGACATTTTGCTGTACTGGCCGGTGGAGGACATTTGGGACAACGCCGACGGACTGATGACGCAGCTGGCGGTGCACAACGTGAAGTGGATGGTGGACCAGCCGGCGGGGAAACTGGCGAAGAAGCTGATGGAGAAGGGGTACAGTTTTGATTACATCTCGGATGCGCAGTTGCAGACGACGCGGAATTGGGCGCCCCCCTTGGGAAGTTCGGTGCACAGTGACGATGTCATGACGGCCGGGGGCACAGAGTATCGCGTGATTGTCGTGCCGGCGACGCGGCGTATGCCGGCGGCGACGCTCCAGCAACTTGTGAAGTTGGCGAAGGGCGGAGCGAAGATTGTGTTCGAGAAGTTGCCGGAGGATGTGCCGGGGTATGGGCGGCTTGAGGAGAGGCGTGCGACGTTCAAGTCGGCGCTTGCGGAGGTTGCCCCGGGGGCGGTGAAGGAGGATGTTCTCGCTGTGCTTGAGGAGTTGCGAGTGCCGCGCGAGCCGATTGCGGAAAGCGGGATCAGCTTTATCCGGCGCGCAAGCAACGGGGGCCCCCACTACTACTTCTTTGCGAACAATACGGGCAAAGACTTCGACGGATGGGTGACGCTTGGCAAAAGTCAGATGTCCGTACCCGTCATTATTGACCCACTCACCGGAACTCGTGGTCTTGCCGCGACTCGGCCCGGGAAGGATGGGACGAAAGAAATTCGCTTGCAGCTTGCGTCGGGCGCATCGCTCATCGTGAGTACATTAAACGGGTTCTTCCCACCGATCCAACGTAATCTCGAAGCAAGCAATCTCAAAGCAAGGTGGCGCTACGTGAAACCGGCGGGCGAGCCGGTCACGATTGAGGGGAGTTGGAAGATTGAGTTCCTGCGTGGGGGGCCGGAGTTGCCACCGGCGATTGAGACGAAGGAGCTCAAGTCGTGGACGGATCTCGGCGGGGATGAGGCGAAGCGATTTGGGGGGACGGCGAGATACTCGATCGAGTTCGAGATCGAGGCGCCGGGGGCGAAGGCGGATGAGTGGGTACTCGACTTGGGGGATGTGCGCGAGACGGCGCGCGTCCGGCTGAACGGGAAGGATGTGACGACGGCTTGGAGCCTTCCGTTTCGGGTTCGCGTGGGCGAGTTCTTGAAGTCCGGGAAGAATCTGCTGGAGCTGGACGTGACGAACCTGGCGGCGAACCGGATTCGCGACATGGATCAGCGGAAGGTTCCGTGGAAGATCATGCGCGAGATCAACTTCGTGAATATCAACTACAAGCCGTTTGATGCTTCGGGGTGGGGGCTGCAGCCGAGCGGGTTGTTGGGGCCGGTGAGGTTGTTGCCGATGAAGAGTAGTCTTGAGCCGTGAAAGGCGGGAGGGCGTGTGCCCGGGGCTCCCCCCTCCCTAGCCCTCCCCTCAAGGGGGGAGGGAACCGGATGATCAATTCCAGTTCGCTCGTGATGGCTGAAATCGCCGTTAGAACTTGAGCATGTCGGCCGGGTCGATGGCTCTGTTGTCGAGCGCTCCCTTTGTGTTCTTCGACTCTGGCGAGCGGCCTTGGTGGATGGCGATGGCGTCGGAGTATTTTCGGTCGCGGTCGTTGTTTTCGACGACGGTCCAGAGCTTGAAGCCAGCGGCTACATCTTTGTCGGAGAGGCTGAGGTCGAGCTGTTCGAGGACTTTGTTGTAGGCGTCGACGAAATCCATCAGATCGCTGCCAAAGGTGTTTTCGTCTTGGAGCTTGGGGAACTGCTCCAATGCGGCGGCCCATTGAGTGAAGCTTTCTTCGTAGAGCCTGCGGGCCTTTTCGAGGTCGGCGATTTTGAACGCGTTGGCGGCGTCCATGGCGAGCTCTCGGGCTTTGAGGGCTTCGGGGCTCTGCTCGATCTCACAGCGAACTTTCCAGTAGTCGAAGTTGGCGACGTCGCGGTTGATGTCGATGGCACGGGCGCGGGCGCTGGCTTCGAAGATCAGGGCCGTGAGCTTGCGCGCTTCGGGGGCCTTTGACGGATCGTCTTTGGCGATGCGGTCGGCAATTTTCTGCGGCGTAATGTTGACGAGTTCCTGGGCTTCGGCAAGGATCTTTTGCTCTTCGGGAGTCGCGCTGGCGGAATTCTGCGTGAGCAGCTCTTTCTGTTGTTCGGTGAGCTTCGACTGGGCTTCCTTCAGCATTTCGTCGGCCAGGCCGGGACTGAGCTTGTTGAGCTGCTCTTTGAGGTCCTTTTCTTTGGCTTGCTCCGCTTCCAGATTGCCCAGGCGGATGGTGTAGCCGTCGGTCGACTTCATGTCGCGCTTGGCGTACTCGCCCCAGAGGCGGCCGCCTTCCTGCCAGGCGGAGCGCCAGCGTGAGACGTCGATGCCTTCGTCTTCGATGGCTTCGCCGTAGCTCATTTGCGAGCGCGACGTAGTGGCAAAGAAGGTGACCGGGTTTTTCTGGCCCAGGGGCGCCTTCTTGTCGTCGATGGAGCTGATGGCCGCTTCGTACCACTGGCGGGAGACAAGCCAGTTGTCGCGCTGGGCGCCGAGCGTGTCGGGGTGGAGCTCGTCGTCGGCCTTGAACATTTTGCGGTAGAGGACGTGCTCGTCGGCGCGGCCGACCTTGTTGCCGTTGAACCAGCCGAGGTCGTCGAGGAGGGTGGGGTTGTCGCGGAGGTACTGCGTGCCTTCCTTGAGGTACTTGATGCCTTCCTTGACGTAATAGAAGCGATCGCGGACGTCGTCGAGCTCGACCGAGACGTTGTAGGTGAGGTTCCAGGCCTGATACTGCCAGACTTTGACGAAATAGGGCTGTAGGCGGGCGAGTTGCTTGAGGGTCTCTTCGAAATTGGTCCAATCTTCGGTCTTCTTGTACTCGTTGGCTTTGTTCCAAAGCATCGTGACGGCCATGCCGCGGAGGCCGAGGGTGGCCATGCGGATGGTTTCGCTGGCGGGGTCGATGGCGCCGAGGTCGGCCTGGCCGAGTTTGGCCTGAGTGCGGACTTCCGCGAGCTTTCCGCCAGCTTCGGTCCTGGTGGACGGCGAGCCGAGCATGGCCATGGGAAAGAGCAAGACGACGAGCACGAACAGGTAGATGATTTTGCGATAGAAACTTTGGTTCATTTCGCCACCTCGCGCGTTCGGAGGAGGAAGAAACCGAGCACGGAGAGCGCCACGACGAAGCCCATGCAGGCGGTAACGTCCTGGAAGACGCGGTCCCACGGGACATTGTATCCGTCGGCCGCGTAGGAGACGGTGCTGAACGAAGAAAAATCGGGCAAGCATTGACCGACGGCCCACATGATGGGTCGGGCGATGTATTTGTCGAAACCGACGACCAGCGTGGTGAGCAGGCTCTGATCGAGCTTGACCATGACGTTCTGCTGGTTGGCGATACGGACGACGGACTCCATCGGCCCGCCGCCGTAGGACGTGCCGAGGGCGATCTTCAGAAAGTCATCCCGCCAGAAGCCGAGGATGATGAAGCCCGCAGTAAAGAGCAGAGCGACGGGGCCGCTCACGAGCGTGCTAATCGTGACGCCGACGGCAATGACGATGACAGCCTGCACCCAGATGCTCGCGTAGACCTTGGCGTAGCTGGCCACTGGCGAGCCATCGGGCCGGCGGAGGTAGCAGTCGGCCTGGGCGAAACCGTAGTACTGGCCCTGCTCCAGACACTTCACCAAGACTTCGATCTGGCCCTTGGAGCTGACGAGGTCTTTGTAGAGGTCGATGGGGAGGTCGGTCGTGGAGGTTTGCTCGCGCTTGAGGTCGAATTCGGCGACTTGGGCGTCCAGCGCTTTGAATGGGAGCGGGCTGCTGGTGAGCTTGGTGTCTGGGTTGCGAAGCTGAATCGTGCCGCTGATGGCCTGGCCGATGACGCCCTTGTGCGTGCGGAAGACTTCGACGGTGAGGGCCAAAGGCAGAGTGGAATCACGGTCTTCGTTGGCGGTGTGGGGGTCGAGCGATTCGTCGACGTTGTCGAAGGTCCAGATGGCGGTGGCGGGGGTGTTGCCGTCGATGAAGCTGCGGTAAGTCCACTCATTGCCGACGCTGATGCCGCTGGCCTTGTTCTGGCCGGTGCGGTCGATGAACTGGAGCTTGCCGTATTGGGGAACGCGGGCTTTGACGTATCCCTTGGGCCCGGAGACTTCGTAGCCGTCGCCGACTTTTCTGATGTCGTGGGTGTGGCCATTCATCATGACGGCGATGCCGTTGCCCTGCTCGTCGAGTTCGACGGCATGGCGATGGCCGGCGTCGAGGGTGGTCTCGCCCTCCTTGCCGACGAGCTTCCCGGCGTCCATTTCGTTTTTGAGGCTCTCGACGTCGACGCGGTGAGTATGCTCAAGCGAACGGAGAACGAAGACCCAACTGCAAGCGCCCATGACGAGCAGCAGCAGAGTAGCGACGATCGTGAAGCCAAGGATGCGGCCGAGGACGATTTCGCTGGCGTGCACCGGTTTGGTGACGACGGTGTAGATGGTCTTAGTTTTGAAGTCTGCCGGGAGACTGAACGTGCTGAGCACCAGCGCGATTCCGAGGACAAGATAGGTGGTGGCTGTAAGCACGAAGCCGAGGTAGAGGCGGGCGGGCTTGGGCGTGTTGGCGTCTAGGAACCAACTGGCGAACATCAGGATGATAAAGAACACCAACAGCGCGACGACGACGCGGCGGCGCCAGGCTTCCTTAACCGCGAGGCGGGCGATAGCCCAAACGCGACGCGGCGAGGTTTGGAATAGTTCGCCAAGTCCGCCGGCGACGGTGCGGTAAGTGTGGTCGCCGCCGCGAAGCAGGCCCCGGCGTGAGGCGGAAATGGCGTAGCCAACAAATAGCGCGGCGAGCAGCAAGCCCGCGAACACGAGGAGGAACCGCGGCAGGGCGCCGAGCATCTGACCGTTGCCGCCGGAAAGCAGCCACTGGAGATACGGCAGAACTTCGTGTTCGAGAACCATCGGGTGCGGAAGGGGTCAGGAGTCGAAAGTCAGGGAAAACATGGCGGCGATGGCGCGGGCGGCTCTCGCCGAGCGTGGCCGCTTACTTTGTTCCGGCGCGGCGGCCGGGGCGAGCCTCGCTGTCTTGCACGATTTCGAGGAAGAGCTCTTCGAGCGTGGTCGTCGGATTACCCAGGGAGACCACCTCGCCGTGGTGTCGAGCGATGACGTCGCGGATTTCGTTTTGGCAGTCTGCCGAGAGGTTCTTCGCGCGGATTTGGGTGACGTCGGCCACACGGAGCAGTTCGTCGACGCGGCCGAGTTCCTTGAGCTCGCCCTGGTGGAGGATGGCGATGCGGTCGCATACGTCTTGCACGTCGGCCAGCAGGTGGCTGCACATGATGATGGTTTTTCCTTCGCTCTTGAGGCGAAGGATCATGTCCTTCATTTCGCGCGTGCCGATGGGGTCGAGGCCGCTGGTGGGCTCGTCGAGGAGGATGAGCTCGGGATCGTTAATAAGCGCCTGGGCCAAACCGATACGGCGGGTCATGCCCTTGGAGTACTCCTGGAGCTGGCGTTTGCGGGCGCGGTCGAGGCCCACGAGTTTGATGAGCGAGTCAACCCGCTCGCGGCGGACTTCGGCGGGCATATCGAACAGGCGGGCGTAGAAGTCGAGCGTTTCTTCGGCGGTGAGGAAGCGATAGAGATAGGACTCTTCTGGGAGGTAGCCGAGGCGCTCGTTCTTCGAGACGTCTGTTGCCGGCTTGTTGAAGACCAGGGCCTCGCCCTCGGTGGGGAAGAGCAGGCCGAGGAGCAATTTGATCGTGGTCGTTTTGCCGGAGCCGTTGGGGCCGAGGAGGCCGAAGACTTCGCCGCGGGAGACGGTGAGATCGAGGGCCTTGAGGGCTCGGACTTTTTGTCGGCCCCAGAAATCGCGGTAGACCTTGGCCAAGGCCCGCGTTTGGACAACAGTTTCTTCGCTCATCGGTCGCGCTTTTGCGGGTCGTGGAGGAGAAGGGTTCAGAACGGCCGAGTGCGGGCCCTTTGGGAGCGTCTCTGGCCAGCAGAGCCAGCCGCAAGGAGCGTCGCGCCGGCGATGGCCGCGCGGTCGCCCCTGGACTGTCGCATCACGTGTTACGAACGGCTGACTCCGAGGGTTCGATCGGGCGCGGAAATGACGCGCCACGGGGTCGGCCAAATCGCTCCAAGTGAAATGGCGAGTATAAGTTGCGGCCGATCCGTCAGCAAGGATCGACGCACTCTGGAAGGGCGAAATGCTGCGAGATTAGCGGCTCGCAACGGCGGGCGAGACGGGGAGCGGGATGAAGCGGTACTCGAGCGAATCGACCGCCGCGCGGCCGACGCCGCCGAGCGCGATCGTGACGCGGAGTTCCGCGCCGGGGGGGGCGGCTCTCACAAGGCGAAAGCGAGTCCAGGTAGGGGCCGTGGCTATCCGCACGGCGCTTTCTTCTCCGCCGATGGAATCGAAGATTAGGAGCGGATCGGCTGAGCCGAGCGGCGTCTCGGAGATCCGGGCCCAGCCGGTGATTTCGACTAGGTTTCCCGGAGGCACGGACATCGGCGGCGACGTGATCCAGACTGGGGGCGTAACGAGAGAGGGAGGCGAGGCGCTTGCATGATCGGCCACGGCGGCAAGCTCCAAGCAATATTGGCCGGCGTAGGGACCTTCGGGCGACAGACGCACGGAGCCCTTGATCCCCGGCGGCGATTCGTCGGAACGACGCCAACCACACTTAAGCAACCTTTCCAAATCTTCAAACTCACCGCCGCTCAAGGATTGAGGCGCCACGGCCGCATTGCGGGCGATCGTTGCGACGCGCTCCAAATCCGGGAGGGTCGCCCAGTCTCCGCGGAACGGACTGGCGCCCGCATCGCCATCGGGCCACATCGCGAGGAACAGGCGTTGGCGAAGTACTTCGAGCGTCTGCGCGGATGCCTCGGCTCGCGCGAATGCGGCGGAGTAATCCCGACTGGCCAGCGTATTGTGAATGGCAGCCATCGAGGCGTCGACAACGGCCATGTCTCGATCTGCCGACGCGGACTTAAGCAGCGCGGGCGATAGGTTGGCGATTGAGCTGACGGCTTGTTGGCGATCGAGAGCCGCGAGTTCGACGCGCGCTTGGGCCGCTCTCGGTGCGGCAGTTTGCAGAAAGCGCTGCACGTGCGTGAAGGCGTAGCCATCTTCTGTTAGCAGCAGAAACGCGTCAGCGGGTAAGTGATCTACCGATACGTTGAGTCCGCCCGTCACTCGCTTTGTGGGAACGTGGCGAGGCCCGGCCGCCGAGAGCAAGTAGGCTTCACATGACTCAGGCACGCCGGGAAGGACGAACGAAGTGGGTCCGTCACCGCTATTGTGCAACGATCCAACGGCGCCTCTCACCGTGGGAGCCAACGCATTGGACGCCGCGTCGTCGTTCCAACGCATGGGGATGACTAGATGCGAGCGCTCGGCGGTGAGCACCAGGGCCGTGAGCTGCTCGGGTTTTGAAGTCGTCGCGGTGGTCGCCGTTCGTCCATGGGCCAGCCACGGCTCGACCATCGCCAGGCGCATGTTCATGAGTTCGATCGCCAGGCTTCGCGTGCGCGTTTCAGGGTCGGTTGCGACGAGGCTCGACTCGGACTGGAAAATAAATCCGCGCGGGCGGACGCCGAGCGCGGCTGTTGTCGCCTGGCAAAGGCGATCGTAAGTGGCAGCGCCGGCGGGGGCACGTGTGCCCCTGAGCGCGGAGAGCTGAGCGATTGACCTGGCTGACCGTTGCGTATCGACGGCGTACCACACGGAGGCGCCCGCCCTGGCAAGCCGCCGAGCGTGGACGAGACCAGCGCCCTGCTCAAGAGACGATGAAGTGGCGCCAATCGTGGAAATGCCAAGAACGACGATGTCAGCGATCCGGCTGGCCTCGCGAGCCATTGCTAACTGCCGCAGCACTGTGGGCCGAGTTGCCACGCTGTCAAAGCGATCGAGGGCGCGAGCTTGCGCTTCGGCGAGCGGCACGTCGGCTTGGCTGGCGAGTTCGCCAAGATCCCACGCCAGGACGGCGTCGAACTGGCGTCCAACTCCGTGAGCTTCGAGTTCCGCGGGGGGAGGCGGAGGACAAACCAGCCATAACCCCAGGCGATTGACCTCGGCTAGTTCCGAGGCGTTGGGCAGGCGCCCCATCCAAATTGTGTCAAACCCCATTCGTTTAAGTTGCTCCAGGGGCTCGCCCTGCCACTGGATGATGCGCGGAATCGCGGGCGGATCTCGGCGCGGAGTGTTGACGGTCGAAGCGCCCGGCTTCGTGTCTGCCGCGGACCACACGGCGGCGAGATCGATGGGGGCTGGCGGCTGAGAGGCAGGAGCTGATACACGCGGACCCAACGCGCCGTACATGGCGATTTTGTCGACCCAAAGATCCGTTGGACCGTTGCCTCCTGGCGCGAGGATGACCAAATGGGAAATGTAGGCCTCCGCTTCGTTGATGTCGGGGCCGTACTTCTTACGAGCTACGCGCGCGTGGCGCTCCAGCAAATTGGGCAGGTCGTTGAGCACGAGCTGTTGCCACCCGCCGCCGTCAACGTTGACGCCGGAGCGAATGAGGAGCTGCCGATCGTTGCCAGTGACTTCATCTTTCTTGGAGCGGGGCAGGACGACGATCGCGCCGATTTGCATTCCGGGCCGACTGCACCAAGCCCACGCCTCGAGACGGGACTCGGCAATCACCCGTTGAGGTGGCAGGGAATAGGCGAGTTGGGCGCCCGCTCCGGGCGGAATGGCCAGGGTCAGGTGCTCTGATTCGGAGAGTTCGCCCTCGCCGTGCTCGATGGCCTGCCGCAGGACTTGAACGCCTCCCGTGGCGTCGAGCAGGTGGAGAGCGGGTTTGGGCCCATCCATGTTGTCCAGCAAGAGCGGCGTACGCTCAGCGGCAGACGCCATGGAAGGGAGCAAACCCATAACGAACACCGCAAGATAGAGGATCGTGCGGCAACCCGGCGGCATAGGGTGCGTCGGGGCGAGCGATGCGTCGAACGTGAACCGATTGTTTGACAACTTTCGCGCGCCTTCGCATACAATGAGATGAGCAGGTCAGAAAGCGCTGATGCGAGCAGACCGCCGCCGAAGTTTCAGGGGCGAAACGACGTTGCGTGAAAGCAACGTCCCGGCGGGCGACGTTAACGCGACGTAAGTCGGGCTTGTATCAGGATTTCCGCACGCGTGCCAGGGCGGCTCGTGGCATGTTCGCCACACTTGCCTTGGCACGGCAAAGAACCCCAAACCAAACTGTTGGTACGCTGCAAGTCTTTTCATTACAATGAGTTGCGGTAGCGTGCCCGTGCCAGCGGCCGGACCCCGGAAGCCCACCGGAATAGTTCGTGCTTTAAGGCATGGCTCCAACGCCCCCTGGAGATGCACGATGAATCATTCGCCCGAATCGACCGCTGCCGCCCAAGACCTCGCCCCGGCCGACCTGATGCGGCTTGCCGACGCAATTCACTCGTTGCCGGAGCAGTACGCGACGCAGCTTGCCCCGCTGGTCGATGCGGTGCTGGAAAGCACAAAGCGGCGTCGGCGAATTCTGACGCTTGTCCAGGACGCCCTGAGCCAGTTGCGGCTTGACATGAAATATCTCATGTTCGACCTGGAAGCCACGCGGCGCGAACGGGACGAGTATCGGCTAAAGTTGGAAGAGTAGAGCGCGAGGGCATCGAGGGCGGCCGCACGGTTGCGGCGCCTAATCGAGCTGTCGCCCCCCAAACGGAACGAGCGTGTCCTTTGAGCGCGATGGCCTCCACTCTTACCGCAGAACAACTCGCGCAACGCGCGATCGACGTCGGCGCCCTCACCGATCAGGACCTACAGGTCATTTGGGTCGAGTCGGGCACTCGTAACGTTGAAATCGAGGCGTTCAAGCAGGCCCTGTTGCGCCGCGGCCTGTTGACGAATTATCAGCTCGACCGACTGCTCGACAATCAGCGCTCGGGGTTCTTCTACGGCGACTACAAGGTGCAATACGGCGTTGGCGCCGGCACGTTCGCCCGAGTCTTTCGCGCCACCCATAAAGAGACGGGGCAGCTCTTTGCCGTAAAGGTTCTAAGGGCGCGGTACAGCCGCCCCGGCGGAGACGACAAGCGTGAGCTGTTCCGGCGCGAAGGCGAACTGGGCGCGGAGCTGAAGCACCCGAACATCGTGGCGATCCACGAGGTGGTTTCGAAGGGGCAGCTCAACTACATCGTGATGGACTTCGTCGAAGGACAAAACCTTCGCGACTTTTACAAGGTGCGCGGGAAGTTCGCGCCGATGGACGCCACGCGGATTGCGGCCGACATGATGGCGGGGCTGAATTACGCCTTCCAGAAGGGCATTACGCACCGCGATCTCAAGATGTCGAACGTCATCGTTTCGAGCGAAGGCGAGGCGAAGCTACTCGACTTTGGGCTCGCTGGGAATGAAGACGACGCCGACGGCGAAGCAGCCAATCCGCGCACGATTGACTATGCGGGGCTTGAACGGGCTACGAACGTTCGCAAGGACGACACGCGCAGCGACATCTTTTTTGCGGGCTGCATTTACTATCAGCTGCTCACCGGTCGCCCTGCCCTGGCCGAGACGCGTGAGCGGTCACAGCGGCTGAGCAAGACGCGTTACACGGACATCAAGCCGATTTTGGACGTGGCGCCGAACGTTCCGGTCCAACTCGCGCGCGTAGTGACGAAGGCACTCGAACTGGACCCTGCGCGCCGGTACCAAACTCCGGGCGAAATGCTGGCGGACTTGAAGATGGCCGTCAAACGGCTTTCTGAGGCGAAAGAGGAGGCCGCGGCGACCGAAAACGCGGCGCCGCTTGAAGGACACGACGCCAACGGCGAGCAATTCCGGCTGATGATCGTCGAGTCAGATCACAAGACGCAGGATGTGTTCCGCGAGCTTTTCAAGAAGCAGGGTTATCGCGTGCTGGTGACGGTGGACCCCGACCGCCTGTTCCAGCGTCTTTACGACGATGCTCGGGCAGCCGACGTGCTACTGATTAACTCGGGGCACCTTGGGCGGCCAGCGCTGGAGGCGTTCAATAAGCTCGCGCAGGAGCCGCGACTCAAGCATCTGCCGGGCGTTCTTCTTTTGGCCGAAAACCACGCCGCTTGGATGAAAGAGGCGAAAGGGGACAAGTGCCGGCTGGTGGCCCGCATGCCGCTGAAGTCGCGCGAGCTACGGCATTGCGTTCTTGCGGCGCTTGCGGCTCGGCCGTAGCAGTTCTTGGCCTCTAATCTGGGATCCAGAGGTCGAAAAGTTCACGGTCCCAGTATCTTGCAGGCAGCACCATGACGGCCTTCGTCTTGGGATGGGTCAACAGCGGGAAATAGCTGTTGAGAAGCACACCCAAGGGCAGGTGCTTGCGGACTACCATGAATGATGTCGCAACGACGGGCGAGCCCAGCGAGATTGACTTGGGAATGGGCTGGCTGACGAACCGATCGCGCTCGTGGGCCAGCTGCTTTCCGAAGGCGCGTTCCTCGGTATTTGACCCGGCGCCTTTAATCTCGAAAAGTTTTTTTGCCATGTCGCCGAGCCGCAGGAGGTCGTCGTGCCAATGCGGTTCCGGACAGAAGGCGACGTCGCCCGGCACGTCGTCAGGTCCGGGATTAAACGCCATGCTGTTTGCCTGGATGAGGTGGCCCCAGACGACTTTTCCCTCGCGGAGAAGCATCTCGCGGTCGTTGTAGACGGTATGCAAGAGGTCTTTGCCCGGTTTGCACCATGCTGGCGGCGCCATCTTGAGATACGCATTTTCCGATTTGGCAAACTGGCGCGGCGGCTCGCCAAATCGGAGACGCGTATTGCGAATCATTTGAACGCAGCGATCGCTCATCGCGGGTCTCTTCCGATCGAGGCGGCGCTGAACGAGGAGGTTTTCCGCAGCGCGAAAAAATGGGGGCCGAGTGGGCGAAAAGATAGACTTTCCAGGTATACTCTGAGCGTGCCCCGCGGTCGACCAGTTTGGGGCCAACTCGTCGAATAGGTCCGCATGTCGCAAGCCGTGCTCGTAGACGCCAAGGCCTTACGTGCTGCCGCTCCGCATTTGGAGTTGGGCCGCGAGGTCGCCTCATCGGGCGGGTGGACCACGTTTGCGGCACGACGCGTGGACGAGAACCGCCGCGTGATGGTGCGGGTCGGGTCGCTTGAGCGGACTGGGCTGGGGCGGGACGCGAGCCAGGTGGCGGGAGCCATTGGTCGGCTCAAGTCGCTGCAGCACCCCGGGCTTGCGACGATCGCTGGCGGCGGCGTGGCAGGCGCCAATGCATTTCTGGAAATCGAACACGTGCGCGGGCTGCCCATTGGGGCATTTCTTGAACGAACGCGACTTTCGAGCCGACAGCGATGCGAGCTGGCCGCGCAGGTTTGCGAGGCCGTTGCCTACTTGCAGGAGCGTGGAATCTCTTACGGCTCGCTGCTGCCGGCGGGCGTTTGGGTAGCACGGCAGACTGGATCATTGCGGATTTCCGTGAAGCTGCCGCAATGGGAGCGCGTTTGTAAATATACGGCTGACGGCAGCGATCAACGTGCGCTGGGCGAGTTGCTGAAGAAGCTCGTGGAATCGGCTCCAGCGGGTGCGGCAGGCGCTCAAGAACTCGCGGAAAAAGCAGACTTGTGCGCCGCCTCGACGGGCGATGCACCAATGCTCAGCGAATTGAGCAAGGAGTTACGGGGAATCACGGCGCGGTCGCACGCCCGGAGCGGCGCCAACGGGGCGTCTCACACTGCTGAGTATCTCGACGTGGCGCCGCCAAAGGCTATCGCGCCGGCGAAGCAGGCGGCGGCCAAGCGAACGAAACCGGCCAAGACAAGCGTCAGCAATACTACGAAAACGGCCGCGCCAATTTCCGGAGTCGTGATCGCCGTCGTACTTGCAGTGGCGCGCGCGTTTAATCACCTTCCTGACCACACAACGAATACGTCGACTCATACGCCCCAGCTCGGCGCGCAGACCGCGCCCTTTTCGCAGCCTGTCACGCCTTCGCACTTTGGATTTCCCGATGTTTCGACGAATACATCGCCGCCAGTTCCCGATCAATCCTGGCGTAATCGGGCGGTTGGTGGAAATCCGGCTATAGGCGGAGGCCAGCCTTTTGGCGGCAGTCGACCACAGCCAGGCAATCCGGGTTTTGGCGCCACGGGATCGGGCTCCGGAAACGATCCATCGGTGGCGCCCGGATCGTTTGGCGTGCCGCACGTAGTTCCTACGCCGCCGACTTTTCCATCTCCACGGTTCGGCCCGCAACCTGGTTCAAGCCGACCGGGCGGCTTTCCCGGTGGAGCAGGGCCATCCACGCCATCAACTCCCTCTTGGGCGCAACCGCACCGGTGACGAGCATGCTGGGCTCTTCTCTTTTCGCATGAGCGTAGATTACCGACCGATTCTCGAGCTTTACGAAGCGGGCCAGTATTTGACCGCTTTCAGGCAGCTCGAGCCGCTCGGCGGGCTCGACGCACTTGTCGGCCCTGCAGGGCGTGCGCTGGCCGGTAGGTTAGCGACGAATCTTGGCGCCGATCGTTACGGTTCGGCCATTCATCTGCGCGCGTGGCGTCAGGAACCGGATGTTGAATCGCTTGGATTTTATGTCGGGCTGCAGCTCGCGCGCTTGCGGGGCATCGTATCTGCACTGACGTTCTTGAACGCGCAGCCGACGGACGGACTCACGCCAACGGGAAAGTCCGATCTCCTCTCCGCAAGAGCGCAACTACTGACTTCCGTGCGCGACTTCAGCCGGGCTGAAAAGGCGCTCGACGAAGCGTTTTCTCACACCCCCAATCGGGCGTGGCTGATGCTGGTGCGAGGCCAGTTGTTGACGTCGCAGGATCGCACGCTCGATGGATTGGCGGAGTATCAGCGGGCGCTTCAAGTCCATCCGTACTTTCGACCGGCGGTGCAATCGACGGCAGAAGCGCTCACTCAATTGAACAGGCTCGACGAAGCGAGGGAGTTGCTTATCGACGCCTCGACTCACCTGGAATCCGGGGCCGTGCTTTTGCAGTTGGCCCAACTCGAACGTGAGTTGGGTATGCACGAATCGGCGCGGAGCCGGCTGCGTGCGGCGGAAAAGTTAATGCCGCTGCGGCAACTGGATCGCGACGGGAAGAGCGGCTTCGACAGTTTTGACGCCATCCTGGCGTACGATTGCGGACAGATCGAGGAAGCCATCGAACTGGCCTCTCGCGTCGACACGCCGTACTTTCGCGGCATGGCGACGCAGTTGAAAGAACATGGCGTCACAGGCAAGCGCGTGGTGCTCGACGTCGGCTTTACTTTGCAGCACGCCGACACGTGCGCCCCGGCGACGATGGCGACGCTCACCGAGTATTGGAAGAAGCCGCTGGGCCATTTGGAAATTGTCGAGGCGATTTGCTACGACGGCACGCCGGCCCAGGCCGAGCGAGGGTGGCTGGAAGAAAACGGGTTTTACTGCCGGGAGTTCACAATCACCTGGGACTCGGCGCGGGCGCTCATCGACGCGGGAATTCCGTTCACGCAGACGCTCCATTGGTATCGCATGGGTCACCTGCAGGCGGTCATCGGTTACGACAGCCGTCGCGGGCTCCTGCTGATTCGCGACCCCAATGTGCGTCACCTTCTCGAGTATCGAGCGGAGGAGCTGCTGGAGGCAATGCGGTCGTCCGGTCCGCGGGGCTTGGCATTTGTGCCACCTGAACTTCGGGGCAAGCTCGATGCGATCACGCTTTCCGACACGAAACTGTGGGACGAGCAGTACGAGCTGGCAAAGGCCCTGGAAAAGCATGACCGTGCAAGCGCATTCGCGGCGTGCGAGCGCATGGCGGCAGTTTCCCCTGAGCATCGGCTGACGACGTTCGGACGAGCTCGGCTCGCCTCGTACGACGGCGATCGCGAGACGCTGAAGTCGTGCACAGACAAACTGCTCGCGGAATTTCCCAACGACCAGAACCAGTGGTCTGTCAAACTGTCGCTGCTTCGCGAGAATGGAACGCGGGAGCAGCGGCTGGGCGTGCTGAGTCAGCTCAGCGACAAGAAGGATTGCGAGACCGTTTTCGTCCAACAGTATGTGGACGAGCTGCTCGAGGATCCGGCGACTCGCAGCGAGGCGGCGTATCGGTTGCGGCGTCGGCTCCATCGGGGCGATATCGACGGGCAATTGCTGACGCTGCAGGCGCGGCTCCAGTGGATGGAGAACCGACGCGAGGAGGCGCTTGAGTGGTTCCGCTTTGCGGCGTGCGTGGACGGTAAAGATGAGTCTCGCGCTACGACCTATTTCGCCGCGGCCCGCGCGCTGAATCGCACCGACGAGGCGCTGGCCATGCTGCGCGACCGGTTCGACCGGTTTTGCGATCGAAGCGGCGGACCAGGCAAGAGCCTGGCTGAGGCGTTGGATCAACTATGCCAGACGCACAAAGCAGTTGTCGTGCTGGATGAAGCGCTCAGCGCCCGGCCGAAGGATGCTGAACTGAAGCTGTATGCGGCCGATTTCTTGGCGCGCATCGGCCGCGAAGCGGATGCGCGACAGCACCTGGCCGACGCCGAGCCGATGTGCCGCGCGGCTGAGTGGCAGAATGCGGCGGCTCGACTTGCGTTCAAGCAAAATCGACTCGAAGACGCGTGGGGATACATCCAGGCGTCGCTGCACCAGGACCCGATCAGCTATTCGACGCACAATTTGGCGATCCAGGTGCTGTCGGATTTGCGCGGCGTTCAGGCGGCGGTCGATTACCTACGAGGCTACGTACAACGTTTTCCCGAGAATCAATACCTGCGGACGCTGCTCATCGACACGATGAACCCGCTCGGGCCCGAAGCAATCGAGCCGGAGGTCCGAGAGTTTTTGAAGCTGCATCCCCAGGACGCTTGGGGTTGGCGGGAATTGGGGCTTCGCCTTGCCGAACAGCGACGGTGGCAGGAAGCCCATGACGCGGCGAAGCGGGGGCTCGAGCTCGACCCGCAGGCCGAGCAGGTTCATTTGATCCTGGGCATGATCTATCGGGGCGTCGGCAAACTTGAGAAAGCGCGCGGATTTCTATTGCGGGCTGTACAGAGCTCCGCGGACTACTCGCCGGCAATCTCCGAGTTGATGACGACCTGTGACCGCCAGGCAGAGCGTCGCGAAGCGCTCACGCGCGTCTTCGCAGAGCTCAAGCGGCAGGTCATTCGCGGCTATAGCCTGCTTCTGGTGCGCGACTACGCGGCCGCCGCGATGGAGCCGGCCGAGACGCTGCGCATGTTGCTCGAAGCGCGGCAGTCTCGGCCCGATCTGTGGCAAGCTTGGTCGGCGTTGGTCAAGCAGCTGCTCTCCATGGACCGCCGAGATGATGCGCTTAAGACGGCGACGTCCGCTGCGAGCCGATTTCCGCTGCTGCCGCCGTCGATGCTCGACCTGGCCGACGTTTACCGACTGATGGAAGACGGCGCCAAGGAGCGCGCAGCTATCAACCGAGCGCTGGCCGTCAACTCACGCGACGGCGGAACGCTGCGGCGCTCCGCCGAGGCCTACCAGCGCGCCGGCGATTCAGCTCACGAACGAAAGGATCTGGAGCGCGCCTGCGAAAGCGAACCTCGCGACGTGACGCACCGAGGGGCTCTGGCGGAGTTCCTTTGGCGCGAGGGCCAAAGGGAGGAGGCTCTGGCCGCGATCGGGGAAGCGATCGAGCGCGAGCCGTTGTACGACTGGGGGTGGCGCCAGCTTGCGACGTGGTCGCGAGTGGTTGGCGAGCCAAAGCGGCCTGTCGCTCTGGCCAATAAAATTACCGAGACGCACGCCAAGTCGCCGCTGCGGTGGCTACAGCGGGCTCGGATTCTTTCGCAGTTTCCCGAGCATCATGCCGACTGTATCAAGTCGATCGAGCAAGCGATTGCACTCGACCCGCGGTCGGTTGAAGCGCATGACCTGCACGCGTCGCAATTGGCCGATCGGGGAGACTACGAGGCGGCCATCAGGGCATGCAGTCCGCCAGTCTTCGCCAAGCGCCCGCCGATGAGGCTCAAGGCGCGAGCCGCGGTAATTGAACATCAGCGGGGCAACGCCTTTGCGGCGATTGAAAAAATGCGGAGCGTCGTCGACGAGGATCCACGAAACGGGTCGGCGTGGGCCTATCTCTCCGAATGGTACGAACAGCAAGGCGACGTCGAGGAATCGCTTGACTGCGCTAAGAAGCTCTTGGAGGCCGCGCCCGACTCGCCCGCCAGTTGGGGTTACGTCGCGAGCGGTTTACTTAATAAAGGTCAGCGCGAGGAGGCGCGGCGCCATTTGCGGAAGGCGCTGTCTCTCGACTCGGGGTACCTCTACGCGGGGCACATTCTTCTTCAAATCGATCTGGAGGATCAGCGATACGACGACGCGCTCGAGACGCTCAAGACGATGGGCCCGCACCTGCCTGAGGACGAACTCCACGCCCGATCGGTCACAGTGGCGTGCCAGGCGGGGAAAACCAAGGAGGCGCTTGACGCGTTTCGCTCCCTTTGTCAGGGCAAGCAGGACGAACAGGAGCAATTGCAGAGGGCGATGAATGTTCTTCTGCAGCGGGGAGAGATCTCGGCGGTCCGCGAGACGCTGCTTCAGGCGTTGGAACGCGAGGGACATAATCCACGACTTGCGGCAGCGGCCGTTGAGCTGTACGCACGCGAGGTCGACTTTGCCTCAATCGCGGAACTGCTCGAATGGTTGGAATCGAGCCCGCAGACGTGGTCCACTGCAATGGCCGCTTATGTCCAAGCGCTGGGCGAGGCAGGCGCTGCGGCCAAGCTCACTGCGGTTGTCCAGCTGCGCGGCTCTTCGTTGCGTGAGAATATGCTGACATGGTCGGCCGTCGGCAGGGCGCTCGAAGGATGCGGTTTGCACGAGGATTGTCGCCATTGGATGAACGATTGGCTCGACCGCCCCAACGTCGAGGGGCGAGCAATTGCAGCCCTTATGTCAGCAAACCTCGTCCTCGACCAGATCGACGAAGCGATTGCGCTCTCCGAGGCCGCCGACAGGCTTCCTGAGGAGACTGAAGGGGATGTCCTTCGTTTGCTTGCTGCGGGGACTGAAATTGCCCGAGAGAATGCAACTGGCGCGGCAGAGCGCCTCGCAAGCGTTCAACCGGCGAGGCTGGACCGGCGACATCTTCGGATTTACGAGCTCGCGAAAGCAGCCGCCGAATTGGCGACGGCGTACAGCGGCGGCAATTGGAAGCTGTTAGTTGGACCGTGGAAAACCGCGTTGGCCAAGGCGCGCCAATCGGCAGACGACGACCTGCTGGAATGCATCGCGACGTACTGCGAGTTGATGCTAGCGGAGCTTCAGCCCAACTGGATTGGCCCCATGCTGCAAAAGCCGCTTCTGCGGCGGCGGATTCGCAAGAACCGGCTCGAGTTGCTCAAGCGGCCGAGAGCGATATCTAGCTCGCCCGCGTAAACGTTGACTTCCACCCTGTCTCGTTAACCCTCGCTCAGTCGGTGGACGACGTTGCTTCGGAGTTCCTCGAGTACACGGTGAGTTGACGTCAGATCAATCAACTCGGCGACGTTTCGAACTTGGAGCTTGCGCATGATGCTTGCGCGGCGCATCTCGACGGCCCGTTCTGTGATAAACAATTGGGCTGCAATGGACTTGTTCGTGGCTCCCGCGCGAATCAGATCCAACGTCTGCTTTTGGCGTTCGTTGAGGGACGCAATTCGCATCGTGAGCGCAACAAAGTCGGCCTCTCGGCGTCGCGTCTCGTCATCAATGGCGAGGGCTCCTCGCACGCGATCAACCAGGGTCTCCCGATCGAATGGTTTTTCGAGGAACTCGATGGCGCCCGTCTTCATCGCCGCGACGGCCGTCGTAACGTCGGCGTGGGCAGTAATGAAGATGACGGGGATTCGTTTGCCTTCGTTGAGCAGTTGCTCGTAAAGGTCGAGACCCGACTGACGTGGCATGCGAATGTCGAGCAGGAGACAGCCGGGCATGTCCGCTCGATAGTAACGGTGAAAAGCGCCGGGAGCGCTAAACGCCTGCACGTTGAAGCCGAGGACCTGCAGCAGCGAGACGAGGGAGTCGCGCATTTGCTGGTCGTCGTCGACGACGAACACGGTGGGCTTAGTGGGCGCTTCGGACGACATCTTCGGCAACGGGCGCTGCGAGGGTCATTGGGAGGACAAACGAGAACTGAGCGCCGGCATGGGGCAGAGATTTGGCCCAGATGGATCCCTCGTGTAACTCGATGATCGACCGACAAATCGACAAGCCGATGCCGAGGCCGTCGGCCTTCGTCGTATGAAAGGGATCAAACAACGTTTCGGAGTCAACAGAGGCGAGGCCTGGGCCGTCGTCCATCACATCGACTTGAACTCCGCCGTTAGCAGTTGACGTGCGGATCGTGATGCGGCGTCGCTGGGGCGGCGCGGCCGCCATTGCCTGAGTAGCGTTCTGTATGAGGTTGATGAGGACTTGTTGGATTTGAATTGCGTCGGCGTGGACAACGGCCTCGGTTTGTGAAAGGGCGAGGGAGAACTGAACTTCGAAGCGAGATGCTTCTGGGCGGCAGAAGTCTATGACCTCGGCAATGAGGGCGTTCATTTCAACTGGGGTCGCGTTGCCGAGCCCGGGGCGCACAAAATTGCGGACGCGACGGACGATGGCGCCGGCGCGGAGAGACGAGTCAGCGAGCTTGCGAAGAGTCCCCTGGAGGCGGCCGCGCAAGTCTTCGTCCAGCGGCGCGGCGAGCATGGCATTGCATGCTTCCGCATAGTTCGTGACAGCTCCGAGCGGCTGGTTGAGCTCATGCGCAAGTCCCGCCGCAAGTCGGCCGAGCGAGTGGACGCGATCAGCGTGGGCCAGCTGGGCCCTTTCCAGCACATTGGGATCCTAAGCTTAGAATTCCACGTGGACAAGTTGTCGC
>JADMIO010932648.1_pt1 | contig 23702 bp, 20 predicted proteins | sample 8958161 | NCBI WGS metagenome assembly JADMIO01 (sample SAMN16585339, study PRJNA669376) | soil metagenome | isolation source: Crop rotation soil | place: USA: Cullars Rotation, Alabama | collected 2011
CGCCTTCCCTACCCACCCCACCAGCCCCACCCGCCCCACCCGCCTTCCCTACCCGCCCCACACGCCCTGCATTACACTCTCCCCGATCCGGTTCATCGGGGGTCCAGATGACGCACGTGACACGCCTGGGTGCGGCGTTCGCGGTGGCCGCGCTCAGTTCATCGATCCCGCTGCAGGCGCAGCGGAACCCGCCGGCTGCGGCCGCGGGCAGCGCGGCGACGCCGCGCACCGCCGACGGCCATCCGGACCTCTCGGGCATGTGGGGCGGCGGCGGCGGCTTTGGCGCCGACGACAAGCCCGACGAGAAGGGCAACCTGCGCGTGGTGTTCAGGCAGCGCCCCTGTTCGGCGCAGCAGAAGGATCTCGGCAACTGCGAGCAGGCGGTGAACTTCGAGCGCGATTCGGGCGTCGAGCAGCGCATGGACCCGATTCCGATGTACAAGCCGGAGTTCTGGGAGCGCGTGCAGTACCTCGATCGCGAAGGCATCAAGGAAGACCCGACCTTCCACTGCAAGCCCGCCGGCGTGCCGCGCATGGGGCCGCCCGCCAAGATCGTGCAGACGCCGACGGAGCTGATCTTCCTCTACGCGCAGGGGAACATCTTCCGCGTCATCCCCATCGACGGCCGGCCGCACGATCCGGTCAAGTCGCAGGACACCACCTGGTACGGCGACGCGGTCGGCAGGTGGGACGGCGACACCATGGTCATCGACATCGTCGGCTTCAACGACGAGAGCTGGATTGACTGGCCCGGCTGGTTCCACAGCAACAACATGCACGTCACCGAGAAGTACACGCGCAGCGGCAACACGCTGACGTGGCAGGCGACGGTCGAGGATCCGGATACACTGTTGGAACCGTTTGTGATGCCGCCGCGCACGGTGCGGCTGAACCCCAACCCGAAGGCGACGCTCACCGAGGATCTTCCCTGCGAAGAGCGTGACGCCGCGCACATCGTCACGCACGAGAGAGGCTAACCATGCGATCACTTCGAATCGGCGTCGCGTTCGCGCTCGCCGCGGCGGTTTCCGTAGTTTCGATGCAGGCGCAGCGTGGCGGCGGCGCCGCCGCGCCGCAGCAGCAGAACGTGCCGACGCCGCGCACGGCCGACGGCCATCCCGACCTGTCCGGCTTCTGGGCGGGCGGCGGCGGGGGCGGCGGCGTGAAGCCCGACGAGAAGGGGAACATCGTGCAGCTCACGCAGGCGCGGCTCTGCCACCAGACGCAGATCGACGCCGGCGAATGCCACCCGGGCGTGAACGCCGAGCGCGACGCCGGCATCAACCAGCGCCCGGCGAACCAGCCGATGTACAAGCCGGAATTCTGGGAGCGCGTGCAGCACCTCGATCGCGAGGGCATTCAGCTCGACCCGGCGTTCCACTGCAAGCCGAACGGCGTGCCGCGCATGGGCCCTCCCGGGAAGATCGTGCAGACCGCGACCGAGCTGATCTTCATGTACCAGAACGGCAACACCTTCCGCATCATCCCCATCGACGGCCGGCCGCACGACCCGATCAAGTCGCAGGACACGACCTGGTACGGCGATGCCGTGGGTAAGTGGGAAGGCGACACGATGGTCATCGACATCGTCGGCTTCAACGACGAGAGCTGGCTGGGCTGGCCGGGATGGCTGCACAGCAACAACATGCACGTCATCGAGAAGTACACGCGGACCGGCAACACGCTGCGCTGGGAAGCGATTGTCGAGGACCCCGACACGCTGCTCGAGCCGTTCAAGATGGACCCGCGCGTGCTGCGGCTGAACCCCGACCCGAAGGCCACCTTCATCGAGGATCTGCCCTGCGAAGAGCGTGACGCCGTGCACATCGTCACGCACGAGCGGGGATAGGGGATTTCGCGCAGGGATCGGGATCAGGGATCAGGGATCCGGAATCCGGGACGTAGAGGCCGACCTTCAGGTCGGCCTTTTTTTGTCTGGAACTTGAACGTGCGCAGCATGTAGCGGAGCGACGGCAGCAGGATGGCGGCGCCCGCCGCCAGGCCGATCGCCAGCAGTCGCAGCGTCTCGGCAGGCGCGGCCGCCGTCGTGATGGTCAACTCCGGCGGGACGATGAACGGATACTGCGCCAGCAGCCAGCCCCAGAGAATCAGGCTCACCTGCGCGGCCGCGGCGACGCGTGCGGCGCGGAAGCGACGCCGCCACAGCGCCGCCATCGCGGCCACTGCGGCCACAGCCGTACCCGCCTGGATGGCGAGCGCGCCCGCGACGCCGACAGCGAGCCGCGGCGCCGTGAAGCGCGCGATGAGCAGCGCCGCCGCGGCGCATACGAGGACCACGACGGCCGCCGCCAGCGCGCGTGCGCGGAAGTCGTCGCGCAGCGCGTCGTCATCCGTCTCGACGGTTAGGTAGGTCGCGGCGAGGAACGCGAACAGCGCGAGCGCGAACAGGCCGACCGCGACGGGAAACGCCGCCGCCCACGGCTCGACGTACACCTCCGCGAACGTGCCGCTCCCGACCCTGGCCGCCGCTTGCGACACCGCACCCGTGGCGATGGCACCGACGACGATGCCGAGCAGCAGCGGCGTGACGATGCTGGCACTGGCGAAGACGGTGCCCCAGCGGCTGCGCCCGCGCGTGCCGTAGCTGCGGAAGACGAACGCGGAGCCGCGCAGCACGATGCCGAGCAGCATCATCGTCAGCGGGATGTGCAGCACCGTGCTCAGCGTCGCGAACGCGGACGGGAACGCCGTAAAGAGGAGGACGACGACCACAATCAGCCAGACGTGGTTCGCTTCCCAGATGGGCGCGATCGACTCGGCAATCAGCGCGCGCTGCCGATCGCGGCGGGGACCGCTGGCGAGGAGGTCCCAGACGCCGCCGCCGAAGTCCGCGCCGCCGGTCAGCACGTAGGCGTTCAGCGCCACGCCCATCACGGCGGCGATGATCTCCGGCAGGCCGATGACCAGCGGCCCGATCGTCATGCCGTCTCGCGCACGAACGAGGCGATGACGCTGACGACAATCGCCGCCAGCCCGAGGTAGACGAGCGAGAAGAGCAGCAGCGGTATTGCCAGGCCGGGCATCGGCGTCACCGCATCGGCGGTACGTTGAATCCCGGTAATCACCCACGGCTGACGGCCGACCTCCGTGACCGTCCATCCAGTCTCGGTCGCAATGAAGCCCGCCGGCGTCAGCAGCGCCAGCGCCGCGAGCAGGCGCGGCCACTCGGCCACCTGCTGCCCGCGCAGCACGACGACCGCTGCCCAGGCGCACACGAGCGCCATCAGGGTGCCGAGCATGACCATCACTTGAAACGCCGCGTGCACGGGCAGGACCGGCGGCCACGTGTCGGGCGGAAACGCGGCCAGCCCGGCGACCTCGGCATCGGGATCGTGGAAGGCGAGCAGTGACAGCGCGCGCGGGATTTCGATCGCATAGCGCACCGTCCGCGCCGCCTCGTCGGGGACGCCCCCGAGCCGGAGCGGGGCGCCGCGTTCGGTCGCGAACTGCGCCTCGAGCGCCGCCAGCTTCACCGGCTGCCATCTCGCCACCGCCCGCGCGCTGACGTCGCCGGACAGCGGCTGCAGCAGCGCCGCGGGGATGCCGATCGTCAGCGCCAGCATCATCGCGCGCGCGTGGAATGGACGGCGCGCCGCGGCGTTGCCGCCGCGCAGCCGCAGCAGCACGAACGCGTGGATGCCCGCCACCGCCAGGCCGGTGGCCGCATACGCCGCCAGCAGCATGTGCAGCACCTGCTGGAACGTAGATGAGTTGAGCATGCCGGCAATCGGATCGACGCTGACGACGCGTCGCCCCTCGATGATCATCCCCGTCGGTGTGTTCATCCAGGCGTTGACCGTGACGACGAACATGGCCGATGCCGCGCCGCTCACGGCGACGACGAGGCCGGCAAGCAGGTGCGCCGGCGGCGACACGCGCTCCCAGCCGTAGAGATAGACGCCGAGAAAGATCGCCTCGGTGAAGAACGCGAAGCCTTCGAGCGCCAGCGGGATGCCGATCACCGGGCCCGCCAGGCCCATGAACGACGGCCAGAGCAATCCGAGCTCGAACGCGAGGACGGTGCCCGACACGGCGCCGACCGCGAACAGGACGGCGGTGCCCTTGGCCCACCGCCGCGCCAGCTGCAGGCAGACGGCGTCGCCGGAGCGGCGCCATCGCCACTCCGCCAGCACCATCAGCAGCGGCATGGCGATGCCGATCTCGGCAAAAACGATGTGAAAGCCGAGCGAGAGCGCCATCTGCGCTCGCGCGGCAAGCAGGTCGGACAGGCAGGCCTACTTCGAACTGACTTCTTCGAGTTTCCTACTCTTCGACTTGTCCACCTGGTTGGGCAGCGCCTGCCACGTTCCCGCCATCGGCTGCTGGTCCACGCCGGGGTTCGACCAGTCGCACACGCCGCCCGGGAAGATCTGCTTCAGGCGCGTCATCTCTTCCGCGGTGAAGTTCACCGTGTAGTCGGACGGCGACACCGGCTTCAGCTGGCACTTGATGATGTCGGCCGCCAGCGCGCTGCCGGCGACGCCGCGGGGGAAGGAGTTCGTGGGATAGAGCTCATTGCACTTGCCCGAGGTGGGCATCTGCCGCTCGACGATCTTCTGCGGGTGCTCGTCGCGCGTCCAGCACGCATCCACGAGGTCCGCCGGCCGGGCGCGGCGCAGCTTCGCCAGCTTCGAGTCGCTCGACGTGTCGTCGGCGATCTTCGTCAGCCAGCGATCCATCTGGGCGAGCGCGTCGCGCAGCACCGGCGCCTTCAGCGAATCGCCCCAGCGCCGGTCGTCGGTGAGCATCACCTGGTTGTCCGCATGGCCGTTGGCCTTCTGCAGGCGCTCGCGCATCGAGAAGGAGTGGTATCGCAGGTGGATGTTGCCGCCCTGCGCATCGTCGAGGTAGGCGCGGTAGTCGAGGATCGGCGTGGTGGCGAGGCCGGCGCCGCCCCACGTCAGGCGGCCCATGCGGTAGGCCGTCCGGATCGCCGCGGGATCGGCCACCGACCGTGTTGCGACGATCCTGCCGTCGTTGTCGTAGCCGCCAATCCTGGCATTCAGGTCGAGGAACTGCTCCTTCGTGATGGCGCCCGCGTTCAGCGCGCCGAGCCCGTACTGGATGCCGACGTTGTCGAGCGGCCGACGGGCGAAGCCGGTCTTCGGATCGCGTCCCCACACGTTGACGGCGTGATCGTAGACATCGCAGCGCACGCCGGTCGGGTTCGTCGCGGCGTCGTAGCGCTGCGCCTCGGGCAGCGAACAGTACTCGCCGACCGTGATGCGTCCCGGGTTCAGGCTGTTGGTCGTCAGCGTCGCGAGCTGGCCGAGGCCGGAGATCCGCCGCTTCTGCTCGTCGGTGAACGCCACCGCGCCGGCGAGCTTGTCGAAGTAGTTCGCCAGCAGGCGCGCATCGCTGATCATGCCGACGGTCCCGAACTCCATGTCGGGGAAGCTGCGCTGGACGATGAGCGCGTCGAGCAGGCCGGGGTAGCCGTCACCGATCTGATGCTGCTGGTAGGTGGCCCCGGAGCCGCCGAAGCCGATGGTGAACCTCGGCGCACCGTAGGCTTCGATGAAGTGCTCCTTGGTCATCATCATCGTTTCGATGGCGAGCAGCTCGGCGCAATCGTTGCCGAACACGTTCAGCGAGTTGGAGGCGACGGCGTAGCCCTGCTGCAGCATCACCTCGTCGTCCACGCCGCCGGTGCCGGTGCCCTGCTTGTACCAACCGCCCGCGCAGCCGCCGCCGAAGGTGTAGATCAGCCGTCCGTTCCAGCCGGCGGGCCTGTGCGTGAAGTCGGGCGGCGCGTCGGTCGCGGGGTTGAAGAGCATGGCGATCTCGTAGACGCCGCGGTTGATCGTGCCTGTCTCGACGCGGACGATGAACGGCACCTGCACCCCGGTGCTCGTCGTGGTCATGGCCACATCCGCCGGCAGGTTGCGCGGATCGGGCAGCGGCTTGAAGACCATCTCGCCGCCGCGTCCGCGGCCGGCCGGTGACGCGGGCGCCGTCGATTTATAGACGTAGTCCACGCGCGTGGCGATGGAGCAGTTGGCGTCGAGCGCCTTGCCGGCGGTGCCGCCAGCGAGGAGCTGGAACTTCTCCGCCTCGCAGATGAAAGGCTGTTCGTGCGGGCCAGAAATGACCGGCCCGGCGTTCGGATGGTTGACGACCGTCAGCTTCGACGTCGCCTTGCCCGCCGTGGCCACGATCGCATTGCTGCCGTCGGCGAGGTTCTTCACCAGCGCCAGCATCGCGCGGCCCGTCGTGTCAGGCCGCAGCGCGCTGGTGATGTCGCTGCCGTTCAGCGTCAGGCGGACGGCGCCCGGTTGCGCGTTGGCAGGCGGCGTGACCGCGACGAGCACGTCGCCGCCGCTGACGAACTCCGCCCTGGGGTTCGACACCACACGCAGCTGGAGGCCCTGCGCGGCGCCGTTCCACGGCAGCGCGAGGACGAGGGTGAGGGCAGCGAGCATCGGAACACGCATGGTCGATCTCCTGTCAGGCCGCGTCCGCGCGGCGACTTACGCCGGCGTCAGCGCGCGCTCGGCGAGCTGCGCCGTGAACTCGCGGACGTTGGCCGCCTGCTCGATGCGCTCGATGCGCGCGAAGATGTCGTCGAGCCGGTCCTTCGGCAGCACCAGCAGGCCGCATTCGTCGAACTTGTCGCGCAGCTCGTCGCGCGTGAAGGGGCGCTCCGGGCCGCCGCGATACGGTCCCGACGGCTGGCTGAGCACCCGTCCGTCCTCGAGCTCCACCTCGACGATGCTCAGCATGCGCACGAAGCCCTGGTCCTCGATGCCCTGGTCGAAGACGGTGTCGACCTTGCGCATCATCGCCTGCACTGGCGCGCTGCGCACGAACTCGTCGCTGAACTCGTTGACGCCGGCCTTGCGGCGCAGGGCGACCGCCGACAGCATGAACGCGGGGCAGAACTTCGCCTCGAGCTCGGTGTTGGCAATCTTGTAGCGCAGCGGGTTGAGGATGTTCGACCCCGCGCGCAGCCGGATGCGCCGGATCTGCTCCGGCTTCACGTCATGCTCGTTCACCAGCGTGAGCATCGCATCCATCGTCGGGTGGCCGAGGCAGCCACACGGGTAGGGCTTGATGGAGACGCCCGGGCTGACGATCGTCCACGGGTTGCCGAGCGCGCCGACGATGCGCTCGGCGTCGAAGCCGCCGCCGGTCACCTGGAAGAAGCCCCACTGGCCGTCGAGCGCGTCGGCGCCGGCGGTGAATCCCCTGCCGGCGAGCTCCGCGGCGGTGACGCCGTTGAACGCGGCGCGGCCGACGTGCAGCGGCTTGGTCATCGTGCCGAAGCTCACCCGGATGCCGCCGGACATGCTTGCCGTGATGCCGACCGCGTGGGCGATCGCCGCGCGATCCAGCTTGAGCAGCTTGGCCGACGCCGCCATCGCGCCGAAGGCGCCGATGGTGCCGGAGGTGTGAAAGCCCTGCTTGTAGTGCGTCGGGTAGATGGCATCGGCAATCTTGCACTCGACCTCGAAGCCGACGAGAAACGCCTCGAGCATCGTGCGCCCCGAGACGCCCAGCCGCTCGCCGAGGGCGAGGGAGGCCGCCAGCGGCGGGATCGTCGGATGCGTGAGCAGCCCGAAGATGCGATCGGCGGCGGTGGACAGCTGCGTGTCGTCGTAGTCGTGGGCGTGGCCGCTCGTCGCGTTGAGCAGCGCCGCCGACGCGGCGCGCGTGCGGAAACTGTCGCGCCCGATGCTGGTCGCTTCGGCGCGGCTGCCGTCGTCCTTCACCTGCGCGCGCAGGATCTCGCTGGCCGGCGTCGTCGAACCGGCGAGCATCACCGCGATGCCGTCCGCGATGCAGCGGCGGCCGATGGTCAGCGCCTCGGAAGGAATGTCGGAGAACGTGGCCGAGTCGATGAAATCGACGACCGCACTGGTCGCGCGCGTCTGCTGGGTCATATCCGGGAAGTATAGAATTTTTTGGTGCTCCCCCTCGCAGGAATCACGGTCGTCGCCGTCGAGCAGGCAGTGGCTGCGCCGTTTGCGACGCGGCAGCTCGCCGATCTCGGCGCGCGCATCATCAAGATCGAACGGCCGGGCGCGGGCGATTTCGCACGCGGCTACGACGCGACGGTCAACGGGCTGGCGAGCCACTTCGTCTGGCTCAATCGTTCGAAGGAATCGCTGACGCTCGATCTCAAGCACCCGGAAGCGATCGACGTGCTGCGCCGTCTGCTGGCCCGCGCCGACGTCTTCCTCCACAACCTGGCGCCCGGCGCCATGTCGCGCCTCGGCTTTGCGGCGGCCGACGTCCGCCGCGCGCATCCGCGGCTCGTCGTCTGCGAGATCTCCGGCTACGGGTCCAGCGGTCCGTATCGCGACAAGAAGGCCTACGACCTGCTGGTGCAGAGCGAAGCGGGCGTGCTCTCGATTACCGGCAGCGAGGAGGAGCCGGCCAAGGTGGGCATCTCGGTCGCCGACATCGCGGCCGGCATGTACGCGTTCTCCAGCGTGCTGGCGGCGCTGCTGCGGCGGGAGAAGGACGGCGAGGGTGCGTCGGTCGAAATCTCGCTGTTCGATTCGCTGGCCGAATGGATGTCGTATCCGATGTACTACGCGTACGGCGGCGCCGCGCCGACGCGCAGCGGCGCGCGTCACGCTGTTATCGCCCCGTATGGGCCGTATCCCGCGGGCGACGGCAAGACCGTGTATCTCGGGCTGCAGAACGAGCGCGAGTGGGCACGGTTCTGCGCGGACGTGCTGCAGCGGCCGGAGATGGCGGCCGACGCGCGGTTCTCCTCCAATCCACGCCGTGTCGAGCACCGGGAGGAGCTCGATGCCGCCATCGCCGAGGCGTTCCGCGCGCTGACCGCCGAGCAGGTGATGGCGCGGCTGGACGCCGCGCAGATTGCGAACGCGCGGATGAACACGGTGCAGGAGCTGATCGACCATCCACAGCTGGCGGCGCGCAACCGCTGGCGGCGCGTGCCGTCGCCCGCCGGACCGGTGCGCATGCTCGAGCCGCCGTTCAACTTCGAGGGGATGGAGGTGCCGATGGGCGCCATTCCGGCGGTCGGCGAGCACACGGACGCGATTCTCGCGGAGGTCGGCATCGACGCGCGGACTGCCGCGAACTGGCGCGCGAAAGGTATTGTCTAGGGATGACTATCAAGGAAGGCTGGACCGGCCGGGTCTACGAAGACTTCGAGGTCGGCGACGTCTATCAGCATCCGCTCGGGCGGACGGTGCTGCCGGTGGACAACAGCTGGTTCACGCTGCTGTCGCAGAACACCAACCCGATTCACTTCGACCGGGCGTACGCGGCGCAGACCGAGTTCGGCCAGCCGCTGGTCGATTCGACCTTCACGCTCGCGCTCGTCACCGGCCAGTCGGTGATCGATCTGTCGATCAACGTGATGGCCAACCTGGGATGGGACGAGGTGCGGCTGCCGAACCCGTTGTTCGAAGGCGAGACCGTCTACTCGCAGAGCGAGGTGCTCGAGAAGCGCGAATCGAAGTCGCGGCCCAACGTCGGCATCGTGCGGGTGAAGACCACCGGCTTCACCGAGACCGGCAAGATCGTCATCACGTTCCTCCGCACCTTCATGGTCTACAAGCGAGGCCAGGTGCCGGTGCGGGGGAAGAGGCCGGAGCCGGAGGCTGGACGGTAGAGGGAAGGGGATAGGGGGAAGGGGGAAGTAGGTCAGGGGGAAGGGGGAAGGGGGAAGCGGGAAGTGGGAAGTGGGAAGTAAGTTGGAAGTGGGAAGTGGGATTCGCCAAATCGACGTCGCCGTGTTGCGTGACACGGTCGCGCGGCTGATCGTCGAGGCGAACTACAACATCCCCGCCGACATTCTCGAGGCGCTGCGCGACGCGGCGGAGCGCGAGGAGTCGTCGCTCGGCCGGCGCACGCTCGAGCAGCTCATACGCAACTACGAGATTGCCGCGGCCGAGCGCCTGCCGGTCTGCCAGGACAGCGGCGTGGCGGTGGTCATGCTCGACGTCGGGCAGGACGTGCACTGGACCGGCGGCAGCGTGCAGGCTGCCATCTTCGATGGAATCCGCGAAGGAACCCGGGCCGGTTACCTGCGCTGGTCGGTCACCGGCGATCCGACGCGCCTGCTGAAGACCGCCGGCGGCGAGGCGCCCGGCGTCATCCACGTCGATCTGGTGCCGGGCGCGGACGTGAAGATCACCGTCGCCTCGAAAGGGTTCGGCGCCGAGAACATGAGCGCGCTGAAAATGTTCGTCCCCGCCGATGGCGTGCCCGCGATCACCGCGTTCGTGCTGGAGACCGTGGAGCGCGCCGGCGCCAACGCCTGCCCGCCGATCATCGTCGGCGTCGGCGTCGGCGGCACCTTCGAGACCGCGGCGCTGCTGGCGAAGAAGGCGGTGCTGCGCCCCGTCGACGTCCGCCACCCGCGTCCCGATCTGTGCCGGCTCGAGGCGGACCTGCTGGCGCGCGTCAACGACCTCGGGATTGGTCCGCAGGGGCTCGGCGGACGGGTGACGGCGCTCGGCGTGAACGTCGAGGTCTATCCGACACACATCGCCGGCCTTCCTGTTGCCGTCAATCTCGGGTGCCACTCGACGAGACGGATGACGACCACCCTCTAGCCACACACCGGCAGCACCCATCTGACATGTCAGTCATTCAATTGAACTGGACGGGGGCGATCCCTGACGCCGCGTTCGACGGTCTCACCGCCGGCGACTCGGTGGAGCTGACCGGGCGCGTGCTCTCGCTGCGCGACGCCAGCGCCGCGCGCCTCGTGCGCGCGCTCGAGGCCGGCGAACCGCTTCCCGTCTCGCTCGACAACCAGGTGCTCTACGCGGTCGGCCCGTCGCCGCCGAAGCCGGGCCAAATAATTGGATCGGCGGGTCCGACGACTACCGCGCGGATGGCGCGATTTTTTCCGGCACTGTTCGCGGCGGGCGTGCGCGGAATTATCGGCAAAGGCGAGCTGCACGGCGAGGAGATGGCACCGTTCCTGACGCACGCCGCCATCTATTTCGGCGCCATCGGCGGCCTCGGCGCGCTCCTCGCCAAGCAAATTTCGTCAGCGACTGTAGCGGGCTACGACGATCTGGGCCCCGAAGCGCTCTATGCGCTCGAAATACATACATTCCCGGCGGTGGTCATCATCGACCGGCAGGGACGGAATTTCCACGAGACGGCTCGCGCGCAGTGGAGGAGGGACGGGTAAACAAAGGCGCCGCGGGAGCCGTAAGTCGCTTTAAATGGCCGACGAACAGCTCAACACTGCCACTGTGGATGCGCATGCTATAGTCAAGCCCTCGCGCCGGGCGAGCGCGCCCGCGCTGGACATCGAGCATCAACGCGACGTCCTCGCGCGACTGAAGCGCATCGAAGGGCAGCTCCGCGGCATCCGGAAGATGATCGAGGAGCCTCGCCTCTGTATCGCCATTCTGCAGCAGCTGGCGGCAGCGGAAGCGGCGATTGGGCGCGTCAGCCATGTCATCCTCAAATTTCACGTCGAAAAGTGTGTTCCCCACAGCATCGCGCAGGGGTCTGACGAACACACCGAAAGCCTCGCCGAGCTGGTCGACATCGTCGACCGCTTCTCGCGGTAACCCGGCGCGCCGGCGGCGACGTCCCCGCGCCGGGGCCGATCGCTGATGGACCGCTGGCGGGTTCACAAATTTGGCGGCTCGAGTGTCGCCGACGCGGTGTGCATGCAGCGCGTCGCCGACATCATCGACCAGGAACAGGGAGCGCGTCTCGGCGTCGTCCTCTCCGCGTGCCGCGGCGTCACCGACGCGCTGCTGGCGCTGATCGCGCAGGCCGAGCGGCAGCAGCCCGTCGACGATGCGGTGCTGGCGCTGCGCGAGCGCCACGTCGAGATGGCGCGCACGCTCATCCCCGGCACGTCCGCCGACGCCTATACCGAAGTCCTCGATCGCGACTGCCAGGACATCACCGGCATCCTGCACGCCGTGCACCTCACGCGGTCGGCGTCGGCCGCCATCCGCGACCTCGTCTCCGGCTTCGGCGAGGTGTGGTCCACCCGCCTGTTCGCGCGCTATCTCACCGCGCGCGGCCGCCGGCCGGGCCGCGTCATCTGGGTGGACGCGCGCGACATCGTGCGCGTCGACTGGAGCGCGCTCGGTCCGAGCGTGCGCTGGGACGAATCGCGCGCCAACGCGCGGCAGGTGATTCCGCAGGACGTCGATGCCACGCTCGTCATCACCGGGTTCATCGCCCGCACCGCCGACGGCCTGCAGACGACGCTCGGCAGGAACGGCAGCGACTTCTCCGCCTCCATCTTCGGCGACCTGCTCGACGCGGAGGAGATCGTCATCTGGACCGACGTGGACGGCGTGCTCAGCGCCGATCCCCGCCGCGTGCCCGACGCCACCGTCATCGACTCGCTCTCGTACCACGAGGCGATGGAGCTCGCCTACTTCGGCGCCAAGGTGATCCACCCGCAGACGATGGCGCCGGCGGTGGAGAAGCGGATCCCGATCTGGATCAAGAACACCTTCGCGCCGCACAAGGCCGGGTCGCTCATCTCCGAGTCGCCGAACTCCGTGCACCCGGTGAAGGGCATCACCAGCATCGACGCGGTGGCGCTCGTCAACGTCGAGGGCGCCGGCATGATCGGCGTGCCCGGCACGGCGCAGCGCCTGTTCGGCGCGCTGCGCGAGGACGGGATCTCGGTGATCCTCATCTCGCAGGGCAGCTCGGAGCACTCCATCTGCTTCGCCATTCCGCAGGTGGAGGCCGAGCGGACCGCCCGCACGGTCCGCCATGCGTTCCACGCCGAGCTGAACGGCGGGCAGATCCAGAACGTGGACGTGGTGCGCGGCTGCAGCATCCTGTCGGTCGTCGGCGACGGCATGGCAGGCACGCCGGGCGTGGCCGCGCAGGTGTTCGGCTCGCTCGGGGCAGCCGGCGTCAACGTGCGCGCGATCGCGCAGGGGTCGTCCGAGCGCAACATCTCGGTCGTCATCGACGAGCGGCAGACGACGAAGGCGCTGCGCTCGGTGCACTCGGGGTTCTACCTGTCGCCGCACACGATCTCGCTCGGCATCATCGGGCCGGGTGCGGTCGGCAGCGTGCTGCTCGATCAGCTCGCCTCGCAGACGGCGCGGCTGACGCGCGATTTCCACATCGACCTGCGCCTGCGCGCGGTGATGACCTCGCGCGCGATGGCGCTGTCGGATTCGGCGATCCCGCTCGACGGGTGGCGCGAGGCGGTCACCGGCGGCAAGGCGCCGGACATGCTGCGCTTCGAGGACCACGTCAACGCCGAGCACCTGCCGCACGCGGTCATCCTCGACTGCAGCGCCAGCGACGAGGTCGCGGAGCAGTATCCACGGTGGCTGGGCGCCGGCATTCACGTGGTCACGCCGAACAAGCGCGCCAACAGCGGGCCGCTGCAGCTCTACGACGACCTGCACGAAGCGCGGCGTGCGGCCGGGTCGCATTACCTGTACGAGGCGACGGTCGGCGCCGGACTGCCGATCATCCAGACGCTGCGCGACCTGCGCGAAACCGGCGACGACATTCGCCGCATCGAAGGCATCCTCTCGGGCACGCTGGCCTACCTGTTCAACGTCTGGGACGGCACGCAGCCGTTTTCCGAGGTGGTGCGGGTGGCGAAGGCGAACGGCTACACCGAGCCGGACCCGCGCGACGACCTGTCGGGCACGGACGTCGCGCGCAAGCTGGTCATTCTCGGCCGCGAGATGGGATTACGCGTCGAGCTCTCGGGCGTCGAGCTCGAAGGGCTGATCCCGCCGGGGCTGAGCGGGTGCAACGTGGACGAGTTCATGAAACGGCTGCCGGAGCTCGATGCGCCGATGCTGGCGCGGCTGGAGGCGGCGCAGGCCAAGGGCAAGGTGCTGCGCTACGTCGCCGCGCTCGATGCCGCGTCGAGCCGTGCGACCGTCGGCCTCGTCGAGCTCGAGCGATCGCACCCGTTCGCGAACATCAACCTCACCGACAACATCGTGCGCTTCGTCACCAGCCGCTACGACAGGAACCCGCTCGTGGTGCAGGGACCCGGCGCCGGACCGGCGGTCACCGCCGGCGGCGTTTTCGCGGATCTGCTCCGGGTCTGTGCGTATCTCGGGGCCAAGTTGTAAGATCGGTCGGCCATGCGCTTCTGGAAGCAGCCGAAACCGACGTTGTTCCGCCGCGCGCTCTTCCAGATCCACCTCTGGACCGGGGTCGCCATCGGCGTCTACATCGTGCTGATCAGCATCACCGGCAGCGCGGTGGTGTTCCGCCGCGACCTGCTGCAGTCGAAGCTGGGGAACATCCCGGCGAAAGACGTGGCGGCCGATGCCAAGCGCCTGCCGGAAGAGCAGCTTCGCCAGGCGGTGCTGCGGCAGTATCCCGGCTACACCATCACCAAGATCGTCGTCTCGCGCCGCCGGCTGGGGCCGAACGAGGTGACGCTCACCAAAGACGGCGACGTGCTGCAGGAGCGCTTCAACCCCTACACGGGCGCCGACATGGGCGACGCGCACCCGCGGTCGGTGGCGGTCATGGAGTGGTTCGTCGATCTCCATGACAACCTGCTGACGGGGGAGACCGGCCGCCAGATCAACGCGCTGGGCGGCGCGCTGCTGTGCGTGCTATGCGTCACCGGCGTGGTCATCTGGTGGCGCGCCAGCGGCGCCTGGCACAAGGGCTTCTACTTCAACCCGAAGAGCAGCTGGAAGCGGATCAATTTCGATCTGCACGCCGCGCTCGGGTTCTGGAGCATCGCCATCCTGTTCCTGTGGGGCCTGACGGGCATCTACTTCGCGTTCCCCGATCCGTTCATCGCGGCCGTCGACTACTTCGAGCCGCCGGATCAGGCCACCGGCGCGCGCCAGGGCGACGCCTTCATCGCCTGGCTGGTGCGCATGCACTTCGGCCGCTACGGCGGCATGGGCGTGCGCATCACCTACGTCGTCATCGGACTGCTGCCCGCCGTCATGTTCGTGACCGGCGCCGTCATGTGGTGGAACCGCGTGCTGCGCCGATGGCTCACGGAAACCAGGACCTCGCGCGCCCGCGCCACCTTCCCGGTTCCCACGGCGGCGGATTAACTCACCGAGAGTCGGAGGTCAGTGGTGAAGGACACTCGATCGGACACGATGGCGGTGTCCGCCAGGAGCAGCGTCCTGTCCGCGTCGGACCCGGTCGCCGCGCGCGCGCTGCGGCGCATCAGCCTGCGCGTGATGCCGTACGTCTTCCTGCTCTACATCGTCGCCTTCCTCGATCGCGTCAACGTCGGCTACGCGGCGCTGCAGATGGCCGGCGACCTCGGCTTCAGCGCCGAGGTGTTCGGCTTCGGCGCCGGCATCTTCTTCTTCGGCTACGTCATCCTCGAGATCCCCGGCTCGGTGATCGTCGAGCGATGGAGCGCGCGCAAGTGGATTGCCCGCATCATGATCTCGTGGGGCATCCTCGCCATCCTGATGGCGTTCGTGAAGACCGCCATGCAGTTCTACACCGTGCGCTTCCTGCTCGGCGCCGCCGAAGCGGGCTTCTTCCCCGGCCTCATCGTCTACCTCTCGCACTGGTTCCGCTACGAGGACCGCGCCAAGGCGGTCGCCTGGTTCATGGCGGCGATCCCCGTGTCCAACCTGCTCGGCTCGCCGATCTCCGGGCTGCTGCTCGGCGTGCACTGGCTCGATCAACCCGGCTGGCGATGGCTGTTCATCGTCGAGGGCATTCCCGCGGTCATTCTCGGCTTCACGACGCTGTTCTACCTGACCGACTGGCCGCGCGAGGCGAAGTGGCTGCCGGAGGACGAGAAGCAGTGGATCATCCGCGAGCTGGAGACGGAGAAGCAGCAGCGCAAGGCGGTGCACCAGATTTCGATGTGGCAGGCGCTGAAGCATCGCGACGTGCTGCTGCTGGTCGGCGCCTACTTCTTCGCCACCGTCGGCTTCTACGGCCTGAACATCTGGCTGCCGACGATCCTCAAGGGCGCCTCGGGCTGGAGCGACCTGAAGGTGACGATGGTGGCGATGATCCCGCACCTCGCGGGGCTGGCGGGGATGCTGGCGTTCGGCTGGTCGTCGGATCGGACCGGCGAACGGCGCTGGCATGCGGCCACGGCGATGATCCTCGGCGCCGCCGGCTATCTGCTGGTCGTCTTCGGCGGCGCCAATCCGCTGCTCGTGGTGGCCGCGTTCTGCATCGTCGCCGCGGGTGCCGACGGGTATTTCCCGGGGTTCTGGCCGCTGCCGACCGCCTTCCTCACCGAATCGGCCGCGGCGGCGGCGATCGGCCTTATTAATTCCTTCGGCAATCTCGGCGGCTTTGCCGGCCCCTACATCCTCGGCTACGTGCGCACCACGACCAACTCGTTCAACATCGGCCTCGCCCTGCTTGCATTGTCGATGCTGATTGGAGCAGGCTGTGTGCTCTCGGTCAGGCACGTGGCGGGGGCCGCGCAGCGCCGCTAGCGGCTTCCGGGCCGGCGCCGGACCAATCGAATCATTCGGGTCGTTCGCGTCGTTCTGAGGAGCACAGGAGATGCGGGACAGACTCACGCGCGTCGTGCATGCCTCCCAGATCTACGTCGTCGTGGGTCTGGCGGTGGTGCCGATGATCGTCGCCGCCCTCGGTCAGAGCGTCGGCAGCTCGCCGCGGGTCGCGGCCTACGCCAGCGTCGGCGAAGAGCTCATCACCTTCAGCGTGGACGCCGGGCGCGGCGCGCTGACGCGGCAGTCGTCGCTGATGCTGCCGGGCTTCGTCCAGGAAGCGTGGGCCTCGCCATCGACGCCGTTCCTGTACGTCGCGTGGAGCAACGGAGGCACCAGCTACGCGAATACCGGCATCACGCCCGTCGGCGATCGCCACGGTGTCACCGCGTTTCGCGTGGACGCGTCCGGTACGCTGCACGCCGAGGGAGCACCCGCGGCGCTGCGGTCGCGGCCGATTCACATCACCGGCGATCTGACCGGCCGTCACCTGCTCGTCGCCTACAACGATCCGAGCGGCATTTCAGTGCACACCATCAATCGCGACGGAACGGTGGGCCAGGAAGTGCCGCAGGCCGGCGCCCTCGATGCCGGCATTTACGCGCACCAGGTGCGCGTGCTGCCCGGCAACAGGGGCGTGCTGCTGGTCACGCGCGGCAACCAGGCGACGAGCACCACGCGCGAGGACCCCGGTGCCGTCAAGGTCTTCCGCTACGACGACGGCAAGCTGGCGAACGTCGCCTCGATCGCGCCGTCGCACGGCTTCGGCTTCCGGTCGCGGCACGTGGACTTTCATCCGACGCGCCCGTGGGTGTTCCTCACGCTGGAGTCGCAGAACAGGCTCGAGGTGTTCGAGAGGAAAGGCGACACCCTCGGCGATGCGCCGCTGTTCAGCAAGAGCACGCTCGCGCACGGCGACGGCGTGGTCTCGGGACAGACGACGAGCACGGTGCACCTGCACCCCAACGGTCAAATCGTGTACGTCGCCAACCGCGGCGCCGCCGGCGCCGCCAATTCCAACGACATCGCCGTCTTCCGCATCAATCAGCAGACCGGCGAGCCGACGCTGATCCAGAACGCGGCCACGCACGGCTACACGCCCCGCACCTTTGCCGTCGATCCGGGCGGGCGGCTGCTGGTCGTCGGCAACCAGACGACCATGGACGTCCGCACCGGCGCGAGCGCGGAGACGGTGCCCGCCAATCTCGCGGTCTTCACGATCCGCGACGACGGCCGCCTCGACTACGTCACTCGCTACGATGTCGCCGTCGGCCGCAAGCCGCTGTGGTGGATGGGGCTGGTGCCGCTGCCGCGTTGACCGCGCCGGGAGCCCTCCCGTACGATTTCAGCGTGTCTTCCCCCCGGAACTCAGCAAGGAGACCCATGACACGACACGTGTATCGCACGATGGCACTCGTATGTGGAGCACTGCTCACGGCGCAGGCGGCAGCCGCGCTCGACCTGTCGACGCCGGCCTTCAAGCAGGGCGACAAGATTCCGTCGAAGTACACCTGCGACGCGCAGGGCGGAGGCGTCAACCCGGCGCTGAACTTCAGCAACGTACCCGCCAACGCCAGGCAGCTCGTGCTGACGATGCACGATCCCGACGTACCGAAGAACCTGATGCCGAGCGGCAACTTCGATCACTGGATGGTGTGGGACATCGCGCCGACGAGCAAGGGCATTGCCGAGGGGACGGGCGCGTCGATGGGGACCAACGGCATGGGGAAGGCGGGCTACATCGGTCCGTGCCCGCCCGACCGCGAGCATCGCTACTTCTTCCGCCTCTACGCGGTGGACATCGCGCTCGCCGGCCAGACGTTCAAGAATCGCGCGGCGCTCGAGGACGCGATCAAGGGCCACGTGCTGGCGCAGAGCGAGCTGATGGGGCGCTACGAAAAGATCAAGAAATAGCCGAACGCCAACGTCCAACTGCCAAGGGCCAACTTCCAACTGCCAAGCGCCAACTTCCAACTCCCAGGGAGGTACCCTTGGCAGTTGGAAATTGGACCTTGGACGTCATTTCGCCTGGATGTGGATCCCGCATTCCAGCTTCTGGCCCTGCCAGCGGCCGGAGCGCGGGTTGTCTGGGTCGAGCGGCGGCGTGGTGCACGGCTCGCAGCCGATGCTCGTGTAGCCGGTCTCGTAGAGCGGCAGGAGCGGAATGGCGTGCTCCTTGGCGTACTTCCAGACGTCGCGCGCCGTCCATGACGCGAGCGGGCTGACGCGCTGAATGACCTTGCCGCTCGGCAGCCGGAACGGCTCGATCTCCTGCAGGTTCGCGCGCGACGGCGACTGCTCGCGGCGCAGCGCCGTAAGCCAGACGTCGTACTGCTCGAGCGCGGAGAACAGCGGTCCCACCTTGTGCACCGCGCAGCACTGTTCGGTGCTCTGCTGCCAGAGGCCCGGCTTCGGGTCGGCCGCCTTCAGCGTGATGAGGTTCATCTTCCACGCTGCCGCCATCTCGTCGCGATACGTGTAGGTCTCCGCGAAGTGATGCACGGTGTCGAGAAACAGGACGGGAAGGTCGGGTGTCGATTCGAGCAGCAGGTGCGTCAGCACGACGCACTCGGCCTGGAAGCTCGACGTGATGCAGGGCGCCTGCGCGCCGGCGAGCGCACGGGCGATGACATGACGCGCCTGCAGGACGTGCGGATCACCCGTCCCCGATCCTGGATGCCCGCCCACAGGCGTGCTCATGCCAGCAACTCCTCGAGCGCCTTGCGCATCGCCTCGACCGCCTCGGCATCCGAGCCGGCATGCCGCGCCAGCAGCGCCAGCCGCTCCGCCGCGCTGATGGGTGCGTTCACGGTGCGCACGACGTGCTGCAGCGGGTTGGTGATCATGCCCGCTCCGGCGGTGAAGTGGGTGGCCGGGTCGATGATGATGAAGCTGCCGGTGGCGCGGTTCTCGGTATAGCGATCGAACACGAGCGGACGCGCGGTCGACACGTTCACCGTGCCGATCTGATTGAGCACCAGTCCGTGATGGATCTCGGCCGTCACCGTGCGCGTGGACTGCTTGATCAGGTAGACGCGGCCGGGGTCCAGCGGCCGTTCGTCCATCCACACCACTTCCGCCTCGAATTCCGTCCCCACCGTCGGCGGCTCCACGGTCAGCATGTCGCCGCGGCTGATGTCGATCTCGTCGTCCAGCGTCAGCGTCACCGACATCGGCGCGAACGCGTAATCGAGCTCGCCGTCGTAGGTGACGATGCGGCTGACGCGCGCGGTGCGGCCCGAGGGCGAGGCGACGAGCCGATCGCCGACGCGCACAGTGCCCGAGGCGATCTGTCCGGCATAGCCGCGGAACTCGTGATCGGGCCGCAGCACCAGCTGCACCGGGAAGCGGAACGGCAGCGACGTCAGGTCGCGCGTCACCTGCACGGTCTCGAGATACTCGAGCAGGCTCGGTCCGTCGAACCACGGGGTGCGCTCGCTGCGCGTGATGACGTTGTCGCCGTGCAGCGCGCTGAGCGGGATGGCGTGCGCGCGTGCGCCGGCGAGGATGTCCTCGAAGTCGTCGCGGATGCCGTCGTAGACGTCGCGGTCGAAGTCCACCAGATCCATCTTGTTGATGGCCAGCACGAAGTCCTGGATGCCCAGCAGCCGCGCGATGCGCGCATGCCGACGCGACTGCACGCGCACGCCGTGCCGCGCGTCCACCAGCAGGATCGCCACGTCCGCCGTCGACGCGCCGGTCGCCATGTTGCGCGTGTACTGCTCGTGACCGGGCGTGTCGGCGAGGATGAACTTGCGCCGCGCGGTGGCGAAATAGCGGTAGGCGACGTCGATGGTGATGCCCTGCTCGCGCTCGGCGCGCAGGCCGTCGGTGAAGAGCGAGAAATCGATGGGCCCGGCGTTGCGGTTCTTCGACGCCTTTTCGACCGAGTGCACCTGGTCCTCGTAGACCGATTGCGAATCGTAGAGCAGCCGTCCGATGAGCGTGCTCTTCCCGTCGTCCACGCTGCCGGCGGTGCAGATGCGCAGGAGGCCGGACATCAGAAGTAGCCTTCGCGTTTCTTCAGCTCCATCGAGCCATCCTGGTCGTGGTCGATGATGCGCAGCTGGCGCTCGGACTGGCGCGTCGCAATCAGCTCCTCGATGATCTTCGGCACCGTGTCGGCGTCGGAGCGGATGGCGCCCGTGCACGGCGAGCAGCCGAGCGAGCGCATCCGGCAGCGCACCATCTGCGGCTTCTCGCCCGGCATCGTCACCACGAACGGCTGCTCCTGGACGATGAGCGAGGGGCCGCGCACGATCACCTGCCGCTCCCTGGCGAAGTAGAGCGGCACGATGGGGATGTGCTCGAGGTGGATGTACTGCCAGACGTCGATCTCGGTCCAGTTCGAGAGCGGGAACACGCGGATGCTCTCGCCGGGCCGCAGCTTGCCGTTCAGCAGGCTCCACAGCTCGGGACGCTGGCGCTTGGGATCCCACTGGCCGTTGGCATCGCGCACCGAGAAGACGCGCTCCTTGGCGCGCGACCGCTCCTCGTCACGCCGCGCGCCGCCGATGGCCGCGTCGAAGTTGCCCGCCTGCAGCCCGTCGAGCAGCGCCTTCGTCTTCAGCAGGCCGCAGCAGCGCTGCGTGCCGACCTTGAACGGCTGGGTGCCGTCGCCGATCGCTTCCTCGTTGGTGTGGACGATGAGCCGCGCGCCGACGGCCCGGGCCATCTCGTCGCGGAAGGAGATCATCTCCTTGAACTTGTAGGTCGTGTCGACGTGCAGCAGCGGAAAGGGGATCGGTCCGGGATGGAACGCTTTCTGGGCGAGGCGCAGCATCACCGAGGAGTCCTTGCCGATGGAGTAGAGCATCACGGGCCGCTCGAACTCGGCCACGACCTCGCGCAGGATCTGGATGCTCTCGGCCTCGAGGGCGCGGAGATGATCCAGGCGCGGCGCCAGCGCGACGTCCATATCCGCTGGAAGGGTTATCGTCGACATCCCATTGTCCCAATCCGGCGCCTCCGCTCGTGCCCGCCTCGCTGGCCGAGCGGAACCGCCCTACGACCTAAAACAAAAAAGCCCGGGGATTTCATCCCCGGGCTTTCGATCTCTTCTCGCTGTCAGGAGTTGGCTGGTCCGTTACTCCTGCACCGTGACCGATAGCGCGGGGACCCCTGGGGTCCTGATACAGCTACAGGCGCACGGACAACAGCAGATTGCGGTCACGGAACCCAAATTCTCGCCGCGGCGGGCGGTGGAAGTCAAACCGTTATTACCCTACCCATGCTGTAGAGTGATGCGGGATGCTCACCAGGAAGTCGAAATACGGCCTGAAAGCGCTTCTCGTGCTCGCAGAGGATGCGGAGCGGGGCCCGGTGCTCATCTCGGAGCTCGCCGACCGGCAGCGGCTGCCGAAGAAATTCCTCGAAGCCATCCTCCTCGAGCTCAAGCGCCACGGCCTGCTGCACAGCAAGAAGGGCAAGGGCGGCGGCTATGTCCTCGGGCGCAAGCCGACCGACATCACGGTCGGCCAGGTGATTCGCATCCTCGAGGGGCCGCTCGCGCTCACGCCCTGCGTCAGCCAGACCGCGTATCGAAAGTGCGACGAATGCGTGGACGAGGAGCTGTGCGGCGTCAGATTGGCCATGAAAGAGGTCCGCGACGCCACCGCCCGCATCCTCGATCACACCACGCTGGCGATGCTGAACGCGCGCGTGGCACGCTCGTCCGCCGCCCGGCCGGAGTCGGGCGGCACCGCGAGACCCCGCCGCAAGAAATCTGTAGCTATTTAGTCTATCAAGTCGCTAGACTATGTCGGTTTCATGACCGCTGCTCCGCGCCTGCGCTGTTGTTGCCCGTCCATCTGTTGCGCCCACCGCTGTCGGTGCGCGTGCACGTGCCGGTCAACCGTCAGCCAGTCACCGAGGAGCCGTCGTCATGAAAGTGCCTGAGATCGCCCGCCGAGTCGTCTTCGCCGCCTGCCTCGCCGTCGTCCTGCTGCCGCAGGCGGCCGTCGGGCAGAGCGGCACCAGCACCATTTCCGGCCTCATCACCGACAGCACGGGCGCGCCGATGCCCGGAGTGTCGGTCACCGTCCGCAACGTCGGCACCGGCACGGCGGTCGACGCCGTGAGCAACGACGAGGGCCTCTACCGCGTGGGCGCGCTGATTCCCGGCAGCTACCGCGTCGAGGCGAACCTCGACGGCTTCGAGCCGTCGGTCCGCGCCGTGACGCTCGCCGTCAGCCAGACGCTCGCCATCGACCTGACGCTCGAAGTCGGACGGCAGAGCGAAACGGTCTCGGTCGAAGCCACCGTGCCGCTCGTCGACTCGCAGTCGTCGAACATCGCGCAGACGGTGACGCGCGAGATGCTGACGGCGCTGCCGCTGCCGAACCGCGCTGCCTCGTCGCTCGTCTCGCTCGCGCCCGGCGTCATCATGATCGACACCGGGTCGGGGACCGCGGAGAACTATCCCGTCTTCTCGGTGGCGGGCGGGCGCGCGCGCAACCAGAACTTCATCCTCGACGGCGGCAACGCGTCGAACGCCGTCGGCCTGACGCGTCCGCAGCAGCTCACCACGCTGCCCGTGGACGCGATGCAGGAGTTCAAGGTCATCACGAATAACTACGCGGCCGAGTTCGGCCACTCCACCGGCGGCGTGATCGTCATGTCCACGCGCTCCGGGAGCAATGCGTTTCACGGCACGCTGTTCGAGTCGTTCCGCGACGACGCACTCGACGCGAGGAATGCGTTCGCGGCATCCAAGCCGCCGATCAACCTGAATCAGTTCGGCGGCACCTTCGGCGGTCCGATCCGGCGGGGCAGGACCTTCTTCTTCGGATCGTGGGAGCGCACGCGTCAGCTCACCAGCGAGACGGTGCTCTCCACGGTACCGACGCTGCGCAACCGCGCCGGCGACTTCTCGGACCTCCGCAGCCCCGCGGGCGCGCCGATTGCGATCTACGACCCCGCGACCCGGCAGCCGTTCGCGGGCAACGTCATCCCTGCCAATCGCATCGATCCGGTGGCGCGCGCCGCGCTGCAGTATTACCCGCTGCCGAACCGCGAGGGGACGTCAGCCAACGCCAACAACTACGTCGGCAACAGCGACTCCACGCTGGAGCGCGACATCGTCGTCGGCCGCGTCGATCACCAGGTGCGGATGGCGGACCTGCTGACGGTCCGCTACTACATCAACGACAGCGCCACGAGCGTCACCGGGTCCTACGGCAACCCCGTCGCCGACCCGCTTGCCGATGCCACCGACGTCCGCGTGCAGAGCCTGACGGGCGCGCACACCCCTTTCCAGCACATTGGGATCCTAAGCTTAGAATTCCACGTGGACAAGTTGTCGCG
>JADMIO011421296.1_pt1 | contig 23694 bp, 24 predicted proteins | sample 8958161 | NCBI WGS metagenome assembly JADMIO01 (sample SAMN16585339, study PRJNA669376) | soil metagenome | isolation source: Crop rotation soil | place: USA: Cullars Rotation, Alabama | collected 2011
GCCGCGACTTCAAGTCACGTGAATTCCAAGCTTCGGATCCCACTGTGCTGGAAAGGCGTCGTAAAAGTGCTTCAGTGCCACGTACACGAGGTACAAGCCGCCGAGCAGCTTGGCCCAAGTCCATTGAAGCAGGAAACTCGCGGCCCCGATCGCGGCGATGCGGAAGACGAACGCGCCGATCAGCCCGTACGTCAGCGCCTTGGCGCGCAGCTTCGGCGGGAGCGGCTTGGCGAGCAGCCCGAGGACCAGCGCGTTGTCGATCGAAAGCACGCCCTCCAGCAGGATGAGCAGCGAGACGACCACCAGGTCGTGGACTTCAAAGGTTTGGCCGAAGAATGCGAGCACTGTGAATTCGTTCCTCTGGTTAAGGGAGGGCTATTGTAAGCGGGTCGACATGAAAGCAAACCCGTCCCGGAAGTGAATAATCGGAGAGAAGATTTGTAATTGCCCCACGCGAATAAACAGTTCGATGACGCTACGTTCCGAAGATGCGGTCACCGGCGTCTCCGAGGCCCGGAAGGATATAACCTTTTTCGTTCAGTTGCCGATCGACGGCGGCACAGAAGATCGGGACGTCCGGATGGGCCGCGTGCACCGCCGCGATTCCTTCGGGCGCCGCGACGAGGCAGACGAATTTGATGTTCGTCGCGCCGGCGCGCTTGAGGAATTCCACCGCCGCCGAGCCGCTGCCGCCGGTCGCGAGCATCGGGTCGATCAGCAGCACCTCCGTGCTGGCGATGTCCGGCGGGAGCTTCTGGTAATACGCGATGGGCTCGAGCGTCTCTTCATTTCTCCGCACGCCGAGGTGTCCGAGACGCGCCTCCGGGAGCACGCGCAGCACGCCGTCCGTCATGCCCAATCCTGCGCGGAGGATCGGCACCAGCGTCACCGGCCGGGCGAGCACGACGCCGACGGTCTGCTCCATCGGCGTACGCACGGGGCGCGGCTTCGTGGGAAAATCGCGTGTGATCTCGTAGGTCATGAGCATCGCGATTTCGTCGAGCAGGTTCCGAAACTTGCGGTGATCGGCGGTGAAATCACGCAGTTCGGTCAGCTTCGTTTGAATGACGGGATGATCGACGACGAAAATGTTTTGCATGAAGGGCTCGTAAACGCTTGCGCGATCGCGGGTCGTGATTCGCGTCCGTTTTAACCGCACGCCTGGCCGCATCCAAGGGGTAAAACACGAGTTACGGTCGGAGGGCTTCAAGTGTATGCTGCCGGGCATCCTCAGTGAGGGGTTGATTCTGCATTCGCCTGCACCCGGAGATTATCATGGGGACCGATGAATCGCGCACCGTCGTCACTTGCCCGAACTGCGGCAAACAATTCAACGTTCGAACCGAACAACTCGGAAAGCGCGCCAAGTGCCGTGGCTGCGGCGAGCCGTTCGAACTCCAGCCGGCGCTGGACATGGCGGAACCGGAATACGAAGAGCCGGTCGCGCCGCCGTCGCCGCCCGTGCGGGAGCGACCGGTTCCGCGATCCCCGTTCGCGAGCCAGAAGCCCGCGTCGAAGGGCGCCGGTGAATCGCTCGTCAAAAAAGTGTTGAGCGTGATCGTCATCGTCATATCGCTCGCAATCATCATCGGACTCGGCGTGCTCAGGATCTCGAATCAAGCGAACCGTCGGGCGAACCTCACGAAAATGATCGAGGACAAGCAGCGGGAGCTGCACGACGCCGAGATTGACGCCGCCAATGCCAAAGCCAGGGCGAAGGAAGCCGCGAAGCCGCCGCCTCCGCCGCCGGAAGTGAAGCAGGCGCCGCAACTCGTGTTCACGACCGACGCGGTCGGCCGCAGGGTCGGGACGGCGAAAGCCGCGATGCGCTCGGCGGCGACGACCGTCAAACTCGTCCTTCCTCCCGGCGATCATCCGGATCACTCGCTGCCGTGCGTTTTCGTCTGTCCCGCAGGCTCGAACCTGCTGACCGGCACAGCGTGGGACAAGGGCGAGCAGGAAGACTTTTATGGACTCCTCGACCGCGGCATGGCGGTCTGTTTTTACTCCCTCGACGGCACGCTTCCCGAGTCGCTGAAGACCCAGGAACTCGCGGTCGGCATGGCGATCCGCGCGTTCCTCGGCAGCGGCGGGGGACTCGGGAACGCACAGGACGCGATCGACACGGTCCTCGCGTCGACGCCTTCGATCGATCCTTCCCGGCTCGGTGCGATCGGGCACAGCTCCGCGGGAACGGTGGGATTGACCGCTGCCGCCGGTGATCCGCGTATCGTCGCCGTCGCGGCGATGGCGCCCGCGATCGACCTGCCCAAGCGTCTCGCGGACGTCGTCGAGCAACTCGACGGTCGCTCGACGGCAACGGTCTACAAAATGAGCCCGTCGGCGATCGAAAAGCTCACCGCCGACGTCTACATCTATCAGGCGAGCGACGACACCAACGTCCCCGCCGCCGACGCATCGGCATTTGCCGCCAAGCACGCCGACAAGGTGAAACTCGAACTCGTCCCCACCGGTGGTCACGGCGGGGCTTACACGGACGGTCGACCCAAGGCGTTCGACTTCCTCGCCACACGCTTCAACGCCACGCCGATACCCGGCGCGGGGAAAAACGCGACGGCGACCGCGAAGCCGGCGCCGGCTTCGGCCGCCGCGCCGGTCGAAGCGCCCGTCCGATCGCCGTCGGGCGTCCCGTCGACAAGGGACACCGGCACGAACGCGTCCGCGGTTCCGGTACGCCCTGCACCGCCGGTGAACCAAGCGTTCAGGGTGGCGAAAACGCACTCGATCGACCTCCAGTTGGGGCCCCCCGTGGAAGGTATGAAGCTCGGATATGTGGCGAAGAAGGAGGCGTTCAGCTACCTCACCGGCACGTCGACCGAAGCGGCCCGGTGGGGCGTCCGCGGCTTCAGCGTCGAAGTCGACGCGACCCCGCGGCTCAAATTCATCGACCCCTCTCGTGCCGACGCGAACGACGGGCTCGGCTACATCGCCGACGATAAGACCTGCTCGCTACCGAAAACCGAACCCCGTACCGTGGAAGCCTTCGGCGGGAAGGCGGCGGTCTACGAGTTCGACGACAAACAGATGGGACAGGACACACACGAGGCGATCGTCGCCTGCGAGGCCGAAGGATCGGTCCTCCTGATCCACGTCTTTTTCCCGAAGCCCGACGCGGCCAAGGTCGGCGGGATGATCAACGCCTTCGCCGATTGGACGATCAACAAGCCGAAAGGGGCTGTTGCCAAGCCGTACACGAAGACCGCAGGCGTTCGGTGAACGCCTTGCTCGTCCGTCGGGTTGAGTGGCATCGAAAAACCGATCCCGCTCTGCTGCCGTTACTTCAGCATCCCGGCAAGCTTCGCGTATTCGAACACGCCGCCGGCTTCGATGATCGGCAACACGTCGCCGAGCGGGTTCAGCTCGTAGCGCTCGTTGTTCCGGCTCTTGTTGATGATGTACCCGTCGGTCAGGTGCACTTCGAGCTCGTCGCCGGTCGCGATCTTGTCGACGAGCCGAGCGGTGCTTTCCAGCGGCACGAGGTAGGCGCCGTTGATGCTATTGCGGAAGAAGATGCGGGCGTAGAACTCCGCGATCGTGCAGCGGATGCCCGCCTCGGCAAGTGCGAGCGGGGCGTGCTCGCGGGAACTGCCGCAGCCGAAGTTCTTGCCGCCGATGACGATGTCAAACTCCGAGCGGAACTGATTCGGCTTCACGAACGGCACGTTCCCGTTCGGCAGCCCCTGCTGTCCCTCGGGCACACCCGCGTTGGCGTACATGCCGAAGTACTTCCGCTCGTCCGGCTTGCTCGGATCGAACGAGAGGTACTGGGCGGGGATGATCTGGTCGGTGTCGATATTGTCGCCGAGAACATACGCCCGGCCGGTGATGACGGATTCCATACCGGAAGAATAGCGGACGAACGGGACACGGTCTATCGTCCCACTTCGCCGCCCAACAAATCGCCCAAGCCGCCGTGGCTTCGTTTCGCACATTGATGTTTTCGGGAGCGCGTAACGCATAGTCAGTGCGAATTGGCTTCGTTCCACATCCTTCTGTCTACACTTTTCCCGACCTCCGGGCGCTTTCGCAAATCCCAAGGCTCTGCCGCAGGTCCGCACCCACCGATCCCCGCTCGTAACTCCTTTCTCTACCGATTGATCCATGCAAATTGGCTTCGTTCCGCACAATGAGCAGTTCGCAGGTTCCGTGCGACCAGCGACTGGCCAAAGATGGGACCACGGCGGTCCACCCGCCCAGACCGCCGTGGGTTCGTTTCGCACCTTTGCTTTCACAATTCGGCATTGAGCACTTCGTCTATTCACTTGTAAAAGAGCGGCGCGCACCGCTTCCGCAGTCGGCACACGCCTTCAAGGATGATGTCGCCTCAAACGGTCCGCCGCTTAACGGCTCGGGGTAGATTTTTCTCGATCGTCGGGCACGCTTTCGTAAGATGCGGACGACATTCCATCCAAAGGGTGAAAGGGGCCACGATGAGCGCACCGGTCGGAACGATTTCTTACGCCAGTCCGCAGATGCAACCTTGCCCGCTGTGCCTGAAGCGGCCGGTGGTGAAGAAGACGATTTACGGTCATCCCGTCTGCAAGAAGTGTTACTACGCATTCGCCAACCGTCGGCAGCTCGGCTACCTCGTCGACGCCATCCTCATCACGTTCATCAACGTCCCGATCAACCTGGCGCTCGTGGGGCTGCTGGTCCAAGCGGGATTGAGCGAACTGGCGAGCACGTTCGCGCTGTTGCCGGTGAGCGCGGCGATCATGGTCCTCTACATCATGAAGGACGGCTTCAACGGGGCCTCTCCCGGGAAGCGGCTCTGCGGCATCCAGGTGCTCGACGACGCGAGCGGAAGACCCATCGGCTTCCTTCAATCGTTCAAACGGAATTCCATCCTGCTGGTCGGGCTGATCCCGTTCGCCGGCGGATTGGTCGCATTGATCTTTCTCGTGGTCATCGCGATCCAGGTCGCCGGCGGCTACCGGCTCGGCGACCGTTTCGCCAAAACCCGCGCCATCTGGAAGAAATATGCCCACCTTCCCGTCTTCGGCGGCGACTCCCTCGTCTGCGAACAGTGCGGCTACGACCTCATCGGCAACACTTCCGGCACCTGCCCCGAATGCGGCACGCCGGTATCGGAACAAAACCGCCGACGGCTCGAAGGTGCTCAGCCCGTGCCCGTTCAGACGGCTTGAGGCATACGAATCCGTGGGAGGAAACGGTTGCAAAAGAAGCGCGAAATGCCGTCGCTAACGCCGTTGGATAATAATGGTTCGCGTGAAGAGGCCGGTTTCAAAAGTACGTCAGTGGATCGGGATCGTCGGCGTGTGCGGAATGCTCCTCGGGATGGGATCGTTTCTTGGTCAGGGGCTGATCGCATTCGGCACTTTCGGTTCGCTGCGTCACATCGCCTTTCCTGTCGGAGCGACGGATGCAGCCGTGCGATTGGCCGATGGTGGCTATGCCGTGCCGCTGAGGCACATCGGCCGAGTGCAGGTTTATTCGTCGAACCTGACCTTCCTGTACGGCTGGCATGTCCCCACGAGCGGCGGCGTCTTCACGCTTCTCGGTGGACAGGATCGACGTCTCGAAATCTACGTCGCGCGCGGCCAGAAGCATTACGTCACCGACTACGCCGGCCAGATCCTTCAATCCCGCGTCTACGACTTCAAGTCCGAACCACGTTCCGTGAAGGATCCGAATTCTGTTGCACTGGTGATTCCTTCCCCGTGGTGGGCGTTTCCCTTTCGAGGTCCCTTTTACGCTTGGATCAGCGGCATCATCGGAATCCTGATGACTGGCGCGAGCACTTCTAAAAAGGAGCGGGCCGCCCAGAAACGTCGTCCGGCCATTCGACGCGAATGGATGGCGAGCACCGCAATCGGCAAGGCAGGTAAAACGGTGGTGGAGTGGCTCGCCGCCGCGGTGTGGGCTGGCGTCGGATTGGTTTGGTTTTTTTCCGTATTGGGCCTGGAGATCAATTTGGTCGTCGAGCACAACGTCCTCGGCGCGATCGTCGTGATTCCATTCCTGCTCATCGGAATCGTACTGCTCTACGTTTCCCTAACGATCATCAAATGCGCCTTCGACGAAATCACACAGTTCGTCCGACGACGCTTCTGAGGCCATCGAACCGACCGCAAACGGCTGATTGATTCACGGGAATCGCTTGGGTTGTCGTCGTGCCCCGTGACGGATCGTCAAGACCCTCACGGTTGGCGGCTGCTCGATAATGCGGTAGTAAACGACCCACGGCGGTACAGGCATCGATCGGATCACCCGGTCTGCACGCCTTGTCGAGCGATGAACTTTGTAACGGTGGGGGAGGAACTGCAATGATTGGGTTGCGTCCTGTAGTCGCTGGATCACGCCGGCCGTGCTCTGCGGCGAAACCTGTTTGATGTAGTCGACGATCTCGTCGATATCCTCAAACGCCTCCGGCATCAAGATGACGCGGTATTCGGCGGGCATCAAGTCCCAAGGTGCTTCCGACGAAGCTGGTCGAATGCTTTCTCGAGCGGAATTCCCTCTCCGAGATCGCCTTGGGTATCGGCACGATCGATGGCGGCTTGAGTCTCGACGTCCAATTCCTCGACCAGTTCGCCATCGAGTGTTTCCAAAGCGACGCGAATCGCTTCATCCGGCGAGGCGTAATCGCTCGCTTTCATCACTTCGTCAAGTAATTTCCGCGTCTGTGGGCTGAGGGTGATATCCATGGCTAAACACCTTCATTGTCAATCATAACATCCCAATGCGCACCCGTCGCCACGGCTTGATGCGGCCGGACTTGATGTCCTTCACGCCACGCACGAACGACTTCTCAAAGCCGGGAATCGCGAGCAATTCGCGTGTAGCGGCGTTGGTGTCGCGGCTGGTGACGAAAGCGAGAAACTCCTTCACGAGCTGCAAGTCCTTCGCGGACATTCCGTCGATCATGGATTTGGCTTGTCGTTTGAGGTCGACGGTGCTCATGCCGAAATTCTATCGCATCGAGAATGCGGTATCGAGTCAAACTTTTCGTTCGTCCAACCAAGTCAATCGAACGCCTCCGGCGCTTCGCCCTTGGGTCTGGTTTTCCAGCGGCGATGGACCCAGAGATACTGCCCGGGGTCTTTTCGGACGAAGTCTTCGATGGCTTTTGTGTACCGCTGGGTGATGTACTTCATCGGCTCCGGCTGGGTCTTCCATTCCTCGGGCATGATGACGTCCTGGGCGGCGAGTTCGAAATAGAACTTGTCGTCCAGCCGCCGCGCGTAGCCGATGACGACGGGGACTTCGTACTGCATCGCGAGCAGGCCGATGGACTTGTACGTGCTCGCTTTGCGGCCGAAGAAATCGACGAAAGTCCCCTTGGGCCCGGCGTTCTGGTCGGCGATGAAACAGACCGCGCCGCCGGCTTCGAGCGTCTCGGTGACGTCGGTGGTCGCGCCCTTTTTGTCGATGATGCGCTGGCCCATGCGCTCGCGGACGCCGAGGATGTATTCATTCACGTAAGGGTTGTCGAGCGGGCGGGCGATGCTGGTGGTCTCGAATCCGAGCGTCGCGAGGATGTAGCCGAGGATCTCCCAGTTGCCGTAGTGGCCGGTGAGCATGATCAGCCCGCGGCGCTTGTCGAGCATCAGCCCGAGCGCGCCGGAGAATTGCTCCAGCTTCACGTACTTCGCGATCGTGTCGAGCCGGATCAGGCGCGTCGTGAAGAGCACTTCGCAGCCGAGCATGATCAGGTGCTGCATGCTGCGGCGGGCAAGTTGTCGCAATTCGCGCTCGTTTTTCTCCGGGAAGCTGCGGCGCAGGTTGCCCATGGCGCGGTCGCGGTGTTTCTTGTCGACGGTGAACATGATGTCGCCGATGAGCCGTGCGACGGCGTGATTGAGCTCGATCGGCCAGCAGTGCATGGTCATGGAGACGACGCGCAGCCCGAGGTACTGGAGTCGGTCCATCAGATCGTTGCGCGGCTTGGCCATGAGCGGGCGATTTTAGGGAAGGGGCGTGTCTTGTCACGGCGCGGCGAGGAAGTGGATTTGTCGCGGGCTTCGGCTCTTCGTATCTTACGGTCGTCCGAGTCGCAGCAGGGGCCACGAAAGGGGCCGACGAATCTCATGACGGAATCCAACCCAAGTGCGTCTCCCGACCAGTGGTTTTACGCGAAAGGCGGTCAGCAGACCGGCCCGGTGACGTTCGACGCGCTGCGGCACCTGGCATCCCTGCAACAGATCTGGCCGGACGACCTGGTGTGGGCGCCGCATCTGCCGCAGTGGGTGGTGGCCTCGTCGGTCGAGGGATTGTTCGCGCCGCCGCAGTTCGCGCCGGCGCCTTCGCCGTACGCGCCGGTCCCCTCGCCGTATAATCCAACCTCCGGCGGTCCGATGCCGGTTTCGCCGCTCGGGTATGAATCGATCAACACCTTCGCGCCGGAATACGCGGGATTCTGGATACGCTTCGTGGCGGCATTCCTGGATGGCATCCTGTTGCGGATCTGCCAGTTCGCGGTGCTGCTGCCGATTCGGTTGCTCGCGGGGCTGCCGATGTTCGACAACAACGCGCCCGGCGCCGCGCCCGCGACGGTGGCGATCGTGCTGCTATTCGAATTCCTCTTTCAGACCGCGACCGGCTGGCTCTACGAAGCCTACATGACCAGCGGCCCCAAGCAGGCGACGTTCGGGAAGATGGCGGTAGGCATCGTGGTCGTCGACTACAACGGCAACCGCCTCACCTTCGGCCGCGCGACTGGCCGGCATTTCGCGAAGATCGTCTCCGCGATCACGCTCTGCGTCGGCTTCCTGATGGTCGCGTTCACGGAGAAGAAGCAGGGCCTGCACGACATGATCGCGAGCACGCTGGTGGTGAAGGGGAAACGGGGATAAGGAAGAGAATGATGAATGCGGAATGATGAGTGATGAATGGCAGACGTTTTCCATTCATCACTCATCATTCCGCATTCATCATTATTTTTTCTCCAACAGCTTGCGCGTCTCCGATTCGACCTGCGGTAGGACCTTCTTCGCGAGCATCGCGAGGAAGAAGGGGAGGTCGACTTGAAGGTTCACCACGTTCGGCTGGACGTCGATTCGGCCGGTGACGGTTTGGCCCATCGCGGAGGCGGTTAAATCCATCCGGTTGCCGTTCCACGTCTCTTTCATCCCGCTCAACTGCCCGCCGAAACGGGAGCGGGCGTCGGCGATGCCGCTGTTCAGACGGCGTTTGACTTCGTCTTCGGTCAATTCGTGCGGGATTGAAATGCTGATCGTTTTTGCCATGTTGGATTCTATTCCGCTCGATCGAGCTTTGCCCAAATAAGCCGCATTAAATGAGCCGTTCGAGTTCGTCGACCAGTTGTCCGAAGCGTTTCATGGCCGCGTCGACCGGGCCGGGGGTTTCCATGTCGACCCCGGCGCCGCGGAGCAGGTCCAGCGGATACTTGCTGCAACCGCCTTTGAGGAACCCGAGGTAGTCGTTCAATTCCTTCTTGCCGCCGCTCATGACGCGCTCGCTCAGCGCGATCGCGGCGCTGAGACCCGTCGCGTACTTGTAGACGTAGAACGCACGGTAGAAGTGCGGGATCCGCATGCACTCCAGGTCGAGTTCGGGGTCGAGCGTGAACTTCGGGCCGAAATATTGCTCGAGCAGCCCGCGGTAGCTCTTGCGGAGCAACTCGACCGTGAGCGGCTCGCCGGATTCGACTTGCGCGTGCGTCAGTTTCTCGAACTCGGCGAACATGGTCTGGCGGATGATCGTCCCGCGGATCTCGTCGATCGCGTGGTTGATCAGATACGCACGTTCCTTTTTGTCCTTTGCCTTGTCGAGCATGTGACGGAGGAGCAGCTGCTCGTTGAACGTGCTCGCGACCTCGGCGACGAAGATCGTGTAGTTGTAATACTGGAACGGCTGGGACTTCGCGGAGTAGTAGCTGTGCATCGAGTGGCCGGCTTCGTGCGCGAGCGTGAAGACGTGGTCGAGCACGTCCGGCTGGTAGTTCATCATGATGTACGGCTGGCCGTCGAAGGTGCCGTAGCTGAACGCGCCCGACTGCTTGCCGGCGTTGGGGTAGCGGTCGCACCAGCGCTTCTTCGTCATGCCGTCGTGCAGGACCCGCGTGTACTCGCTGCCGAGCGGCGCGAGCGCGTCGACGACGACTTTCACGGCCTGGTCCCAGGTGGTTCGCTTGTCGATCCCGCTGATGATGGGGACGTACGTGTCGTAAGCGTGGATGTCTTTGAGCTTCAATCCGCGCTTGCGAAGGTCGTAGTAGCGATGGAGCGTCGGCAGGTTCGAGTGGACGGCCGAAATCAAATTGTCGTAGACGCTGCTCGGCACCTTGTCGGGGAAGAGCGCGGCATCGAGCGCACTATTGTGCCCGCGCGCCTTGGCGTAGTAGACGTCGCGGGCGACGCTCCCCGCCAGCGTCGAGGCGAGCGTATTCTTGTGGGCATCGTACTGCTTGTAATACGCGTGAAACGCTTCCTTCCGCACCTTGCGGCTGGGGGAATGCAGGAAGGCGCTGAAGGACGAATGGCCGAGTTCGACGAGCTCGCCGCGCTCGTTCTTGATGTTGCCCCATTTCAGGTCGGCGTCGTTCAACTGACGAAACGCCTGGTTCGCGGCGTCCGACATCTGCCCCTGCATCGCGAGCAGCTGTTCCTCCTTCTTCCCCAGCGTGTGCGGGCGGAAGCGGAGGGTCTGCTCGATCGCGAGTTTCCACTCGGAAAGCTCCGGGGCTTCGAGGAATTTCGCGATGACGGCGGGCTTGATCGCCATCAGCTCCGGGCGAATCCAGGACGCGGCTTCGGCGGCTTTGGTGAAGACGTGCCGGTAGCGCCCGCGCATGCGCTGGGAGTCGCTGTTGCCCTGATCCTGGGCGCACTTCAGGAACGCGTAGACGCCGAGCCGTTCCCCCTCGCGGTCGAAGTCGGCATCAAACCGGAGACATTCGGCCAGCATCTTGGCGGATTGACTGAGTTTGCCCTTGAAGGCGTCGAAGCCGGGGATCTTCTTCTCCCACGCGGCAAAGCCCTTGTTCCAGTCGGCGTCCGATTTGAACAAGCTGCCGAGATTCCAGGTGTCTTCGGTTTTGACTTTATTACGCGGCGGAAGGCTCTTCACTTTGGCTGAACTCATATGCATTTCTTACGCGAACGCGGGCGGGATTGGTAGTGATCGATTGCTTTGGCACCCGCTTTGCAAACTTCAGATCATCTTTTACCTGGAGGTTTGCATGGGACGAGAAGACGTAGCCGCTGGGAAAGCGAAACAGATCAAGGGCAAGCTGAACGACGTTGCCGGCGCCGTGAAGGGTGACACCGGGCAGCAGGTCAAAGGCAAGGTTCAAAAGGCCGTCGGCAAGGCCCAGGAAGCGATGGGAAAAGCTGCGAGCGAGAATCGGCCTCATTGACGGCATAGAATCAGATAGACAACCATCTCATCGTACCGCCGGATCATGCCGAGTGATCCGGCGGCGTTTTGCGCCGACGTGTAAAAGTTGCAAAAGTTTGTGCAAATCCAATCGATGGATGCACCGATCCGAGCCCGCGCTCGCTCGATGACTACCGTGCGGACGGATCACGAACTAAGCAATCCGACAGCAACTGGATCCGCTCGATGCAGGCTAGATTAGAACTTGATCTGCCCGTAGAACGCGCTGTTTTCGGCGGAGCGATACCACGGTGCGGTGAGCGCGCCGGAATAAGTCGCGGTTTCGGTGTAACCGACCTTACGCCGTTGGACTGGCGAAAGCGGCTCATACCACACGTCGCCGGCCTGCACGCAGCATGAGTCATCGGGGAGGTACTTCACGTTCATCGCGCCTACGCCCTTAGCGTCGACACTGTATCCCTGATCGGTATGGCTAAAGGTGATCGGCGTGCGACGGACTTTGACGACCGTTCCCAGCGTATCGCCGAGTTTGGCTTTCAATAGCGACACGGCCGCGCTTACCTGTTCATCGGTGGCGGAAGAATCGACGGCGATCTCCGCCCGGTGGGACGCCGCGGCGTCACTGAGATTTTCGTGCGACGAGATCGCGGCCACCACTCGCACCCCGGCCAAGCTCACGCCGTCCTGCGTGCCGGACGTGAAATTCCATGCCATCAGCGCATCGCGCCCGGTCGTGACCAGTTCACCGTTGTAGTGACAGGCGCCGGCAAAGACGGCGGCCGTACGGGCTTCGACATAATCTCCAGCGATCGCACCACCAGCCGCCACGGCCGAACTGATCGCGGGTGCGTTGCCGCTGCTGGCAGGAGAAACCGCCGCCGGTCCAGCCCAAGCCGAAGCGCCTAGAGCCAGTAAGACCGCAATCGCCGTTTTAGTCGTTTTCAGATTATTCATTGATCACCTTTGCCATCGGCGGCCGTTCACATCGAGAAGGGCACCAAGTCCTATCTATACGTCAGAAGACTAGATGAAGACCGACTTTTCTTTCTCAATCTTAGGCGGCCCGCTGGGCTCGGATAACGCCGAGCGATAGCAGCAGCGGTCGGGCGTGCAAGCCTCGGGCTCCACGCGATAGCCATCCGGGCCGATGGGCATCTGGGTGTGGTAGCAGAAAACATGTCCCGATTGATCGTAATATTGCTCTGCGCTGGTGAAAATCTCACTGTGGATGTAGAACTTCTTCGAACGTAAGTCCCCACAGAATGGGGTGTTGATCACGTTCAGAGACTTAGTGGATTGCTGATTATCCATAACGGACTCCACGAAAAAACCGAGAGTGGCAGGCGGCAACTCCCACGCTACGCCAGCTTAACTAACGCCCGCTTCAGCAGCGCCTGCGCCAGCGGGACCTTGTAAGCGTTGTGTTCCAACGGCTTGGCGGCTTCGAGCGCCAGCGTCGCCGCCTGCTGCAGGTTTGCGGCATCGAGCGGCTTGCCGACCAGGAACTTATCCACCTCCGGCAGGCGCCACGGCTTCGACGCCACGCCGCCGAACACCACGCGCGCCTGTCGCACCGTGCCCCCCGAAACTTCTGCCGCCGCAGCCACTGAGACCAGTGCGAAATCCAGTGATTCCCGCTCTTTGAATTTGATGTAAGTCGACTTCATCGTCGTCGCCGGCACCTGCACTTCGGTGATGATCTCCCCGTCGTTCAGGATGTTTTCCTTGCGGACGGTCTGATTCGGCGTGACGAAAAACTCCTCGATCGGCACACTTCGGGTTCCCGCCGGTCCTTGGATCGTCAGGATCGCGCCCAGTGCCGTGAGCATCGGCGCCAGGTCCGACGGATGTACGACTTTCGAAGGCCCGGTGTCGAAAATGGCGTTGTATTTATTCTGACCTTCCGCCGCGTAGCAGACCGTGCCGCCTTTCTTGAGGCATTGCACGTCTTCCATGCGGAAGTACCAGCAGCGCGGGCGCTGGCAGAGATTCCCGCCGATCGTGCCGACGTGTCGGATCTGCGGGGTCGCAATCGCCGCTGCCGCCTCGGCCAGGCCGGGATACTTGGAGATCACGTCCGGATGTTCTTCGATTTCGCTGATCGTGACCGTCGCACCGATGCGCAGCCCGCCTTTGCCGTCGGCCTGGATCTTGTTGAATCCGCTGATGGTCTTCAAGTTCACCACGCGCGGGGGCCGCTGGATGTAAGCTTTCATCGTCGTGAGCAGATCCTGCCCGCCGCCCATCGGGCGCGACTGTTCGTCGGGATCGGCGGCCGGATCGACCGGCTTCAGCAGCTTCACGGCGTCCTCGGCGGTCGCGGCGTTGGCCCATTCGAAAGCCTTCATGCGTTCCTCCGCTTCATCAGGGCGTTGATAATTTTGTCCGGGGTGATCGGGGTTTCGGTGATGCGGACCCCGATCGCGTTGTAGACGGCGTTGGCGATGGCGCCGCAGCCGGGGATGTTGGCCGGTTCGGCGACGCCGATGACCACGTTTCGCGTGTCGCCGTCGTCGATGATCGGGATCAGCTCGGGCATTTCCAGACACCCGGGAATCTTGTAGTCGACGAACGCCGGGTTCACCATCACGCCGAGGTTGCGATCCATGATGCGCCCTTCGTAAAGGGCCATGCCGATCGACTGGATCATGCCGCCGTTGATCTGGCTCTCGCAAGCGAGACGGTTCATGATCAAGCCGCCGTCCTGGACGTGACACATCTTCACGACGCGGACGAAGCCGGTTTCGGTATCCACCTCGACTTCGGCGAACGACGCGCCGTGGGCGCCGCGTCCGGAGAGCGAATTCACGAACGCGCCGGTCACCGCGATTCCGGCGGCGGGGATCGCGGCGCAAGCTTGCTTCCACGAAAGCACTTTGCCGTTGCCGAAGATCTGACCTTTATTGAACCAGACGGCTTCCGGATCGGCGCCCAGCAGCGGGGCGATGATCTTGGCCATCGCGATGCGGGCCTGGTAGGCGCCGTCTTTGACGGCCGGCGCCAAAGAGGCCGTGGTAGCGGATCCGCCGGACGCGCGACCCGCGCCGTAGGTCGTCTGTCCGATCTTTTCCACGACCTGCGACAGGTCCAGACCGAGTTCCTCGGCGACGATGGACCGAACGTAGGTGCGCGTGCCCGTGCCGATGTCCTGTGACCCGTTGGTGACGACGACCGTGCCGTCCTGGCCGATGCGGATGGGGACTGCACACCCCGCGCCTCCGCCGCCACCCCAGGCGCCGACGGCGCAGCCCATGCCGCGCCTCAGCGGACCGTTGGCAGTTCCGCCGCCGGGAGTGGCGTTGCGCTTCTCCCAGCCGATCGCCTTGGCGCCGACGTCCAGTTGCCGGTGCCACGCCGTATCGGGGAGGTTTTTCTTGCGGAACGCGATCGGATCGATGTTCAATTTCACCGCGACGTCGTCCATCAACGATTCCATCGCGAAGCACGCTTGCGGGTGTCCCGGGGCCCGGAGGGGGACCGAGGAATCTTCGTTCGTGTTGACGGTGATGGCGTTGAAAAATACCGGACCCGACGGCCGGTACTGATACGGCTGCCCGGCGACGGCCCGCCCGCCGAGTCCACCCATCGACCACTGCGTCACGTTCAACGCGACGAGTGTCCCGTCTTTATTGGCGCCGGCGCGGAACTTGTGTCGCGAGCCCTGCCCGTTGCCAGTGGAGAGAAACTCCTCTTTGCGGGTCATGAGAAACTTCACGGGGACGCCGAGCTGCTTCGCGAAGCGGCAAGCCCACTGCCCGGCGAGCCCGATGCCGCCGAGTTTGGAGCCGAACCCGCCGCCCATGTGCTCGACCACGCCGGTGACGGGAACGCCCAGCTCGTTCGCGGCATCGCGATTGATGGTGAAGGTCCCCTGGGTGGAAACGTAGACGGTGGCTTCTGTCGCACCGGCACGGAAATCGGCGACGGCGCTGTGGGTCTCGAGGCAGCAATGGTGTGTGATGGGGGTGCTGTACTCCCCCTCGACGACGACGTCGCACGCCGTGATCGCGGCATCCGCCGCCTCGGCCGTACCGGAGCCGGCGGTATCGCGGGCGGGACCACGACCGCCGCCGCCTTGGCGTCCGCCGCGGTCGGCGACGACCGTCGGTGCGCCCGGCTTCAGCGCGTCGTCGATATTGACGACGTGCGGGAGCGGCTTGTAGGTCACGACCACGGCGCGGGCCGCGTCTTCGGCGACTTCGGGCGTCGTGGCGACCACCGCGACGATCGCCTGTCCTTCGAAGCGCACCTCCGCGTTCGGCTGTCCCACTTCGACGATCGCCCGCGCGCCTTTGACGCCGTCGATCGCGAGCGCGGGAGCGAGATCGATCTGGGTGACGGTCGCGTGGGCGTATTTCGAGGTGACGAACCGGCCGTGCAGCATGCCGGGGAGGCGCACGTCGTGCGTGTAGCGCGCGGTGCCGGTCGTCTTGTACGGGGCGTCGACCCGCGGGATCTTGGTGTTGACGTAAGCGTGCTTGTCTTTCGGGCCCCAGTCGCTGTTGCCGTAATCCTCCACGCGGATCTCTTCGACCTCGCCGGTGGCAACCCCGTCGACCATTTTGGGAACTTTGATGGTTTTAGTCGCCATAAGCGTCCCTTCAACCTCTGACAAAAACGAACGTTCGAACGACACGGAAACGACTCGACTACCCTCAGGCCTTCATGGTCTTGGCGGCGGCAAGGGTGGCGTCGAACACGTGCGTGTACGTGCCGCACCGGCAGAAGTTGCCCTTCAATCCCTTCTTGACCTGTTCGAGCGTGGGATCGGGGTTCTTTTCCAGGAAGGCGGTGATCGCGGTGACGAAGCCGACCGTGCAGAAGCCGCACATCATCCCGTCCTTCTCCGTCATCGCGGCCTGCACGGGTGACAGCTTGTCCGGCGTCCCGATCCCTTCGACGGTGGTGATCTTCTTGCCGACGACGTCGATCGCGAGCATCGAGCAGCCATAGACGCTCTTGCCGTCCACGATCATGGTGCACGCGCCGCAGGTGCCGGCGTTGCACACAAGCTTGGAGCCGGTGAGGGCGGGTTCGAGCCGGTCGCGGCAGGCGCTCAGGAGCGTGGTGCGCGGCTCGACGGTCACCTGCCGCGCTTGTCCGTTGATGGTGAGAGTGATCTTGACGTTGCCAGCCATCGGCGTGCCCATGGCGGTACCATCGGGCTCCGTGGGCTGGGACTCTGCCGCTTCCACGGCGGCGATACGACCTTCCGCCATCGCCGCTACCGCGGTGAGGCCGGCGGTCCGCAAAAATCCGCGGCGGGTGAATCCGGACGCGGGTGTTTTCTTCGTGGACTCATCGGAATCGGGCACGGTCGCCTCCGATAGAAAGAACCTGGAAAAACAAAATGTCTCGCCCGTTCAATGTCTTCAGGTCAGTCTGGGTCGTCGAATGACGGGAAGATCGAAAACAGGACGGTGACTTACTTCGGCCGACGGATCACTGTCCTGAACGGGTCCTCCGGTAGAGAGAACGGAGTTACGTGTACAAGTGCGACGGACAATAGCACGCGCTACGCTTACTTATCAAGCGAAACCGCCACGACTTCGGGCTCGGACATGCAATCGCAAACGGGCGAGCCGGCCGTCTCGTCACACGACAATAACCGGCGGTAGCGCCGGTCCGGACAACTCCTCGGGCCAGTCGCCGAGCCATCAACGTCCACGGCATGGTTTACGCGTCGGCCGTCGAACCGTTGCCGAAATAATTTACTAAGGGATCAATGATTATCGCGGAATCCCGAGCAGGGGATTCTGACGCGGATTCGCGCTCCGAAGGGGCTCGGGAACTGGAACTGATATTTAAGATTTCACATGTGAGATCTCGGGCCTGCAAATCCAAGGCTCAGATCTGAAATCTCAGATCGAAATCTCATTAAGATTTGCAGGCCGGGGCGTGCGTTCTATACCCGGCCGTAGATGTAATCGTTCAGGAATTCGATCTGCGCTTCCTGCGTGGAGGCGTGCATGGCGTTGACGTCGCCGATGCTGATCAGGCCGACGATCTGCCCTTCGCCGTCGCAGACGGGCAGGTGGCGGACGCGCGTCTGCTTGAGAATCGCGCTCACGTCGTCCAGCGCCGTCTCGGGTCCGACGCAGATGACGTCGGTGGTCATGACGTCGGCGACGATCGTCTCGGCCGGGTTGCGCAATTCGGCGACGACGCGGCGAAGAAGATCGCGCTCGGTGAAGATCCCCGCGACGCTGCCGTTCTGCATGACGACGAGCGCACCGAGCTTGTCCTGGTTCATCCGATGCGTCGCCGCAAGGACCGATTCCTTCGGGTCGATCGAGTGAATGGCATTTCCCTTGACGGCAAGAATGTCGCGAACGTTGGGCATGGGCGCTCCCGTGTTGGAGTCGTTGTTGGTTGTACTCCGAGCCGACGAAGCTCCACTTCCGTCGATCCAACCGTTGACGTGCAGGCACACCTTATCAAAACGGCATCGCCGGATTCAATATTGTGAATTTATTATCGAAGTCTCGATCGAATAAGACTTATCGGACGGTTCAAGTTGGCGCGCGACGAACGGACTTTATACTGCCCGCCATGGTTCCCACTTCGACTAATGTCATGCTCTACGTCCGTACGAAAGTCCCCGCGAACACGCAGGCGATCGTCCTGTTCGCGACCGACGACGGGAAGATCAACGCTCCCGCAAAATCCCTCCTTTCCGACGCGATGGTCGCGGCGGCCGAGCGATTGCTGAAAGCGAAAGTCGCCCGCGGATCGGCCAAGGAAGTCGTCTTCGATATCCTGGAAACCGCCGGCGAACTGCAGCGGGTGTACGTCATTGGATTGGGCTCGGCCGAGCGATTGACGGTCGATGTCGTTCGCGCCGCCGCCGCCTCAGCGTGTCGCGCGCTGGTCAAGCATCGCATCCGCCGGGTCTCGATCGTTCCGCCGACGGTAGGCGTCGATTTCGCGTCGGAGGGACCGGCGGGCGCGGGAGGCGTCGTCAGCGGCGTCCTCCTGGCGGCGTTCAAATACGTCGAGCACAAGGGCACGGGCTCTTCACAGAATAAGGAAAGCGACGACGCCGACGGCAGGTTCGAACTGACGATCCTTTCCACCGCCGCCGAGCAGAAGGGCGTCGCCGGCGAGGTCGAGCGGGCACGGAACATCGCGGACGGTCAGAACTACGCGCGGACCATCGCATTCCGTCCCGGCAACGACGTGAACCCGCCACGGCTCGCCGCCATCGCACAGGGGCTCGCGAAGGAGACCGGCTTGACCGCTCGCGTGTTCGACGAGAAGCAACTCGCCAAACTCGGCATGGGCGGGATACTCGCGGTCGGGGCCGGCAGTCCGACGCCGCCGCGGCTGATCGCGCTCGAATATGACGGTCGCAAGACCGCCCGATCTGGTGCGAAGAATTCCAAGGCATCCGCCCCCGTTCTGCTCGTCGGCAAGGCCATCACCTTCGACACCGGCGGCATCTCCATCAAGCCCGCGGATCGCATGCAGCTCATGGTCTTCGACAAGTGCGGCGGGACGACCGTCCTCGGCACGATGTATGCGATCGCCAAGCTGAAACTGCCCGTCCACGTCGTCGGCATCATCGCCAGCGCCGAGAATCACGTCAGCGGTAACGCCTACCGGCCCGGCGACATCCTGAAAATGTACAACGGTGTCACGGTGGAAGTGACCAATACCGACGCCGAAGGCCGGCTCGTGCTCGGCGACGCGATTTCATGGGGGATCGAAACCTACAAGCCGCGGGCGGTCGTCGACCTGGCCACGCTCACGGGGGCGTGCGTGGTCGCGCTCGGTCACACGTATACAGGGGCATTTGCGAATAACGAGTCGCTGTTCCATGAAGTCGCGGCGGCCGCGAAGTTCGCGGGGGAGAAACTGTGGCGACTTCCGTTGGACGACGAATACAAGGAGCAACTCAAGAGCGTCCCCGCCGACATCGTCAATTCCGCCGGCCGGTGGGGCGGCGCCTGCACCGCCGCGGCGTTCCTCAACTGCTTCGTCCCCGACGACACGCCGTGGCTCCACTTGGACATCGCCCCGACGGCCGACACCGAGCGCGATCTCCCGTACTACACCAAAGGTGCCACCGCCTGGGGCGTGCGGACCCTGGTCGAGTGGGTCGCACGATTGAAAAACTGACGCGTATTTTGTCGGTCTACTATCGAAGAAGAACTGGCCGCTAAACCGGCCGGTCCGCTACTGCTTTCTTCTTGCCCCTTGCCCCTAATTGCTTGCCCCTGCTCCTTAGGCACGCGCATTGCTCAGTGGTCCACGGGAACCGCAAATCAAGGGAATATTGCCCAATGATTAAGCTGGATGCCGAAAATGTGCTCGTAAAACCCTCCCACCGAAAACTCGTCATGTCCCGACTGCGTCGGGTCATCAAGCTCGGTGAGCGACTCGGGGATTTCTTTGCCACCATTACCCTTCGCAGAATCGGAAAGGTCATCGAGATCCGCGCCGACGTCCACGACGCCCGCGGCGATTTCGACTGCCGCGTCCGACAGGGAGATTGGCGGCACGCCGTCAATGCGATGATCCACCTGCTCACGAGTCGGCTGCACCAGCAGTCGCTCGCGCGGGCTTGACGCTTCCGATAACTGAAAAAGCCGAGCCGCGGGCGGCGGCATTGCTCGCCGCCCGCGGCGGGGTGATTCACACATTATCGCCCCTTGAAATTTCCCCGCTTTGAGACATACTCGCGGTGCTGACGGGCTCCCTCCCAATCACAGGGAAACCCTCCGCCGCCGAAGTAGCTCAATGGCAGAGCACCGCTTTCGTAAAGCGGGGGTTACGAGTTCAACTCTCGTCTTCGGCTTCTTCAGGAACCACAACGGCTTACGGATAATTCCGTAAGCCGTTTTTTTGCGCCCATCGCAGGTTGCGGGTTCGTGCGGCAGCTATCGGAAGATGTTGGTTGCGTGCACGTTTATGGGGCGATCGATTGTGTGGTCGGTTGGTCTGATTTGCCGACTGGATAGCCTAGGAGCGACAACATTTTCTCGCTGTATCTCTTGCCCAGTTCTCGATAACCCGTTGGCAGGAAATGGAGGCGGTCCGGGTGGCAGGGGCAGCCCTCGGAGGAGATGACGTAGGAATTGGGGATCGTCTTCGGCAATTCTGCGATGATCGAATTCATGCCGGCGCACGCGCCGTGCTGATCGGCATTGACGAGTTCGCCGGCAAGCAGGGGAACGGCCTCGGGCTTGAGGTCCAGGTCCTTCAGCAGATTGTCGTAAATGCCTTTCACCTTGTTCGGCCATTCTTTGTCGTTCGGATTGGATTCTCCCTGATGCAGGAGGATCCCCTTGATCACGCCGTCCTTCTGAGCCAGCTTCGCCATGTCGACCAGGCGTTGATACGGGTTCCCGCCGTACGCCTTGATGGTGTTGACCATCCATGACGGCGCCGTGGAAACGTAGGTCTGGAATGACTCCTTTTGGAACAACTCGATCTTGCACCCGCCGACCGCGACGACGATGACGCCGACGCGGATATTTTTAGGAAGGTTCGCGACCATGGTCCGCCCGAAATAATCGGCCGGGCCGAGACCTGCCGATCTCCGAGACAACGGCGGGACCGCGTCGTACCAGCTGCCCATCGTTCGTCCCATGTTGGGAAAATCGACGGGTGCGAGGACCCGAAAGCGGCTGTCGACCGTCTTGTCCTGTTGTTGAATGCCAGGAAAGCCTTCCATGTTCGATTGCCCGAAGCACAGGAAGAGATAGAAATTCGGGTCTGGCGCTTGCGCGAAGGCACTCGAAGCGAGCGTGAGGAAGAACGTTACGATGACGAATTTTAGTTTCATTTGTTTGCAGCTGCCTCCGTGGGGTCGCAAAACGTCGAAGTTCTCGAATCGCGCGGCTTCGCGGAAAAGCCCTGCGGCGAATGGCAGGGGGCTTTATCGCGGCCGGGTCATCTTGATCAGGACGACGCCGTGAGACTTCACCTTTGTTTCGAACTTCCCGTCGAACGTTCCGATGTCCTTCTGACGCCAGAGGTCGCGCACGACAAACTTGCCGCCTTGCTCGGTGGGGAGGGATCCCCATGGCCCCCAGCTCAGTTTGACGGTCGTCTCCGTGTCGCCGCGATTGAATAGCCCGACGGCCTTCGAGCCGTCTTCCAGCGTTTTGGCGTAGACGATTCGGGTACCGTCGTTGCTTGTTTGCGTCGCCTGCTTGCCTAGGGAATCCTGGTTGACCGCGAGCACTTCGTCATTGGTCAGCAGGCCGAGCGTGAAGTCGTCGATTTTCGAAAGGTCGCAGCCGAGCAGCAGTGGGGAAGAAAGCAGCGACCAGAGCGAAATGTGCGTGTATTGCTCGTCGGCGTTGAGACGGGAATCGTGAAGGTTCGGCCCCCAGCCGACCTTCCCGACGACGAGCATGTCGGGGTCACCCCAGTGACCCGGTCCGGTGAAGCCCGCCCAGCGGTCCTGAGAGAAACCGCGGGTCGCCATGCTGTCCCAGGTGTCGACGATGTCGCCGGTGGTGCGCCAGACGTTCGACAGTGCGGCGTAAGTGCCTGCCTCGTCGAAAAGGCCGGTGTTCGACAGGCTATAGACGATGTCGCGGCCGGTCTTCCGCAGCGCCCCGGCCATTTCCTCGGTGTGCTTCGGATCGTTGGGGAACCAGTCGTATTTGAGGTAGTCGGCACCCCATTGCGCCCACTGTCGCGCGTCCTGCTCGGCGAACGAGACTTTCCCGAAGTGCCAGTTGGTCCACGCGGGCTTGCCGCGGCCGGGACCAGAGTTGGGACCCTTTCCGAAGTGGTAGAACTCGTCGTGTTCGCCGTTCTTGATCCACTCGTAGCTGCCGTCGGCATTGTCGGCGGAGCCGCCGACGAAGCCGGCGTAGGTGCCCATCCACGGGCTGGAGTAGATGCCGAACTTGAGTCCGCGTCCGTGAATCTCGTCCGCGAGCGCCTTCATGTCCGGAAATTTCTTGTTCGGCTGGACGGCGTTTAACTCTCCGCCGCGGGGACCTTGCCAGCCGTCGTCGATGTTGATGTACGTCCAGCCGTGGTCGCGGAGGCCTTTTTCACTCATCGCTCGCGCGGAACTCAGCACCTTTTCCTGGCTGACGGCGTCGCCCCAGCAGTTCCAACTGCTCCATCCCATCGGCGGTGTGAGCGCGATCTTATCGCCGACGACGATGCGAAATTTCTTTTCGGCGGTGCCCAATGTGTTCTTCGCCCGCAGGGTGACCGAATGCTCGCCGGCTTCCGGCAGGGTTCCCGAGATCGCGCCCGTTGCCGGGTCGACGCGGAGCCCGGTCGGCAGACCGTCTACGGCGTATTCGATCGGTCGTTTTCCGGTCGCGGGGATCGAGTACAAGACGGGCGCGCCCGGACGCACGCCGAAGACGCCGGGGCCGTTGACGCGCGGCGTCTCCAGGAGAGGCGGCGTGAGGATTTCCCACTGGGATCGGTCGTTCGCGTTTTCCGTCTTACTGGTTTGCGCGGACAGTACCGTCGCGGCCAGCGGAACGATGGCGGAGAACACGGCGATTGGCAGAATCTTCATTTGCAACCCTTTCCCTCGTGAGACACATTCGCTACGACGTTCAGGACGCTCGCGCGGTCAGACAATCTAACCAGACTCGCACGAGCGCATTTCGCAGACCGAGCACAAAATCCTGTCGAGCCTTCCTTCAGGGCAAGGCCTTCGCCGGGGCACTGACGGACACGGCTTTGCCCGCGTAATGGACTTCCGCCTCGGCCTCCGGCTGCTGAGCCGGGCCGACGCCTTTCCCGGGTCGCACCCAGACGATCCGGAACACCTGCTCCTTTGCCATGCCGGGGAACTCGCCGATTCGGTCATCGAAGCTGAGTACCTTCTTGGCATCGTCCCAGCGGACGCGGATTTGGGCGTGAGCGCCGGTCTCGTATTGGTATCCGTCACCGGCGTCCTCGTACAGGCTGAACGAGCCGTCGGCGCCGGGATAGACGCGGAGTTCGGTGGGGCCTTCCTTCTTCTCGTTCGCGTATTGGAGGTCCTGACCGATCGGGACGATCCCGCCGGCACGCACGAAGAGCGGGATCTGTTCGCGCGGCGCGTCGACTTCGACGCGTTGCCCGCCGTCGAGCGACTCGCCGGTCCAGAAGTTCGTCCATTTCCCCTTGCCGGGGAGGTAGACCGAACGCTTCGTCGCCTTCGGCTGCAGCACCGGACTGACCAGGAACGAAGGACCGAACATGTACTGATCGTCGATGTCCAAAGCGGCCGCGTCCTCCCGAAAATCCATCGCCAGCGGACGCATGATTGTGTAGTGATCGTTCGTCACGCGCCATGCCGTAGAGTAGATGTACGGCAACAAACGCTTTCCAGCACATTGGGATCCTAAGCTTAGAATTCCACGTGGACAAGTTGTC
>JADMIO010976177.1_pt1 | contig 23692 bp, 19 predicted proteins | sample 8958161 | NCBI WGS metagenome assembly JADMIO01 (sample SAMN16585339, study PRJNA669376) | soil metagenome | isolation source: Crop rotation soil | place: USA: Cullars Rotation, Alabama | collected 2011
GCATTCGTCAAAAGGTCACTCAAAGCCGCCGCGCGTTGAAGGAATATAAAACTGCTCGCAAGAAATACATCTCCCAGCAAGTTGATATCGCGGAGCTGCTTTCAAGCGATTCATCCGGTAACGGACACTATCACGCGAAACAGATGAGCAAGCTATCGCCTGTTGAGCGTGTGCGTGATGCGATCCGGCGTGGCTCGCGCACGCAACGTGAGATCGCGCAGGAAACCAAACTCGGAAAAGACGAAATCGGAGACGCGTTAGCTAATCTCCTGCTCTGGACACACGAGATCAGAACCCAGGTCGTCGATAACACTCGGCTATATTTCCTTAACGAAACCGAGACTACGACTATTGATGATGGTCCTCGTCTGCCAGCGCGCAAACGCGACGTGCCCAGTTCGTTTAGTTGTTTGCCAGGATTGATGCCTGGAAGAAACCCGGAGGGTGAGCCCGAAAAAATCGGAGGCTGGGTGGCAGCCTAGCTTCCGTCCTTCTCATCCACAGATTACACAGACGTCCTAAACAATCTGCGTAATCTGTGGATGACACTTAATTAGTCAGCGAATGCCTCGAGCACCTCACTGGCGTGATCTTCGGGCTTTACCTTCTCGAAGATCTTTTTGATCTTGCCTTTTTCATCGATCAAAAAGGTGGTCCGATGAACACCCATGTATGTTCGTCCCATAAACTTTTTCTCTCCCCAAACACCGTAAGCTTCCGCGATGGATTTATCCGTATCGGCTAGCAGTGTGAACGGGAGGTTGTACTTGGTAACGAACTTTTGGTGTTTAGCTTCGCTGTCTGGCGAAACGCCCAGCACCGCGATACCCTTCTTCTTGAATTGAGAAAAGGAATCACGAAACGAGCAGGCTTCTTTGGTGCAACCTGGCGTGTCGTCTTTCGGATAGAAATAAAGCACTACCTTCTGTCCGCGCAGATCTTTTAAGCTTACGGTTTCGCCGTTGGCGTCCGTGGTTTTGAATGCAGGTGCAGTAGATCCCTCTTTGAGCATGTTTTGTCCTTTGTCGTTGGTCTATATCAGAATTGTAGAGGATCATGAAAGCTTCAACAAAAAACAAATACAGCTATTGGATGGTGAAGCAGGAGCCTGAGACTTACTCCTGGGACGATTTCGTGAGAGACGGCAGCACTGATTGGTCGGGCGTGCGAAACTACCAGGCCAGAAACAATCTGAAGGCGATGAAGCCCGGCGACAAAGTACTCTTTTATCACTCGGGGAAGGGAAAAGAAGTTGTGGGTTTGGCGGAAGTTGTGAAGGGTGCGTATCCGGATCCGACTGCGGATGATCCGCAGTGGGTTGCAGTTGATCTCAAACCGGTCAAGCCGCTCGCAACGTCTGTTCAGCTCGCGGCTATTCGTTACGACAAACGACTTAGTCAGCTACCATTGATTCGGCAGTCGCAACTGTCAGTGATGCCATTGACGAAAGATGAATTTGACGTGATCGTCTCGATGGGAAGTAATAAAACGCGCCGGCGCTAATGATTCATTCAAACAATAACTTCTCTTTCTCCTCATCGGGCACCGCTGATTCACTCAACCTCGGATAAACCTTGAATAGCGGCTCAGGCGCAGGAACACGTTCCTCTTTCAGCGCCGCGTTGATCTCTGTCGCATTCACAACACCCTTGCCACGAAAGTGATTATTCGTGATCACATACGTCTCGCGACTTTGCTTCGCAACTTCCTTGATGCGCACCAGCCACGGATCGAGCTCGTCGACCGAATAGAGATAGTCATAGCGCTCATGAGGCTGCGCCTTATCACGAAACCAGTCTTTATAGTTTCTGCCGTGCAATCTCACGTAACCAACAGGCGACGTAGTGAACGCCTGCGGCCGAATCGATTTCTTAAATATCGGCTGATCGATATTGCAAATCCCGACCCCCCGTTCCTCCAGCCACTCATAAACATCCGGCGTGTTCCACGACGCGTGTCTCACTTCCAGCACGAGGGGATAATCTGAAAACTTCTCCAACAGGTTACCGAGATAAATACGATCGTCAGGCGTGTTTTTGAACGACCACGGAAACTGGAGCAGCACCGATCCGAGTTTGCCAGCCTTCGCCAGCACATCCATCCCTTGCCGGTATTCCTTCTCGTCCTTCTTCGTCGCCTTACCACGCTCGTGCGTAAACACACGATGCAATTTTGCAGTAAAGACGAAATTTTTATTCTCAGCCACACGCGTTGCCCACGACTTAGTCGTTGTCGGCACTGGCGGACGATAGAAACTGCTATTGATCTCGATCGTATCGAAGAACCGTGCCAGATATTCGAGCGGATCAAACGCCTTCCCCGGCTTCTGCGGATACACCACCCCTTCCCAGTCCTTATAAGACCAGCCAGCGGGACCAACACGTATGATTCGTTTGGGCATTTTGCTCGTTATAACCACAAAAAGGCACAGAAGGCTCAAGATCAATTTAACCTTTTGTGCTTTTTTGTGGCATAAGAACCAGGAAGGAGGTGATCTGATGCGGCTGACGGAGATGGTTGCGTGTTCTGGTTGAGCGGCGAAGCTTAGCCCGAGCTTACTCGCTCAGGTTCTGAGCGGGCTACCAAAACAACCTCATGATCCGAATTTGATTGTCGGTTTTGAAACGGCCGACGACGCGGGTGTATACCGCCTTCGAGACGACCTCGCAATCGTCCAGACGCTCGATTTCTTCACGCCTATCGTCGACGACCCGTACGACTACGGCCGCATCGCCGCGCTGAACTCCATCAACGACGTTTGGGCCATGGCCGGAACGCCGATCACCGCGATGGCGATCACATGCTTTCCGAAGAAAGGCGTCGATCCTGCGATTCTGGGTGAGATCATGCGCGGTGGGTTAGAGACCATCAACAAGTTTGGTGTGACGTTGATCGGCGGACACAGCGTCGATAACGAGCAAATCATGTTTGGTTACTCGGTTACGGGGGTGATCGATCCGAACAAAGTCGCGAGGAACTCGGGCGCGCAAGTAGGTGATGTGATCATTTTGACCAAGCCGATCGGAACGGGCGTGATTTCGACGGGGATCAAAAAAGGGCGCGCGCGTGATTCGGTCGTGGCAGGCTCAGTGGAGACGATGCTGACGCCAGGCAAGTATGCAGCCGAAGCGATGCGTGACTTTGGCGTGAAGGGCGCAACGGACGTGACGGGCTTCTCGCTGCTGGGTCATGCTTGGGAAATGGCGTGCGCCAGCAAAGTCACGATCGAAATCGATGAACGTGCAGTTCCTCTGCTCGACGGCGCGTTGGAATTAGCGTCTCAGGGAATGGTGACGAGCGGTGACAAAACGAATCGTGAATACGTCGGCGCGGATGTGGAAATTGCTGATCTTGTCGATCAGGACGTGATCAAGTTGTTATTCGATCCACAGACCGCCGGCGGCATGTTGATCGCGATCGCTGAAGACAAAAGCGAAGCCCTCGTCCGCCAACTCAACGAGCATTACCCGGAGGCGGGCGTCATCGGCAGCGTCCTCCCCGAAGGCCCGCGAAAGATCCTCGTGAGCACATAGGTAGGTCGAATAGGTCGTATTACAGTTTCGAGTTATCATTACCCCCAAACAATCATGGCTTCGACAATCCGCGAAATTTCAAGGCAGGATTCCGTCTCCATTGCGGAGCTTTACAAGCAGGTGCGCGCACGCACGATGCAGATCGTCGCGCCGCTCGAGATCGAAGATTACGTCATCCAGACGGCGGACTTCATGAGCCCGCCGCGTTGGCACATCGGCCACACATCGTGGTTCTTCGAAACAGTGCTGCAAGCGCATAAGCCCGGTTATCGCGTCTATTCCGAAGACTTCCTCTTCTACTTCAACTCGTATTACGAAGGCTTCGGCGAGCGCATCGAGCGTCCTAAACGCGGCACCAAATCGCGTCCGACCGTGAAAGAAACCGTCGCTTACCGCAAACATATCGACGAACAAGTATCCCAACTGCTGCAATCACCGGAAAATCTATCGGAGACGCTGTTGTCACTGGTACGACTCGGACTTGAGCACGAGATGCAGCACCAGGAGTTACTCGTCTACGACATCAAACATCTCCTGTGCGATCAGTTTGACGTCGTAATGAAGCCACTGCCGCAGCCATCCCCTGTTGAAGGCATGGCCGAGATTGAAGGCGGACTTTTCACGCTAGGTTATGACCACGCGGGCGAAAATCGTTCCTACGCCTTCGCATTCGATAACGAGAAGCCTGCGCACCAGGTCTTCCTCCAGGACTACGCGCTCGACAAAGCCCTCGTGAGCAATGGCGACTTTCTCGAATTCATCAACGACAGTGGTTATCAAAACTTCCGCTGGTGGTTCTCCGAAGGCTGGGCAACAGTCAATAGCGAGCAATGGCGCGCGCCGCTTTACTGGGAACTGCACGACGGTGAGTGGATGATTCGCGACTTCGCCGGCCTGCATTCCGCGACAAGCAAGAAACACGAACCCGTTTCGCACGTGAGTTTTTTCGAAGCCTCAGCCTTCGCGAAGTGGGCCGGCAAAAGACTTCCAACCGAAGCGGAATGGGAGAAGGCTGCGTGCTATGATGCGCGCCGCAACGTCAGAACGGCATTTCCGTGGGGCGACACTGACCCCACCAGCGGCAAAGCAAATCTTTTCGAGAACGATTTCTGGTCAGTCGCACCAATCGGCGCTTTCCCGGAAGGCACGAACGCGTACGGCTGCCAGCAGATGATCGGCGACGTGTGGGAGTGGACCACTTCCGACTACGTGCCGTACCCGGGATTCAAGTCAGAGTTTGACGAATACAACGACAAGTGGTTCGTCAATCAAAAGGTTTTGCGCGGCGGCTCGTTTGCCACGCCGCAGTTGCACATCAGAGCGACGTACCGAAACTTCTTCCACGCCCACGAGCGCTGGATGCTTTCGGGATTTCGATGTGCACAAGATCGATAGCGGATCAGGCCTACCTTAACGAAGGAGAAACATCATGTCCCCAGAACTCCGAAGAGTGCTCGCTATTTTTGTGTTTGTGGTGTTCGCGGCGGGTTCAGCGCTTGCGCAGACCGATGCGCGCAGCAATGCGAACGCGGAACCAGCCAGCAGCGGCAGCTCGACCGCGGCGAAAAACACGCCCATCAATCCGAAATACACCACACCAAAATCTCCACTCGACACGGCTTACGGCGCAAAGATCGCCGAGTACACGACTGAGAAGTACTTCATGACCGAACTCGTCGATCACCTCCCGCTGTCAGACAAGGTGCCTTCTCCTGAAAAAGTTTTGGGCTACGCTGTCGGAACTCCGAACAAGCTCACTTACACCAAAGACCTCTATCGTTACTACCGCGAGCTCGCCAAAGCCTCGCCGCGCGTGCGCGTGCTCGTCGCGCCGGAAAAGAGCGAAGAGGGACGCGAGCAGATGCTCGTGCTCGTCAGTGATGAAGAAAACCTCGCGAAGCTCGATCGTTATAAAGAAATCACCGCGAAACTCGCCGATCCGAGAAAGGTCACAGATGCCGAAGCGCAGACGTTGATCTCGGAAGGCAAGCCGTTCTACTGGGCCTCCGGCTCGATCCACTCGCCCGAAACCGGATCGCCCGAGATGTTGATGGAGATGGCCTATCGCCTCGCGGTGGAGGATTCGCCGTTCATCGAAGACATTCGCAAGAACATGATCATCATGATCACTCCAGCGCTCGAAGTCGATGGCCGCGATCGCATGGTTGACCTTTACAACTATCGTAAAGCAAACCCCGGCAAACCGGTGCCGTCACTGCTCTACTGGGGCAAGTACGTTGCGCACGACAACAACCGCGACGGTCTCGGACTCGCACTCGCGCTCACGCGCAACCAGATGAAGACGTTTCTCGATTATCACCCGACCGTGCTGCACGACCTGCACGAATCAGTGCCGTATCTCTACACGATGACGGGCACTGGTCCATACAACGCGTGGCTCGATCCGTTAGCCATCGACGAGTTTCAGCTCCTCGCGTATCACGAGATCGAAGAGATGACGAAGCGTGGCGTGCCCGGTGTTTGGACGCACGGTTTTTACGACGGCTGGGCGCCGAATTACATGCTCTACATCGCCACCGGTCACAACGCGATCGGCCGCTTCTACGAAACATTCGGCAACGGCGGCGCCGACACGCGCGAGCGAACTCTTCCCGCTAACCAGACCTCGCGTGTCTGGTACCGGCCCAACCCGCCGTTTCCGCGCGTGAATTGGTCCATGCGCAACAACGTCAACATGCAGCAGTCAGCGATTCTGTTTGCGATGAACTTCGTCGCGAAGGAGAAAGAGCGTTTCCTTAACAATTTCTACCTGAAAAGCAAACGCTCAATCGCGAAGGCTGCCAATGAGGGCCCCGCGGCTTACATCATTCCCGGCGACACGCCTCGTCCGGTTGAAGCTGCCGACATGGTGAATTTGCTGCGACTGCAGGGCGTTGAAGTGCATCGCGCGACGAAGGAGTTCAGCGTCAAGGATCAGAAATACCCGGCGGGCTCTTACATCGTCCGCATGGACCAGCCGTATTCGCGCATGGCTGACATGCTGCTCGATACACAGTATTACAACGTCAGCGATCCGGCGCCGTATGACGACACCGGCTGGACGATGGGTGCGATGCGCAACGTCAAGACCGTGCGCGTAGTCGATAAGAGCGTGCTCAACGCCCCTGCCACCTTGCTCACGCAAGACGCAAAAGTTACCGGCCAACTAACCGGCGCGGCATCAGCCGTCGCTTACCTGATCAATCACAACACTGACAACACGCTCGCGACGCTGCGCTTCCGTTTGAAAGACGTGAAGATGAGCGCCGCGGAAGATTCGTTCAAGGTTGGCGATCAGCAGTACAACACCGGCACGTTCATCATCAAGAAAGACGGCAATCCCGCGGATCTGCGAGCGCGGCTGGAGTCTGCGGCTACTGAGCTCGGACTGAAGGCCGTCGGTGTCGAGAAGCTGCCGGAAGTGAAAACACACGAGCTCGCGGTGCCGCGCATCGCGATCGTTCACACCTGGACCAACACGCAAAACGAAGGCTGGTACCGCATCGAGTTTGACAAGTATCAGATACCTTACACGTACATATCCGATCAAGTGATTGGCAAGACATCGAACCTGCGCGAGAAGTTTGACGTGCTGATCTTTCCGCCAGTCGGTGGCTCAGCGCAGACGATCGTTAACGGCATGCCGAAACGTGGCGACCCGATTCCGTGGAAGGCGTCAGCAATTACGCCAAACTTTGGTAACTCGCCGGACCAGACCGACGACATGCGCGGTGGAATGACGGTCGCCGGTGTCGCTAACTTGCAGAAGTTCATCGAAGACGGTGGTCTCTTCATCACGATCGGCGGCGTCTCGCAAGTGCCGATTGACTACGGCATCACGACGGGCGTTTCGATTCAACAGGCTGACAAGCTTCAGGCGCGGGGCTCGATTTACAACTCGACTTTCGCAGATCGAAAGAGCCCGATTGCTTACGGCTACGACGCTGGTTTGCCGATCTATTTCAACCAGTCGCCGCTGTTTCAGGTCGCCAATCCTAACGCTGGCCAGGGCGGCGGTGGTGGTGGTCCGCGCGCGTCCGGACGCGGTGGTGTTAACGATCCAGACGTGGTTCAGGCGATGCCGCAGCCACGGCCTGCTGATCCCAATAACCGGCCGGATCCGGATGCCGATCTGCGCGAGAGCCCGTTCTTCGTGCCGCCGCAATTGCGACCACGCGTCGTGCTTCGTTTTGCGTCTGACGAGAAGAACCTGCTCATTAGCGGCATGCTGGCAGGTGGGAATGAGCTGGCGAACAAGCCCGCGATTGTTGATGTGCCGGTTGGGCGTGGGCACGTCGTGATGTTTGCGACGAATCCGATGTGGCGGCACCAGACGCAGGGTGAGTTTTTCCTCGTGTTCAATGCGGCGTTGAATTACGACAATCTGAGTGTCGGACGCTCTGAAGGCCGCGGACGACAACAACCGAGCACTGCTGACGGCGACGATCAGTAGACCTGAGAAGAATTCTCCCGCGGCGGCGCAGCGGCGCAATGAAGGATATTTTTAACCGTGGCGCCGCTGCGCCGCCGCGGGAGAATCTCTCTTTTATGCCAACAATCCTAACCGACATTGAAACCCGCGTGCTCGGCTCGCTGATCGAGAAGCAGGTCACGACGCCCGAATACTATCCGCTCACGCTCAACGCGCTGACGCTCGCCTGCAACCAGAAGAACAACCGCAATCCCGTCACGACTTATTCCGAAACCTCGGTTGCAGATGCGGTGGAGAGCCTGCGTGAGAAGAACCTCGCGTATGTTTTTTACGGCAGCACGAGTCGTGTGCCGAAGTACAAGCACGTGATGCCGGAAGTTATGCACTTGACTCATCCCGAAGTGGCGCTGATATGCGTCCTGATGTTGCGTGGTGCGCAGACGCTCGGTGAGTTGCGTGGCAATGCCGGACGACTGTACGAGTTTTCAAGTCTGGAAGAGGTTGAGACGACTCTCAACGCGTTGATTTCGCGTGACTCGGAGCCACTCGTCGCGCGACTGCCGCGTCAGCCGGGACAGAAGGAAGGCCGGTTCGCGCATTTGCTTAATGGCGAGATCGATCTCGAAGCCCTCGCTGAAACCGAGCGCGTCGCCGCCGCCAGTCCATCGAGGCGGGCGGGTCTGGAACAGAAAGTTGACGAGCTCGCCGCGGAAGTCGAGAAGCTCAAAGAGCAGTTCGAGCAGTTCAGGAAACAGTTCGAGTGAAATGGATCTTGTTTCACGGCTGGGCTCGCGATTCAGCTATGCAAGCGCTGCTGACGGAAGTATAATGCTTGTCCCTTATGAATCTCGAAATGTTCCATCCAGCCGTGGCGCGCTGGTTTGCGCGCAGCTTTCCCGCCCCCACCGAACCGCAGCTACAAGCATGGCCTGAGATCAAGAAGCAGCGGCATACGCTGATTGCCGCGCCCACCGGATCTGGTAAGACTCTCGCCGCGTTTATGTCTGCGATCGACGATCTGGTCCGCCTCGGCGTCGAAGGAAAACTGGACGACTCCACGCACGTCATCTACGTCTCACCACTCAAAGCGCTCAGTAACGACGTGCAGCGCAATCTCCAGGTGCCGCTCGAAGGAATTCAGGAAGAGCTGAAAGCGCTCGGTCTGCCCGAAGTCAACATTCGCACGCTCGTTCGCACTGGGGACACACCCGCCTCGGAACGAACCGCGATGACGAAGCGTCCGCCGCACATCGTCGTCACCACGCCCGAGTCGCTCTACATTCTCTTAACCAGCGACGGTGGCCGCCGGATGCTCCAAACCGCGCGCACGCTGATCGTCGATGAAATCCATGCTGTAGTCGGTGACAAGCGCGGCTCGCATCTCGCGCTCTCGATCGAGCGCCTCGAACAGCTCGTGCGTTCGAACAATGCTTCGTTGACTCGCATCGGACTCTCAGCCACGCAGCGTCCGATCGAAGAAGTCGCGCGTTTTCTTATCGGCACTGAGAACCACGATTGCACCATCATCGACAGCGGTCACGTCAGAAAACTCGATCTCGCGATCGAGCTGCCCGAGTCTCCGTTATCAGCCGTGATGTCGGGCGAGGTTTGGGAAGAAGTTTACAATCGACTGGCCGAACTGATCCGCCAGCACCACACCACGCTCGTCTTCGTCAACACACGGCGATTAGCGGAGCGAGTCGCGCGACATCTGGGTGAGCGCATCGGCGAGGAGAACATCGCTGCGCATCACGGCAGTCTTGCGCGCGAGCACCGTCTGCAGGCTGAGCAGCGATTGAAGTCGGGCGAGTTGAGCGCGCTCGTGGCCACTGCGTCGCTCGAGCTGGGTATTGATATCGGCGACGTGAATCTCGTTTGCCAGCTTGGCTCGACTCGTTCAATAGCGAGCTTCCTCCAGCGTGTTGGTCGTTCAAATCACACGGTTGCAGGTTTTCCAAAAGGAAGGATCTTTCCGCTTTCACGCGATGAGCTGGTCGAATGTGCGGCGATTGTCGATTCGGTGAGACGTGGCGAGCTGGATCGTTTGGAGATTCCCGAAAAGCCGCTCGACATTCTCGCGCAGCAGATCGTCGCGGCTGTCGCTGCAGAGGAGTGGGGCGAAGACGATCTCTTCCGCATGGTTCGTCGTGCTTACCCGTATCGCAATCTGGAGCGCGAACAGTTTGATTCGATCGTGCGGATGCTTGCAGAAGGGTTCAGCACCAAACGTGGACGACGTTCGACTTACCTGCATCACGACGCGGTGAATAAGCGTTTGCGCGGTCGCAGAGGCGCGCGGCTGGCTGCGATCACTTCCGGCGGCGCGATTCCTGACACCGCTGATTATGCAGTCGTGCTCGAGCCGAGCGATCTCGTTATCGGCACGGTGAATGAAGACTTTGCGATCGAGAGTCTGCAGGGCGACATCTTTCAACTTGGAAACACTTCGTGGCGTGTGTTGCGTGTCGAACAGGGGAAGGTGCGAGTCGAGGATGCGCACGGGCAGCCACCGTCGATTCCGTTTTGGCTTGGTGAGGCGCCGGCAAGAACGCATGAGTTGTCTATCTCCGTTTCGCGGTTGCGAGAGGAAGTCGCGACGCGGGTTAACGCGGATGAAGGCGGATCTGGGATTAGGCTTGACGGGGCTGTGGGGTGGTTGACGGATGAGGTGGGGATTTCTGAATCCGCGGCAGAGCAGATTGTCGAGTACCTCGCGGGGGCGAAGATCGTGTTGGGTGTGATGCCGTCACAGGACAATCTCGTTCTCGAGAGATTTTTTGATGATAGTGGAAGTATGCAGCTCGTGTTGCACGCGCCGTTCGGGAGTCGTTTGAATCGCGCGTGGGGGTTGGCGCTGCGAAAGCGTTTCTGCCGGAAGTTTAATTTTGAATTGCAGGCTGCAGCGACCGAAGATGCGATCGTGCTTTCGCTTGGGCCAACGCACAGTTTCCCGCTCGACGATGTTTTCCACTATCTAAATTCGAAGACGGTGCGACAGCTTTTGTGCCAGGCATTGCTTGACGCGCCGATGTGGAACATTCGCTGGCGCTGGAATGTGACGCGATCGCTGGCCGTGTTGCGACGTCGTGGCGGCAAAAAGATTCCACCGCAGCTACAACGCATGGATGCGGAAGATCTACTGACTGCGATCTTCCCGGACCAGGTCGCGTGCGCCGAGAATCTTCCAACCGGTGAACGCGAGATACCGATACACCCGCTCGTCGATCAAACCGTGAAAGACTGTCTCGAAGAGGCAATGGACATCGAGGGCCTCGAACGCCTGCTGGCTGCAATCGAGCGAAACGAGAAGAACCTGTTCGCCCGCGACGTGATCGAAGCTTCGCCACTCTCGCAGGAGATCCTCAACGCGCGGCCTTACGCATACCTCGACGATGCACCGCTTGAAGAGCGTCGCACACGCGCTGTATTTCAACGACGCTGGCTCGATCCGGAAACAGCAGCCGACATGGGCAAACTCGATCAGGCTGCGATCGATCGTGTGCGTGACGAGGTTTGGCCCGAGCCGCGCAATGCTGACGAGCTTCACGATGCGCTGGTTGAATTAGGTTTCGTCACGCAAGCGGAAGGTGCGCCGTGGCAGGAATTCTTTGCTGAGTTGAACGCGGAGCGCCGCGCGGCAGTGATGTCCACAGGAACGACGAGATTGTGGGTCGCAGCCGAGCGTTTGCCGCAACTGAGTGTCGTTTATCCAAATGCCGAGCTACAACCGCCAATAACTGCGCCGGAAAGCGTCGCTCGCACCCTATGGGCATTTGAAGATGCGCTCGTCGAGATTATTCGCGGCCGTTTGGAAGGACTCGGACCAGTCACTATCGATCAACTCGTCGCTTCTTCCGGTCTGAACAAACTCGAAATCGAAACTGCTCTGCTGAAACTCGAAGCAGAAGGTTTCGTGATCCGCGGTAAATTCACTCCGGGTAACACCGTCACTGAATGGAGCGCGCGGCGCCTGCTTGCTCGCATCCATAGTTACACCCTCAATCGACTGCGACAGGAAATCGAGCCCGTCAGCAGCAGCGACTTCATTCGCTTCCTGCTCGCGTGGCAGAAGGTCACGCCCGACCACCAGATGGAAGGGCCGGAAAGTCTCAAGGCCATCATCGAGCAGCTAGAGGGTGTCGAAGCGCCGGCCGCGGCGTGGGAAGGCGAGCTGCTGCCGGCACGCATGGTCGAGTACGATCCCGCGTGGCTGGATGCTTTGTGTTTGTCTGGCGAAGTGGTTTGGGCGCGATTAACTCCGCTTGTGCGCTCCGCCGCAGAAAACGGAGAGCGATCGCGTGGCTCTGGACCGGTGCGCAACACACCGATCGCGCTTCTGCGACGCAAGAACTTCGCCCTCTGGAGCTCAGTTTTCCCGCAGCCAGCACCGGCGAGCACCGCAGAATTTTCAACCACCACACAAACCGTCTTCGACTATCTGAAAGCGCGCGGCGCATCGTTCTTCACTGACATCGTCGACAACACGGATTTGTTGCGCAGCCAGGTTGAAGAAGCTTTGGCTGAGCTCGTCGCAAACGGCGTGGTCGTCTCCGACAGTTTTGCAGGCTTGCGTGCCCTCCTGACACCCGGAAGCCGGAAGACGCAAGCAGCATCGAGAAGGAAACATCGGCAACCCGTGTACGAGATGGCGAGCGCCGGTCGCTGGTCGATCCTGCATCGCAACGACACTCCACCAAACGTGAACGACCAGACGCTGATTGAAGAAGTCGCGTGGGCGCTGCTCAAACGTTACGGTGTAGTTTTCAAGCGTCTGCTCGAACGTGAAGGAATGGCGCTGCCGTGGCGCGTCTTGCTGCGTTTCTATCATCGACTCGAAATGCGCGGTGAGGTCCGCGGTGGACGCTTCGTCGCGGGTATTTCGGGTGAACAGTTTGCGCTGCCTGAAGCGATCGGAATGCTCCGTGCGATTCGCCGCGCAGGCGCACAGGAAAGTTTAATCTCGGTGAGCGCTGCCGATCCGTTGAATCTCGTCGGCATCATCATTCCCGGTGCGCGCATCACGGCGCACACGAGCAACCGCATTCTCTACCAGGACGGCGCACCGATCGCGTCCTTCGAATCAGGCGAGACTCACTTCCTCGTCGAGTTGAGTCGAGCTATGGAATGGAAAGCAAAGGCCGCCTTGATGCGCAAAGCCACGCGCCCCGAGCTCAGATCCTACCTGCAACGCCCGGCTTAAACGGAAGAAGTTCACGCAAAGGCGCAAAGGAAGACGCGAAGACGCAAAGACGCAAAGGCGGGTCAAGTGCATCGGGCGCGTCCGAGTCTTTTGATCCGCCTTTGCGCCTTTGCGTGAACTTCTTCCTAATGAATGCACGATATCGGGTCAGAACTCCGCACTTCTTCTGTAAAAACCGCCTAAATTCGCGGGGCATGGTAGTTGCCAAAAAGGCCGCGGAGGTTGAGACACATGAAACTAGCTTACTCGAGTAAATCAATTGGTGGATACTTACTGGCTTTCTTCCTACTGTTCGGAGTAATAACAGTCGCCAGTTCCAGTGCTCAGGCCCAATGGGATCGCGACCGCGATCGGAGAGATGACCGTTACGAGCGTCGCGATGATCGGTACCGCAACAGAAACAACAACTATGAAACGGCTCGCCAGCAGGGCTATAGCTGGGGTATGAACGTCGGCGCGTCTGACGCACAGCGCGGCCAGAGCTTCAACCCGCAGCGCTCGAAGTACTGGCGGAACGCAGATCAAGGCTACAACTCGTACTACGGAAACAAGGGACAGTACAAGCAGGTCTTCCGTGATGCGTTTGAACAGGGCTACCGCGAGGGCTTCCAGCGCTATGCTGGGAATCGTCGAGGAGGTCGTTGGGACAACCGCTGGCCTCGGTACTAACAGCTAAATAAACAAACCAATGAACTTGAGGGGCGCCAACATCTGGCGCCCCTCTCGTGTTTTAAACAAAAACCTGGAAACCCCGGTCGATTAAGACTGCTTTTAGGTTGGACAGGCGTTAATCAAGTTCAACACAAGGTGTTTATGAAAGTACTAGCCCAAGCAAACTCAATCCTCTCGATACAGTTCCCACTGGCCAGGCGCCGGACGCCGAAGTATGCGCTGATCAACAAGTCGCGAACTTCGGTTCCGTCAACCCTCGACTTCATGCGCGTAAACAACGCAACGGTCCGCGAAGGCCGAACCCATCGCGTGTGGCCACCCGACGTGCTGCGCAAGTTTCAGACGGCCGAGATTATTACCGAGCTGCAAACACAACACTACGTGCTCCGCGACCGTAGCATTACCCGTCTTAGCCACGGATAAACACGGATTACACGGTTCAGAAAGAAGCATTCTGATCCGTGTGTATCCCGTGTTAATCCGTGGCGGGTTTCTTGTTCTGCTGATCGAGCCACGTCTTCAACGGCGCGAAGTAATCGAGGATCGCGGTGGCGTCCATCTTGTCTTCGCCGGTCATCGTTTTCAGCGCCACGGGCCACGGCTCACTCTGACCCATCGCGAGCATCGCTTTCAGTTTCTCGCCCGCTTTCTTGTTTCCGTAGATCGAGCACTGATAAAGTGGTCCATTGAAACCTGCTTCGCGACACAGCGCGCGATGAAATTGAAACTGTAGAATCGCGGCGAGAAAGTAACGCGCGTACGGCGTGTTCGCCGGAACGTGATACTTGGCGCCGGGATCGAAGTCCTGCTCAGTGCGCGGCACGGGCGGCGCGACTCCCTGATACTTCTCGCGCAAATCCCACCACGCTTTGTTGTAATCGTTTGGTCCAACTTCACCTGAAAACACTTTCCACCGCCACTGATCGATTAGATAGCCAAAAGGAAGAAACGCGACTTTATCAAGCGCGCGATTCAGCAGGAAACCGATGTCAGCCGTTTGATCCGGCACTTTATCAATCAAGCCGAGCTGCTTGAGATAAGTAGGCGTAACTGACAGTGCGATCGTGTCGCCGATCGCTTCGTGAAAACCGTCGTTCGCACTGTCGCGGAACAGGAACGGCTTCGTCGAGTAAGCCATCTGGTAATAATTATGGCCCAGCTCGTGGTGCACGGTAGTAAAGTCTTCCTCGTTGATCTGCACGCACATCTTCAGCCGCACATCTTTTTCGTAATCGATGTCCCACGCGCTCGCGTGACAGACCACTTCACGATCCGCAGGCTTGAGGAATAACGATCGCTCCCAGAAGGTCGACGGCAACGAATCGAAACCGAGCGAAGTGAAAAACGACTCGCCATAACGGACCATCTGTTTCGCGTCCGTGTTTCTCGTTTTCAGTATCTGCGTTAGATCGTAACCGCGATCCGCATTCGCGGGGGCGAGTATCGGATAGATGTTGCCCCACTGCTGCGCCCACATGTTTCCGAGCAGGTGCGCGGGAATCGGTTTGTCTTCCGCGACGATGTCTTTGCCATACTTCTCAGACAACTTGCGGCGCGTGTAGGTGTAGAGCGAGTCGTAAAGCGGTTTGACCTGTTGCCACAAACGCTCCATCTCGGCTGCAAACGCATCGGGCTCCATGTCGTACTTCGAACGCCACATCGCGCCCGTGTCTTTGAAGCCCATCTCCTTCGCGCCCTTGTTACTGAGCTCGACGAAGCGCACGTACTCTTTGCGAATCGGTTGTGCAATCTGGTGCCAACCCACCCACGCTTTCTTCAGTTCTTCCGGATCGCGACTGGTGTTGATGATGTTTTCGAGATCGGGAAGTTGCAAACACTTTCCTTTATCACCGTCCGGACAATACTTGCCGCTGCCGTATTCGCCTTCCATCGAGGCAGCGATTTTGGTGAGCTCACTGCGCTCGGCTGGATCTTTGGGCGCGGGAAGCGTTAAGGAAAGTTTCAGTAGCTTTAGTTTGCGTTTTGATTCGGGCGAGAGATCCGCGTTCTCGTATTTCCGCGACTGCTCAACAATTTCGCTGGTCGCGGCGATCAGGTTTTCGTTCGCTTCGGCCGCAAGCGTCTCCGTGTCCTTAGTAATGAAAGTGCTTTTCACCCAATCGGCGCGACCGGCCTTGATGTTCAGGTCCAGCAGGCGCTTTTCGGCGTCAGCAAGAAACTTCTCGGCCTCGTCTTTGGGCGAGCCGGAAGAGGAGAGTGCATTCGGATTATCAGTACACGACATGAGTAAAAGTCCCACACTGAGAAGAAAGAAAAGGGCCAGCCACAGTTGGCGCCTCTGACAAATGAAGCTCACCGTAAACCTCCTCAGGAATTGATTAGAAAACTGTTTGGGGAAGGACCACAATATAACATTTCTCTGCGTAAACTCTGCGTTCTCTGCGCCTCTGCGGTGAAAAAAAAGAAAACGCTGTAAACCGCAGAGGCGCAGAGACCGCAGAGTTTACGCAGAGTTGAAGAGATTAAAGCGACTGGGTGAGGACCAGTCAGGAGGTAAAAATTCAAATCGCTAGGGGGTAACGATGCCCTTTTTAATATTTCGCTGCCAGGCTTCGTAATTCCGGATACGTCGTTTGGCCTGTTTGCGAGTCAACTTCATTTCCTGGGCTACGTAGTCGATGCGTTGAGTTCGATCTTTCTTCTTATCGAACCGGTCACCCGGCGCTCTCAAATAATGCTTGTACGCAAGGGACCATTCTGCTTTTACTTCATCGGTGGCTTGTATGCCCCGTGTTTCTGGCATGCCTGGTTGGCTCCCTTCAGGAGGTATTTTTTTGAGTCGCGATTTTACACACAGCAAAATCGAATTGCTAATAAGATAAGCCACAAACGGGCACAAAACCCATAAAAAATCCTTTACATAGGTTTTTGCGGTTTTGTAGCTAGTTTCGCTTTAACCAGCGCAGTAAAGAAAGTGTGCTCAGGATGACGGCGATCCCGATGAGCGCGTAAACGATGTAAGTGACCACGTCAGAGTTCATGAACGCGATCAACTGTCTACCAAAATAAAGCGCCAATACTGCTTCGATACCAAACCGCAGCAGCCGTCCCAGAAAAACCGCGATCAGCAGCTCGCCGCGCGGAGACTGTAACGCAGACGCTGTCATCACGACGGGAGTGAAGGGAAATGGCGGCGGTATCAACGTAGCGATGAATACCGTGATACCCGCCTTGTTCTCCAGTTTGGCTTTCAGCTTGTCGATTCGCTTCCGGCTGACAAAACGTTCCAATCCGCTCTCGCCGGCCTTGCGCATGATCAGATCGACGAAGAACACGCCGACCACCGATCCGATCGCCGAAACGATGACGTAAGCGATCCAAATCAGACTGTCGCGGTGCGAGCTCACCAGCGCGATCAGCAGCAGATCGTTCCCGAAAGGAAGGACTAGGAACGAGGAGTCGAGCGCGCTCATCAGAAAGAGACCGAATATTCCCAGTCTCAGGAAGAATCGCAGCACCCATCTCGTCGTTGGGACAAGTAACAGGAGTAAAGTTTCCGGCAATCGAAAGTCCTTCTTTACAGTCTGGTCGGTTCAGGCGCAGAGGGATCTTCGATTGGCGGTGGTTGATCAGGCTCGCGGACTGGAGCCTGCGGTTGCGGGTTTGAATCGGGAGGCAAGGGGACTGAATCCGGTGTTTCTTCCGGATCATTTGTCCGCAGATTACGGAGATTATTCATCTTGTCTGTGTAATCTGTGGATGCTATGGGGTAATCACGATATTCTCACCAAAGTTTCCCAGTAGCGCTCTGGGGCTCGCCGGCCTCACGTTCAGTAAACCCTGCACGATAAGGAGCCGCGTCATGATTCTCGGCTCCGTAAACTGAAATCGTCCCGCTAAGTTGTCAGAACGCTCAAAATCGCTTCTCGCGAGTATGGCAAGTTCCTGCCCGTAGCGAGTTATTGTCGAGGTCAAACCATTTCCACCTTGTATTGCCATTTCACCATCACGAAACATGCTGATCTCGAAACCGCTCAGCACTGATGCCGCCTGAAGCAGCTCGTTGAGCTGGCTGATTCCCGGCTCCATCATTTCGAAACTGCGTGCTGGATCCACAGTCGCAAAGGCGTGCGCCACTTTGAGCTGCTGCTCGAATTGTTGATAACTCGTCGCGCGGCGATTCACGATCTGTCTCGCGTCTTCCAACACCTGAACCGCCAGTTTCGGATTGGTCTTCTCGGTGTCACCCGCGATTTGTATCAACAGATCGAGCTTTTCGTTGTCGGTTTGCAGCCGCGACACTGACTGGCGGATCTCGTCGATCCGAGCGCCGTCTGCCTTTTTGGCCATTTCACGAAAATCGATTCGCTGCATCACGGTGTCGCGCGCATTCGTCGTCAGGTGATCATTCGCGATCTGACGCGCGCGGTCCGTGTCGCCTTCCTCGAGCGCTTTGTAAGCCGCTTGCTGGTAGAGCCGCGGCTGTATCTGTTGCGGCGCGGTGGCCGCAGCCTGCAGGAGAGAATCGGTAGTCGCGTTAGCTTGAAGCCCACTGAAAGTCTGGGCGATGTTCATGGTCGAGTTGGTCAAACCCATCTCGGTCAGTTTTTGTCGTACGAGCGCCGCTTTCGTCGGCAGGTATTGATCGACCATCGGTAGCGACGCTTGCAGTCCGGCGAGCAAACGGCGCGCATTGTTCTGCTCAATCTGCGCGTCGGTTAGTGGTTGTGCCCCGATAACGTTTCCGCGGCCATTTCCTGGACCACCTCCACCACGCTGTTGATTGTTTATCGTCGGCGGTGTTGCTTTCAACGCTGCGTCGACGACAGTTGACAGAAGATCGACGTAAGCACTTTGTCCGAGCACTGCGGGCCATGATCCGGCAGGCACATTCGCTGTTTCATTTTTGCCGCTCACGGCGGGACGTGGACCGGCCCTGAGCAGTCCCTGCACGAGCGGAGCGATTTCGGTCTTGCTCAAAATGTTTTGTGCCTGAATCTTCTTGACGGTCTTGTCGGCGAGCTTGTCAGCGGCGTCAGCATCCTGTTTGTACAGTTGACTGAGGACCGTAGGGAGAGTATTCGGAAACTGGCCCTTGTCCATCATCTGCTCGGCATTTTGTGCGGCGAGTTTTGGATCGAGACTGGCGATGCGGCCGAGTAAGGCTTGTTCGAGATTGTCCTCGGAATTGAATTGCGGACGTGGACCACGACCATCCGCCGCCACCGGTTGCTGCGTGTTTGCGGGCGGCTTGGTTGCGGCGAGCAGTTGATAAGCAAGCGCCGCGTCGTGACGAGCCGCGGTTAGCACGAGCTCCTGCCGCAATTGATACACGCGCATGTTTTGCGGTTGAATCGGGCCGATGTTTTCGCCGTTCGGCCCAATTTGAAAGCGTCGATTATTATTGGTGTTTGTGGCCGAAGCGCGACCTGCTTCCGCAATGCCTTCTGCGGCCGTGGCGAAAAGCGAGCGCGCGCGGCCCTGATTCTGATCCCAAAGCATGTCTGCCGCGGTGATTTGTATGCGCGCGCGGTTCTCGACGAGTCGCAGCGATTGCACTTCGTCGATCACCTGATCGAGGAGGCGATACGCGTTCTTCTCGCGCTCCGCTTTCGCCTTCTCCAACTCTTCAGCCGAGGGCGACGGTTGCGGACTGGCCGTTGGCTGCGGGTCCTGGGCAAGCAGTGGGGAGGAAAACAAAAAGCACAACGCGAGGGTCAGGGCTAGGATAATCAGTTTTTTCATGGCAGTACCTCTGGGAGAAGTGACAAATCTTAACACGGCCAACGATAAGTCCTATAGGCCAACTCTGCGTAATCTCTGCGTCCTCTGCGCCTCTGCGGTAAAAGGAACGAAACGCATGAAACCACAGAGGCGCAGAGGACGCAGAGATTACGCAGAGAAGGAACTTCCCCACGGTCTTGCCGTATAATGCCCCGATATGTACTGCCCCTCGTGCGGTTCTGAAGAGAGACAATTGAGCCAGTTCTGTCGCGCTTGCGGCACGGACCTGCGCGTTGTCCGCAGCTCACTGGAAAATCCGGATGCAGTGACGCAGTCGGCTGTCTCAGCGCGCGAGCATATCGGGATGGCAGTCGCCGACAAGATCCGGCAGATGAGCACGGCGAAGGAGCTCGAGAGAGTCGCAGAAGACGTTCTACCGCACTTCGAAAAATTTCTCGAATCGCCGGAGGAGAAACGTTTACGTCGCATTCGAGCCGGGATCGTCACTTCTGCTATCGGTCTTGGCGCGACGATTATTCTGCTGGTAATGGCGATGGACAAGGGCGACCTTTTGCCTTACATAACGCCAGCCCTGATCACTTTCCTCGTCGGGATTGGAGTGATCGTAAACGGTCTGATCTTCACCGTTCCACGCAAGTCACTTCCCGGCGACGCTTATGACGCGCTTTCACAAAAAGTGCTCGACTCCGGTGCGAACATGAACCGCCTTCCTTACGAGGCGCCCGCAGCCGCGAGTTTGCCTGTCGCAGCGAATCTCACCAACGAGCTCGCGCCGTCGCAGCGCTCAGTAACTGAACACACCACGCATCATCTGAACACGGGTAAACAGTGATGGCCGTCGTCCTGGAAGGTGGTTGCAGAGTTTCGACGATGCACGAAGGTGAGCCGCGTGTCTCCGGTTCACTCAGTATCTGGGACCAGATCGGCGCCGCGACCGGTGCGAAAGCGATTTCGTTGCGCGTGTTGGAGTTTGGACCAGGCACATCGCCCGTGCTTTCCGATCCCGGGAGTGATGAAGTCTTTTATGTGTTGGATGGGAATTGTAACGTTGTTATCGGTGCAGACGAGTATGACGTTGGACCAGAAACTGGTATCTACCTGCGACCGGGACAAACGTTGCATGTCGATAATAAGGGCGGCGAAGTGGTTCGGTTCATCAGCTCGCAGTGTCCTGCGGAGCCGTTGAAATCGAGTGAGCTGCCTCCGATCGTGAAGCTCTCGGATCGTCGAGCGTTGCCGACTGCCGATCGCTGGTATCGGGTTTTAGTTGACGAGGAGATCGGGAGCGAGCAGGTAACACAGTTTGTCGGGTCGATTCCACCGGGCCGTGCGCCCGATCATTTTCATGAGTACGAAGAAGTGCTTTTCATTTTGCGCGGCGAGGGAAGAATGTGGGCTGGGGAGACGAATACGCCGATCGGACCGGGCTCGTGCATCTATCTTCCGCGCCGGCAGGTGCATTGTGTTGAGAATACTGGTTCGGGTGAGTTGAGACTGTTGGGAGTGTTTTATCCTGCGGGTAGTCCGGCGGTCAGGTATGAATGAACTTATTCGAAATCTCTGATGTCGTGAAATGGCGTTTCAGCGTCATTGAAGTCGGGCCGGTAATAATAAGACGCGCCGTCAAACTCCTGCACCCAGCCTTCCGTCATCCCTAACTCTTCAAGCGCGGCAGTGGCTTTCATCCATTCGCTTTCCCTGATTCGTCGTGACAGCAGCACAAACCGCTTGTTTGTTTCCGCCTGGTGCGTCGGGTAGTACTGCGCCATTAATGAGATCGCGACGCGCGGGCTCAGCTCGTCTCTGATCCATTCGATCGACTCACTGATGCTGCCGATATCGTTGGGCAAAACGAGCAAACGCACGACTAGCCCGCGCTGTAATAATCCATTCTCATCAAACACGAGCTCGTCGCCCGTCTGCCTGAACATCTCACGCAGCGCCGCGCGCGAGAAATCTTTGTAACCGCTCACCTTCGAATACTGATAGCCCGAATCGTCGTCAGCATATTTCAAGTCAGGCAGGTAAATATCGACGATGCCATCGAGCAGCTTCAGCACTGGAACCGCGTCGTATGCATTCGTGTTGTAGACCACCGGCACGTTCAATCCCTGTCGCGCGGCAATCAAAATGGACCGCGCCATCTGCGGCGCAAAATGCGTCGGCGAAACGAAGTTTACGTTGTGACAACCGCGCGCCTGCAGCTCGAGCAGCATCTCAGCCAAACGCTCGTGCGTGACTTCGTTCTTGATCTGTTGCTTGTGCGTTTGTGAGATCTGGTAGTTCTGGCAATAAACACAACGCAGATTGCAGTTGCCGAAGAACACATTCCCGGCGCCTTTTGTGCCGACGAGCGGCGGCTCTTCACCGAAGTGCGCTGTGTACGATGAAACGATCGGCAAGCGTCCCGAATAGCACGCCGCGATATCGTTGTTGAGACGATTATTGAAACAGTCGCGCGGGCAAACTGTGCAGCGCTCCAGCAAACGCTCGAGCTCCTCGACGCGCTGTTCCAGCACGCCTTCGGCAAGCAAACGTAGATACGAAGGATTACTCATGTCTTCTGAAGTGAACGAAATGCGGTTTGTGTTGCTCGACAATCTCCGCGGGTGCTACTCGTTTCGATTGTCGCCAGATGAAATCCATCTCCGCGTGAATGGTGCTGAGCGCGAGCCGCGCTTCGAGGATTAGCAGGACGCTGCCGTAAAACAGAAAACACGCGCCCGCTAAACCAAGGACCACTGGTATCATGCTGTAGCGTTGATTGCCGGTAAACGGAACAACGCCGATCGCGACGCTCGTGGCGACAAACATTCCCAGGCTCAGATAAAAAATCACCATGCAGCGTTGCAGTATGCGTGAGCGGCTGGTCAGTTTATCGAGTTGTTGAAATATCAATGCTTGTTTCTCGGTTACCGCCGGGCCGCGTTCGTCGCGCTCGGCCATGGTTTCCAGACGATCCGAAAGCGCACGCACACGATCCACCACGCGCCCGAGCCGCGATGAAGTAGACAAAATCATGCTGCCGCACGCGGAAATCAGCACGGCGGGCGTGATCATGGCCGTTAAAACAGCAATTGCTGCCTCAGTATCCATCGGTTCGCTTTATAATCACGGGAATTTCGGAATCCTGTCAAACTCGACATGCGACTCTGGATCTCCAAAAGCAGCGAAGTCCCGATCCGCGAACAACTCGTGACGCAGATCGTTCTCGGCATCGTCAGCAACGACCTCAAAATCGCCGAGCGACTGCCGAGCACGCGTGACCTCGCGCGCCGTTACGACATACACGCCAATACCGTCAGCTCCGCGTATCGCGAGCTGGCGCGCCGCGGTTGGGTCGAGTTTCGCAAAGGCAGCGGCGTTTACGTGCGCGCGCGAACCGACGAGCCGCTCGACGACGGGCTCGCACTCGATCAACTCATCGCGCGTTTTTTCAGAAACCTCCGAGAAGAGGGTTACTCACTCGCCGAGATACAAGCCGGCTTTCAACGGTCACTGTCCGTGCAGCGTCCCGATCATTTTGTTTTACTCGAACCGGATCCGGAGTTGCGCGAGATCCTCGTCGCTGAGATCGCTGCGGTGACGGAGGTGAAAGTCAAAGGTGTTGGTCCAGGTGAAGTCGATGGTGCGATGATGGGCGCAGTGCCGGTTGTGCTTTACGGGCACATGGACCGGTATGCCGATCAGATCAAGCCGGAAACGGATGTGCTCGTGCTGCACTCAGCGTCAGTGGTCGAGAGGATGCGCGGGCAAACGAGACCGCCTCACGATGCTCTGGTGGCGATCGTCTCGCGTTGGCCGGAGTTTCTGAAGTGGGCCAGGACGATGCTTGTGGCGGCGGGACTTGATGCCGATGCGCTGAGTTTCCGTGACGCGCGCGAACGCAATTGGGAGAAGGGATTGCGCTCGGCCGCATTCGTCATCACTGACTCGCTGATGGCGCCACGCATACCTGCGGGCTGCGAGATAAAGCTGTTTAGAGTTTTAGCAGAGAGCTCGTTGAAGGAGATACGAGCGTATGCAGAGAAATTTTTTTTAGCCGCGGATTCACGCGGATAAACGCGGATCAGAATAAGAAATGTTTTCAGATCGGCGTTTATCCGCGTAAATCCGCGGCTCAAATAAGAGGAAGACATTTGGCTGCCA
>JADMIO011667571.1_pt1 | contig 23692 bp, 22 predicted proteins | sample 8958161 | NCBI WGS metagenome assembly JADMIO01 (sample SAMN16585339, study PRJNA669376) | soil metagenome | isolation source: Crop rotation soil | place: USA: Cullars Rotation, Alabama | collected 2011
CCGCGATCATATACAACGTCTCGGCCTGCGGTCGTTCTGTCAGTTCAATGATGTCCGCCATCGTTCCCCGCTCCGTTTACTCCGCCTGCCGATTCAATCTCCGCTACCCTTATTATCGCGCAAACCGGGCGCTTGTGATGACTCAACATTAGCAGGTCGCCGTGAAAGGCACTCCGCATCTTTGAAATAGGACTGGCAAATGCATGAAATATGCCGTAATATTACATGCCGTAATTGCCTTTTTGGGTCTCTGTATACCACGCCCATTCCGCCGCACAACACTGAATGGAGACCACAAATGCCTGACCTACGCGTTATCCCTTCGCAGAAGACATGGAGTCGGTGTGTCCCATTCAGCAATTCGACCTGAGCTTGTTTGTGGATTGGATGTCGGCACGAGCGGGGTTCGCGCCTTCGCCGTGGATCGCACCGGAAAGGTCGCCGCCAGAGCGACGGAAAGATATCTGCACCCTCCCTACCAGCCTGAGCCGGGTTATGCCGAACAGAACGCAAGCGCGTGGTGGGAGACTGCCCAAAAATGCTTTCAGGCGTTGAATGCGGCAATCCCTGAAGGGCGCATCATCGCCGTCAGCGTCGATTCGACGTCCGGCACGTTTGTGCCCGTCAGTGGCGACGGCGCGCCGCTGATGCCCGCCCTGTTGTACAACGACGGGCGCGCCGCCGGGCTGGAAAACGAAGTCAACGACGCAGCGCGCGCGTTCATCGACGCGTACGGCTATTCGTTCCCGCCTGCCTTCGCGCTCGTCAAGATGCTCTGGCTCAAGCGCAAACGCCCACTGATCTTCGCGCAAACGCGGCGCTTGCTTCATGCCGCCGATTTTCTCGTCGGCAATCTGACGGGCGATTATGACATAACCGACACGTCGAACGCCCTCAAAAGCGGGATCGATCCGCTGACGGGCGAATGGCCGTCCTTCATTCCCGAACGGCTCGGCCTGCCGCTGGACCTGTTTCCGCGCGTCTTCCGTCCGGGACAGAAGGTTGGCGAAGTCTCGGCGCAGGCCGCCGCGCAAACCGGGCTGCCGAGGGGCACAAGCGTCATCGCGGGCGCGACCGACGGCACGACCTCATTTCTGGCCTCCGGCGCGAAAGCGGTTGGCGACTGGAACATCACCATCGGCACAACCATCGCCATTCGCGGCGTGTCGAATGACCTGATCCGCGATCCGCTGGGACGCTTTTACTGCCATCGCCACCCGGACGGCCAATGGCTGCCGGGCGGCGCGAGCAACGTCGGCGGCGAAGCGCTGACCAAAGTCTTTCAGGCCGACCGCTTGACCACGCTCGACGGGCTGGCCTTCGACCGCCTGCCGACGAGCCTGCTGATCTACCCGCTGGTCCGCAAGGGCGAGCGGATGCCATTCGTCAGCGCCGATGCCGAAGGATTTGTCCTCGGCATGGCGGGCAGCGAATCGACGCTCTTTGCCGCCTACGTCGAGGCTATCGCGCTGGTCGCGGCGTGGTCGGTCGCGGAGGCACAGGCGCTAGGCGCGCCGGCAGGCGGCGACTATTATCTCTCCGGCGGCGCGGCCCACGGCAAGACGCTGGCGTTGGCGCTGGCATCGGTGTTGGACCGTCCGATCAATATCCCCTCCGAACCCGAAGCGGCCTTTGGAAGTGCGCTTCTCGCGGCGGCCTGGGCGTGGTACGATGGGTCGGTCAGCGCGGCGCAGGCGGCCATGATCGACCGCGCCGAAATCGTCGCGCCGGCCCCCTCCCTGACAGGCCCACTGCGGAACAAATTAAAGGAGCTTCAGGAAGAATGCATGAGGAGAGGATTCCTGTCGTAGTCTTTCGGGACTGCGATATTCGCGGCCTTCGAAGCGGCGACGAAATTTCGGACGAGTTCGCCTACCTCGTAGGCCGTGCCATCGGCACCATCGCCCATGAGGGCCGGGCGGTCATCGGGGGCGACTTCCGCCAGTCCACGCCGGAACTGCTGGCAGCGCTCGAACGCGGCATGGTCGAGAGCGGGGCGCGCGTCTTCAACGTCGGCCAGTTGACGACACCTGCCTATTATTTCGCCCGCCGCCACCTGAACGTCAAAACGGGCGTCATGGTGACGGCCTCTCATAACCCGCCGCTCTGGAACGGCTTCAAGCCCATTCTGGGCGACCTGCCGATCACGCCCGCCGAGATCGTTCAGCTTAAGGATCGTGTCGTTCGCGGCGACTTCACCAGCGGGCACGGCAGCGTCGAGCGAATCGACGTCAAGGCGGATTACGTTGGCTTTCTGGCGGCGCGTTTCGCGGGACTCGGCGCGATCATGCCGCGCGCGGTCTTTGACTGTGGCAACGGCGCGACCGGCTGGGTCATGCGCGACGTCATCGACGCGCTGGGCCTGAACGCAACCATCCTGTTCGAGCAGCCCGACGGCGCGTTCCCCAACCGGACGTCGGACATTTCCCGGCCCGGCGACCTCGCGGCGCTGCAAACCGACGTCCAGCGGCAGGGCGCGGGAATCGGCTTCGGCTTCGACGGCGACGGAGACCGGGTCGGCGCGGTCGATGAGCGCGGCCAGCGTGTCGAGTCGGACCGGCTGATTGCGTGGCTGTCGGAAGAACTCTTAGCGCGGGCGGGTGGCGGAACGATTGTCTACGACCTGAAGCTGTCGCGCCTCGTGCCTGATACGATCCGGCAGGCAGGCGGGAAAGCGGTCGCGCAGAAGTCGGGCCACACCTTCATCAAGAGCGCGCTCATGCAGGAAGATGCGATCATGGGCGGTGAGTACAGCGGGCACATCTTTTACCGCGAAATCGGCGCCGTCGATGACGCGCTGTTTTCCGCGCTGCTGATCGGGTCACTGCTGGGCGAGAAACAGATTTCACTGTCACAGTCGCTGGCGTATTTGCCGACCTACGTCAGTTCCCCCGATTTACGCGCCAGGTTCTCCGGCGACACGACGGGCGTTTTCGACCGCGCCGCCGACGATGCCCGGGCGCAGGGCGCATCGCTGATCCGTATGGACGGCGTCCGGGCCGAGTACGCCGACGGCTGGGCGCTCATGCGGGCGTCGGTCACGGAGCCTGCGCTGACGTTTCGTTTCGAGGGGAAGACCAAAGCCGACATGCTGGCGGTCGCGCGGCGCTTCACGGCGGGCGTAGACGTCGTCGGCGAGCAAGTCTGGCAGCAGGTCGAAGCCTACGCCGCCAGGCTCAATGAGTAGTACTGAGTACAAAATGCTGAGAGCGTGTTGACAAAAGGTAATCTAGCGAGAAAAACGACGAAGCATGAGATGGATTATCGCCAGCTAAACAACGGCTTCACTCATCTTGCGCCGTTGCTTCTAGTCTTGGCTCAATCGCTCTCGCCGGTTGAGCCAGCCGAAGGTGCGCTCGACAATCCAGCGCTTGGCTTGCACCTGGAAGCCAGGCGTCGCTGCGCGCTGACTGAAGGCCACCTCGACCCCGAACAGTCACCGACACCTGTGGCGTAAGGCCTCACTACGGTGGCCCGTCCGGCCTGCTGGTGGACGTGTGACCGCAAGTCCTCGCTGATCTGTTCCCCAATCCCGGCTTGGCTGGCCCGCCGGAAGCAAGCGTACACCGCCCGGCAGGGCGGGAAATCGTGCGGCAGATTGCGCCCTTGACAACCGGTGCGGGTGAGATAGACCACCACGCTGACCATTTCCCGACGGCTGTGGCGCGGCGCTCGGCCTTTGCGAGGGGGCCAGCAGTCAGGGGATGCGTCACCCCTCCGCATCGCTTAGATCGGTCGGGCAGGCTTTTCGCTCGTCCACGTCCCCAATCTATCTCTTTACCTTACATTTGGCAACCACGCTCTGAGTGAAATACGGCCTGATCAGATTCTCCGCCTTCTGGACTGTCTTTGACTCAGTCCTGAGTACTAGGCCACGATGATTTTCAAGGATGCGGGCGGTTCACGAATCGCCCTACGAGAAACCGTCTTGGTGTAGGGGCGGTTCGTGAACCACCCAAAGGCATCCATTATCTTTATCGTGGTGGGCTACTCAGTCCTTGTCTTCTACTCATCCTCTCTTCATGTCCGAGCCATATCGTCGTAAGATTGATGGTGTCTCATGTAAATAATCCTGATGCATTTGGCGGAGTAGTTTTATGAAACGACCCAACTTTCTCTATGGGGCGCTGGTGGGGATCTTGCTCATCGTGCCATTGATGGTCATTTTCGCGCTTGGGAATCAACTCGCCGGGCTGCCCTTCCCGCCCTTCGACCTGTTCCCCGTCATCCGCGACCTGACGCCCGGCCCGGTCATCACCGCCACGATTGATACGATGGTCAAAACGATCATCGCCCTTAATCTTGGTCGTGTCGATACCGCCGCGAAGATTGCGGAACAGGGAATGGCGATTTTGATGTTGGTCGGCGCGGGCGCGGTCGTCGGCGCGTTGTTTTACGCCGCGATGCGCAATGTTTCGCTCGACAACGTGACGATGAGCGGCGTGATCCTCGGCGTGATCGTGGGCCTTGTGATGGGCTTCGTCACGCTGAATCGCGGCCTGAGCGCGCGCACCGACCTGCCGATTCTGAACGTCTTGTGGGAACTGATCTTGTTCAGTTTGTGGGGCTGGCTGCTTGGTCGGGCCTACGTCCGTTTGAGCGCGCCTGAAGTGGTGGCAGCCGCGCCTATCAACGCTGTCTAGGAGAGTCACTTATGGAAACGCACGCAGAAGCCCTCAGCCGCCGGCAGTTTCTCATCCAGCTTGGCGCGGTGTCAGCCACGATTACGGTCGCCGGCGGCGTGGTGAGCGCGCTGCTCAACTCGTCGGGGGGTCAAACTACGGCGGTGATCCCGCAGCAAAACACGCTGCCCGGCGTCGAAGCCACGACCGAAGCCGTCACGCTGCTGGGCCAGCCCGTCCCCAACGCCAACGACCCCGTAAAGCCAGCAGTGGGCACGCGCGTCGAGCTGACGCCCGTCGAGGAGCATTACCGGATCGACATCGCGGCGATCCCGCCCAGCATCGATGGCACGTCGTGGAAGCTGCCGATTGGCGGGCTGGTCGATAATCCCGTCGAGTTGACTCTCGACCAGATCAAGAACGATTTCCCCCCCGTCAACCAGTACATCACGCAGGAATGCATCTCGAACCCGGTCGCGGGCGATCTCATCAGCACGCAGTATTGGACCGGCGCGACCTTCAGCGACGTGCTGGCACTGGCAAAACCGAAGTCCGAAGCCACCCACGTCAGGATCATGGGCGCGGACGGCTTCGACGAAACCGTGGCGCTCGACCTGATTAACAGCGACCCGCAAATCACGCTCAACTATCATTGGAGCGGCCTTCCGCTGCCGGAGCGGAATGGCTTCCCGCTGCGCATTCACATTCCCAACCGCTACGGCATGAAGCAGCCGAAGTGGATCGTCAGCATGGAGTTGGTGAGCGGCGATCAGGACGGTTATTGGGTGCGGCGCGGCTGGTCGAAAGACGCCTTTATCCGCTCGACATCCGTGATCGACACTGTGGCGGATGCCGTGACGGTCAACGATCAGCAGGTCGTCCCGGTCGGCGGAATCGCCTTCGCCGGGCCGCGCGGCATTAGCAAGGTCGAGGTACAGGTAGACGGCGGCGACTGGAACGAAGCGCTGCTGCGCGCCCCACTGAACAACGATTTGGAACATTACAAGACGTGGCGCATCTGGCGGTACGATTGGCCGTTCGCGGCGGGCGAGCACACTTTCACCGTCCGCATGTACGAAGCCGACGGCACACCGCAAATTCAGGAACCGAGCGACGTCCACCCCGACGGCGCGACGGGCTACGACTCCCTGCGCGCGACGATCTAGGAGCGTAACTGTTAAAGTGCGCGTTACAACCCCCATCCCCAGCCCTTCCCCCGCCCTTACAGGAGGCTTCGCACAATTCAGGGGAAGGGAGCCAGAATAGGCTGCTGTCTGGTTCCCCCCTCCCCGAATTCGGGGCAGGGGGTTAGGGGGTGGGGTTGAGCGAAGAACCGCGCAATGTTATTTTTAACAGTTACCCTCGAACATCTAAATATGGCTTCATAAATGAAAGGCCGAAACTCATCGAGTTTCGGCCTTTTGTAAACGTTTAGCCTTTAGCCAAAACTCGGAATGATGCCGACCTGTTGAAGCAGCGTAAAGCGATCCGTATTCATCCAGCGCTCGACAATCTTGCCGTCCTCAAAACGGTCGACAACGACGCCGCTCCAGTCGTAGACCTTGCCGGAACCCTGCACACCCATGTACATACCGCTGTGCGTTCCCTTGTAGTGAATCCGCGTTGCGACCTTGTCACCCGACGCCGTCATGCTCTCGACCTCGCGGTCCAGATCGTGGAAGGCCGCGTGCAGCATCGCGTCGGCTTCCTTCGCCCACCGACTCCCCTTCATCGGAGCCGGGTTGCTGTCCTGATGGATGATGACGTCAGGGGTCATCGCCGCATCATAGGCATCGACATCACCATCGTTTAACGCCGCGATCAACGTTTGCACGACGGCTTTGTTGCCTTCAGTGTCAAACATCATCGGCGGCATGGGAATGACGCCCATTTGCTGCAAGATGCCGACCTGGTCGAGTTCACTCGTGCCTTCCGCGAATTTGCCGTTTTCGTAGCGCAGCAGACGGACACCCGTCCAGCGGATATGCTTGCCGGTCGCCGGAATACCGAAGAACGCACCCTCTTGCGTCCCTTCGCCGCTCACGCGCATCACGACCGAATCGCCTTCAACGAGCAGATCTTCGAGCGTAAAGCGGACGTCAGGGAACGACATCTTGAGCATCTCGTGGGCGCGGCGCACGTCGGCTTTGGTGTTGCCGAGGTTCGCGCCGCCGGGGGCCACCTGATGATCGACAAATGACTCGGCAAAGACGTCCATCGTCATGTCCAGGTCGCCCGCGTTCATCCCCTCGATATACTGGGTCGCCAGTCGCTTTGCTTCTTCGGTGTTGTCGGTCGGCACTTCGGGCTGATTCATGCCGAACATTGGCAGGCCAATTTGCGCCGCCAGCCCGATCAGGTCGATCCCGCCCCAGTGCTCAGCGAACTTCATCTCAGGAATACAGATGACTTCGAGATTGGGAATGCGGAAGTGCTTGCCGGTGGGCGGCGCGCCCAACAGCGGCTTGCCGCTGAATTCCCCCTCAATAAAGCTGACGAGGATCACACAATCCCCGTCCACCAGCAGATGATAGACATCGTACCAAAGCCACGGAAAGGCGTCGAAATTCAGCCGCAGGAACGCCCGCACCGCCTCAATCGGGTGCAAATCCATCAGCGGCGCGCTGTGCTCAAGGACGTCTTCGTTAATGAACTTCTCCAGCATTTCCAGACGGCGAGGAATAACCACCGTTGTGAAATAGTCGATAATGACCTTGCGTTTTTCTTCGGCTGTTGTTGGCATCGCGCTCCCTCGTTCGATTAGGCAGTGATCGTGCGAACAATCTTCATGGCATCGAACCAGAAGTAGCGCTCGATAAACTTGCCTCGGCGCACCTTGAAAATTTCCAGCATGAAGGTGACGAAGGGCTTGCCCGTGGCGGGCGTGCCATAGAACTCGGCCTGACTGGTGCCGTGCAGCTCACCGTTGATGACGAACATGTCTCCATCGACGTAGATGTTGACCACTGACAGCGACAGATCAGGAAACGGCCCCATCAGCGACCCATAATTATCACGAACCCCCTGCCGCGTGATGGGTTCGCCGGGCAGAGTCCGGTCCGCCATCTGTTCGTCCATCATGGCGACTGCCGCATCCAGATCGTGGCGATTGATATTGCTAATATACTGATACGCCAACGACATCATTTCTGTCCGCGAGATGGGATCCTCATCCACCGGCCCCGCGTGATAATTGATGCCCCGCTTATCCGCAAAGTCCTCAGCAGGCGCAACCTCACTTAGCCGCCAGAGGAGCTTGTGCTTACTTTCATCTGCCATTATGGTTGCCTGTCTGATAGGTCGGTCGAATAGAGTATCACAGATGGGGCGTTCAACGCGCGGCAGACGCAGGCCCGCCGCACGCGCTCAATCAGTCTAGCACAATAATATACGACGCACGGCTTTACACTCTCATCCTTTAGTAGGAGTTTCGCCGCTATATTGGGAATAGCGAGGCTTGATACCCATCAGCCCGCCGATGGTGGTCATCGCGCCCATCATCACCCGCTGCCCGGCGATCGGTATACCCGGCATCGCCAATTCGGGGAGCAAGTCCCCGAAGCTGACCATCACCTGCATGAAGCTCGGCACGCCGTCCTTGTTGACCTTGCCATCCTTCGCCAATCCAAAGAAGGTTTCGACAATACCATCGATCTTTTCGAGTTCAGCCGTATGGGGCGTGGGGAACGTCACCGTTTGGCGAAGCTTCAGCACGGCACTACCGTTGTTCCACGGGTGCAGATGCGGCACGCCGGGCGGAAAGTCGAAGCTGTCGCCGGCTTGAGCCGAGCGCGTTTCGCCGTTGAGTTGGTAGGTCGCCTGCCCTTCGAGGATTTCAAATTTGTCGCTGCTAAGTTGATGCACATGAGGGTATTCGCGCCCGGTGCCGGGTGGATACGTAAACTCGTGGATCACCGACAAGCCGCCGCTGTCTTGAGGCGTTTGAACGAACACGACGCGCACACCAGTCAGCGGATTCTCAAGAACCTGACCAGACTTCGCCATGCGCTGTCACCTCGTAAATTATGCGGACAGATCATCGTATCCATATCATCATGCCCCATAATCATGATTGCCGCTATAGGGCGATCTATGTCTGCGCCACCGACTCCTTCATGGCCGACTGCAACACGTTGAGCCGCTGCTTGATCTGGGCCACGGCGATGTCGGCCTCGCCCTTGATATTGCTCAGCGGGCCAAGCCCCTGATAGAAGCGCCCGACGAGGTACAACCCCGGATACCCCGCGACCTCCTGCCCTTCCGCCCGCACCGGCCAGCCATCTTTATCGACCTCAAACGGCATGTGCAGGTAATTGATGACGGCGCGATAGCCCGTCGCCATGATGACCGTATCGACCGCGTGGTGGCTGCCGTCGTCCAGTTCGGCGTCATTCACGCCCAGCCGCGCGAGGCCCTTCACAGGGATAATCTTTCCCGCCTTGATCGCGTCTATCAGTTCGCGCCCGCGTACCGGGGCGGACGTGCCTTCGCGGTCCTCGCGGTTGCGCGCCAGTGGCAGGCCGCAGGTTTCCGCGTCGGCGTAGCCGTGATAGCTGATCGCGTCGTGTAGGCGCTTGAACCAGCGTTCGGGCAGCCAGCCAAGCAGCACGCGCCACAGCGTTTCCGGCAGGCCGAACGGGTAGCGCCGCGCGATCAGAATGTCGCGGCGGATCGACAGCAGAACCGGATGCGGCGTGACCTGCGTCAGGGCCAGCGCGATATCGACACCGCTGGGGCCGCAGCCCGCAACGAGCGCCTTAACGCCCGCGAATTCGTTGGGATTCTGGAAGTCACGCGCGTGGAGGTATCGCCCGTTGAACTGGTCGACGCCGGGAATGGCGGGCAAAATGGGATTGCCGAACTTGCCTGTAGCGACGATCACCGCCGGATACCACGCCACGCCTTCACTGCTCTCGACGCGCCATAGGTCGCCGTCGGGCGTGACGCGCTGAACTTCCACGCCGAGATGCACATCGAACTGATGCTTGCGCGCGAACGCCGCAAGGTGCTGGTGATACGTGCGCCCCATCATGTAGAAGCCGTCGCGCCACGGGACGGGCATCCCCGGAAGCTGCGAGACGAAGTTGGCGGTATTCAGCCGCAGCGACGGGTAAAGCGATGCCCACGTTGACCCTACCACATTGGCGCGGTCGACCGCGCGGTACGAGATGCCCGCGCGCTCAAGCGTGTAGGCACTGATAAGGCCCGCCGGGCCAGCGCCGATGACGAGGACATCTTCCGGCATGGAGGGTCAATTTACTCCGAAGCCGCGTCGGGTGTTCCTTCAGCGGCGGGGGTCGCAATTTCGAACTGCTGCAATTGTTCATGGATCGCCGTCGCCGTCAACGCGAAAAATGGTCGAAGCACGGTCGGCAGGGCTTGAACCGTCGCCGGAAAGTCGGCGGATTGCTCCGTGCTGCGCGGCAGCGCCGTGGAAAGATACTGCATCGTCGGGCCGATCATCGAATCGCGGGTCAGCGCGACCTCGGTATCGACCTCAGCGTATTCCTCCTCCGGCACTTCGATGATACCGATGCCGATAAAATAGACCGCGATGAGAAACATCACCATCGCCACCGCCACCAGCACGAACCCGGTACGCCGATTGGCCGCCTCGACCTTCGACGTTTTTACGCGCAGCGGGTAACGACCACTCGGGGCCAACGCCTCGGTCAGCCGCGTTTCCAGTTCGTTCCAGTTGTAACGGCTCGTGAAGTCCAGCGGCGCAAAGTGGTCGATCAGCTCAGGCAGTTCCACCGACTCGACCAGCACCGGGATCACCTGCTGGCCGGCGTCGAGCGCGTCTTCGATCATCGCCTCGGCGCGCGGATCGTCAGCGGTCGCGGCGGATACGACGACGATCAGAATAGGGTCGCGCCCTGGCTGCACGGTGTCCGCCACGTCATAGTCGTGCTGGCGCAGATCGGTCGCAATCCGCTCGGCGGTCGCGGCATTGCGCGCAGGATAGGCAAGCGTAATCATGTTCAATAGTCCTCGGATGACTGCGACGCTGGCGGCCCAGACACGGTTCGCGGCGTTTCCAGACTTCGCAAATAGTTGACTAAATCCCAGCGTTGGGCTTCGGATAGCCCGGCTTGACAGGCGGGCAAAGCGCGCCAGCCACTTTCAATCAGGGTGTACAGTGCTTCGTCGCGCAGGTCGGGCATCCGGCGGGCGAGATTCTGCACCTCGTTGGGCTGGGCCGACCACGCCGCGCACGCTGTCTCATAGACCTGAGCGCCGTGCGCCAGCGACTCGACGTCCGGCAGCGCGGGGTTGACCACCTGCGGCGTGGGATTGGCCGCCGCTTCGTACTGCGCCTCGGACGATTGGATGCTGAGCGCCGTCCCGACGAGAATACCGACCATCACGAGCAGTGCCACCAGCGCGACCGTGACCGTCGCCGGGCGCAAATCGAGCCGTCGATAGAAACGGGTCAAGCGCTGGCGAACGGCGTAAACCAGCGCGGTCAGTACCGCCGCCAGCGCCAGCACATTGACGGCGTTAGGACTCGACGCCTGCGCCGCTGAGGTATCCGGCACGATGTTCCAGTCAAAGGCGAATCGCTGCGCGCCGCCGACCTCGATCAGCAGCCACCAGTCGCCCGTCCGGTCGATGTCGTCGCCCGTCGCCACGTACAGGCCGTCGCCCGCCGGTTCCGCCGCGTGCCAGCCGCCGCGCTGGTCCAGCGACGGATCGACCCATTGCAGCCGCACGTCGGCATCTTCCACAGGCACGCCGTCACGCGTCAGCACGACGTCATAGCTGTTGACGCCCGTCCCGCCCGGTGTCACCGACGCCGAGACGGTCAGACCATCGAGCGTCTGCGCGGCGGGTGGCGGCGTGGTCGTCTGAGTCAGCAGCGGCTGTGGCGGTGGAGTCGCGGACAGCACGTCGACCGAGACGAGCACCAGCAGCGCAAGCAGCGCTTCCAGCCGCAGCGTCGGAATGAAACCGCTCGCGCGGTCCATCACAGCCTGCAAACGGGCATAGCGTTCCGGGCGCAGTGCGGCGTGATGGACCGCGCCGACAGCCAGCAGCAGCCCGACCAGCAGCAGCTTGACGGCCAACGCGCCACCATAAGCCGAGTTTACCTGCCCCGTCGTTCGAATCCACGTTGTGGCGCTGTAGATGCCCGTCGTGACGACCACGAACACCGACGCGGCGGCCAGCGTCGAAAAGCGCCTGAGCGCCGCCAGCAATGCCTGACGCCGTGCATCGCCGTGATACGGTCCCACTGCGACGGGCAGCACCAGCACCAGCGCCGCGAGGCCGCCGGCCCAAAAGCCGACCGCCAGCGTGTGAAGCCAGTCCATCAAGATGCCGATCCACGGCCACAGCAAATTACCCGCCGCGTGGCTGCCGACGCTCAGCGTAGCGAGGATGAGCGCCATCAACCAGGCGTTCGCGCTCCAGAACGGACGCACCATGTCCGGCTCGCGTTCGCGGACGTACAACCCTATGCCGAACAGGACCGCGACCAGCCCCAGCAGCACCATCCGCGCGCTCCACACGTCGCCAAAGCGCGTGCCGATGCGGACGACACTCCATAGCCCCTGCCCCAAGACGCGCGACAAGTCCGCGCCGAAAAAGACCATCGTCTGCTGAAGCAGCGCCAGCACGTTCCCGACCAGCGCGGCGATCAGCCCAACGACGACGATCCCGTTCAGCCGGTGCATGACGCGCGGCGGCAGCAGCCCGGCGCGAAACTGGCGATTGCCCCACGCAGGCACCAGCACGCCGCTGTACAGCGTGAACGCGCCGAACAACAGAATGAGCGACGCCAGCACCATTGCACGCCAGACGACTTCCAGCGGAACAACAGAATCACTCGCGGCGACTCCGTTGATCCCTGCCACAGCGTCGCCCACGAAAAAGACGCGGCTTTCGACCACCACATGGCCGTCGCTGGCGAAGGCGACGCGCAGTTCCGCGATGTACGCGCCATCCGGTAAATTCGTCGGCAGGCGCGCGGACAGCAGCGACGTGTCGGTCGGATCAACGCCGCCCGTCGAGATGACGCTGCCTTCGGAGTCCCGAACGGTAATCGCGCTGTAGGCGGGTTCGAGCGCTTCACTGAACCAGTACTGCACGCGAACGGGCGCGCGTTCCAGCGTGGCGCGGTCCTCTGGAATGGAACGGACAATGTAGCCATGCGCAAATGCAAGCCGGGGCACACCGAGGGCAACGACCACGGTGAGGATCAACACAAGACGTCGAACGAAGCTCATGGCAGGTTCAAACCCGGCGCGCTGCGCCGAGGGGCGCGATTACTTCAGCGGGACGTGATCGGTCGACTCTGGCTCGGACTCGTCGGCGGTCACATCGTCGGGCGTTTCAGCGGGCGGCGCGCTAAAGCGGCTGCGCACCCAGCTAATCCCCATCGCCACAAGAAAAATAGCGCCGATGCCGAAGAAAATAATCTCGTCAAACGGACCGAGCGCGCCGTGAGCCAATAGAACAGGCATGGGACCTCTGCTCCTTCCCACCAGTTCTATTCTACACCCGCCGATGTCGAATCGTGAGGGTTTTCACGAGTTGCTCAGGGGACTCAAAAGGCGCGCCCGAACCGAGCGCGCCTCTCGCCATGCCCCTGCTGCGACTCGAACGCAGAACCTTCCACTTAGGACGCGGCTGCTCTGTCCTATTGAGCTACAAGGGCGTGTAAGCAAGGTCATTATAGCATCGTCCCCGGTTGGCGTCTACCGGGAACGACTTGACGCTATGCTATACTGAAGCTACGGACAGGAGAGAAAGCGGCTACATCATGTCAAGCCAAATCGATGACACCTTCATTACTGAGCGCGATGATATGATTGTTGCGACGGACGTCCCGTTCGAGGACTACATGGAGCGGTACGCGGAGTGGTTCTACGAGTTGTCGAATGGGCAAGTCTACAAGATGCCAATCATCACTCTTAAGCATAATGAGATGACGATGTATCTGTCCCTTAACTTCGAATGTTACTTTGCATATTGGCAGGTTGCCAGAATTGTTCAAGCCCCTTTTACGATGAAACTTGCCGATAATTTTGTGCGTGAGCCTGACATTACGGTTATCTTGACGTTAAGCTGGGAGCGGCTGACGTACTATTATGTCGATGGTCCGGCGGACATTTGTATAGAGGTCGTCTCGCCTTACAGCAGAAAAATAGACCTTGTGGACAAGTTCGCTGAATACGAAAAGTTTGGCGTGCCAGAATATTGGCTTGTCGAGCCGGAACGCAAGGATGCGCGATTTTATAGACTGAATGCCGAAGGTTCTTACGAGGCATTTCGTGAAGATGCCGAGGGTAACTATCGAACGCCAGCACTTCCGGGATTTGTCCTGAATGTGCCGCTGCTTTGGCAAGAAAAACTGCCCGGCCCGCTGGCAAGCTTGGAATTCTTTAAGAGGCTCAAAGATCAGGAGAAAGAGGCTGATCCGAAGTAGGACTATTCCCTGACGAGAGATTTACGCCTGCGCCGCCAGTCCGCGGCTGACGATGAGGGAGCGCGCGTAGCTCAGCGCTTCGTCGAGGGTGTCAAAGACGGGCACGTCCAGCCCGCCGAATTCCTTCTCGCGCATCGCGTCAGACAACAGACGCAGCCGGTTGTGACCGGCCACCATAATCGGCGTCAGACGCGGGTCGCGCACCGACCCCTGCCTGCGGCGGCTCGATTCGACCAGCGCCAGCGCTAAATCACGAATGCTTGCGTCCACATCGACGAAACAGGAGATGTGGTAAATGGGGCCTTCCATCCCGTCGATGCACAGCGCGGTTTGATCGTACAGATCCCGAACGGTCGCCAGATCCATCCGGTCGTACACCTGCGCCAGTACGATAGGCTCATCAGGCAGTCGTGTGACAGTGACCGGCATGACGTTCTCCTTGATCGAGTTGTAACCTTTATTATAGGCCGTCTTAAGGGGCGCGATCCGCGTCCGCTAAAGAATTTTAGGGATTATTTAGAAAACCGAACCTTATGACGATGTGACAGGCAATACCACCATTTGACGAACGAGCGGTCAAGCTGGAAGCGGAAGAATTCAGGTCAGTTTCATGATCGTCCCGCCGAGCGCGGAGCCACGAAACGGCGGTTATCTCTTTGCGAACGGGGGTTAACTCTAACGCTCAGTACGCGCCCTGACGCAGCAGCACACGCGGGATCGTCATCATCAGGATTTGCGCGTCCATTTTCACCGACCAGTTCTCGATGTAATAGATGTCGAGCAGGCACATCTCGTCAAACGGCACGTCGCTGCGCCCGCTGACCTGCCACAATCCGGTCATCCCCGGCATGATCGAGAGGCGCTGCATGTGCCACGGCTCGTAGTATTGGACCTCTTCGGGCACGGGCGGGCGCGGCCCAACCAGGCTCATCTGCCCGCGCAGAACATTGACGAGATTCGGCAGCTCATCGACGCTGGTCTTGCGCAGGAACCTGCCGACGCTCGTGATCCGTGGGTCATTCTTGATCTTGGGCAAGCGCGGGTCTTCGCCGTGCTGCCGCATCAGTTCGGCGTGCAGGGCTGCCGCGTTCGGGACCATGCTGCGGAACTTGACCATATTGAACTCGCGGCCATTTTCGCCCACGCGGCGCTGGACGTAGAAAATCGGCCCCGGCCCTTCCAGCCGGATCGCCAGCGCAACCGCCGCGAAAATCAGCAGCAGCAACGGTGAGGCCAGCACAATCAGGCCGACGTCAAGCGCGCGCTTGACCAGCCGGTTAATCCCCGGAAACGGCGCGTAATTGTTAACATGGAACAGCGGAATACCGTTCAGGTTTTCGACCTGCACCTGGCGCAAATTCAACTGGAAGAAGTCTGGCACGACCTGTACATCGACGTTGGCATCCTGACAGGTGTTAATGAGCTTCAGAATGCGGTCGTGATAGGCCCACGGCAGCGTGATAATGACTGTATCCACGCGGTGGTCGCGGACGACCTGCGCCAGCGACTCGATAGGTCCAAGCGCCTTGATGCGGCCAATATCAGGTGTGGCCCGGTTCGTGTCTTCCGCCAGATAGCCAACCGGCTGATAACCCAACTCTTTGCGCGCCAGCATCGTCCGCAGCACCGCGCGGCCAAACTCGCCCGCGCCGACCACCAGCACCCGTTGCACACCAATGCCCCGTGTCCGCAGGTATGCGTAAATCGCACGCCGCACCACGCGAACCAACGACAGCAGGAGAATGGTGATCGCCGCGACGTAGATCAGCATCAAACGGCTGAAAACTAAGGGCTGTGTTGCAAAGCTGATCGCCATCATCAGCACGGTCGCGCTGGTGACGCCGTTGACGATGATGTAAACCTCTTCAAGCAGGGAACGCCCGCGCACGGACTTATACAGGCGGCTGCCCTGGTAACTCAGGAACAGCAGCACCGCGTAGAGGCCAAGCTGGGGAAGATACGGCTCGAACGGCGCGCGGTTGACCTCGAACACCGGCAGCAGAATTTGCAACTGGTAGCGAACCATATAGGCCAAAATGAATGCGACTACCGTCATCACAACGTCGATGACCGGCAAAAGCCATTTCGGTTCTACAAGGGGTTGGGACTGCGCGGTAATGTCGTCTTTCATATTTCCGAATTATCGTTCGAACGCCGATAAGCCGCAAGCGTCTGAGCCGCCGTATTTTGCCACGTAAATTGCGCCGCGCGCGCAAGCCCACGGTCGCGGGCCTGTTCGCGCCAACTATCATCTCCGAAAGCGCGTTCCAGCGCTGCCCGCCATGTCTCTACGTCGTGCGGCGGAACCGTCAAGCCTGCGTCGCCCGCCACTTCCGGCAGCGACGACACGTTCGACACCACCACGGGCGTGCCGCAGGCCATCGCTTCCAGCACGGGCAGGCCAAAGCCCTCGTAGACCGATGGGTAGACGAACAGCGAGGCGCTATTGTACCAGAGGGACAGTTCTTCGGCAGGGACAAAACCGACAAACTGAACAGAATCGCTCAGGCGCAGCTCGCTCACCGTCTGAAAGATGCCATCGTACAGCCAGCCTTTAGCCCCGCCGATGACCAGTGGCAGCCGGGCGGTCTGCGGCAGCGCGGCATAGGCCCGGAGCAGCGTTGGCAGGTTCTTGCGCGGCTCCAGCGTGCCGATGAACAGCCAGAAACGCTCCGGCAGCCCCTTCGCCTGTTTGAAGGCGCGCAGGTCGGCATCGGGCAGCGGGCGGAAACGGCTGGCGTCGTGGCCGGGCGCGGCAACGTCGATCCGCGACACCGGAATGGCGTACTGCCGCGCCACGTCGCGCGCGGTGCTGTGCGAGATAGCGATTACACGGCGCGCGCGGCGGCACGTCAGCCCGGTGAACAGTCGCAGGTACAGGCGGCGGCTAGCCGACAATCCCTGCGGGTAATGAATGAAGCTCAGGTCGTAGATGGTGACGACCATCGGCGCACGCAGCCACAGGGGCGCGACGAAGGCCAGCGCGTGATACAGGTCAAACTCGCCAAGCTGCCACGGCTGTGCCAACTGCTCCCACAGGATACGGCGAGCAGGCGAGGACGTATCGAGCGACGCCTGCCGCATCGTGACGCCCTCATAAGCGGCGGGATTGCCCTTCCCCACTAGCGCCGTGAAACGCCAGTCCGCCGGGGCCGCGGCGGGCAAATGCTCCAGCAGATGGTCGATGTAACGATGTATCCCCGCCGAGCGATAGCCAGTCGTCCCGGCGAGCAGATGGGCATTGAGTCCGATGTGCATACGCGCGAATTATAGCGGCGACCGACGAAAGAAAAGAGATGCGAACCGCCAAGACGCCCGGCAAAAAGGCTTTTAGCGGTTAGCAGTTAACTTTTAGCTAAAGATAAGGGCTAGAGGGTTCGTGGCTTTTCTTCAGCTAACCGCTAAAAGCTAGAAGCTAATCGCTTGTTCTTGGCGGTTCAAATTTTCTCCTTCGCGTTACAGTTGAGGCGGTCAATCGAACCGAGGAATGATCTTGTACGCTCCGATCACGCCCGAAACGGCGGGCCAACTCAGCGAAATCACGCAGGTTCGCTGCGGATATATCACCGATCTCGCGTGGTCGTCCAGCGGCGATACCCTCGCCGTGGCCCACGCGAACGGCATCTGGCTGTGGTCGGGCGACTTCGGCAGCGCACCCACGATACGCCTTCAGCCGCACGAAGGCCCGGTCAAAAGCCTCGCCTTCAACCCGGATGGGCGGCTGCTGGCAAGCGCCAGCGCGGATACCACCGTTCGCCTCTCGATGTTGCCAGAGGGTAATCTCGTCTCGACCATTCGCGGTTCGCGCGACTCGGTGGACGCCTTAGCATTCAGTTCAGACGGGCACAGACTGGCTTCAGGCGGCGCGGACCGGCTCATTCGGGTGATTGATTTTACAGAAACCGCGCGGCGCATCGTGCTGGAAGGCCACGAAGACGAAATCACGGCGCTGGCCTTCGGAGCAGGTCTGCTGGCGTCGGCCAGCCGCGACGCGACGATCCGCCTGTGGAGAGACGCCGAAACAGTCGCCGTTTTGCCCGGGCACAGCGCATGGATTCGGGACATCACCTTTCATCCCGGCGAAACGCTTCTGGCTTCCTCGGACCGGGACGGCATCATCCGACTATGGGATATGACGACGCACGCGGCACAGCAGACCTTCATGCACGATGGCGATTCGCGCGCGCTGGCCTTCAGCGCCGACGGGCGGCTGCTGGCTGCGGCAGATCGCAGCGCGATTCGTTTATGGAACGTGAACAACGGTCAGGAAATGGTTCGGCTTGAGGGGCACACGAGGCCAGTCGTTGCGCTCGCCTTTCACCCGGGCGGCGGGCTGCTGGCCTCCGGCAGTGGGGATAACACGATCCGTTTATGGGGCGTGGCCTCGTCACCACGCCCCGGTGAAGGATTGCCTACGACTTGATGAGGCTCTTGCGGGAAACCGTCAGATTCACGCGGTCGCCTGCCGCACTGGCAACCTGATCCGGCATGACGTAACGATCCGCCGCGAACAGGCCGTCGGCGTCGATCTTGATGAAGCCGTCGAACAGCAAACGGCGCTGCAAGACTTCAGGAATTTCCACGTCATTGAACGCGCGGGCGATGACTTCGACGAAGCTGTCAGCACGCAGGTTGATGTCGTCGGCGGTTGCCGGGCCTTTCCCGGTTTCAATCGCCGCCGGGCTTGCCGTGCCCAGATAGACAAACTCGACGTGTCCAACGTGGTCGCCGTTCACATCATAAACTTGCATTCCTTCGCGGACACGAGCGAGGCGATCATTGCCGCTGAGCTTGGTAAAGTCGTTGGCCGCTTCCACGGGTTGCTGTCTCATGATGATGTCCTTTTCCCTTACCCTACAAGTTAAGTATATATCGATTGTAATTACGATTCAACCGCTGCGGGAAGTAATTAAGGAGCTTCTCAGCAAGCCCGACATAAAAGAATCAACAGACGAGCGCTCCAAGTGGGGCGCTCGTCTGTCTGAGAACCAACTTACGGCTCAAGTCCAGAACGAGTGCGATTCGTGCTCCTCACCCCGCGACATCACCCTAAAGTGGCGGTTTGACGCCCCTCTCCATGCATGGAGAGGGGTTGGGGTGAGGATTTGTGGGGCGCTCGTCTGGCTGAGAACCAACTTACTCGCCTAACGGCACGAGATTAAGCGCCAGTGTGGTTTCGTCGCTCGGATCGAGCGCGACGGGATTATAGCCCTCGGCATTGACCTGCACGCGCACGTCCGGCTTGATTTCGGCGGGCGACGTCACGATCCTGAACGCACCCTGTCCGTTGGTCAGTACGTAGCCTGCCTGAGCGTCGGCCTCGCCCGTCCAGTACGAAACCTGCGCCCCCGCGATAGGTAAGCAAGTCGCGCTGTCGCGCACGACGCCCATCACGGCATCGCCCTCGCCCATTGCCGGCTGCATCTGAAGCGTGCTGACGTCGCCCGTTTCCCCAGACGCCGTGGCGGGGCACTCGGCGCTGGCAATGGAAGTGTTGCAATCGGCTCCGTACCACTCATGGCTCTCGATCATACGCGAAGCCGCCTCACGCTCACGGTCTGGCCGGCTCTCGTCCATCGCTTCGGGATGCGCGACCATTTCGATCATGTACGCGCCGACGTTGCCGTTCGGGTCCCACAGCGCCAGCGTGTACGTCCCCGCCTCGGCAAGATCGACAGTGTACTGATCGGGGAGATACGGGCGGACGCCGAACAGGTCCCATGAAGAATGAGGCCGCTGAACGGCGTTCTGCTCGCTGCTAAGAATCAGCGCGCCCATCCCATCGGCGACCGCGAACGGAAGTTGATCGACATTCGCGCTGTCCAGACCGGGGCCGACGATGGCGACGGTGGGATACAGCGTTGCAAAATGGTCGCCGCACATCGGGACCATTACGTTGACCGGGACGTCGCTCTCAGGCTGCGTGATGGTGAAGGTAAAGGCGTCGATGTCGCCATACGTTCCAAGCCGTCCGGCCAGCGCAAACGCGCGGACATTTTCGGACATGGCGGTCGGGTCGTCGGGACTGCCCCAGTCCGTGCCGGGATCTTCGACATACGGTTCCTCCTTCGCCAGCGCCAGACTTGCCGCCGCGAAGATGCCAACAATGACGAGCAGAATGAATCGCTTGCGCTTCATGAGAAGTCTCCTTGTGCCGTCGTCTTTCAGAAAAAATACACCGCGCGACACACAGGCGTTCCCGGTTCAGCCCAGCGATTCGGCAACGCCAATGGCGTCGTCCATCGGCAGATCGGTTTCGAGGCGATAGGTGTAGCCCGCCTGCTGCCAGATCAGCACGTTGTCATTGACCTGGCGCGTCAGCGCGGGGTCAGGCTCACCGTCCACGTAGAACATCAGCAGATGCGGCCCTTGCGACCAGAGGGCAAGATGCGTCCCAACACGCGTCTCGGTCACACCTGAAGGCTCGACTTTCATCGCGTCGCCGCGATTGCTGACGATCTGAAGCGCCAGCCGCACCTGATCGGGGTGATCTGGCTCCGTCCAGACCAGCGTCACCAGCGGCGCAGGCATTTCGTACAGATAGACGTGCTGCGGCTCCCCGTAAGCAGCGGGCAGAAGCAGGGCTGTTGGCAAGCGCCGCCGCGCTTCCTCGAGCGTCGTTTCGCCGGTCAGTTGAAGGGCGGATGTCAGCGGCGTGCCAACGCCGCGAACGGTGGCGGTCGGCATCACGGGCGCGGTTTGAGACGGCGCGGGCGTGTCCGTCGGCTCTCCGACGAAAATCGTCACCGCGCCGAGGCGAAAGATGCGCTCGACGGCTGCCCGCACCGCAGGTACGCTCCACAGTGCCGCGAGGACCAGCACGACCAGCACAGCGGCGACGGCAGCCCGCAGCAGCCGGCGCGGCGATTGGCGTTCGCGCAGGCGCGCGCGGACCTTCGCCGCGACGTCCGGCGTCAGTGGGAAGACGTAGGCCCGCGCCTTGTCCGCGACCTCGGTTTCCCAGCGCGCACCGTCAGGCGGCAGCACGGGGCGGTTAGACATCGCCCGCCTCCCGCGACAGCATCGGGAAGTCATGTGCGACGACCACGCGCAGGCGCTGCAAGGCCCGATGCAGCCGTGACTTGACCGTTCCCGGCGCGACGTTCAACACTTCCGCCGTTTCCTCCACCGACATCTCCAGATAAAAGCGCAGGTAGATGACTTCCTGATCGCCGCGATCCAGCCGCGCGACGGCCTGCCGCAGCGCCTCAGCGTCCCAGTGACTCGCCTCGTCATTAGCACGGAGCAGCGCTTCATCGTGCGTGCGCGTCACCCGTTTGACCATCGCCAGATAACGGCTGACCGCGCGCCAGCGATTGCGCGCCAGATTGGACGTGATCCTGAGCAGCCACGGACGCACGGGGCGAGCGTCGTCAAAGTGTTTGAGCGAGCGAAAGGCGCGGATGAACGTCTCTTGAGCGACGTCGTCGGCATCACCCGCATCGCCGAGCAGCAGGTAGGCGAGCCGAAAGACAGCCTGCTGGTGCGCTTCGACCAGCACAGTAAACGCCGCCTCGTCCCCCGCGCGGGCACGACGAATGATGTCCGCTTCGCTCACAGCCGTCTTTCTGGCAAGGTCCTAACTACAGATACACCAGCGAGCCGCCAGTGGTTCCCTATGAATATTTACGGAAAAAATCTTTCAACTTGACTTATTTGATTCTACAATCCCCTATAAGTCTGTTGATTGCCGGAGGCACTGTGGAGAACCGTCAGGTTGCGCTTGTGACCCGCTGTTTGTGGGAGTTTCAGGAGATGACGTCGGAAATCGACGGGCTGATCCTCGTCAACGTCGATGGGGCGATTCTGACCTCGACGCTGACCTACAGCGAATCGACAGACCGGGTGGCCGCCGTTGCCTCGACGCTGGTCGCGCTGGCGCGGCAGGTCTCAGAGGAGTGGGAGCGCGGCGATTTCAACGAGGTGCGCGTGCGCTACCGTGACCAGCACGCCCAACTGCGCGACGCGCAGCTCATCGCCGTGACCGACGATGCCGTGCTGGTAATTATCCTCCAGCGGACCGCAAGTCTCAGCCTGTCTAGCGTGACGGTGCCATTCAATACCCGGCAGGCGCTTCAGTACGTAGCCCACGTCCTGCTGGGCGACGACAATCCACCCCGCGCGATCTGGATATAGCTCATCGTTTCGCAAGGCAATTGCAAATTCATTTTTGAACCGCCAAGACGCCAAGAAATCTAATTGAAATCTTTTCTTGGTGTTTTGGCGTCTTGGCGGTTCAACCCTTTTTCTTTTGCTAAAAGCTAATTGCTAACCGATAAAAGCTTTACCTGGCGTCTTTGCGCCCTTGCGCCTTTGCGTCAAAAATTCTCTCCGCGTCTCTGCGTTAGAGTTTTTCCTTTGGTATTGGCGGTCTGCGCAGCCAGAACGACAGCGCGTAAATCCCGACGCCGCACGCCGCCGAGAGCTTGCCCAGCAGCCCCAATGCGTCCAGCACGCGAAGCTGAGCGCCAATATCCGACGGCGTCATCGGCGTAAGGGCCAGCAAATACGCCTGCACTAGCCCGTCGGCAGCCAGCGCCAGCGCCGCCCCGATCACGCCGAACGCGACCAACCAGAACGGCGCGTACCCGGTGATGCGCCCGTTCTGCCCGTGAAGTTCTGCCCCTATCTGGTTGATGACGCCGAGAATAATGCAGAGCGGCGCAAACAGCGTCAGCAGCGATTGTGCCTGTGTAATTCGCAGGTTCATCGTGAAGACATAGATATCCGGCTGAGCGCGCAGTCCACCCAGCAGCCCCATGCCCAGCAGCCAGAGCAGCAGCCCCAGCGCGTACCAGTGCGGCGCGAGGGTCGCGTTGTCATTGCGGTTGGCAAGCGCGTGATAACTATGCGCCATAACGATCAGCACGAGGATGGGCGCGGCGAACAACGTCAGATTGCCGACGAACGGCGCAACTGGAGACAGCGTAAGAAGTGTCCCAGCGAGTGCCATTAGCCCGGCAACCGTATACAGGCTTTCACGCTGCCAGACCGTCCACGTCGTGCTAAAACGCCCGATCAGCCAGTAGCCGAGCGCAATCGCCGCCAGCGGAAAACCGACATAGGCATTGAGCCGGTCGGCAAACAGGTGCAAGGCTGTTCCGTAGGGGATCAGCCTGAGCAAAATGCCGACCGCGCAGACCACCAGCCCGACCGCCCACACACTCAGCACCGGATCGCGCAATCGATCCGCAGGCTTCACGGCTGCGGCGACGTACAGGCCGCCGCCGAGCAATCCCGTCAGGATCGACAGATTGACAAACGCCTCCGTGAACGGATTTTCCGTCATGAACGCCGCCTGCTCCACCATCAATAGCAGAAGCGAGACGGCGAGGCAGCGAAAGGCAATCGCCTTCAGCGTGGCGGGTGTCATAAACCACGAAGGAGCGCGAATAGACTCACGATGCCATAGAGGCCCGCGCCGCCGAGCAGGACAAAGCCCGCCGCGAACGCAACCCGCCACAGAAGACCGGAGAGAAGACGGTTATTCATGATTGCCGCGATAAATAAAAGGACACGGAGCGAGGCCCCGTGTCCACTGCTGCTCGAAGAAAGCTGGTGGATTAATAGAAATCCGCGTGGACGCAGGTCCCATAGCTGGCGCGGTCATAACCGGGCCGGCAGCCGTCGTTGGTCG
>JADMIO010987962.1_pt1 | contig 23686 bp, 17 predicted proteins | sample 8958161 | NCBI WGS metagenome assembly JADMIO01 (sample SAMN16585339, study PRJNA669376) | soil metagenome | isolation source: Crop rotation soil | place: USA: Cullars Rotation, Alabama | collected 2011
TGGGGACGTCTGAGTCCCGCGAGCGTCAGCACGGTCACCCCTTCCCCGCGCACGGGGGAGGGGGTTGGGGGGTAGGGGCTTCCCCAGCGGGCGAAGAGATTCATGCTCATGAGTGCTTGACGTCCAGGGCGTCGCGGAGGCTGGTGCTCAGCATGTTGAAGCCGACCGAGGTGATGAAGATCAGCAGGCCCGGCAGCGCCGCGACGGCCGGCTGGGTGTAGATCGACGGGCGGAGCTGGTTCAGCATCGCGCCCCACTCCGGCGTCGGCGGCGAAGACCCGAGGCCGATAAAGCTGAGCGCCGACGCGATCAGGATCGAAAGGCCGACCAGGCTCGACGCGTAGACAAAGATCGGGCTGAAGATGTTCGGGAGCACCTGATCGCCGATCACCCAGAGGGTGCTGGCGCCGCTGATCCGCGCCGCCTCGATGTACTCCTGCACCTTGACCTGGCGGGTGGCCGCCTCGGCGACTCTGGAGATCGGCGGGATGAACACGATGCTGAGCGCCACGATCGAGCTGCTGACACCCGCGCCCAACGACGACGCAATGGCGATGGCCAGCAGGATCGCCGGGAACGCGTACGAGACGTCCATGACGCGCATCAGGATCGCGCCGACCGCGCGCCCCATGTAGGCCGCCAGCGCGCCGATCAACGTGCCGATGACCGTGGCGATCACGACCGGAACGATGCCGGCCAGCAACGACAGGCGGCCGCCGTAAAGTAGTCGCGCCAGCATGTCGCGCCCTTGCTCGTCCGTGCCCAGGATGTGGTCCGGGGTGCCCATCGGGCGGAGGCGGGCCGCGACGTCGCCGACGATCGGGTCGTGCATGGTCAAGAATGGCGCCAGGAGGCTCGTGCCGCCGACCAGCAACAGCAGTCCGAAGGCGAACAGGGCGGTCCGATCGCGAAACAGCCGCCGGACGACTTCGCCGTAGTATGAGCGCGGCGCAACGGCGTTCTCGCTGTCGCGCCAGCGCCGGACGTCGGCTGGTATCAGGTCGTCGTCGTCGCGCGCCGCGATGGCGTGCTCTGGAGAGATCGCCACGCTCATGGCATTACCCCTTCCGTGATGTCCTTAGACGGCATGGCGCAGGCGTGGGTTGACCAGCGTCTGGAAGATGTCGATCAAGAGGTTGACGGTCACGAACGTGACGGCGATCACCAGCACGGCGGCCTGGATCAGGCGCAGGTCACGCGAGGCGATGGCCTGGAAGATCAGCTGACCGAGGCCGGGCCAGGAGAAGATCGTCTCGACCAGCACCGTCCCGCCGAGCAGGAACCCGATCTGGAGGCCCGCCACCGTCATGATCGGCGGCGCGGCATTCTTGAGGACGTGGCTCAAGATCTGGAGCCCGGTCAGTCCCTTCGCCTGCAACAGCAGCACGAAGTCCTCGCCGTACGTCTCGATGATGCTGGCGCGGGTAGTCCGGGCGGTCAGGCCGATCGTGACGGCCGAGGTTGCCAGGGCCGGCATGATCAGGTGCTTGAGCAAGTCCACGAAGTCGCCATCCGGGCCGTACATGCCGGCGGCCGGCAACAGTTGGAGCGTGGCCGAGAAGAGGATGATCAACAGGATCGCGAACCAGTAGTTCGGGACGCTCAGGCCGAGCATCGAGATGATCGTGATCAACCGGTCGGCAAAGCGGCCCCGCACGAGCGCGGAGATGAGCCCGAGCGAGATGCCGACCGTCAGGCCGATCACGGCCGAGGCCGTCGCCAGGACGACGGTATTGCCGAACGCCGTGCCGATCAGTTCGACGATCGGGCGGCGGCGCGAGAACGACCAGCCGAGATCGCCCTGGAGGACGTTCCCGAGCCAGAGGACGTACTGGACCGGCAGCGGATCAGCCAGTCCCATGCGGACGGCCAGCTCCTGACGGTCGGCCTCGGTTGCGTCCGGCGCCAGGAGACCCGCGAGCGGGTCTCCCGGGAGCACCTGGAGCAGGATGAAGATCATCACCGAGACGCCGATCAAGGCTGGCGGGACCATCGCGAGGCGCCGAGCAACGAAGGCCAACATCGGTTATTTGCTCACCCAGACGTTTTTGAGGTCGGCGAACCAGGACTGCGGCTGGACGAAGCCGCGCACCTTCGGGGAGAGGACGCGCAGGTTCAGGTCGTGGACCACGAACAGCACGGGCGACTGGTCGGCGTTCACGCCCATCGCCTGATTGAAGAGGGCGTTCTGCTTCGCCATGTCGAACTCTTCGCCGCCCTGCCCCGCGTGCTTCTCGTACTCGTCGTTGATCCAGGCGGTCGGGTTGCAGCAGCCCGTCGGCGGGATGCGCGACTTCAGGAAGTTATTGATCGAGGTCGGCGCGAGCGAGGCGACCGAGAACAGCATGCCGTTGTAGACGCGGCTCTCGGGGGCGTTGAAGCTGGCCCGTTGGATGGTGAGGATGTTGTTCCACTCAAGCGGCGTGATCTTCATCTCGACGCCGATCGCCTTGAAGTTGGACTGCATCAGCTCCATCATCGGCTGGGGCCACATGTTGCCCGAGCCGCCCGTCGGGTACGCCATGTTGATGGTCAGGCCGTTCGGGTAGCCGGCCTCAGCGAGCAGCGCCTTCGCCTTGGCGGGATCGTAGGCGTAGCGCTTGCCGACCTCGGTGTTGAACCAGGGATGTCCCTCATACCAGTACTGGTAGGACGGGGTGCAGAGCCCGTTCAGCAGGTCGGTGCACATCTTGTCGCGGTCGATGGCGTACTGGAGCGCCTGGCGCACCTTGACGTTGTCGAACGGCGCGTCGTTCAGGTTGAGGAAGAACAGGAGGGTGTGCGGGTACTGCTTGAGCAGGACGTTGAACCCGCCCGACCGCAACTGGGCCACCGAGTCCGGCGGCGGGACTTCCGCCCACTGCACTTCGCCCGACTGGAGCGCCGCGAGCCGCGTGGCGGGGTCCGGCATCGGCCGCAGGATCAGCTTGTCGAGCTTTGGCTTGCCGCCCCAGTAGTCGGCGTTCGGCTCCATCTCCAGGACCTGGCCATCCACGTACTTGGTGACCTTGAACGGGCCGGTGCCGATCGGGGTCTTGATGTACTCCTTGTTGCCGACCTTCTTGATCTGGGTCGGGCTGGCGATCGTGATGAACGCCATCTCGTACGGCATGATCGAGTACGGATACTTCGTCTTGATCTCGAAGCTCATCTCGTCGATCTTCTTGTACGAGTCGACGGCGAGCAGGTTCGAGCGGTTCAGCAGCGAGACGTCGGGGTCATAGAACTCGAACCCTTCCTTCTTCAGCATCCGATCGAGGTTGAAGATGACGTCGTCGGAGGCGAGCGGGGTGCCGTCGTGGAACTTCACGCCCTTGCGGAGGTTGAAGGTCCAGGTCAGCTTGTCGTCGCCGACCTTCCAGGTCTCGGCGAGACCCGGGCCCGGTACCGGCACCGAATCTGGCTGATCGAGATTGAAGTTCAGGATGCCGTCGTAGATCTGGTAACCGACAAAGCGGCGGCCCTCGAAACCCTCGTTCGGCGGGGTGTTCGGGTACGGGATGTTGCCGGCCGACATGGCGATGGTCAACGTGCCGCCGGATCCGGAGCGATCCTTGGCGGCGGCCTCGTCACCGGCGAGGGCGGCGCCCATCGCGATGTTCGAGGCGCCGGGCTTCGCGGCGGCCGGCTTCGCCTCGGCTGGTTTGCCGGCGGCGGCCGGTGCTGCGGTGGCACCTGCCGCCGGCTTGGTTTCAGCTGGCTTGGCCGCCGGCGCTTGCGGGGCGCACGCCACGGCGAAAAGCGTCAGTGCGAACAGCGCCCGCTTCAGCAGGCCCGATCGAGAGATCACGTTCAACGTTCCTCCGTACCGATACCGGTTCAACCAGTCACCGTCGTCTGTGATCGGTGCGACCAAGGGGGTGTTGCGGGCTGTGCCTCCTCGCACGGTGTGAGAAGGCACTGTAGGCCGTGCCGAAGGGGGAATCATTCGGCGGCCGGCACAGCCTTGGAGGACCGAAGTTGGCAGTCCGGCACAAATGCTCTCTCAACGCCACCGCCGCGCCCGCGCGAAGCAGCGACGCTACGCCCGCCCGGGACGCCTGGGGTACGGCTGGCGGGATCGGTATGATCGAGGGGACGCTTGGCCTTGGAGTCGGCCTGGGAGGTAGCGATGGGGCGCCTGGATGGCAAGGTGGTCGTGGTGACCGGCGCGAGCCGGGGGATCGGGGCCGAGATCGCGAAGCTGTTCGCGGCCGAGGGCGGGCGGGTGATCTGTGCAGCCCGCACACTCCGCGAAGGCGACCATCCGTTGGCCGGCTCGCTGGAGAGCACGGTAGCGGAGATCCGCGCGGCCGGCGGCGAGGCCGAGGGGGTGGCGGTCAACATCTCCGAGCCGCCCGAGTGCGAGCGGCTGCTGTCGACGGCCCGGCAGACGTTCGGGCCGGTCGACGTGCTGGTGAACAACGCGGCGTTGACCTACTACATTCCAATCAAAGACTATCCCTTGAACCGCTGGATGCGGTCATGGGCGGTGAACGTCCACGCGCCGTTCATCCTCTGCCAGTTGGTGCTGAACGGCGACATGATCCCGCGCGGCTCGGGCTCGATCGTGAACATCTCGTCGGCGTCGGCGGTCGGGCCGGGGCGCGGGCCGTACCCCGATCCTGCCGCGCGGGCTCGCCCGGGCGGGACGTGCTACGGTGCGGAGAAGGCGGCGATGGAGCGGTTCAGTCAGGGGCTCGCGGCCGAGGTGTACGAGAACGGCATCTCGGTGACGTGCCTGGCGCCCTCGCTGGTCGTGCCGACGCCGGGAACGGTCCACCACCGTCTCGTCGAGGGGATGGACGACCCTCGCGGCGAGCCGGCCGACCTGATGGCGAAGGCGGCGCTGCTCCTGGCGACGGAGCCGATCGACACGGTATCCGGGCGAGTGGCCTACAGCCAGCAGCTCCTAAAGGAGTACGGGCTGCTCGACGGCGCGCGCGGCCGGGGCACCGACATGCGCGGGAGCGGGTACTCGGAGATCTAAACGTCGGCCTACGGCGTACGAGGCCGATCCAGTACCGTCACGCCGTTCGTCGGCTGCGTCACCGTGCCCACGTACTGCTGACGCTCCGGTTGGATTGGATAGTCAATCACCAGTGTGCAGTTGTCGATCCATGTCAGCGACGTATCAAGGCCGATCCCGGCGTTCAGGATGGTCTCGGCCGCCGCGTCGGGCTCGTTGATGCGACGGACTCGAACCGAACTGGTCACGCTGCCGGCTGCACCGCCGCAGCTTCGAGATACGCGAAGCGCCACGATCTCGCCATCGGGCGAAGGAAAGGCCGACGCATAGTCGGAACAGGTCCACTGGAGATAGAGCAGCGGCATGCCGACTATGACGGCGAGGGCAAGCGGGCTGGCCACGCCTACACCGAGGAGGAGGTACCAGTCACGTCTGGTGAGTGGACGAGCATTCCTTCGCGACGTTTCCACGGCGTAAGTCTCGTCATTCAGGAGATAACACTCAGGATGTCCGTGCAACTACCTGGGGCTCGGGTAGGCGCTCGTTGTGATGCCTGGCCGATGCCACGAGTGCGGCGAGCGCCTCATGGCCCTGTTGAATCGCGTCCTCGTAGGTAGCGCCGTGAGTGACCGGATTGAAGACCCGTCCTTCCCATTCCGGCAAGGTCACGAGGTAGGCTTGATCAGCTTCCGACCACTGGACCACCATCGAGTAGCGCAGCCGCTCTGTCACGGTTGCTGCCTTTCTTGCATCGCGCGAAGTGTCGCAAGAATCCGTCGGATCTGCGTCTCTTGATACGATCTGGCGTCAGCTCCGTCTGCACCCGCAAGCACCGCAGCGGTGCCAGGCAAGAGCGGATGCTTCCACACCTGATGGCTGCCCGACTGATGATCGATCGCGAAGCGCGCCCGTCAGGGGTCTGCGCGTAGCTCACGAATCTTTCGAGGCATCCGGTTGCTGACTCCGCGCGAGTCGAGATTGTCACTGCATTGTACGCTGGAAGGGGGATCATCTCCCTCGGAGATCTAGCGGAGCATTGAGGTGGCGCGAGAGTCCTGTCCGCTGCGTTGCGTGGCTGATTGCGTGGGTAGCACGAGGGGATCGCGAGAAGAATAGTCAGGCCTGGACGCGACGGGGCAGCCAGGCGACCTCTACGCTGAAGGTGTCGGACGACACCCGGTCGAACGGCGGGACCGCGAACGTGGCGCGCGAGCAGCCATGCAGCGGTGCGGACGACCGAGTGCGGCGAACAGCAGGAGGTCATCGTGACCAGTGTAGCGGGGATGAAGATGCGCATCGGTGCGCGGGCCCTGGCAGCGGCGCTGCTGCTCGGGTCTGCGGCCGCGAGCCTCTGGCCCGAGCAGACCACGTACGCCATCGAGTCGGACCCTGACGGCGGCTCCGGCGACGTCGAGCGTCCCTCGTCCGGCGCCGCGCCTCGGCGGCGCGGGCGCCCAAAGGACGACGGCACGCGGTGCACCTACACGATGCCGAACGGGTACATTGACTTCTTCATGCCTGGCGACATTCGGACTGACGCGGCCACGGGCAGGAAGTTCCGCTGTTCGTCGTACGGAGGCTGGGAACTCGTGCCGTTCTCCGTGCCCGACGACGGTCCCAGGGGCCCGCGCGGCACTGAGAATCAGCAGATCCCGTAACAATCCATGGCAGGCTCGTCGCTTGTGCGAGCCTGCCAACGTCGCGCTTCGGAGTTCTGTGCGCCGGGCCGGGCCATCAGTGCCCATCTGCTGCCTATAAGTGCACGCGACCGTGTCCCTCATGACCTGGCTCACGACGAGCCGTACGGTCAGGACACCGTCGAGGTACCCCCAGGTGGAGCACGATGCAGCATGACCAGGCCGACGATCGCCGTCTTCTCCGGACCAACGGCAACCGTCCAGAACTCCGAGGCCCTCGTCACCTCCAACAAGGCCCGCAAGCAGCACGGCCTGCCGCTCCTGACCAATCCGGACGGCTCGCCAGTCCGCTTCGACGCCCTCCGGCCGCAACGGCTGGCGGCATCGGTGACGGTCTACGTCGATCAGTTCTCGGCGCACCCGTTGGAAGCGGACGCGGCGGAGCTGTACGCCCCGCCGGATGGCTACCTGGACGCATCGGGCGCGTTCCACAAGGAGCGCACGAGCGACGCCGACCGCCCGGTCTACGAGGTCGTCCTCGACCCATCGGATGGGCTCTACTGGCTGCCGTACATGGCGCGCCAACGCGACGGCAGCCCCTGGGACTCCGAATGCTCGTACCCGCTCGCGCCGGCTGAGCTCTGCCGTCAGACGTTCTTTCCTGACGCCTCGCGGATCGTCGAGCAGATCGACCGGATCGGCCTGGACGAAGCCGGCCACGCGAGCATCCTATCCGCTAAGGCCGAGTTCGCCTACTTCCGCGCGGCGCCGTCGGCCGGCTACAAGAAGGGTCTGCCCGCCGAACAGCGGACCGACACCGGCGAGGGCGACATCGCTCCCGAGACGATGGCCCAGGACTTCTGGGGCTACCGTCCGTACCACCTGCGCGCCGAGCCGCCGATGGCCGCCGCTGCCCGCCTCGCCAACGTCGTGCAGAAGGCGCTCGCGACTGGCGACTATGATGGCGCGATCTGGCTCGAAGGGAGCCCGTCCGTCGACGAGACGACGTACTGGCTAAACCTCCTGATCGACACCACCGTCCCGATCTGCGGCAACTCGTCGCAGCGCCCGCACGGCGCCCTGTCCAACGACGGCGACCGCAACATCGTGGACTCGGTCGACTACATCATCTCCGGCATCTGGAAGGACGACCGCGGGCACGATACCGTCGGCGGCGTCCTGATCGTCGACGAGATGATCTTCTCCGCCCGCGACGTCCACAAGGCCGACGCTCGGCCCGGCGGCTACACCACCACGGGCGGGCACGGCGGCATCTGCGGCTCGATCGGCGTGCCGGGGCCCCCGGTGCTCACCTATCGCCCCGCTCGGCTCCACACGTACCGCTCGAAGGTCCGGATCAGCCAGCTCCCAGAATCCGTTGACGGCGTCCACGGATCAGGCGGCAAGATTGAAGTCGTGCCGGTCCAGGTCAAGGACGCCGGCGGCGAGTTGCTGCCGAGCGCCATCCCGACCGTCACCTTCCTGAAGACCGGCCGCTACCTGCCGGTGCCCGGGGCGCCGTCGGCCGAGTCCGAGGTCGATGTGCTGGCGCGGATCGAACAGAACCTGCGCGTCGCTCCGCTCGCGGGGTTCATCGCGGAGGGCTCGGCGCCGTTCGGCGGACTGACGAATGCGATCGAGGCGGCGCTGCTACGCGGGCTCTGCTCAGGAATGCCGCTGGTGAAGGTTGGGCGCGGCAACGCCGAGGGGATGGTCCCGCGCAACCCGCCGTACTTGTACATCTCGGGCTCGAACATGACGGCGAACAAGGCTCGGCTGCTCCTGATGGCTGCCATGATGAAGCTCGGAGCGTTGCCGCCAGCTGCCGACCCGTGCAACCCGACTACCGCCGAGTTGGCCGCGATCAAGTCGAAGCTCGACCAGTACCAGGCCATCTTCGACACGCACTGAGCACGTGACAGGAAGCCCCTCACCCCCGACCGCTGCGCGGCGCAAACATCGACTGCGTCGACGTCATCTCCCGCGCACGGGAGAGGGGTGAAACGTTCATCTCGCAGAGCGTCTCTGATTGCGATCGGTTGGTAGAAACGTCTTCGTCCGTATAGTCTCCCCTCTCCACCGCAGTGGGGAGGGGCCGGGGGTGGGGGTTTCCCCGGGGCCGGTCACGCGCTTCTCGTGGCGTTAGCGCGGGCGCTGCCGTCCCGGTGGGCGCGGCGGCCCGCCGGACTTCGGGCGGCGCTCCCACGACTTGAAGCCCGTCACGAGCCGGCGAGGCTTCCGATCCGCCCCCTGACCCTCGCGTCGGTCGTCGGACCAGTCGCGCCCCTTGCCTGCACCGGCCTTGCCCTTGCCACCCGCTGATGGTCCCGGGTTGACACCGGGCTTCCCCTTGTTCGCTCCCGATTGCCACTTCTTGCCGCTGAGCGTCGCTTTACCAGGGCCGGCCTTCTTCGACTCACCCGGCCGACGCTCATCGGGGGACTGATCGGAAGGCACCCGTCTTGCGCTTCGACCGTCCTTCGACGTCGGTACACCCTCGTCTTCACGATGTCGCTGCTCGCCATCCAGACCTTCGCGGGCAAGGCGACGCGCCTCGTCGAGCCCATCGAGAGCCGGATGGCTGGGACTCGTGCCGTTGCGGCTCGGGCGCTGTGCCCCGTCCGATCCCCTTCGATCCGGACGGAAAGTGTCGTCGGATCCATCGCGGTTCACGCGACGTACGCTGTCCTGCCTCGTGCGGTCCGGGCGTCGCGTATCGTCGATGTCGTCGCGGACTGGGCGCGGCGTACGGTCTGGTACTCCACGGTCCTGGAGCCGGTCGTCATGCCCTCCGTTGCGTTCCGGGCGATGGGCGCTGTCCGGCCCTGCGTGGACCGGGCGTCGTGCGTTGTCCAGTCCCATGCGGTCAGGGTGCGGTCGCACGACAGTTGCCTGGACAATCGGCCTGGCGGGCGATTCGCCGGCTACGTCTGCCGCCCGAACGGCAGCGGCCGGTCGGCTCGCTCGGCGGATGCTCGCGCCGCTTGTCGCAAGCATCTCGAGCGCTGCGGCTGCGAGATCAATCGGGTCGTGATTCTCGAGCAAGAGCCGTTCGACGACGGGGCGGTATCGTCCCCCGCCGCCATTGCCGAGTGTTTCCGACAGGCGGGAGCCCAACAGTTCGGCCTCGCGCTGTTCGGCTTCGGCTGCCGTGGGGACTTCCTCGCGGCGAATGTTCGCCCCCGTCACCCGCTCGATGATCTTGAGGATGCGCAGCTCGCGCGGATTCACGAAGGTGATCGCCACGCCCTGGCGGCCGTACCGGCCGGTCCGGCCGATCCGGTGGACGTAATATTCCGGATCCGGCGGGATGTCGAAGTTGATGACGTGGCTCACTTCCGGAACGTCCAGGCCGCGCGCCGCGACGTCGGTCGCGACCAGCACCTCGAAGTTCCCCGAGCGAAATGAGCGGAGGACGCGCTCGCGCATGGTCTGGCCGATGTCGCCGTGGAGCGCCGCCGCCTGGTAGCCTCGCGCCGCCAGCGTTTCGACGACGTCGTCCACTGTCCGCTTGGTGGAACAGAAGACGACGGCCCGCTCAGGCCGACGGATGTCGAGGACGCGGCACAGCGCGTCCAGCTTGCGCGGGAACGGAACGAGGTAGAAGAGTTGGTCGGTGTCGGGGACGGTCAGGGCCCGCGGCTGTGCCAGTTGGAGATGCTCGGGCTCGCGAAGGTGCTGCTGCGCCAGGTCCACGATCGGCTTCGGCATGGTGGCCGAGAAGAGGCCGGTCACGCGCTCGGTCGGCAGGTGCTCTAGCACGTACTGGACGTCTTCGATGAAGCCCATTTCGAGCATCTGGTCGGCTTCGTCCAGGATCAGCATGCGGATGCCACGCAGATCGATCGAGCCGCGTCGCATGTGGTCGAGCAATCGACCCGGGGTGGCGACGACGATGTGGACGCCGCGCCGCAGCGCTTCGAGCTGCCGCCAGATCGGCGCGCCGCCGTAGATCGATAGCACCGAGATCCGCCGATGCTGTCCGATCTTGACGAGTTGGTCGGTGACCTGGATTGCCAGCTCGCGGGTCGGCGTGAGCACGATCGCTTGCGGACGAGCGTCGGCGGGATCGATGGCCTCCACGATCGGCACGCCGAACGCGGCGGTCTTCCCGGTCCCGGTGAGCGCCTGGGCGATCAGGTCCCGCCCGGCCATCAACAGGGGAATCGCCTGGGCCTGAATGGGAGTGGCCTCATCGAAACCCATCGATGCGAGACCGCGTAAGGTCGCATCGCTCACGCCAAAATCACGAAACTCCACCAGGACACACCTCGCTCGTGCTGTGATGCTACGTCCGACCCGTACCGGAAGTCCGTCGCAGTCAGCGCGCTACCGGACGCGGTAGCCGAGAGAGCTGCATGGAAAGACCCGGGCAAGCCACTCATTCCCGTCAGGCTCGCCGGAGCGAATCCCCTGCTTGACCACCATCGACGCACGATCTGAAACGATTCGTAGGCAGCAGATGGGCTGGTAAAGCCGGAATGAGGCAAGCGGGGCGCGACGTATGGTCAAGGCAGACGGTACAGCGCGTACGTCCCCGCACGATCAAGTATAGCCGAGACGCGCTGCTCGTCGGGATTGGCGTCCTGGTCCGGTAGCGGCTTCCAATTCGTGCCGTCCAGGTAGGCGATCGTGAGCTGGTCGCGCTCGGCCGGCGGTACGGCGCCCGCCGGGTAGTTGACTTCGATTTGGATCGGGGCCGGGAGGGGGCCACTCGTGGCCGGCGTCGTCTCGATCCGGAAGATGGTCCCTTCGACGATCTCGCCGGGCGGCGTCGGTACGGAGCCCGCTTCAACGGGGCGACAGGCGAGCGTCGTCTGCGGCGGGAGATCGCCCGGTTCGGCGGTCAGGCGGACGCGATCCCCGAGACACTGGACCTGCGACGGCCGGCTCGGTGCGACGCCGCCGGAGCCACGCGCGACCGCTGCGGCCGGCGAAGCGACCGGTGTGGCCGGTAGCGCGGCCGGCGACGCCGACGGCTGACCCGATCCGCCCGGAGCCGGCGATGGGGGTGGTGGTGGCGAGGGTTGCGTGGCCGGCACCACGGCGGGCGGGGCTACAGCCGGGGCCGGCTCGCGCACGGCCGGCGGCGATGTCGGTGCCGGTGGCGATGTCGGTGCCGGCTGCGACGTGGGCTGGGCCGGCGGCGCGGTCGCCGTGACGACCACGACGACGGGTGTCGGGGTGGCGGCGGTCGTGGCAGTAGGCGCTGTCCGGGTCGCATCGGCGGCGGCGGCGGCCTGGCCGGCGATCGTCTCGGCGGTAGCTCGGGCCTGCTCGGCGCCGGTGGCCTGAGCCGCGACGGTGGCGTTGGCGTTGGCGGCCTCCTGCGCACCTGCCGTCGCCTGGACCAGCGCCGTCTGCTGTGCCTGGGCCTGGGAGGCGGTCGCGGCGGCCTGCGCGACGACGGTTGCTGTTTCAGCGGCCTCGGCGGTGGCGGTCGCCTGGTTCGCGGCCGTCACCGTCGCGGAGACCGCGAGCTCGGTCTCCTGCACCGACTGGGACCACCACCAGTAGATGGCGAGCGTGATCACGGCGGCCATCACCGCCAGCATGTACCAGGGCATGGTCGGCGGCCGTCCGTCGCCGACCGGTTCCGGCGGGGGCGGCGTGACGACGGTGGTGTCACTCTCGCTCACGCGTACGCTGGGGACCGGCGTCGTCGGCTCGGGGGCCATCCGAGGGATGCGTTCGGTGGGGGTTTGCGGGCCGGCACTCGGCCGGGGCGTGGTTTCCATCCTGGGGCCTCGCAGCGAAGGCTGCCCCCCTAGTTGCAGATACCGTACCCGCGCGTCGTGCTGCTGCGTTCGGCTGGCGCATCGAGCCCGTGTCCCGGCCGATGCGCCGCCGCCGAACATGGGCATTCCTGTCCAATCGAATGGTGCACCTCTGCACTATCGTCCCGCGCGCCCGCGCACTAGCCTGAAGGGAGGGTGTGTCGTCCACGGGGTAGCGACGACGCGGACCACCGGCCGCACGGGCACCGCGGCGAGGTGGGGCGCGTCTCGATGGATGGCACCCAGCGGGATGAGCAAAGCGTCGCATGTGTGTGCCCGGAACGACGCTGTCGAGAGGAAGGGATGCCTCGTAGACTCGCGCATCGACTGAGCGCCGCTGGCGCTGATCGCTCTGGATCTCCTGCTCGTTCGGGATCGCCTGCGACGGCGCAGTTGCTTGCATCGAGCCTGTTCATGCTCCTGCTGCTCTCCGGCTGCGGCACGGTCGGCGGTCCGCCCCCGACGCCGGTGGTCGTCACCGTGACCGCACCGCCGATCGTCGTGACGGCCGCGCCGCCGTCGCCGATCATCGTGGTAGTGACGGCGACGGCGGGGATGCAAGCCGCCGCGACGCCCGCGCCGGTGGCCGCGTCGAGCCCGAGCGCCTCGCCCACCACCGTGGCCCAGGTCAAACCGACCGGCCCGGCCCCGACGCCGACGATCGCGCCGCAGACCCTTCAGGTCGGTCGTACTAACTCGTATCGCGGGCTGCTTGTCACCGTCGAGGAGGCACAGTCCGGTCAGAGCGTCGAACGGATGAAGGCGAACCTCGGCAAGTCCGTCGTCGGGCTGCGGACGCGACTCCAGAATCCGTCCGGCGTGCGGGTCCACTTCGCGGGCGGCCCGTTCACAACGCTCGCGAGGCTCAAGTTGCCGGACGGCGCGTTGGTAAAAGCCGAGGAGTCGGATCCGCTCGCACGTCCGAACCTCGGCTCGCAAGACGGCGTCTCCGGCTGGCTCTACTTCATCGTGGAAAAACCCGTGCCGTTGGAGTCGTTGGCGCTAGTGATGGGCGGTTCGCAGGAGGCGGCAGTCGACATCGCGCTCTCCGGTCCGGAGCCGAAGATTGCGAGGCGCACGTTCGAGTACTTGCGCAGCACGGAGCCGGTGCGCGGTCTGATCTGGTCCGTCAGCGGCGGCGAGATTCGATTTGACGTACCGGGCCAGCAGGCAAATCCGGGCCAGGAGTTCATCGTCGTCAACCTCCGGGCAACGAACCCGACGGCGAACACAGTGTCGATCAAGGGGCCGGGTTCGATCCCGCAAACGGGGCCGGAGTATTTGCGGATACGGGCGGACAACGGCGTATTGCTCCAGGTGAGTGTCGAGATTAGCAAGATGCCGACTGACTTTCCGGGGAAGGCGGAGCAGGATACCCAGTACGCCTGGCAACTGCCGATCGGCAGCAAGAACCCGAAGCTGGTGATCCTCGCTCCGGATGGCAGCGAGCACGAGCTGGAGCTGGGCCCGCTCCCGCCGCCCTGATAACGAACGGACGCGCCGCCGCGCCGGGGATTTCACGATCACGGCACGGCCTCCGCGCGTGGAACCGTGCTGCTGCATGGGCTACCCTTGCGCCATGGTGAGCACGAGCAGCGGCCCCGGTAGCAGCACGTATCGCGGCAGGTTCAAGCTGGTCGAGCAGGTCGGCCGCGTCCCGTCGATGGTCGTTCCTTTGGATCAGGAGCAGGAGCGCCGCTTCGAGCGCTTGATGGACGATCTCCTGATGATCGACATGCACCAGCACGTGCAGGTGCTGCCTGATCCGATGTCGGACTTGCAGGAGTACGCTCGCGAGCGCGAGTATGCCTGGGGGTACGACGCGGCACGCGCGGGTGGCTGGTCGACGGTCACCACCGCGAACGGCCTGAGTACGGTCGGCTTCACGCCGGAGATGTCGCTGGTCGACTTCTCGGAGCTGGCCACCGAGGTCGCCTTGATGCTCGCAGACGTGGCGCACCAGGGAGATGCCGTCGTCAAAGTCGGCAAGGCGGCCGACATCGAGGCGGCGAAGCAGCGCGGCGCGCTCGGGTGGCTGCCGACCGTCGAGCACCTGGCGATGGGCGCGCACCTCTACCAGATCGACGTGCTGTACGGCCTCGGCGTGCGGTTGGGCGGGCTGACCTACAGCAAGAAGACGTACGTCGGCGACGGCCAGTGGGAACGCTCGGACGGCGGCGTCAGCGAGCTGGGGCTGGCGGCGATCGAGCGGATGAACGACCTCGGCATGATCGTCGATCTTTCGCACGCCGGCCCGGTGACCGCCCAGGAGGGGATCGCGCACTCGAAGGTGCCGGTCATCTTCAGCCACAACGCCGCCAAGGCGATCTGGCCGACCGCTCGGACCCGCGACGACGCCGACTTCGTGGCCTGCGCCGAGCGTGGCGGGCTGGTCTGCGTGACGGCCGTGCCGAACTCGCTGAGCAACGAACCGGACCAGGACATCAACTGCGTGCTGGACCACTACGATTACCTGGTCAAGCTGCTGGGCGCGGATCACGTCGGGATCGGCACGGACACGATGATCGGCGACCACGTCGGGTTCCACAAGACGGCGCTCCACCGAGGCGACACCAGCCGTCAGTTCCCGGCCCCGTACCTGAACGGCCTGGAGTCGCCGGCCGACGGTAAGAACATCATTCGCGGCCTGCTCGCGCGCGGGCATGACGACGCGACGATCCGCAAGATCGCGGGCCAGAACGCGCTCGATCTGATCCGCCGAGTGGTCGGCTGACTGTTAATCTGCGAACAGAACAGCGTGAAACGGCCCGGAAATGGGTCCGGTCGGCGTCAACCCATGCTAGATCTGTCTTGACACATCAAGACACCTGGGATGGGAATCATGCAGATGCTGCGAACCAAGACCGCGCTGATCGTCGGGGTGATCGCCCTGCTGATCGGGATTGGAGCCGGCGTCATCGCCGCCTCGATGTCGACCGGCAAGGCGCTGGCGCAAGGAAGCTCCGACGAGTTCGACGGGATCATCGAGGCGTTGCCGGGCGCGGGCGTGATCGGCGACTGGCAGGTCAGCGGCCGGCGCGTGATCGTCAACGAGCAGACCGACGTCGATCGCGAGGGGCAGACCCTGGCGCCGGGCCTGCGGGTCGAGATCGAGGGCACCTACCAGCCGGACGGATCGATCCTCGCGGAGGAGATCGAGGTCAAGGACGCGGACGACGACGATGACGGCTCGTCCGCCGACGCCGATGACGACGACGGGCCATCTGCCCCCACGACAGTACCCGCGTACGGAGACGATGACGACGACGATGGCGGCCCGTCCACGCCAAACTACGTCCCGTCCGGCGGCAAGCACGACGACGACGACTGACGCGAGCTCAGCGCGCATGTCCCGGCCCCGCTCCGAGCACGGAGCGGGGCTTTATGCATGCTCTCTGACTGAGATTGTCGGCCTACGGGCGTCCCACAGTCGTGGCTGAGGTGAACGGCGACGCCGCCGAACTGACACGTCTATACTCGGAGCACCGCGCCAGTCAGTCTCAGCGGACGGACACCCGGAGGATCGCGCATGCCGAAGGCCTGGAGCAACGACTTCGCCGAACTCGGGCTCGGTGACAAGCGCGCCTTCCGCCCGACGATCATGGGCATCAACGGGATGGTCTCTTCGGGGCACTACCTCTCGACGCTGGCCGGGGTCGAAGTGCTCCAGCAGGGCGGCAACGCCGTCGACGCCGGGGTCGCGGCGGCCGTGGCCGGCTGCATCGTCCAGAGCGAGATGGTCAGCTTCGGCGGGATGGCCTCGATCCATATCTACCGGGCGGACCTGGACCAGTCGTTCGCCATCGCCGGGGTCGGGCACTGGCCGGCGCTCGCCAGCCTGGAGTACTTCCGCGACAACTGCGACGGCCACGTGCCGAAGGACGCCCGCAATGCGCTGGTCCCGGCTGCGCCGGACGCGTACCTGACGGCGCTCGAACGGTTCGGGACCTGGAGCTTCGGTCATGCGGCGATGCGGGCGACCGAACTGGCGATCGACGGATTCCCGATGTACCCGTTCCGCCACGCCCGCGAGCGCGACTACGCCGAAATGATCGAGCGGTTCCCGAGCACGCGGCAGGCGATCTGGCCGGACGGACGTCCGGTCGCGGTGGGCGAGCTGTTGCGGCAGGTCGATCACGGCTGGACGCTGGAAATGATGGCCGACGCCGAATCGACCGTGAACTCGGGGGCGACCCCGCAGGCGCGGCTGCGCGGCCTCCAGGCCGCCCGCGACGCCTTCTACCACGGGGAGATCGCCGAGCGGATCGACCGCTTCTACACCGCGAGCGGCGGCTTCCTGCGCAAGAGCGACCTCAAGAACTACCGGGTGGCGGTCGATCCGCCGTCGGTCGGGACCTGGCGTGGCTACGAGATCCGGACCGTCCCGTTCTGGTCGAAAGGTCCGCTGTTGATCCAGTTCCTGAATATGCTGGAGGACGACGACCTGGCGGCGCTCGGCCATAACTCGGCGGAATACATCCATCTAGTCACCGAAGCGCTCAAGCTGTGCTATGCCGACCGGCACGCCCACTACGGCGACCCGCTGATGACGGACGTGCCGGAGGAAGGGCTGCTCGCCAAGAGTTACGCGCAGGCCCGGCGCGGCCTCATCGATCCGAACCGAGCCTGGCCCGAGATGCCGCCGGCCGGCGATCCGTGGACGGGGGCCGCGACCATGCGGCCGGCGCCGGTCCTGAGCGGGAGCGCCGGCGCCGGCCGCGCGTCCGAGATCGACACCAGCCACCTCAGCGTCATCGACCGCGAGGGCAACGTCTTCAGCGCCACCTTCAGCGACTCGTTCATCTACGGGCCGATCACGCCCGGGACCGGCCTGACGATCTCGACGCGCGGCGTCCAGTCGTTCGTCGATCCGACGCACCCGAACCGCGTCGAGCCCGGACGGCGGCCGGTCGTGACCGGCAATCCGGCGATGGTGTTCAAGGACGGTCGGCCGATCCTGGCGCTCGGGTCGCCGGGCACGGACGTCCAGCTCCAGGCGGCGGCCCAGGTGCTCTTGAATATCCTGGTGTTCGGGATGGAAATCCAGGAGGCGATCGAGGCGCCGCGCTTCGCGACGTACAGCCACCCGGAATCGTTCGAGCCGCATACCTACCGGCCGGGCGTGCTGCGGGTCGAGGCGCGTGTCCCCGACGAGACGCTGGCCCAACTCGAAGCCCTGGGCCACCACGTCGAGGCGTGGCTGCCCTGGCAGTGGCAGGCCGGCGGCGTGGGTGCCGTGGCGATGAACCACGAGACCGGGGTGATGTTCGGCGGCGCCGAGACGCGACGGGAGAGCTACGCGATCGGCTGGTGACGAGGCCGGATATTGGGCGCGAAGCCTCCCGAGACAGGTCGCCGGCCTACCGTAGGTCAGACTGCACGGATATCTCGATACTCTGCCACTGATCTACGGGCTTTCCGTCGTGTCTTCGCCAGAAAAACTGTGACGTGAGTCACAGCGAAGCGCGATCGGATCGTGGATGCTGCGAAGCATCTCCCGATGGCGGCTGTTCGCCGGTCGGGGTGCGGGGCTGCGTCGCCGGAATCGGCTCGGTTCGGACACGCAGCGTGTAGGGAGGTGACCGATGTCCGGAACGGGAGATTCGCGGCGTACTCCGGTGTTCACAGGACCTTCCGATTGCGAGACGGAGCACGGCTACTTCGGGCACATGTTCACCCTGCCAAAATTGCCTGAAGATCGTCCGGCTCTGGAGGCCCTGGCTGACGCGATGACGACACTGGATCACCCCCCGGATTCCGTCGACCTGCCGAGTGGCTACACGTTCCTCAGCCAGTTCATCGCGCATGACATCTCGTTCGACGCGAGCGCGCTCGTCGGGCCGTACCCTACCGTCTGGCCGCCGAAGAATCTGCGGTCCGCCCGCTTCGACCTGGACTCTGTCTATTGCCCATCGCCATTTCTGCCCGACCCGCCGCCGTTCGATCCGACCGATCCAGGCAAGATGGTCTTTGTCGCTCTGGACGGTATCGGAGACGATGTCAAACGCTACACCATGACTGGACCGGGGCTGCCGCCAATCGGTCAGGCGATCATCGGCGACGTGCGCAACGACGAGAACCTGCTCGTCGCCCAACTTCATCTTGCGTTCATCAAGCTGCACAACGTGTTCGTGGATCAGGCGAAGGCAGCCGGCATTGCGCCAGTGGACCGCTTCGCCTGGGCACGCAAGCGGTGCCGCTGGTACTACCAGTACGTGATCGTGAACGATTTCTTGCCGCGTATCGTCGGACAGCCGATGGTGAACAAGATCCTGAGCTTCGCGGCAAATGGCGACGCCCTGTTCGATTTGAAGCTGTACGACCCGGTCGATCCCGACCATCCGATGATGCCGGTCGAATTCTCGGCGGCGGCGTTTCGGTTTGCGCACAGCATGGCCCGTCCGGCGTACAGAGTCGCCAAGGGCGGGGGTAGCATCAGCCTGTTTGGCGCAGGAAGTTCCACCACGGCGAATGATCTGGAAGGCGGCCGACCGATCCCGGGCATCAACTTCGTGATCGATTGGCGACGGTTCTTCTTCGATCTGTCTGGGCCGCCGAAGAACTTTCGAAATGTCGCGAAGCGGATCGACACGGAGCTCCCGAGCCTGTTCCGAACGCTCCCGGCATCCGCGATTCCGTCCGGCCCTGGTGACGGTATTACGTCCTTGCCGCTGCGCGACTTGCTGCGCGGCATTCGACACGATTTGCCTTCCGGTCAGGCCGTCGCCGAAGCTATCGAAGCGAAGGTTGGCGAACCTATCTCGGTGCTGTCCGATGCGGAACTCGGACCCGGCACGGGGGTGAATGGTGCGCCGCTCTGGTACTACGTCCTGAAGGAAGCGGACCACACGGTCAATCAGGCGGGGAATACCGGTGAGCAACTCGGACCCGTCGGAGGAAGGATCGTTGCGGAGGTCATCCTCGGGCTCCTGAAGTACGATCCGGAATCGTATCTCAAGGTCGAGCCGAATTTTGTGCCGCAGATCGACGGGGGGCCGCTCGACGGCGTCACATTCAGGATGGCGGACCTCCTGCGACTAGCCGGTGTTGCATCCTAAACTGCGATGCCATATCGCACGAGGCCTCCCCCATCCGAACATCGGGTCGACGAGTACAGAAAGGAGTGCCTGTTCGCCGTTGCCTCGACGTGAAGGCGATGTTAGCAACCATGGCGTCAAGACGAACGCGATATCGCGTACATCGCAGCGCCCAGCCTGTGACTAGCAGCACTGCATGTGAAGGAACGAGACATGGTCGCAAGCCCAGGTTTCCCTGCGCCACAGAGTAGAGAGCTTCGAGACTGGATCAACGCAGGCATTGATTTCGCCGTTCGCGCGTACTTCAAGACTGTCTCCCCAGGAGGAGACCCCGAGCCCACAATCGCGCAGGCACAGTATGAGGCTGAGCTTGGCGCCTACATCATCGTGCAGAATCCGTATGCGGCGGTGGAGAATCTCGCTCTTCCGAAGATCCCGCTCGGTGACCGTGATGAGACGAAGCGAGTCCGAAAAAATGGGGTCCTGCGCGAGTATTCCGCCAATGCAGCGTTACCGTTAGACGAAACCATACCGGCGGGAGAGCCGTACACGTACACGTTCGAAGACTGGACGGCGCTTCGGGACGACCCGCTCCTCGAAGACGACCCCACGAACTTCGATCCGACGAAGCCTCCCCTCGATCCGCCGACAGACCTGGGAGACCCCCCGAACGTCGTGGCGTCATTCCCGCATAAGATCGTCAAGACGTTGCGTTTTCGCTACACGCTGATGAATCGCAAACGGGATGGGAAGGGGCTGCCGGCGCACATCATCGTGCTGTATTCAGGCGGCTCCTCTCACTAGCGACTCGCCGTGCGATCGGGTCCGCCGCTGGCCAATGCAGAGGCTGGTGGCCGCCCGATCGGGACGGCGGCACCTCGGCCCGATCGGGCGGCATGGAGGTCAGCGGCCGACCGTCGGCGCCTCGACAGTAGCCTCCTGAACACGCTGCGTGATGCGCGGGGAGCCGAGCCGAGCCGCGAGGCTCCGAGCGTCGTCGAGCGATCGGCCGACCTCCTCGACCATCCCGTGCTCACGCTGATGCCGGGCCAGCACGCAAAGCAACTCGATCCTGGTCTCGACCGTCGAGTTGGCGGCGAGTGCTCGTTGGAGCGCCGCGAGTGCCCCGGGCGCGTCATCTCGCCAGCGCCCGCATTCGACCGCAGCGAGCAACGTCGGCGCCAGTTCGACGGAACGAGGCATCGTCTCGGCCAACGTCAACGCCCTGCTGATGAGATCGACACCCTCGGATTCGCCGAGCAGCACCCGGAGCTGACCGAGGTGGCGCGACGCCGCGACAAGCCAGGGACTGGGGTCGATCTGGCCGGCGAGCGTGAGCGCGTCGACGAAGGCGCGGCGAGCGTCGTCCCAGTCGCCGGCCCGTTGCCGTGTCGTTCCGAGCCCCAACAACGTCTCGATGCGCCCCACGATGTGCGGGCCGCGCTCGCGCAGGCGCAGGGCCTCCTCGAAATGCGACGCCGCGATCGACCAGTCGCCCCTAAGCGAGAAGATGGTGCCGAGCAGATCCTGACAGTCGGCGGCCCAGCGGTCCGACGCGCTGGACGCGAGCGCATGTCCCCACTCGGCCTGGCGCAACGCCCCATCGAGATCTCCGAGGCCCACCAGGACCCAGCCAAGGCGCTGAATACTATTGATGGCGCGCGGCTCCGCTTCCGCCTCGCGGCAGAGCTGGATGGCGCGCTCCAACTGTGCTCGGGCCGACTCGAACTCGCCGGCGTACTGATATTGGATGCCGAGATTGGAGTGGGCGAGGGCCTCGTCGAGCGCGTCGTTGGCGTGCAGCGCCGTTTCGAGGAAGCGCTGGAAGTGCGAGAGCGCCGCCGTTACCTGCCCGCGACCGAGGTTTGCGAGCCCGAGCACATTGTGCGCCCACTGCAGCGGCTTCGGCAGTCCGAGCTGGTGGGCAATGGCCAGCATCTCGGTCCCGAGGGCCGACTGCTCCTCGAATCGCCCCTGCAAGAAGAGCAGGTAGGCCTTGTCCGTCAAGACGTCCAGGCGCGTCGGGATGGCGTCTGGCCGATCGGCGACCGATGCGAGCTCGGCGAGGGCGCTGTCGCATTCGCGAATCGCAGCGGCGGTGTCGTTGAGTCGCTGCCTGGCGTGCCCGAGCGATCCACGTGCTTGCGCACGGACGATGGGATCGACCGTACAGGCCAGGATGCGCTCGCACGTCGCGATCAGCGGCAGCCATCGTCCGAGGGCGCGCTCGGCGTTCTGCCGCGCGAAGAGCGCTTCGAGCAAGACCTCCTGATCGAACGGCACCGCACCGCTGTCGAGCAGCTCACAGACCCGCGTGAAGTGGATGAGCACTTCGTTGTGGAGGAAGAATCTCGCGGCGTGGCGGCCGGCTGTGAGACTGAATTGCAGCGTCTTCGCCCGCATCGACGGGTCATTGCCGGCGCGGAGAAAGTGGTGGGCCAGCTCCGCCGCGTACTCGTCTGCGCGGCCGCCGGCGAGCCGCTGCAACGCTTCGCCGGCCTGACGATGGAAGAGCATCCGCCGAGGAGCGCTGAGCGCATCGTAGATCGTTTCCCGGAGGAGCGGGTGGGTGAAGGCGTACCCGGAGGGGACCTCACGGAGCACGTGGGCTCGCGCAGCCTCCTCCAGATCTTCTACCAGACTGAGCATCGTCGGGGGATCGAGGGCCGCGCTCAGCGCCTCGTACTCGAAGGTTTGACCGAGCACGGCCGCCATTCCGACGGTGTCGTAGCAGCGGCGATCCAGCCGGTGCAGACGCTCGCCCAAGACGTCTCGCACGATCGACGACAGTTTCAGCGGACCGCCGTCCGTGCCGTACCAGACGCGGCCGGTTCGACTGATCTGTCCGGCCTCGCGCAGGGCGTGCACCAACTGCTCCAGGAAGAGCGGGTTGCCCTCCGTCGCGGCGAAGAGGGAGTCGCTGAGGCGCTCGCCGATCGGACCGTCGAGCAGGTTGGCGATCAACTGGCCCGTCTGCTGGCGATCGAGCGGCGCGAGGTTGATGGTGGTCGCACCCGCTCGTGCGAGCGCGACCACCATGTTCCCCAGTTCGCCGCCCGGTTGGACCTCGTCGCTTCGGAAGGTGGCGCAGATCGTGAGCCGGAGCTTGCTCGTTTGCTGGACGAGATGCCGGATCAGCCCGATCGTCCCGTCGTCGGCGACGTGGAGATCTTCGAGGCACAGCATGACCGGATGTCGATCGGCGAGGGCGCGCAAGCAGGCCGTGATCGCACCAGAGATGCGCCCGAGGTCCGGCCCGCGCGAGATCTGCCCCAGGTCGGGGAACTGGTACGCCAACCCGGGGACCACCGACGCCAGGTCGGCGAGCACGTCGCGCTCGAAGGTCCCCAGGTGGTCGGCCGGCTGGCTCAGGAGGTAGTCGGCGAGGGCGTCTCGGGCAGGGCCGAGCGGGACGACACCGGCCCGCTCGTAGGCGCCGCCGGCCAGGCAGAGGACGCCGCTCGCGCGCGCGCGGCGGACCAACTCGCCGACCAGGGTGCTCTTGCCCGTGCCGGCCTGCGCCGAGATGAGCACGATCTGCCCGGACTCGCGCCCTCGTTCGAGGACGCTCCACAGCAGATCCACTTCCGAGGACCGTCCGACGAGTTGGCCCGGGCTCGGGAACGAGTAGGACGGTACGAACGCTGTAGCCCCAAAACCGGCCTCGGCCCGCTTCGTGCCGTCATCGCCGGGTACGACGAGCTCGAACGCCCGCAACGGCTCGCGGAAGTTGCGAAGTCGCAGCTCCCCGATGTCGAGGACCTCGAACGTGGCCCACGCCTCCGCGCCGGTCAGTCGAACGGTAGGTTCGGATACGAGGATCTGTCCTCCGCGTACACGCTCCAGCAGGCGGGCCAGCCGATTGGCCGTCGGCCCGAAGTAGTCGCCGTCGCGAAGCTCGGCCTCGCCGCTGTGTACGGCGATCCTGACTCGGAGCCCGCCGATGTCGTCCCAGGTGGCCGACCGAATGGCCGCCTGGATCGTCAGCGCCGCGTCGAGGGCTCGCCTTGGGTGGGTGAAGACCGACCAGATGCCGTCGCCGGACCCTTTGATGACCTGCCCGTCGTGCTGCGGCACGATGGCTCGGAGGAGCCTGTCGTGGCGTGCGAGCGCCACCGACATCGCTGCCTCGTTGCGCTGCCAGAGCTCAACGCTACCTTCGATGTCGGTGGCGAGGAAGGTGATCTCGCCGGTTGGCGGATCAGCCACGTGAAGCCCCCTCAGAAGAACCGCTTTCCAGCACATTGGGATCCTAAGCTTAGAATTCCACGTGGACAAGTTGTCGCG
>JADMIO011624633.1_pt1 | contig 23686 bp, 17 predicted proteins | sample 8958161 | NCBI WGS metagenome assembly JADMIO01 (sample SAMN16585339, study PRJNA669376) | soil metagenome | isolation source: Crop rotation soil | place: USA: Cullars Rotation, Alabama | collected 2011
CGACAACTTGTCCACGTGGAATTCTAAGCTTAGGATCCCAATGTGCTGGAAAGAAAGCAGCAACAGCCGGCCGCCAAGTTCGACCCAACGGGTCAGTGCATCGATTCGCCGCGTATCGGCGGCCAAGGCTCGCGACAGTTTCCCATCGGAATCCGATATTACGAGAACATCCACCCCTTCATAGCCGAACCACTCGCTCGGCAGATCGGCGACTTGATTCACCTCAACGAGTTGCCGAGCAAGCTGACCGGCGTCGGACTGGCGATCGGGGAACGCTTCTTTCAGCCCAAAACTTGCCGGGCTTAGAGCCACAATCATCTCAGAGGTTGCCGGCAAAGCGATGACCTGCGAGCCTGCCTTCGATTTGGCAACAGCTCGAAACGTTTGATCGTCGAGCTGGGAAGCGCCGGCGAAAAGTGAAACTTGTATCGGGCTGTTGATCCGGCCGACTTTCGTATAGACCACGGCCTGCTGTGGCTCGTTGCCGCCGCTTGTGAGCGTGAGAGAGCCGCTCGCGGTCGTTGGAACGCCGTCGCTATCCGGAACAGTTATGTCAACTCGGGGCGTATAGGCGCTCGCTGTTCCGGCGATTCCCACACGGATTGGCGTCCAGAAACCGACCTTGAAATGGTTCTTAATGCCGATGTCGACGCGGGACACGGTTAGCTTCGCGTTCGACTCAGCAAAGGCAATAGCATGCCAGGCCGCCATCATCGCAGCGATTGTTACGACGAAAACGATCGCACGAATTCGCAGCGGTTTCAAAACGACCCCGTCATCCTGAGGGAGGCTCGGCGACCGAAGGATCTTCATTGGCTCGTCCGAGATTCTTCGCTCCGCTGTGCTTCGCTCAGAATGACACCGTTTGCTTCGTGCAGAATTTGAGACAGCTTCTGGTGTTTCAGGTTGGCTCATTAAGCTTCAGCGGAAGTCCGCTTAGTTTCAATTTTCGCATTCACGGTTTTCCGGCATCATCGCACGTGCAGACGAATTGACCGCATCCAGGACAGCCGGCGCCGTATTTCTTTCGGACGGCGGCCGCGAGGTCGACGTCCACAACATTGGCGATCGTCGTGAGCCAGGCCAGCACATCGGCAAATTCAGCGGCCTGCTCCTCACGCGAACCTTCACGCAGCGCCGCGGCCAACTCGCCAACTTCTTCCATCAGCCACATGAACGTGCCATCAACGCCCCGAGCCCGATCCTTTTCCAGGTACATCCGGCGGATGAGCGCCTGGAAATCGGCGAGCGAAATGGATACAGATGGTTCGTTCACAGCAGCCACAAAGGGATGTCGTTTAACGGCCGACGGGGCGTCGCCTATTGCGCGAGCGGCGTTTGGTTTATTTTAACTGGTAGGCGGGTGATCGCCCACCGACGACACGGACTTACCCGGTGCGGCGTTCCGCGCTCGAACAATCGCGATGTCCACTTTGGAACCGAAGAATTCAGATTTTGTAACCGTGGCCAAAGTGGGTGCGATTCCCGAAGGGGAGGGGCGCTCGTTTCAGGTGGGAGAGCGTCTGGTGGCCGTTTTTCTCCACGGCGGCCAATATTTTGCCATCGATGATCTCTGTCCGCATATGGGCGCGTCTTTGGGAGCCGGTTACTTGGACGAGCAGGGCGTGGTCACCTGCCCGTGGCACGCCTGGCATTTTTGCGTCCGCGACGGCAAGTGGGCCGACAATCCGCGGCTGGCGGTCGATACGTTTGCGGTGCGGGTTGTGGGAGAGGAGATTCAGGTTTGCCCAAGGAGCAGAGCGGGAGATGGGGAGAGGGGGAGAGGGGGAGACTAACAGCAAAAGCGCGGCACTGTATCTCCCCCTCTCCCATTCTCCCCCTCTCCCACTCTTCTTCTCACTTGGTCTTTTGTGCGCTTGCCTTGGGTTTCGTCGCTTCGCTTGCCTGTTTTCCGACGACCGGAGTCTCTTTGAGGCTTATCATCTGGTCGATCTTCAATTCCTCGGTCTTGCCTCCCGCGGTTTCCTCAATTGTCACGTTTCGTTTGAGAAACCTTGAGTAGAGTCTTCCGTCTTTAATGTTAAAAAGCACTTCACTCTCAGATTTCTGATCTTTCACCTTCGTTTGCACGGAAGGTTGTGACGGCGATTTTTTCGAAGCGTTATCTGCAGGCGTGGGATCACTTTTGCCGAACTCGGTTTTTACCTGGGGTTGGATGACGGCGCAGATCGTACCGTTAATCTCCTTTGTGCCGTTGTAGCGGTAGGTCGTCTCGAGGATATGCCGGCCAAGGGTTGGATTTTTCGTTTCCGTTTTGGTCGTCCAAGTCTCGCCGACTTTCGGTGGGTCTTTAGGCAACACCAGCGCGCCTTCGAAGATCATGTTTTTGAGCCCTTCAGGGTTGGCGATGTCGCCCAGTGAAGCGGCATTGGGCAAGTTCTTGAGAGCGGTTACAACTTGCTCGGGCATTTTGAAGTCTTTCACCTCACCGCGCGCCGTCATCGTCATCTCAAATTCTCCGTCCGTCATCGCCTTGAACACGGGCGCGATCAGCGCAGCGTAGCCGGTTGGCGGAGTTTCTGATTTCGAATCGCATTCGAACGAACGCGGACCGACGGCTTTCATCTTCATTCGGTTAAACTTCAGCCGAATTACTGCATCCCCCTCCTCATTCACGCCGACGACATCGCACGTGGCATCGATTTCCTGATGCGTCTTTACACTTGCCTGCCGAAATGCCAGGGTCATGTCTTGCACGGCGTCGTAATGCAACTTTTGACCGAGCTTGAATTTCCAACGCAGCAGCTCGTCGGCCCTGGTACGCGTTGCAATGACCAGACATCCAAATGAGACAAGAGAGACTATGAACCGGCCGCGATGATCACGTCTGATGTGCATGACACATTCCCCACAACTCTTAGGTAGATGGATCCAAGCTGAGTCCGGCCATTATGACGACCGCATGTGCTGCGCGGTAGAGAGGGGTCGGGCCTCATTTTCGAAAATTACCCGCGACATTTCCGGAGACGCTCCCGTCGAAAATGAGACCCGACCCCGTTCCCCGCTGTCATTCTGAGCGAAGCGCAGCGCAGCGAAGAATCTGCGTCATTTTTTGGAAGATCGGCTGAGCTCACGGCCGAAGCCTTCGGTCGCAAAGCATCCCTCAGGCTGACGACGGATTACAACAAGATTTGACTACCCGGCTTGAGCACGATTGGCTCGGCCGCCGTGTGTGAGCGGACCCGTTCGGCCCAGGCCGAGGCGTCCTGCGCGATCGGCGGCCAGGTGTTGTAATGGCACGGGGCGACTCGCTTGGGATTGAGCAGCTTCACTGCATCGATCGAGTCGTCGGGGCCCATCGTGAATAGGTCGCCGATCGGCAGCACGGCCAGATCGAGACCGCCAGTGCCGATGATTTTCATGTCCAGAAAAAGAGCCGTGTCGCAGGCAAAATACACGCGCGACTCGTCGAGCTTGAGTAAGAACCCGCCTGGAACACCGCCGTACGTGCCGTCAGGCAGGCTCGAGCTGTGATGCGCGATCGTGAACTTCACGTGCCCAAATGGCTGCTGCATGCCGCCACCCGGATTCATGCCGATGACTTTGTCCGCAGCAACGCCCTGTTTCTTCAGCCATTCGCCAACTTCGAAGTTAGTGAGCACTGTGGCGCCGGTCCGTTTGGCAATGGCCACGGTGTCGCCCAGGTGGTCGCCGTGACCGTGCGAAAGGAGGATGTAGTCGGCCTTTACCGCGTCGGCCTTCACAGGCGCCGTTGGCGAATCGTTCAGGAATGGGTCGAGCAGAATTGTGTTGCCGGCCGATTCGATGGACCAGCAATTGTGACCGAGCCAGGTTATGGTCGCCATTGTATTTGCGTCTATCTAAACCAAGGTCCAGGATTTAGGATGCTGCAAAAATACGCCGGTCGGATCATAGGTGTCGTTGTAATCGTTCGATCCTTAACCGGCTTTCCGCTTTGAGCAACTGATTCTATCCGTGTTCGATGGGTCTACCCAGGGCCGGCTTGCCCTTGTCGACCGTCAAAAATTCGCGACGATAAAACACTGAACCCTGAACTCTGAACCCTGAACACTTCACATGGACCTTCACCAACTCACGCGCGAGTTACATACCAAAAACGATACCAAGATCGTCATGTACGTTGCCGATGGCCTCGGCGGATTGCCGCAGCAGCCGGGCGGCCTGACGGAACTGGAAACGGCAAGGACGCCCAACCTCGATGCACTTGCCAAGGCGGGCGTCCTGGGCGGTAGCATCCCGGTCTGCCCAGGCATCAGTCCCGGCAGCGGCCCGGGCCACCTTGGCCTGTTCGGCTACGATCCGTTGCAGTACATAATCGGCCGCGGCGCGCTCGAGGCCACCGGCATCGGATTCGAGCTGCAGGATGGCGATGTGGCGATCCGCGCCAACTTCTGCACCGTGGATGCCGCGGGAAAGATCACCGATCGCCGTGCTGGCCGCATTCCGACCGATGAGAGCGCGCCCCTCGCCGTTCGACTTCGCAACGTGAAGATTCCCGGCATCGAAGTGTTCGTCGAGCCGGTGAAGGAACACCGCTTCGTGGTGGTGCTGCGCGGACAGGGACTGCATGGCCACGTGCACGACACCGATCCGCAAGCTACGGGCGTGCCGCCGCTCGATCCAGTGGCCGCGGATTCCGCGAGTCAAAAGACAGCCGATATTGCCAAAGATTTTGTCCGCCAGGCGAGACAGCTATTGGCAGATCAATCGAAGGCGAATTGTTTGACGCTGCGCGGTTTCGCCGGCAAACCGAAATTGCCGAGCTATGAAGAAGTATACGGACTTCGCGCGGCAGCCATCGCCGTGTACCCGATGTACAAAGGGCTGGCGCGGCTCGTGGGCATGGATATCGTTGGCAAGGCGCAAACACTCGCCGAGCAGATGACGGTATTGGAACAGAATTGGTCGACGTACGATTTCTTTTTCATCCATTACAAATACACCGACAGCACCGGCGAAGACGGTAACTTCGCCGAGAAGGTGAAACGGACCGAAGATTTCGACGCTGCCGTGCCGCGAATCACCGCGCTGAAGCCGGATGTGCTGATCGTCACTGGCGACCACAGCACGCCGAGCATGCTGGCGAGTCATAGTTGGCATCCGGTGCCAACGCTGCTGTGGGCCAAATTTTGCCGCACCGACGCCTGCGAGAAATTCGCCGAAAGCGAAGCCTTGCGCGGCGGCCTTGGGCAGTTCGAGGCCAAGTACCTTATGACGCTGGCCTTGGCCAATGCGCGGCGACTTGGCAAATATGGCGCTTAAATTTCACCACAGAGACACAGAGAACACGGAGAAGAAGAATCGACGATTGCAAATTTGCCTTTTGATATCGGCCATTTCAAGCATCGCCAGCGGCAAATTATTTGCATTGCCACGTTGATATTGTATTCTCTGTGCTCTCCGTGTCTCTGTGGTTTTTCTGTTTTACTTCGTCCCAAACAGCGCCACACTGCTGCCAAAATTCCGCATGCCGGGGATGCACGAGCAGATGGCATCATCAATCTTGTAGAGCTGCCACATCACGCGGAACGGCACGTTGATGCCGAACTTCCATAGCGCCAACACAGGATAACGCGTCAAGGTGCCGTATTGAACTTTCTCCGCCTTGCCGAAGCTCGTGAACAACGGGGCCACGCGCTTCCGCGTAAGAGGCCGGCAGAAGACTTCGACTTCGCGCTTGCCAAGAATCTTGGTGCCGATCGCGTACAGCGGCGCCCGCCACGGATCGAAGCTGGAAAACCGTCCTCCTGGCTTCAACACGCGAGCGATTTCCGGCATCGCCAACTCGGTCGTCATGTGATGCACGCAGCCAGCCGAGTACACGCCGTCGAAGGTTTCGTTGGCGATAGGTATCTCTTCAGCGACTCCCACCACGCATCGCAACCGGTCCAACACACCCGCTTCCTTCGCCAACGCGATCGAGCAGTACACTTCGCCCAGCATCGGCGTCATGACCCACGCTTCAGCACAACCGGCTAACAACAGCTTTACGGCGTGAATCCCTTTGCCGCCGAGTTGCAGTACCCGCTTTCCTTCGAGAGGTCCCAAGTAGCGGTAGGATTCGTACTGCGCCTTGCAATCCGGCACGCAATCGAGCCAGGCTACCTTCGGCTCGAGGAAGTTATGGCGCTCACCCTCCGGCAAACGAATCACTGGCTCAGTTACTTGATAAGCTTGTGATTGACGAATCGCCGCGGCCTCGTCCTGGCCCACCTTGTTGTAGAACTCCATCTCCTCGTATGCCTCGGCATATTTCACATCCTTAAGATCGAACTGCTGCGGCCGATCGGCGGGCGCGATTTGCTCCGGCGCAAGCAAGATGGGAATGCCGTCCACGACCGGATACGCACACTTGCCATCAGAGCGAACCATCAAGGTCTGCGTCACACCGAACGGCGCCGGCTCCCTGTTCGACCGCGGCGCAAGCTCGCTCGAGCCGAGCGCTCGCTTGGCTTCCTCCAACGACATGGCCCGCAGCGGCAATTTGGTCTGGGGGCAAATGAAAACAGATTGGTTTGCCGTCAACGACGGCATGTCAACATCCAGCGGCATGGCGGTGGCCTTAATGCGATATTCCACGTTCTATCTAGCCATTATAGAGAATGGGCTTCGCCCCGCAATGAACGCAGCTGCAACGCTCGATCAAACATTCGGAGTTTCCTTGCCAACTCATCCTCACAAACCGATAATAAATTAGAGCCAATTAAACGACTTGAAGGCCAATCTATGCCTCTGACCCTTTCCGATGACGTTTTGAAGCAAGCTGGAATGACGGCCGATGAAGCGCGCGTTGAAATCGCTTGCCGACTGTTCGATGCTGGCAGGTTGGCGCTGTGGCCGGCCACTCAGCTCGCGCAGATGTCGCGCGTGGAGTTTGAGGTCGAATTGATAAAACGAAAAATTCCGATTTACCGTTTTACGGTTGAAGATCTTGTGGCCGAACAAAATGCTCTCGACAAATTGGGAATTTAGCGATTGATCGTTGTCAGCGATACCTCGCCGATTCGCGCACTTGATTTTCTCGGGATGCTGCACGTTCTCAATGATCTCTTTGAGCGCGTTCTGATTCCGCCGGCGGTGAAGGACGAATTAGACGCGATGCGGCCTGGGCTCAGTGTGGGTGACCTTTCGACGTACGGCTTTGTCGAGGTTCGCGCGCCGCAAGATCAAAACCAAGTGCAGCAATTTCTCCGCACGCTCGACCGCGGCGAGTCGGAGGCATTGGCCCTGGCCTTGGAAATTGGTACGCAACTCATCTTGATGGATGAGTCGAGTGGCCGGGCGGTGGCTGCGCAACATAGCATCGTGCCGCTCGGCGCACTGGGAGTCTTGTTGCGGGCGAAATCGCGCGGCCTGATCCCGGTCGTCCGCCCGCTCATCGACAAGCTAGATCAGCTCGGGTTCTTCATGTCGGATGAGCTGAAAAATAACGTGCTGCGGTTGGCTGGCGAGTAAACGATGGCGGTTATAGCTGCCCTGAAGAAGGCGTTTCCGCAAGTTCGACTGCGAACTCTCTTTGTGGTCTTCTTTTGCGCCGCCGTCGGTATGACTTGCGCAACGGCTCCCGTAGTCGAAAATCCAGATCTCAAATCTTTAGGTCTGCATCTCCCGCGGCTGAATTTACACAATGCATTTCTGGCGGCAGCGTCCATGGCCTTGGTCATCAGCCTTGTTCAGCAAATTCGAAAACTGATTCAAGTTCGTGAGATAGATGCCGCGGATGACGATATTCGGTTCGCGCGCCGATTTGGAATTGTCTGGCGAGCCGTTGTCGCGGCCATCGTTGTTGCCTGCATCGCTGTTCAACTGCTCTTATCTAGGAATGTCGTAAGCCTTCCAGAGCATACACCGGGATACTGGTATGACATTATTCCAAATATTTTGTGGATAGTATGTTTGATCGTCACGTTGTCTGCTTGCTTGAGACGGGAGGAGCGGAAAAAGTCCGTCGAGCGCTATTCAATATTCCTTGCGTGCGCGATTTGGTTCGCCGGCACAATCTTGGCCCTGCTGCTTTTGCCAGACACAGGATTGATCCAATTCTTGGTTCATATCGCTACCCAAGGCATCGAAGCCTTTCAGCCGCTCAAGTTCCATCGAATCGGAACCTTCCCCGACCAACAAAGCGAAGGGTTTCGATTATTCTGGCTGTCGCTCACTTCCGTATGTTGCGTCGTCCTGGCTGCAGCGATACTGATTTCCATGCGTCGTTTCAAGTCGACCAGAATCCGTTTGCTTTGCACTGGCACGTTCGTTTTATTGCTTTCGATAGCGGCAATATTTTGCATATGGTATTACGGCAAAGAGTTTTACCGAGTCTCCCCAGACATGGCCGATGCCGGATTTGTAGGCAATTGGTTTGACTGTTCCGGCGCAGCCATTTTGGTGCTCTTAATGATATCGGTAGGAGCCGCTCGATTGGCACGTTCGAATTCGTTTCAGATTATTCAGGATGATAATGCGAAGGATCGGCGTCCCGCATGGGTTGAACCATCATGGGCACCCCTATTGTTGCTTGCTGCCGCGATCATCTATCTGGTAGAAGTTAATGGATATACAACCGGTTTTGCTCGCATTTGGGAAATTCTGTTGGGATTGTTGCAGGAGCCGAGGAACCTTTTATATATCGCCCTCTGTGCTCTTTGTCTTAAGCTCTGCTGGCTGCGCTGGCGCCGTCGAAAAGATGCCGCAACGTGGAAAATCAGCGGCCTCAATCGACGACGGTTCGTATGGAACTTGGTCGCACTTGCAATATTGATTGCCGTTGCTGTTCCCACTATCAGCATTTATTGCTTCGTGTTTTGGCTCGGTCCGTGGTACCTTTATGGGCCGAAATAATAAACACCCGCTCAACTCGTGAGTTTTAGCTAATCCCGCCCAGCGTCGCCGCGCGGGCGACGCGGTCGATGCCGAGCATGAAGGCGGCGGTGCGAAGCGAGACGTTTCGATTGCGCGACATTTCCCACGTTTCTTCAAACGCGGTCGACAGCGTTTTATCGAGCTCCTGTCGCACGCGGTCGAGATTCCAGCGGTAGAACTGCCGGTTTTGTGCCCACTCGAAGTAGCTCACTGTCACGCCGCCGGCGTTTGCCAGGATATCGGGCAGGAGAATCCGGCCCTCCTTGTCGAGCACGTCGTCGGCGCCGGGAAGAACCGGCCCGTTGGCGCCCTCGACGATCACGGGCGCTTTAATCTTACGCGCGTTGTCGACCGTAATCACGCCGCCAATGGCCGCGGGGATGAGCACGTCGACATCAAGTTCCAGCAACTCCTCGTTGGTAATTCGATCGGCCTCCTGGTAGTCGCGCAGCAGTCGATCGTGCTCGATCGCATAACGCAGCGCTTTGGCCACCTCAATTCCATCGGCGCGGAAATAGCCACCGGTGGAATCGCTCACCGCGACGACCTTGCATTCGGCCTCAGCAAGAAACTTGGCTGTGTGCGTACCGACATTGCCGAAACCTTGGATCGCAATTCGCGCGCCGGCTGTTTTGCGTCCGAGTCGCCCAAGCAGTTTGAGCGTGAGCAGTCCGACGCCGCGGCCCGTCGCTTCCTCGCGTCCCGGGATGCCATAATATTCGACCGGCTTCCCGGTCACGACGCCCGGATTGAAGCCGTGATACTTGTCGTATTGATCCATGATCCAGGCCATGACACGGTGGTCGGTGCCCATGTCGGGCGCTGGGATATCCGTATCCGGCCCGATCATCTCGTGGATCTCATCGACGAATTTGCGCGTGATCCGTTCCAGTTCGCGTACGCTGACCTTGGAGACATCGATCGCGATCCCGCCTTTTGCGCCACCGTACGGAATATTCACCACGGCGGTTTTCCAGGTCATCAGCGATGCCAGACTGCGGACCTCATCGAGGTCGACTTCCGGATGATAGCGCAGGCCGCCCTTCATCGGACCGCGGGCCCGGTTGTGCTGAACGCGGTAGCCAATCAGCGAGCGCAGCTGGCCATTGTCCATTTCGACAGGAATCTGCACCTGCAGTTCGCGCCGCGGCGTGATCAAATACGTCCGAAAACTTTCGGCCAGTCCAAGCTGGTCGGCCGCGCGCTGAAAGTATTTTTTTGTGGCTTCGAATGGACGCATGGCGAGTGAGCAAACAGCAAGGAGCCAAGGGCTGGGAGTCGCCTATTCTTATTATTGCTTCCCGGAGCGGATGTTTGCGGGATGATAGGCGGACCGTCCTATTGGTTCAAGCCGGCCTGCGGCTGGTCGCCCGCTTTTAATTGCCGTAGACTTCGTTTATGCAGCCCAAGCCACCGCAAAAAATCAGCAATCCACGTGCCACGGCAGCGAGAACGGCTCCGCAATCCAGGCAGCGACAAAGCAAACAATGGTTGATCGTGGTGGGAGTTTCTCTGTGCACCGCAATTGCGCTGGTTGTCGTGGGACGGGGCCTTCTCAGCGGATCAGAGGGCTCCGAGGCGCCAGCGGAAAAACGCGCAAGTGAACCGCGACTCAAGCGGCACGAGCCCGCGGTCGCGGTTTCGCCCAAATCGCACCTGCAAGTGAAAAAAAACGCAACGAAGGAGAAGGAACCGCTAATCGACGACGACGGCAAGACGCTGTGGGTCTCTCCGACAAGCGGCCGGCCGCTCGATCTTGGCTATCTTTCGCCGGGCGCACAGATCATTGGTGTTTTGCGACCTGCGGCACTGCTCAAGCATCCAGAGGGCGAGAAAGTTCGCGCCGCACTCGGTCCTGAAGGGCAGCGCGTAATGGAATATATCGAGCAGCTTACCGGCATGCACTTGTCCGATATGGAGCAACTTATCATCGGTGGTCAGGCGATGAGCGACGGCAAATGGATCGTGACGTTTGTCGTCCGCTCCACGAATGCGATTCCGCGTGACGTTCTCATCGGGAAGCTGAATGGCGCTGTTGAAAAGAATCACGACGGCAAATCGTATTGGTTAGCAACCGATCGAGCGTATTTTCTGCCCGAGGCCGGCACCGGGAAAGTGTTGGTCGTTGCGCCAGCGGATGCGATTGCCGACATCATCGACCTGGCCGGCAACCCGCCGCCATTGCGGCGCGACATTGAGCGGCTCATCGACCATACCGATGCCGATCGACACGTCACGATTATCGTCGCGCCGAATTCGCTGTTCAGCGAAGGGCAAAGCATCTTTGCCGGCGAAATGGCCGGGCTGCGTGGCCCGCTGTTCTGGTTTTTGGGCGATGAGCTGAGCGGAGCTGCCCTGAGCTTTAATTGGGGCGACAACTTCTTTCTGGAACTGATCGCTACGCCCAAACTCGAAACGTCGCCCGAGCGCGCTGCCCGGATATTCGGCGACCGCTGTGCCAAGGTGCCCGACAAGCTCCAAAAGTATGTGGCGACTCTCAAATCGCAGCCATACGGCGGCGAACTTGTGTCGCGTTTTCCTGCCATGGTGAAGAAGCTGGCCGCCTATATGCGCAGTGGATTTGAACCGGATCATATGGTGCTGCGATGTTATTTGCCGGTCGTCGCCGGGCACAACTTGCTGATGGGCGCCGAATTGACGCTTGCCGAGTCGGCGGCCGGTGCATCACAAGTAGCCGCTGACCATTCAACGGCTGTCGACGGCGCCGCGACGTCCCCTGCGAGCTGGCACGACCGAATGTCTAAGAAAACGTCCCTTCGTTTTACCAAGGACACTCTGGAGGCCGCGCTGGACCAGTTGTCCCAGGATATCGGCGTCCCGATCGTCATTCGTGGGCCCGACCTGCAGGCAGACGGCATCACGAAGAATCAATCATTCGGGATTGATATTTCCAACAAGCCGGCCGAGGAAATTTTGGTGCAAATTTTGCGGCTGGCGAATCCCGACAAATCAGCCACCAGCCCCAGCGACGAGAAACAAAAACTGGTCTATATCATCGAGCAAAAGCCAGACAAAACCGAGCAAATCGTTATTACCACACGTGCCAAGGCCGCCGAACGGCGCAATGAACTGCCGCCGGCATTTCGGCCAGCAAAGCCATAAAAGCCGCTGTTGCCGAACATGGTATGATGGAGAAGGCAATAAATCGCGCTATCCGTTGAGAATCTCTGTTAGCGCTGGCCGCCAGGCCGCTAACCGTTCGCTGCCGTTTCCTGTGGGTCGGCGTAGCCGCCGACGCTGACGTTTCGTGGAACCATTCCGAATCCTTTGTGAAACGTGCCGCTCGCGGCTGAAGATCCGCAGTCCCGAGGTGATCGGCGAAATCCATGCGTGCCCGAAATGCGGCAGCATGGTTCACATCCTGCCGCCCGCCGGCTGGCAGCCGAACACAGCTGCAAGTTCTGCAAGCCAGTTCGCCGCCACGAGCGAATCAGCGTTAGCGCTCTCGGCCGGTTCGAGTCTGGTCATTCCAGCGAGCCTCGTCGCCGAGTTTTCCATGCCGGCCGATGCGGCGGAGGCACATGCCACCGGAGAACCCGCCCCAGTTCCTCCGCCTGCTCGATCGAGTTCACCGTTGGCGTATTGGGCAGCAGGAGGGGTTGCCGCCCTTGTCGCCGTTGGCGTTACGCTGATATTGTGGCTTGGCAGCGGCAACAAACCGGATCATCCGACGACAACGCCGGCCGCGGAAAAGCCGACGGACTTAGCTCAACAGCCGGCTCGCCCGCCCGCGGCTCCCGCGTCTGCTCCTGCGCAGACTGCTGCCCCTGATCAGCACAAGGATGCGGCGCCTCAAACTACTCCAGCTCGAACGCCTGCTAACCCTTCTGCAGCCAGCGCAAAAGTCGCAACTGCTGCGGTTGTTCCCCAACCATCGCCTGCTCAGTCGCCGTCGAAGACAAGTGTCGAAAACACGAAGCCGGTTACGTCTCCCAAAGCGACCGAAATTGCGGCTTCTAAGCCTCCAGTCTCCGCGCCCGCGCCGCCAAAGACTGCTGAGCCGGCGGCGAAGAACAACGATCACGCACCCGTTCTTAAATTCGATCCACTCGACTTTGACCCGGAGCGACTTGGCTCGATTGCGAAAGCGCCGGCTAATCCAAATCCCTCAACGAATTCGATTCCGGCTGTTGCCAGCAATGATGACGCGGCCCTTGCGGGAGTCGGGCCGCCGGCAAAGGATCTTGCCGCGCCAATTGCGGCGCCGGCCGCAGCCAATCCCACGATTACGGTTCGCCGGGGTCAACCGGGCGACATCGCCCGCCGTGTCGCCGCCCAATCACTAGCCACACGCGTCAAAGCGTTGCAAGTGACAGATATGCCAGTGTCGCGTTTGATAGAAACTTTGTCGGCTCTCGGCGGCATCGGCATTACGCTGGATCCCGTCGCGCTGGAGCTCGTCGGAGCTTCGCCACGGACAACCGTATCTGCGAACGCGCAAGATGCGACGATTCAAACGCTGCTGCGCGACGTGCTCACGCCGCTGCACCTCGAGCTCGTCGAACAGGGCGAGCAAGTCCGTGTCGCACTGCCACATCCCGATGTGCAACGCGCTATCGATTACGACGTCAAAGACCTGGTCCACGGCCGTGACGCGGTCGCCGTTGCAGAACTAATCAAGCGCTTCATCGCGCCATCCACTTGGAAAGAAACGGGTGGAGCCGGCATTTTGCACGCGAGCGGCACGTCGCTCCGGATCGAGCAGTCCGACGCGGTTCGACGCCAGATCGTCATTTTCTGTGAGCGGCTGCGGCTGGCGCGCGGCATCGTGCTTCGCAGCAAATACCCGGCCGACTTGGTTTCGGTCGATTCTCCTTACAAGTCGCTGGCCGCCAAACTCGCCGGGCACACGACCTTTACCTTTCTCCCTTGGACTCGCTTTTCTGAGGTGATCCAACGTTGGCAACAGTTGAGCGGGCTAACAATCCTTGTGGATTGGGCGTCGCTTGCTGAGCTGGAACTCAGCCCCGCCTCTCCCGTCGCCTGTTCAGCTGTTGAGCGAACATGGGAGGAGTCACTGGATGGCATCCTGCAGCCACTAGGCCTTGGTTGGTGGGCAGTTGACGCAAATACGATTCAAATTACGAGTCTTAATGGCCTGCGGAAGAACGAGCGAGTCGAGTTCTATTCAGTGCCAACAGAGCTGCGACAGAAGTTCGCAACTGGCGCCGCCCTGGCTGATTCACTCCAAGAACAACTTGCGAAGCGGTTCGGAGAGAAGGGTAAGGAGGCACCTATTCGGATGGAGTTCGATGAACCCAGCGGCCGGTTGATCGTGCTCGCGCCTCCGAGCGCTCATCGTTATCTGAGCCAACACTTGTCGGCGGCGACCAAATAAGGCCGTTATTCGATTCTCTTACTTTTGCTGAAGCTTCGCGAGTTGCCGCTCCGCTTCGCCGCGCGTTTTGCAGACAATCGTAAAGAAATGGGCATTCTTGTTCGTCTTCTCTTCTTTTTCCTTCCATTTCTTCGCGGCATCCGGCGAGGTGGTGACCACAACCTGAATGGCGAAGGCACGCCCGACTTTCTCAACGCTCTTCACGATGTAGTGCGTCTGGTTTGCAACCGGATCCACGTATTCACTCTGCATGGACTTGCTGTTCAGGTACTGCTGGATCTCCTTTTCCAGCCCGGTGAAGTCGCTGCCGAAATGCTTGACGAATAGTGGATCGGGTTTTCCGGCCACGTCCTCAAACGCCGGTTCGAGCGGTTCGTATTTACTGACATCCGCCATATAGTCTCGAAAAGCCTTGGATTTTTTCGTTGCCAAATAATGCACGGCGCCCCAAGCCAGCGCGTATCCATTCGCCGCGAGTTGATTGGCACGCACCATGGTCTCCAACGAGGCGCCCGTACCGGCGCGCATCTGCAGCAGGCTCCACATTCGCAAGTCGTTGACCATTCCGGCTTTCGTCCATGTCAGAGTCCGTACGGGAAGGTCGGCGTTGGTATTGTGGAGAATAGAGGAGCTGACTTTCAGCGGGCAATAATATTCGGCTATTCCCTCGGTGATCCACGCCGGCCAGTGCGAAAGCCGCTTTTGAATACCAACGTTAGCCAGCAGTTGATGCACGCCTTCATGTGCGACAACATAGCTGGCCTGTTTGAGCGCGAATTCCGGCGCCGCGTCGCACAGCTCCTGGTCTTCGTACATCACGACCCGGTTGGTCATCGTGTTGTAGTACGCCAGGACCTCCGGCGGCATTTTGCGGATGGCGTCGTAGGCCTCCCGGCTCGGCATGATCATTACGATCATCGGCACTTCGGGACGCGACACCTTCATCCCTAGCTTGATCAAGCCGTCTGCCACCCCCTTCCGCATGGATTCCAGAATTGAATGCGCGTGCGCGAAGAAGCCGTCGCTGCAGTCGTACGCGTAAACGCAGAACTTTTCCTGTTTGAATTTGAATTTCGCAAGGCTGGAAGCCTTAAGTGTTTCAATGACTTGTTCCTGAGTAGCCGGTTCGAATGGCTCGTTGGTTGGCCTGGTGGTCGACAATTCGACAACCTTGAGCTCCCCATCCGGCAACATGACGATCGCCTCTGGGCCAAGTGAACAGTACAGTCGCACAACTCGCGGTGCGCCGCCCCCGTCTTTTAACAACAGCCTCTCACCATGGCCCTGTCGCGGTCGAGCATCGGCCGGCAATGCCAGCCGGAACTCGCGGAAGTTGGGAGTCGGCGCGGGCGATTGGGCCAAAACCGGCGCGGACGCAATTGCTACCGCGACAACGATCAACCGACTCAGACAGGATGAGATCAAAGGGCCCCCGAATATGGAAGACGACCGACGCGAGATGAGTAACGCAAATGACAATTGCGTTCCGCTAAACCAACTATTGGTTGTTGCCTTTCTGTATAGCCCTCGCTGAGGACAAAGGCAATCTGCCGGATGGCTCGCGGCCGAGATCAATGGGTGCTGCCGACGACAAGAATAAGCAGGCTAATAATTCCCCTGTTTCGCCACTCGGAATCCAAACCCTGGGCCGATAAATACCGCATTCTTAAAGAATCTGATTGCAATACGCCAAAGCCGCCCTTATTCTAGGAACGCCGCGCGCTTTGCGGTAGGAAGGCGGGCCTAATGGGTCGTGTCACAGCTTGGTGCTTCTTGGTGATTCTCACCACCGCGACGGCCGCAGAGGCGGCCATTTTGTACACCGACGGTTTTGAAAGCTACACCGCTGGTGGCAACCCGTTAGACAAGAATGTGGCCGGGCCCAACAGCGCGCCGAATGGCTCCGGCAACCCTTGGTTCGGCCCGGCGCCTCCGAATGCTCGCGTCGTCGGCACTGAAGGCAGCGTGTCTCCTCACGGCGGCAGCAACATGATCCGCGGCTCGGCCCCGTCCGATCTGGATCAGAATTGGTACAACCTCGCCTACCGCTTGAACAGCGGTTCTCCATACGCCGGAGACATTCAATTCGATTGGTACTTCTACGATCCAGTCGGCCAGGGCGCGGGAAGTTCAAACTTTCGCGATTACGCGGCGCTTGGGTTTTACAACACAGCCCCTAGTGGAACAGACTACCCAGGCTCGGGTAGTCTTAACACAGGCGTCACGCAAATTCAGCGACTCGGTCTCGGCGCAATCAACGGCAATGCGGCCAGCCAGACGGTGTATAACGCGCGCGTCGTCGGCGAAACGGCCGGCGATGCTGGTGCACCCACTTCCAGTGGTCAATGGTTCCTAACGGGTGTAGCTCGGTCGGTCGGTTGGCATAAAGGTACAATTAAGGTCGGCCCGGCGCTGGGCGATGGCACGAATACTGTCGATTTCTATGTGGATGACACCTTTGCTTTGGAGCGAAATTCCAAGACGTCATTCGGCTACAACGTGCTGGAATTCAACACCAATTTCGGTTCCACAACGGGTTACTTCGACGACGCCGCGTTCTCCAGCACGGTTCCTGAACCGGCGACCGGTATATTGCTGCTGCTTGGACTTGTAATCGCCGGGGCTCGTCGGTATCCGCGCTCATCCTGAGCGAAAGTTAATACCGGCATTTCTGATTCTCGGCGCATTTTCGCCGGGGCTGGTCGCACCACTTGCCGCATGTTAGAAGTGGGGTGAGTGAGTTTTCGATTTTCGGGATGCGAAGGGAGCCTGCCATGTCGGATCGAGTACAGTTGGATCGGCGAAGCTTGATGAAGGCGGTTGGTTCGGGCGCTTTGGTCGCATTGAGCGGCCCCATGCGGCATGTTCATGCTGCCACGCCCGTGAAATCTGGCGACCACATCAAACAGTCAGTCTGCCGCTGGTGTTACGGCAGCATCCCCCTCGAAAAACTGGCGGCCGAATCGAAACGTATCGGTTTCCACTCCGTCGAGCTGCTTACGCCGGAAGACTTCAAAAAGGTTCAGCCGTACGGCCTCACCTGTGCGATGCTCAGCGGCTCGTGCACGATCCCCGACGGTTTCAACCGCAAAGAGAATCACCCGCAGCTCGTGAAGAAGGTAAGCGAGCACATCGAGTTTGCCGCAGACAACAAGTTGCCGAACGTGATTTTCTTTTCTGGTAATCGCCGCGGCATGTCGGACGAGGAGGGGCTGGAGAATTGCGCGATCGGCATCAAGCAGGTCGTCGGCCTTGCCGAGAAAAAGAACGTGACGCTCTGCATGGAACTCCTCAACAGCAAGGTCGATCACCATGATTACATGTGCGACCGCACGCCGTGGGGCGTAAAGCTCGCGAAAAAAGTCGGCTCGCCACGTTTCAAGCTCCTGTACGACATCTACCACATGCAGATCATGGAAGGCGACGTGATCCGCACGATTCGTGAAAATAAGGATTACATCGGCCACTATCACACCGGCGGCAACCCCGGCCGGCACGAGATCGATGAAACCCAGGAGCTGCACTACCCGGCGATCGTGAAGGCGATTCTGGAAACGGGATTCGATGGCTACCTGGCCCAGGAGTTCATTCCACGGAAGCCGGAACATGCCCTTGCATCGCTCGCGCAAGGGTACCGGATTTGCAATGTTTAAGTAGTAGGCACACTCCGTGTGCCGTAACGATGAACCAAAACGATTGAGTCGATTGCGATAGGGCCGCTACGGCACACGGAGTGTGCCTGCTACATTTTTATCTCCATCGCCGCCGCCACTTTGCGGCAGCCGGCCATCATTTCCTCGAACTGTCCAAACGCCAGCGACTGATAACCGTCGCTGAGCGCCTTTTCCGGATTCGGGTGCACCTCGATGATGAGGCCATCCGCCCCGGCGGCGATCGCCGCGCGGGCCATCGCTGCCACGAGCGGTGTGTGGCCGGTGCCGTGGCTGGGGTCGACAACAACTGGAAGGTGCGTTTTGGCGTGCAAGTACGGCACGGTTGCCAACGGCAGCGTAAAGCGCGTGTGAGCCTCGAACGTGCGGATGCCCCGCTCGCAGAGCATTACTTGCTGGTTGCCGCCATCCAAAATGTATTCAGCGGCCAGCAGCAACTCTTCCACCGTCGCACTGGGGCCGCGCTTGAGCAACACCGCCGTCTTGGTACGGCCGACCGCTTCCAACAACCTGTAGTTTTGCATATTGCGGGCGCCGATTTGCAGCACATCCGCATATTTGCAAACAACGTCGACGTCTTCCGGCGCGACGACCTCAGTCACCACTGCGAGGCCCGTTTCTTTGCGCGCCGCAGCCAACATCTTCAATCCCTCCTCCTTCAAGCCTTGGAACGCATACGGGCTGGTGCGTGGCTTGAAGGCGCCGCCGCGAAGTGCGGTCGCGCCCGCTTTTTTGATCGCACGCGCGGAACTGATGATTTGCTCTTCGCTTTCCACCGAACAAGGGCCAGCGATGATACCGAGATGTCCGCCGCCCACGGTCAGGCTGCCGACGCGGACGACCGTTGGCTCCGACTTGGTTTCAATGCTCGCAATCTTGTACGGCGCGAGCACCGGCAGCACTTCATCGACGCCCGGTCCGCTTTCCAAAATGCCTACAGGAGCGTTTCGCTCATCGCCAATCGCCGCAATCACGGTCCGCTCGGTCCCGCGCAGCACGGTGGGCTTCAAGCCCAGCGACTCGACCTGCTTGATCATGTGTTCAATGTCCTGTTCTTTGGCGCCCCGGCGCATCACGACGATCATGGGTTGGCTCCTGTGAGTTGATAGTTTGTTCAACAAAAAACCCCGAGAGCCAGGCGTCTGGGTCTCGGGGTCCGGTTAGTTCAATCTAGTAGTCGCTTACGCACGACCTCCGGTCCCGCTACCCAAGCGGGTAAAGGTAAACCAGAAGTAATACCAATACGTGCGATGCATGGGTGTATTATGCCGCCGTTACATAGACAACGCAAGCGAATAATGAACGGGGTCGGGTCTCATTTTCGACCGACAACGTTACTCGCCGGATATCGGTTAGCGGTCGAAAATGAGACCCGACCCCTTACATTTGGCACTATTTCTTACTCGACGACTTCGAGTCGGCCGCCCGTTTCGATGCCGATTTCTCTTCCGGTTTTGGCATCGACGCAAGCGCCTTCTTCAACCCCGGAACGTGTTCGGCGCCGGTCGGCACCGTGATCCTAGCGCCTTTAAAGTCGTTGCCTACCGGTTCAAACCGGCCGCCGAGCTGTTCGGCCAGGAATGCCTCAGTTACGGCATTAAATGACTTATTATTCTCTGGTCGATGGAAACCATGGCCTTCATCGGGATACAAAACGTATGTGACGGGGATGTTCTTATCAGTCATCGCTTTCACGATCTGATCGGCTTCGTGCCGTTTCACGCGCGGGTCGTTGGCGCCCTGACCAATCAAGAGCGGCCGCTTGATTCTTTCGACGAGTGAAAGAGGCGAACGCTTAAGCAGCGCCGCACGACCTTCCTCCGTTTCAACGTCGCCCACGCGGATCTTCATCACCGGCATGAACGGCATCCAGTATTCGGGCACATTTTGCAGGAGCGTCACCAGGCTCGACGGACCGACGATATCGACGCCGCAGGCAAATGTCTCGGGTGTATACGTCATGCCGACGAGTGTCGCGTAGCCGCCGTAGCTGCCGCCCATGATGGCGACCTTATCCTTCTCGGCGATTTTATGGTCAATCGCCCATTCCACCGCATCGAGCAGATCGTTGTGCATTTTGCCCGACCATTCGCCGTTGGCGGCGTTGATGAAATCTTTTCCAAACCCGGTCGAGCCGCGGTAATTCACACTGAGCACCGCGTAGCCCCGGTTGGCCAGCCATTGGTGGTGCGAGTTGAAGCCCCAATTATCGCGGGCCCATGGCCCGCCGTGCACCTCGAGTATCATCGGCAGCGGGTGGTCCGGGACACCGTCATTGTCTCGATCGGATCCAGGCGGCAGCGAAAGGTAACACACCAGATCGAGGCCGTCGCGGCTTTTGATGACCCGGTCGTGCATTTTCACGAGCGGATAATCACCCAGATCGTCGCGGTGATTGAACAGGAAAACCATCTTCCGCGTGGGCGTGCGCAGATAGCGATAGAACTTCATCGGGCCGTTATCGAGCACATAAGCGACGGTCCATTCGCTATCGTCCAGCGTCCGGCTGGTAACGACGAAATCGCCATCCTGAAACTTTTTCAGAAACGCGATATCGGGCGCAATTGCCGGGTCGAGGATCTTCCATTCCGTCCGTGCATAGGTGAACGACACCGCCTGAATGTTCTTTTCGGTCGGATGGGCCAGCACGCCGCCGATATCGGTGCGCGGATCATCCGCGATCAACTTGCTGCTGCCAGACTTCAGATCCATCGCAAACAGGCCGGCCGTGTTTCGATTGCGACTGTCTTCGAAATAAAGCGTGTCGCCGGATTTATTGAACCCGGCCGGACCGCTCGTCATCGCGTCTTCAGGACCGAATTCGAGAAGGTCTTTCCATTTCGAGAAGTCGCCTTCTTTCTCGGGCACTTGCAAGACTTGCCCGCCGGTCTCGGTGTAGTTCATTGCCAGCCGGATGCGGAAATCGTCGTCCGTGACGTAACCCGCCACGCCGGGATTCTGCAGCACGAGCTTCTTCTCACCCGTCTCGATATTGATTCGCCAGATGTCGTGATAGCGCTTATCGCGGTCATTGAGACCGACGAGGATCTCATGCGGAAACTTCGGGCTGGTCTCCTGCAGCTCGGCGCGAACACCTTTTATCGGCGTGAGGTCCGTGGTTTCTTTACTCTCGACATCGGTCGCATACAGGTGAAAATTCTCGTCGCCGTTCTTGTCTTGCACATACAGAATGTGCCGGTTGTCGTAGGCCCAGTCGTGGCTGGGAATGGGACGGACTTTTTCTTTGGTTACTGGCTGGGCTTTCGAAAGATCGTCGCTCGGTGCGACCCAAATATTTAGCACGCCATTCACTGGCGCCTGGTAACTGATCCATTTCCCGTCGTGGCTCAGCCGGGCCTGAGCGCGCCGCGGGTTGCCGAACAGCACATCGCGCGGAATGAGCGGAGTCTTTGCGACAGTTGCGGGCCTACCGGTCGTCGGCTTACCAAACGACTTGGAGTGCAATCCATTGAGCACCACCGCCAGCGCGATGATCCAAAGAGCCAGTTCGGCAAAGGTAAACACAGCACGCTTGATCATCGAATGCTCCGTAAGAAGGTAACAGCCGTCCCTCGTGAATGGCTGTACATGAAAACAGGTAACGGCGGGAGTCGAGAGTATATCAGGGCGGGCGCAGCCGCGCAAGAACGCTGCCGCCCGGCCGCGGGGTTGACCGCCTGCGGCAACCGTTCCTGTTTAGGGATACGGCCCCGGGCAAACGTCGGTTCGGACAAGGTGGCATACCGACAGCCGTGAATCGACCGTCATGGAGCAGGCAATTTGCTTGCGGTTTGCTTATTTTCAAGCTAAACTAGCGGCTATTCGCAATTTTTGGCGATCTGCCAGTTTTCGGGGGGAACAGGGACAGTATGTTTCGATTACGGCATCATGATTGGATAGTGCGCAGCGCAGCGGCCGCGGCGCGGAAGAGGCCCCGACCCAAGCGAGTTTCTAAACGTCGCGAGTTCTTTGTCGAGCAGCTCGAACAGCGCTGCATGTTGGCGCTCACGGTGCCGGCATACCACAGCGATGCAGGCGCGTCGAAGACCATCTATCTCGACTTTAACGGCCAGGTTATTAGCAATAACGCCTGGATTCCCAGTGGGTCTGGACAGGCAATCAGTCAGCCTTTCGATCTCGACAACGACCCCACGACGTTCTCGGATGATGAGCTGGACACGATTCAATTGATCTTTGAGCGAGTGAAGGAAGATTTCCTGCCTTTCGACGTGGACGTGACGACCGAAGATCCGGGTGTCGAAGCGTTAAAACACACTACTGGCGGAGATACGAAGTGGGGTCAGCGCGTCGTGATCGGCGGCAGTGCATCCGATTGGTACACGGCAGTCATCGGCGGCACGAATCCTCTAGCAGCGAATCCGAATGGGCCATCGTTCTATACGACCGTCGGCGCAAGTGACAATGACACGATGGCGTTCGTCTTTACAGATGATTTGGCGGCAAACCCGAACGCCGGCTCGACCGATCTGGACAAACTTTTCGGCGAAGCCGTTTCGCACGTTGTCGGCACGACGCTTGGCTTGCAAGATGCGGGCGTGCTGGTCGATGACCCGAATTCGACGAACGTGCCGCCTGATAAAATCCGCGCCGCGTACGGAGGTCATGGAGCCGGCGAGACCAGTTGGGAATCCATCATGGGGACGGTGTTCAAGAATAACATCAAAACAGACCCAAATGACGGCCAAATCCCGGGGTTCGATAAAGAGCTCACTCAATGGTCCAAAGGCGAGTATCAACTCGCGGGGATGCCGCCTGCACCAGCCGATCCCAAGGAGGACCAATTAGCAAAAATCACTGCCGCGCAAACTGGCGTGAGCTACAGGACCGACGACCACGGCAATACGATTGCCACGGCCGATCCACTCCAGGTCGACACGAATGGCGACGATACCGACAGCTTTTCGGCGGATGGAATTATCGAGCGAAACACCGACGTCGATTACTTCTCATTTACGGTCGATGGAGCCACGGAACTAATCCAGTTGGATATCCTTCCCGCGGAGATCGGCGCCAATTTGGATATTCTGGCGACGCTGTACGATTCGGCGGGCAATGTGATCGCGACCAGTAACCCCGCCGATTTGCTCGCGGCCGGCGCTGAAACTTCGACGGAAGTCGATGGCGGCTGGTTAGATCCGAACGGACAACTCATCACAAATGCCAACGACGAACTCGAACTCGCGCAGGGCACCTACTACCTGGCTATTCGAGGAACTGGTAAAGCGCCGCAAGCGGGCGATCAGGGCTATTCGAATTACGGCAGCCTCGGCGCCTATAGCATCACTGCCACACGCAAGAGAGACCTGGTCGTCGGCGTCGACTTCGACGTGACCGGTGGACCATCGCCGGAAAACTGGAATCCGTACACGGGTGGCACCCAGCCGTTCACCATGACGGATTTGATCAATGAAGCCGGGCTCGATGTTCCCTATACGCTCACGATCAGTTCCAACATCACCAGCGCAACGATCAACACATCTGCCAGCCCGAATGGAATCGATCCCAACGATGTACCGGCACACGGCAATCCTCTGGACGATCTGGGCGGCTACATCTCGGGCCAGGGTCAGACAGCGTCGTTCGTGTGGGGCAATCTGACGGCAAACACCGTCTACCAGATTTACGTGTTCGGGCATTCCGAGACCGCGGCCAAGAATCAGGTGAACATAACTGGCGGTCTCTGGTACGGCGCCACGCAGACGTACAGTTTTACTCAAAACATCCTTTCCAGCACAGTGGGATCCGAAGCTTGGAATTCACGTGACTTGAAGTC
>JADMIO011054790.1_pt1 | contig 23684 bp, 22 predicted proteins | sample 8958161 | NCBI WGS metagenome assembly JADMIO01 (sample SAMN16585339, study PRJNA669376) | soil metagenome | isolation source: Crop rotation soil | place: USA: Cullars Rotation, Alabama | collected 2011
GAAGAGGTCGAAGCCATAGGCGACCGCGAAGTCGAAGCCCGCCGTGGTCAGCTGGTTGGCGTTGACGGCCTGGGTAAAGACATAGTCCACCTGGCTGGTGGTGTCGCCACCGGAGCAGAAGGACGTCCGCACCTGGGTATTGCCGCAACCCAGGGCCTGGCTGAAGCTGCCCTGGCGGTCGAACACCAGCAGGCTGCAGAACGTCGAATCCCCCAGCTTGCAGCGGGTCAGCGGTTCGGTCTGGCCGGGCGTGTAGAGCGCCTGGTTCAGGTGGATCTGGTACCAGTCCACCGACGCCGTCACGCCGTCCAGGAAGGTCGGGGTCAGCACGATGCCGGCGGCGATCGTGTTGGCCTTTTCCGGCACCAGGTTCGGGTTGCCGCCATTGATGTTGAAGCAATTGTTCGGCGCACCACCGTTCGAACCGCCCGGGCCGTTGATGAAGGAGGCGCAGGACGTGCCGGAATTGGCGCCGGGCGCGTAGAGGTCATACACGTCCGGCTGGCGGATGTCGTAGGACCAGGTCACGCGCAGCTTGGCATCGTCATTGAGCTGGCTGGTGAAGCCCAGCTTCCAGGTCTCGACCAGGCCGCTGAACGAGTAGTTGGTGATGCGGCCGGCGGCGCTGACGGCAAGGTCCTGGACGATGAAGTCCTTGAGGATCGGGGCGTCCACCTCAAGGAAGCCTTCCTCGGCGTGGAGATGGCCTTCGAACGGTTTGCCGAAATTGCCCGACGGGTACATGTTGTTCTGCGAGCGGGTGTCGATGTCGTACTCGCCCTGACGCTCCAGACGCCAGTCGGCGCCGAAGGCGACGGCGACTTCGCCGGCCGGCAGCTGCCAGGGCAGCACGCCCTGCATCGCCAGTTCGCCCGCGGCCTGCTGCATGCGCGACAGGACATGGCCGAAGGAGTCATAGCCATTGGCGCGCCAGTTCAGGCCCGGCTTGACATAGTTGAGGGTGGCAGCGCTGGTCTCGCCCTCGCCGAAGGGATCGAACGGCACGCAGCCCGTCACTTCGCCGGCAGTGGTGACGCCGCCAGCCGCCGCGGTGGCGGGAACGCTGGAAGCCACGGACGGATTGAGCAGGGCGCGGCACTGGATCGAGCCGATCGGCAGGCCGGAGGTGCCGACATTGCCGGAGGTGATGCGCACCGCGTCCAGGGCGTTGTTGACGCGCTGCTGCACGACCTGCATCACATTCTGCTTGATGCGGACATCGCTGTTCTGGATGTAGGCGTTCCAGGTCCAGTCGTCGCCCAGCGAGCCTTCCAGGGTGAAGACGCCGCGCATCATCACCTTGTTGCCCCAGCCGCAATTGTTATAGAGGGCTTCGCACTTCTCTTCCCAGCTATAGTCCACCGCGTTGTTCATGGCGGTGCCGGACGGGCTGTTGTTCGGACGGTTGCCCGAGAACTCGAAGCCCGTGGTCAGGGTCTGGGATGGACGGGCCTGGCGCTGCGCCAGGGTCGTGGCCGCCGTGTCGTTCTGGTGGGTGTAGGGATTGTAGCCGTTCGACAGCGTGCTGTCGCAAGCCGCGCCGCCCGGCGTGCCGCCGGCGCAGACAAAGCTCTGCGCCACCGAATCCGGCAGGAAGGGATTGTCGGCATAGATGGTGCGGTTGGTGCCGCCGATGGTGTTGCCCGAGATCCGCTCCGACAGGCGGCCATAGTTCAACTGGATCGAGGCCTTGATGTCCGGCGTGATCTGGTAGCTGGTGTAAACCAGATAGTTGCCGTTGTGGTACGGATTGGCCGAGGGACCCCAGCCGCCATTGCCGAACTGGTTGTTGGTGCAGCCATTGTAGCACTGGCTGCTGCTGACAAGGGTGCCATAGTTGAACTGGCTGGGGGTCGCGTCCGGACCCACGAACATGGTGCCCTTCAGGTCGTTGGCCGCCAGCGGCGAACCGGCGGTGCCGGCGGTGTTGCGCTGAACCAGGCCACCCACGACGTTGGTGGTGCTGCCAAGTCCATAGCCATAGACTAGCAGCGGCTGGCCGGCATTCACCGAGGTGCAGCTGCCGCCCGAGGTCGAGCCCACGGGATAGGAAACGGAATTGCAGTAGGCCTGGTTATAGATGAAGGCCCGGCCGTTCGGCGCATGGGCGCGCCACTGGTCACCGGCGAAAGGCTCGGCGTTGGAATAGGTCAGGTCGGCGCCGGCCACGATGTGGCCCTTGCCGCCCAGGAAGCTGGTGCCCCAGGCCAAGGAGAGCTTGTAGGCCGGGTTGGAGACTTCGGTGCTGTCGGAATAGGTGACATTGCCCTTGAAGCCTTCGAAGGTCTTGTTGATCACGACGTTGATGACGCCGGTCACCGCGTCCGAGCCCCAGGCAGCCGAGGCACCGCCCGTCACCACGTCCACGCGCTGGACCAGGCCCTGGGGAATGAGGGCAAGGTCGACAACGCCTTCCTGGATCGAGGAGGGAGTGACGCGCTGATGGTCGAACAGCACCAGGTTGCGCTGGGTGCCGAGGTTGCGCAGCGCCACGCTGTCGAGGCCGGCGTTGATCTGCACCACGTTGCCGACATTCGAGCCGGTGGTGATCGACGTGCCGCCGCGGATCTGCGGCAGTTCGCGGATTTCGTCGCCGATCTGCACCTTGGCGTCACGGTTCAGCGTATCGACGCCGATCACGGTGACCGGCGTAGGAGCCTCGAAGCCCTTGAGGTCGACGCGCGACGCGGACGAGTTCACCGTCTCGATGTCGGCGGCATTGTCCTGCGCATAGGCCACGGTGAGCGAGACACCGGCGACCAGTCCCGCCGTGGACGTGCCAAGCAGCAGCCGCTTGAGAAGAGTATTCATCTGAGTTCCCCCGAAATTGTGATCGCTACGCACGCGCTGCCTTTTGTTGGTCTCAAACAGCGCGACTCGCCGGCAATCTAGGGTCGATCACCGGCAGCGACACTGACAACAGTCGCGGCCAGAAGCGGATATCGGCTGACTATCGTCATGGAAATACGCGTAGCCACGCAGCGTTGCCAAAATACCGCGCTGACTATAGCCAAGGATTAATCCGAAGACGCTGCAGGTCGCCGTCGCAAAAATCCACGTCATGAAGTGCATCGTGGCGCTTTTTTCCGAAAAGCCCAACGCCGCTGACTGTTGTCAGAGCGCATGACGGCGCGCTTTGCGAAGGTCGCTTCGCTACGCGGGTTTCGCGCAAGATTGAGGACCAGCTTTTGATACAGCAGCGGCGTTCTGTCGTGAGGGCTTTTGAAATCCTCAAGGCCTTCCAGTATCCCGGTGAATGGGTTCGGGCTTGCGATCTCAGCCGCCGAAGCGGCATTCCCGAGGCGACGGTGACCGGCATAATGGCCACGCTGGAATCGGTGGGCGCGGTAATACGCGATGGCCGGGGGCAATATCAGTCCGCATTGCTCTCCGTGGCGGAATTCAACGATACCCTCTTCAACAACCCGCATCCCGCCTCGCCGAAGGCCCGCCGGAACGCCGGCGACAACGCACTGGTCCAGTAATTTCCCTTGAAGTCCCGCGTCTAAGCAGGTTTCCGCCCTGGTGGCGAAGCCTGCGGGACCGATGCTGCGCCGCCCCCGGGGCCGGCTTGGACCTTTGAATTCGACCCCTGTAATATGCGCTCCCGGCTCCGGCCCCATCGCGTTCGAAAGACGGGAGAGCGTCATGCTGCATCCTTTCACCCGTCGCGGATGGCTGGCCGGCGCCGGGGCGCTGGCCCTTTCCACGTCCGCGCGCGCTGCCGGCAGCGAGCCTGTTTTCGACGATTCCAAACCGACCAAGGGCATCGTGATTCCCGACAGCAAGCTGGCGGAGATGAACGCCGCGCCCCTGATCGCCAGGAAGCTGACAAAGCTCTATTCGCTGCAACCCGCCATCCGCGAACCCAACGCCCTGCAATTCACGCCCCAGGGCACACTGCTGGTGCTGGATCAGGCCGATCCCAACAAGGTGTTCGAGATCGCCCCTGCCGACGGCCGGATCATCCGCATGGTGCAAACAGAGGCCATGCATGGCAGCGGCATCTGCATCGATGACAGCGGCGACTGGCTGGTGACTTCGACCAAGGGGCTCGGCACCGGCGGGCCGCCCGTGACCTTGCAGATCGATCCGAAGACCGGGGCCACCCTGAAGAAATGGGTGACGCCGGGCTGGGGCTATTACGGAGCGGTGCGTGAGGAATCCGGTTCGCCCTCGGGCGGCCATGACGTCAAATGGGCCGGCGATGGCCGCTACTGGCTGGCGGTGCCCGCTTCAGGGCGGCTCTTCCTGATGGACGAAGCGTCCGGGAGGCCGGTGCGCTCGATCCCCGCGCCGGTGCTGCGCACCCATGGGCTCATCATTGACGGCGAGGCCCTGTGGTCGGTCGCCAGCGACTATCAGCAGATCCAGAAAATCCGCCAGAGCGACGGCCGCATCCTGGGCAAGATCCAGCTGGCCCGGACCGATCCCACCATTCACGGCCTGGAAATGCGCGACGGCGTCATCTGGTATTGCGACGCGGACCGCAATTCCGGCTGGGTCTGCACCCTCACCTGATCGCCTTTCAGAACTAGGGAGAGTTTCCCCAATCCGCTTTTGGGCTCCCGCTGAACCCGGCGTTCACGACATCGTCACCGGTTTCGGCAGCGATGAATCTGCGCAGATCCTCGTTCCGCGCCAGCCAGATCGACAAGTAGCCGGCGCGATCCGAATTGGATTGGGCAATCGCCCGATACCGCGCGTCGCGCAGATCGAGATATTTCTGAGGATCGCCATTGGATTGCGCCAGAAGCTGGCTTGCCGCGGCAAGGCCAAGATTTATCGCGGTGTCGCCATGCACCGCGGCAAGGGCAGAGGGAAGCCGGCCAGCGCCGGATGCGACCCAGTACCGGTCATAGAGAATTTTCTCTGCTTCGCCTTGCGTCAACTTGGCGACGTCGATGTCGGGATTGCCGCCCTGGTTGATGCCGAAATTGGCGGGGCTGCCATTGCCGTCATTGACGATATATCCGCCTTCATGCGGCGCCAGGAAACCGGCATAAAAATATTCGAACCCGGCCCAGAGGTGGGCATCATCCGCCAGGCCGAAAAGTGAAAGCATGTCGGGCGCGCGGCCGGCGGCCAAATCTCCCTCGCTTTCCATCTCGGCCATGACGGCGGCGCAATTGTCTTCCTGGCGGGCAGCCCGCCGGGGCAAGCCCGCGATCCCCAGCCGCCTGGCATAGTCGGAGAGCGCCGCGCGCCGCTCATCGACGCTGAAGCGATGGCCGGCAGGATACCAGATCGTGCAGGTTGCTTCGCCATCGCTGCCCGTGGATCTGAGAGCGACCCTGCCCGCATCATCAAGGACCAGGGTTTCGCTGCGGCCGTCACCATATTGGATGTCGAGACGATTCCGGGTGGCGAGAAACAGGCCGGTGACATGCGCGATCCCGTCCCCTTCCCAGACCGTGCCCCACCGGCCGCCCAGGGACTGGAAGAATTCGGTCCTGGTTGCGCCCCCCGGCGCGGAGATGTCGCGCGCAAGAGCAACCGGCGTGGGCCTGAGGGTCAGGGTCGAACCATCCACGGCGATCGCGCCGGAAACAGCGATGGCCGCGGGTACCGCCGCAAGAGACGACGCATGGGAGCGATTGTCCCAAGGCGGGCCGCTTTTGGCGGGCGGACGGCCTTGCGCCTGCGCAGCCCCGGTTCCCACAAGGAACACGGCCAACGCCGCAGATAAGAAGCGAGTCACGGTCCCCAACCTTTTCGCAGCGCCACGCGTCCCACCGGAACACTATGCCGCGAAACCTGAACCCGGGATGAACCTGGCAGGCTCTGCCGGTTCCGTGACGTCAATCGGATCGTTTCGCGCCGTCGCCGGTTAACGCAGGGAAGCGGGCCGGCAAAGAGTAACCATGCGCCATTGGCTCGCGCTTCTTGTCCTGTTCTGCGCTCTTGCGGGCGCCACGGCAGCCAAGGCTTCCGACAGCAACTGGCGAATCCTCAAACCGGAATGGACGGAGGCGGACGAAAAGGGCTTCGGAGACTTTGTTCGCTCTATCGCGGAAAGCGGATGCAGCACGACGGCGGATTGCATGCGCGGTCCCGGAAATCCCTATCGCGCCAGCGACCCGCCCGGCCTCGCGTTCCAGCTCGATTGCGCCAAGTGGGTTTATACGCTGAGGGCCTACTACGCCTGGAAAAACGGCCTTCCCTTCGGCTATGTCGATGCCATCGCCGGACAGGGCAATGACATCCGGTTCAGCGAAAAGGGCAATCGTGCCCTTTCGCGGCGCGACCTGGTGGACAAGGGCGCGGGCGTGTCCGTCGCCGCGGCCTTCTCCACGCTTGGCGATGACGTCTATTCCGCGACCTACCGGATCGACGCTTCGCAATCCGATGGCGTGTTGCCGGATTTCTACTCGCCGAAAATCCAGCCGGATTCGATCCGGCCCGGGACGGTGATTTACGACATCAATGGCCATGTCACGATCGTCTATGCCGTCGAGGCCGATGGGCGCGTCCGCTACATGGGAGCCGATCCGGACAATACCCTGATGCGCTCGGTCTATGGCGCGCAGTTTGGCCAGGGCCAGATGGCCTTGGGCGGCGGCTTCAAGAATTTCCGGCCCTTGAAGCTGGTTGGCGCCACCTTGCGCGATGGCCATTATGTGGGGGGGCACATCGTTCCCGTGGCGAACAGTGACATCGCCGATTTCTCGCTGGAGCAGTATCGCGGCATCGGACCGGATGCGCAGGGTGATGGCCCCAATGCGATCTTCCAGTATCGCGGTGCCCCCGCCGATCTGTTCGAATATGTGCGCGGCACCCTGTCGGGTGGCACCTACAGCTTCGATCCGATCCACGAATTGCAGGCCGGCATAGACGGTCTTTGCCACGACCTTCAGGAGCGCAGCCTGTATATCGATGCCGCCATCCAGGCCGGAATCGACAGGAAGCCGGCGCCAGCCTTTCTTCCCGGCAACATCTATGCTTCCAGCGACGAGGAATGGGAGGCATATGCCTCGCCGGCCCGCGATGCCAGCCTGAGAAGCAAGTTCGTCCAGCTGACGCTCGACCTTGCGAAATTCGTCCTGCGCTCCCAGGCGCGCGGCGAGGATTTCCGGAAGATCTGGGCCCTCAAGGTGCGGCTGCAGCAGGCCTATGACGACAAGGCGGCCGCATGCCAGATCAGCTATCGCAACAGCGCCGGTCAGCCCGTGACATTCGGCTTTGACGAGGCCGTGGAACGACTGTTCGCCATGAGTTTCGATCCCTATCAATGCGTGGAACGCCGCTGGGGCGCCACCGACGAAGGCGAACTCGCCACCTGCAAGGACGACGAAACCAAATCACGCTGGTATCAGGCGGAACAGAATCTGAGGAACCAGGTGGAGCGCGTCTATGTGGCGCGGAAGCAGTTCACCCTGGCGGACCTGGAAGGACAGGCCCCCGGCAGCGGCACGAAAACTCCCCCGCCCGCCGACGTGGCGGCAGTCATCGCGAAAATCGGCCGCGGCCCGCTTCTGGCGGCGATGGAGCCGGTGGGATTCTGACGGTTACGGATCGGTGGCGACGATGGCCTGTATTACCGCCACGCCGGGCTTCGGCTTGTCCGAAAGCGCGGCGCGTACATAGCCGAAAAGATCGAGCGCCGCGCCATCGCGGCTGAAGCGCGGATTCGCGCCGTCCCCCGTTCCGGCGGCGCCACGATACTGTTCCAGGGAAAAATCGGCGATCTCGTCGTTTCGGGCCAGCACGACATGCCCCCCGGCATAGGTTCCGTCGGCCCGCCTGACCGCGCCGACCAGTTTCAGCGGGCGGAAATTCTTGAAGCCGCCCCCCAGCTTCGCCATGCTCGGCGGAATCTGCGGGCCATAGGCGCCGCGCGTGACGCTCTCGTCGGGATGGGCATCCATGTAGAGGATGCGCCCGTCGGCGGTCACCTCATAGACGATAACGACATGGCCATTGGTGTCGTAGATCGCCGTTCCCGCATGGATCGACCCCGGCTGCAGCTTGGGCGAGTAGAAGTCCTGTTCGACCGGCCTTTCGAGGGAAGGATCCATCCGGTAGGTGGCGGTCGATACCCGGGCATGGATATTCTTCAGGGCGATGTCGGCGGCAATGCCGGCTCCCCTGTCAACCAGGTCGTGGCGGGAAAGCGCGCGATTGGAGGTCTGGCTGAAGCGGATATCGTCGCCCTCACCGGAAATATTGTCGACATAGGAAAAGGGCAGGCCATGCTTGGAAGCGTAATAGGCCCGCAACATGTAAACCCACTTGGCGCAATCGGCGTGGAATTTCAGATTGCCTGAATCGCTTTCGCGATAGGGATTGGCGACCCCCATGCATTCGACCGTGGTCTTGCAGCCGCTTTCGGCAAGGATGCGGACAAAATCGCCAAAGCCCTTTTCGTCGGCAGCCGACCATTCCGTCTTGGTGATGCGCCAGGCGGGCGGCGCGGCGGAGGCGGGAAGCAGCGATCCCGGCAGCAACAACGTCAGCGCGGCCAGGGCCGCGCGCGTAACCGACATATGAGTCCCCATGCGACAGCGAATTTCCCAGAACGCTCCCGGGTTATCCCGCAATCATCGGCGCAATTCAATTCGGAACCCGATGCGGCGACGATCTCGAATGTTCCCGCCGGGCAAAAGTTCCCGCAGCGAAGTTCCAGCGAGACCTACACGCCGGCCCAATGCCGCACACGGCCGACATCGACATGGACAAAATCCGACTTCGGATACATTCCCACGCCGCCCCGGCCCAATTTCATCGCCACACTGTGGAGCGAAGTCAGTTCCCGCCCCGGAACGCGGATGTCAATGGCCATGCCCTGCATGTGCAGGCTCTTGCTGGCCACGCCGCTGCTTCGCTCATGCAGCTTGGCGTTGGTCTGGGGAGAACGATAGCCGGAAATTACCTGGAACGGAGCCTCGGTCTCCAGCCCGGCATTCACATCTGCCAGCAAATCCATCAGCCGGGGATCCATCGCATGGACTTCGCCGGTGCGGAAATCCCGCAAGAGATGATTGATCGCCTGCAAGGCCTGCGGATCATATTTCCCGTTCACGAAGTAGTCCGCCGCCAGCTTTTCGCCGGTGTGGATGTTCTCGAATTTGAGGCGCCTCGCCGATGGCGCAATTGCACCGCCAAGGATGCGGGACGTGGAACTCGCGAGAGCGGGGCCGGAGAGCGTCAGCAAGGCCGCGCCGCTGGTGCACAAGAATGTGCGCCGGGCAATCGTCATGGAATGGAGCCTCTTGGCAGCGCGACAGATATAATGTCGCGCCAAGGCGATTGCAAAGTTCCGCGGGATTCCGGCCGCGGCTTTCAGCGCTCGCTGGCGAGACGGGTTCCACCGGCAGATTGCAGGGCGGCAATGACTTTCGCATCGCGGCCATAAACGTCATCTGCAAAGTGGATTCTGCCGTCATCACCGCTGAACGCGGTCCAGTACAGGATGTAAACCGGAATCGGGTGCTTCAAGGGCTGCCGGCTGGTCACGTTCGCGTCGATGCGCTGCGACAGTTCCTCGTCCGATATGGCAAGCAGGTGCGCAACCAAGGGGCGGATTGCCTCGACCCGGACGCAGCCATGGCTGAGGGTGCGATCATCCGACAGAAAGGCGCGCTTCGACGGCGTGTCATGCAGATAGACGTCGAAGTCGTTCGGCATCTCGAATTTCGCGACACCGAGCGCATTTCCGGGGCCGGGATTCTGGATGAACTCGCCGTTCTGCTCCTGCATGTCCTTGGCTTCGAGGTAGCCCGGATCCCTTGCCAGCTTGGGCTTGATCTCGTTTTCAACGATGGACTTGGGGATATGCCAGCTTGGATTGATCGTGACGGCGACCGCCTGGGTGGCAAGTATCGGCGTGGGCTTGTCGGGGGCGCCGACCACGACGCGCGAGCGGATTGCGGCCGCGCCGTCCTCCATCAGCGCCAGGTTCGCGGTCGGCACATTGACCATCATGAAGTCTTCGCCCATCTGCCGGGGAAGCCAGCGCCACCGTTCCATGTTGGCGGCAATCTGGGCGGCGCGGTCCTTGCGCGTGACGTTCAGGGCCGCCACCGTTCCGGCGTCGGGCTTGCCGCTGGGCGGCAGGCCGTGCGTGGCCTGAAAATCCTTCAAGGCTTCCGCCGCGCTGCCCTGCCCCGCCGCGCCATAGCCTTCCGCCTGAAGACGCGCAGCCAGGACAGCGGAATGGCCCCCGCGCGCCGCGGACGGTGGAACAAGCGGCCAGTCGGGAGCAGGCGCCTGCAGCTTCTTGAGCGCGGCCTTGAGGCGCTGATACTCGCCCTGCGGCTCCAGCGATTTCAGGTAGACGCCGGCGCGCCCTTCCGAGGCGGCCTGGGTCAGGGCGGCGACGGCTTGCCTCTGGTGCCGGGGAAGGCTCACATCGTCGAACAGGCGCGTGGGATCGAGCACGCCCCATTCCATGTCCCTGGCGTAGGCAAGGCTCGCCTGCGAGAGAGCGACATCGAACCGGGCCCTGTCGCGCTCGCTTGCGCCGCGGCGCGGCAGACCGGGAACGACATAGCGTCCTGATGGCAGACCTTCGCCTGGCGCATCGGAAAGCACGGCTATCACCGCCCGTGCATCCGCGCTGGCCGCGCCATCGGCATCCAGCCACAAGGGATGAAACCCGCGCTGCCGATACATCGCCCTCATCCGCGCCTCTGCGGTGCCGCCGCCGGAAAGGGCCGACTTCAAGGCGGCCGACATTCCGGCCGATGCGGATGAGCGCGAACTTTCCGCCGGCAGATGCCGGCTGCCGAACTGAAAGGCGGCAAACCCCAGGGCAGCGCCACCGATGAGCGCCAGTCCGACAATCAGGAATTTCCGGAAAGCATGGTTCATGGGCCCGCGCCACTAAGGTTCTGTAATTCAACGGTCTTCCCGGCCTGCCGTTCCCCCGCGGCGCGCAGCGCCCTTACTGACGGGCGCCCGGGATTTTTGGCCGGAGCGCGCCCGCGAAGCGGCGGTGCAAATCTGGTTCGGGGCCAGAGGCGAATTGCCGGTCCGCAGAGTTCCGCCCGCTCGCGATGACGAGTCGCTGCCGGGAAACAATTTCCCGCATGGGGATTATCAGGTCGCCACCGTCTTCCCGACCCGGTCCCGGGCCCATCCCGCAGGCATCAGAGGAACCCCATGAGCAAAATCATCACCCGCGTCTATGCCGATTACGCCACCGCCGACCTGGCAATCAAGGAATTGATGCAGGCAGGCCTGCGTGACTCCGATATCAGCATTCTGGCCAGCAATGTGGAAGGCTGGCACAAGGCCAAGGGCGGTGACGTCGATCCGGCCCATGACAAGAATCGCGATGGCCGCGACGACCGGGCGGAAGGCGCGGCCATCGGCGGCGGATTGGGTGCGATCGCAGGCGGCGGAGTGGGCGCCGCTCTCGGCCTGGGGCTTATCGCCCTGCCCGGCATCGGTCCCGTTGTCGCCGCCGGCTGGCTGGCGGCGGCGGCGGCGGGCGCGCTTGCCGGCGGAGCGGCGGGTGGAATCATCGGCGCGCTCGTCGAATCCGGCGTCAGCCGCGAGAATGCGGAAATCTATGCCGAAGCCCTGCGCCGCGGCGGCGCCATCATCACCGCGCATGTGCCGGATGACGAGGAAGGAAAATATCTGGTGCTGATGGACAACAGCGCGCTGGATACCGCAAATCTGCAAGCCAGTTATCGCCGGGCCGGCTGGGAGGGCTATGACCCCTCCGCTCCCGCCTTCACGTCGGAACAGGCGCGCGACGAACGCGAAAAGTATCGCCGATAGGAATGGCGCTGGGGCGGCCTCGCCCTAATGGACCAGGCCGCCCGTCAGTCCCTCCTGGACCTGGTCGCATACGTCGCAGACAATCACCAGCATTCCGGATTTGGCCCTTTCGCCTCTGGGATGGAACCCGCGGGACAGGAAAACCAGCCTGGGCGGCTCGTCGGTAGCGGGATGTGCCGGCCCGACGCCTTCCCATGCGACGAACCCCGCCTGCCTGCATTGGGGGCAGCTGATTTTGAGGGAAAAGACGCTTCTGCCTGACACGCAATCAATATAGCGCGGAAGCGGTGCGACGGACACGGTTGAGGAAGCCGCGGTGCGGCAGTAAAGTTCCCCCGCTTTCCGCGGTTCGAATAAACGAACTTAAGGGGTGGTAAATGACCCTCCTCCCTGTTTGGAAGCATCGATCGGATGTGGGTGTGACGATGGCGAAATATTCCCTGGATGAATTGAAGCGGAAGCTCGGAGCATCAGGCTGGCGCTCAGTCGCGGCTGCGGCTGACAAGACGGACGCTCCGGAGGGCACTCTGGGCGATATGGCAAAGGCGGCGCATGCGCGCCAGGCCGAAGGCCATTCTCCGGGATATCTGAAGGAAATCGAGACCGAGATCGAGGTCGATGCCCTCCAGTTGCAGGCGCTATGGCATCACATGGGGCTGCCAGTTCTTTAGCCGGCCCGGGTTACCAGCGCAGTGACCACCGCCCCAGCAGGGCGCCGAGCCCGGTCGTCAGAAGAATGCCCAGCGAATACCAGACCAGGATGAACGGCGCGGCGACTTCGGGGCAGTGAAACCCGTAAAGCGTGGCGCTGGCGGCGCCGGCCAGCAGGCCGGCGCAGGCCCCCGCGAAGGTCAGGCGCGTCGGCGCCAGCGCGCGCATCGCCCAGAAGACGCCCGCGAAAATGGGCAGCGACAGCGCCACGATCAATGCGGAGCAGACCCGCGCCGTGTGCCCCATGGTCAGGGCGCGCCAATCCGCCTGCGGGGCGCCTACCTGGATCGCCGCCACGACGGCCAGCAGCAGCACGGGAACGCCCAGCAACCATGCGGGCGTGCGCGCCTCCGCGCCGGCGCGTGACTGCCGCTCGACCAGCCAAAGCCCCAGGCCGGCCAGCGCGGCGGTATAGGCAAACTTGATCCAGAAGGCCGAGCCGAGGATGGCGGTGGCGAGATCCGGCCTGAGCCGGAACTGGAACAGCACGGCCAGAAAAGCCGCGGCCATGCCGACGACAAGACCCGCGCCCAACCGGCGCAGCACGGCGGTTGCCGGCGTTGGCGCCAGATCGGCGGAAAGAACATCGAGCAGGTCGTCAGTCCGCACGGCCCACATCCTCTCCCAGCGACTTCACGGCGCGGTGGACGCCCACCTTCACCGCGGTTTCCGACATTCCGGTCCGGGCGGCGACCTCGGCGATGGAGGCGCCGTCCAGCTTGACCGCCCGGACCAGCGCCTGCTTCGCCTTGGGCAGCTTCGACAGCAATTTCTCGACATCGCGGCGCGCGGCCAGTGCCGCGCTCTCATCCTCGGCGAACAGCTCGCCCGCATCGTCCAGCGGAACGGCGGCGCGGCGCCGCTCGCGGCGGAATTCGTCGATCAGCTTGTAGCGGGCGATGCCATGGACCCAGGCCGTCAGCGGCTGGCCCGGATCGTAGGTCGCCCGGCGGCTGTGAATGGCAATCAGCGTCTCCTGCACCAGATCCTCCGCCGTGGCGGCACCGACGCGCCTGAGATAATAGGCGCGCAGATGGCCGGTCAGCGCCGTCAGCAGCCGGCGATAGGAAGCGGCGTCGCCGGCAAGCGCGGCGATCATCCACTCCCTGTATTGCGGCTCGGCGGCAATCACGCTCTCGCTCCGGATGATTTCGCGCGGCAAGGCGCGAGGTTACACCGCAAAAAATTTATTTTGAAAAAGAGCGGCAGGCGAAGGGGCGGGACGCCGCCGATCCGGGGCAAGTCCCTGGTTTTCCAGCGTTTTATGGCTTTCGCGCCGCCGCCCTTTCGGAAAGAAGCGGCCTGTAACCCCAGCCGATGCGCCGACGAAAAGCGGGCATCGGGGCGATGGTCGTCCCGTCCATTCGGGAGCTTCCACATGAACACCAAGTCCATCCTCGCCGCCTCCACGCTTCTGGGCACCCTGGCCCTGGCCGCGTCCCAGGCGGCGGCCGCCCCCGCCGGGCCGATGCCGGCCGGCTACGAGAAGTGCTACGGCGTCGCCGCCGCCGGCAAGAATGACTGCGCCGCGGGCGCCCATTCCTGCGCCGGCCAGGCCACCCGGAACGCCGATAAGGCTTCCTTCCTCGAACTGCCCAAGGGCGTCTGCGGCAAGCTGGCCGGCAGCAGCCTGATGGCGGGCAAGTAAACCCCGTGCGCCGCATCAGCCCCCCGTTTGCGGCGCCCGCAGACCCGATCCCCGCCAGCGCGGGGGTCGGGCTGCGCTTTCCCCATCACAGAACCATCCTGGCGGGAGAGGCCGGGGCGGCCTGGTTCGAAGTGCATCCGGAAAATTATCTCGGCGACGGAGCGGTCCCCGACATTCTTGAAGCGGTGCGGCGGGATTTTCCCATTTCCCTCCATGCCACCGGGCTTTCCCTGGGCTCCGCCGAGGGCGTTGACGAGGATCATCTGGCCGCCATCGCCGCCTTGGCCCGCCGCATCGAACCGGGCCTGCTGTCCGACCACCTGTCATGGTGCCGGGCCGGCGGCATGCAGCTGCCGGACCTGCTGCCGCTACCCTATACGCAGGAGGCGCTGGAGATATTCGCCCGCAACATCGAGCGGGTGCAGACGGCGCTGCGCCGCCCGATCCTGGTCGAAAATCCCTCGCTCTATCTTGCCTTTGCGCACAGCGAGATGCGCGAGGGGGAATTCCTCGCCGCCCTGGCGCGCCAAAGCGGCTGCGGCGTGCTGCTGGATATCAACAATGTCGCCGTCTCCGCCGCCAATCTCGGCGAGCAGCCTGCGGCGCGGTTGCGCCGGATGCTGGACGATTTGCCAGAAGAGGCCATCGGGGAAATCCATCTTGCGGGCCATGCCGTGCGCGAACTTGCCGATGGCAGCCATGTCCATATCGACGATCACGGCTCGCCGGTCAGCGATGAAGTCTGGGAGATGTATGCCGATACCGTGGGCCGCATCGGTCCGCGTCCCACCCTGATCGAACGTGACACCGCCATTCCCGCCTTCGCACAACTGGCGCAGGAGGCCGGCATCGCCGACGCCGTCATGACCCGCGCAGGGGAGGCACGCTATGCCGCCGCTGGCTGAGCTGCAACGCAGCTTCGTGCAGGCCGTGCTGGGCGGCGATGTCCCCGCCGGTCTTCGGACAGGCTGCGTGCCGCTGGATGAGGCGCTCTGCATTCACCGCGACACCGTTTTCGGGGCGCTGACCCACGCCTTGCGGCTTTCCTATCCGACGGTTGACGCGCTGGTGGGGACGGCGTTCTTCGACCAAATCTGCGGCGTCTTTGCCCGGCAAAACCCGCCCCGGGTCGCATCCCTGGCTGCCTATGGCGAGGGCTTTGCCGATTTCCTGGCCGGTTTTCCTCCCGTCGCTGCCCTGCCATGCCTGCCGGACGTGGCGCGGCTGGACCGCGCGGTGGAAACCGCCTTGCGCAGTTCCCTGCGCCTGCGCCGTCTGGTGCTGGATGAGGCGGTCGTCATCGATTTGCCCGAAAGCCTCACCGTACTGCCGCTGACGCACCCGGCGGACGAAATCCGCGCTGCGATCGGTGACGATGACGCCCTGACCGCAATCCACACCAGACCCGCCGAACGGTTTGTGCTGGTGTGGCGCAAGGGCGGCGAAGCCGTCGTGCGACGTATCAGCGTTGCGGCAGGATGCTTTCTGTCCCGGCTGCTGGCCGGCGACGGCGCCGACGCAGCCCTGCAGGCCGCCATCGCCAAAAGCCCCGAGGCGGAAGCGCTTCAGGCCATCCAGGCGGAAATATTCGCCGCCCCCTTCTGCACTGTTGTTTCAACCGTCAGGGAGTCGTCGTCATGAACAACTTCGAAGAGGCCCTGCGGCCGGTCCGCCGCGCCGTCGCGCTGCTGGACAGCATTCCCTACAGCCTGGTGATCCTGCCGGCGCGGATCGCCACCTTCAGCGTCTTTTTCCGCTCCGGCCTGGTGAAGATCGCGGACTGGGATGCGACCCTGCACCTGTTCCGCGAGGAATACAAAGTGCCGGTCCTGCCGCCGGAAATCGCGGCCCACATGGCGGCGTCGATGGAGCTGGGCCTGTCCAGCCTGGTGCTGCTGGGCCTGTTCTCGCGCCTCGCCACCTTGGGCCTGCTGGGCATGGTGATGGTGATCCAGCTTTTCGTGGAGCCGATGGGCTGGCCCGACCATATCCAATGGCTGGCTTTCATGATCGTCATTGTCTGTCGCGGACCCGGCCTGCTCTCGCTGGATCATCTGCTGGCGCGCTGGTCATTCGGCCGGAACGGCAGGGCAATCGCCTAGAATATCATCGAAATAGCCATGCCTCTGGCAAATCGGCTCCGGACCGCGATCTCGAGAATTTCCAAAACGTCCATTGCTATGGTGCGCGCGTGGTCACCCTGAAGCGCGGCAGCTGCTCTTGCGGTGGGGCAAAATCGGGATTGAGATCAAGCGACTTGCGATAGTCGCGATAGGCGCCTTCGATATCGCCCTTATAGTCCTTCGCCAGGCCGCGGTTGTAATAGGCGATCTCCAGCCTGGTACCGCCAAGCGTGATGGCGCGGTCCAGCGCCCTAATGGCGTCGTCATACTGCTTGAGGCCGACCAGGCCGGCGCCGCGATTGGTATAGGCGGCGCCCAGCGCCGGGGCGATGGCGAGGGCGTGGTCGCAATCAGCCAGCGCCTCGCGGAAGCGTTCCATGCGGATATAGATTTCCGAGCGGTTGACCAGCGAGGCCGCCAGGTTGAAGGAGGCGCCGTCATAGCCGGACACCGCCATGTTGCAGGCGGCCAGCCCGTGCAGGTTGTTTTCATCCGAAGGCGTGTCGAGCGTCGCCCTGTAGCATTCATGGCCCTGACCCTGCGCCACCATGATGCTGCGCGCCAGGACCGGCGTGGACAGGCAGAGGCCGGCCAGGCCAAAAAGAAAGAAGGAATTTCGCATCGCATTCCTCCTGCCGGGAAATGCCGCCGTCAGGCGATGACGCTGCGCCGGACCGTATCCCATATGGTGTCGCGCCGCGCCGCCGCCTCCTTGGGGTCCGCCATGTCGTGGCGGAAAATCGCCTTGAAGGTGTAGCGGTTGGAGACGTTGAAGAAGCACAAGGCCGCGATGGTGGTGTAGAGATTGAAGGCGTCGACGCCCCGGCGGAAAACGCCTTCCTTCTCGCCGCGCTTGAGGATGTCGGCGACGGTGGTCAGGATCACCGAGTTCACCGGCGCCACCGAGGGCATCTTGGCGACATGGCGGCCCTTGTTGATGTTCTCGACCATGACCAGCCGGGCGATGGAGGCGTTCTTCAGGTGATAGTCGAAGGTGAACTCGACCAGCACCTTCAGGGCGGTCAGCGGCGGCTGGTGGGTAAGATCCAGTGCCCGCTCGGCCGAGCGCAGCTTCTCGTAATAGGAAAGCAGCACCGCCTGGTAAAGGCCCGCCTTGTCGCCGAAATAGTAATAGAGCATGCGCTTGCTGGTATGCGTACGCTCGGCGATGCGGTCGACGCGCGCGCCGGTCAGGCCCAGTTCGGCGAATTCCACCGTGGCGACGTCGATGATGTTGGCCCTGGTGCGCTCCGGGTCCCGCGTCTGGGTCTCCCTGGCCGTCCGCTTCCCGGTGACCGCCCGCTTTGCCGGCATCGAATTCGCTATCCCCTGATCCCGGGCGCGATTATGCATGGCCGCGCCGCAAATCCCAGCATTTCCGGGTCCGAATCCATCATGCCGTCAGGTGCCGACATGGGTGATTTTCTTGTTGGGGGAATAAATGTCCATGATATTCCAGTGCCCAGCCGTGGGCACGGGCGCGTTTTCCATGATCACATCCAGGACATAGGGCACATTGGCCTTGATCGCGGCTTCCAGGGCCGGCCTGAACTGGTCGGCCGATTCGATTCGCACACTGTCGATTCCGAAGGCCTTGGCGATGGCAGCATAGTCCGGCGACCAGGCCTTGCCGTTCTTCTCGAAAATCGTCCCCGTGGTGGTGCCGTAATGCGCCTTCTGCAGCCCCGCGATGGTGCCATAGGCGCAATTGTTCATGATGATCCAGATCACGGCCGCGTCTTCCTCGAAGGCCGTGGCCAGCAACGCCGGATTCTGGCCGAAGCCGCCATCGCCCACCAGCGAAACCACGATCCGGCCGGGGGCCGCGATCTTGGCGCCGATCGCCGCCGAGGCACCGAAGCCCATCGTGGCATAACCGCCCGGCGTCAGCACCGAGCCGGGCGTATAGACCGGGAATTGCTGGCCGACGCCGTTCTTGTTCCAGCCGACATCGGTGGTGATCACGGCATCACGCGGCAATACGGCCCGGACATCGGCCAGGATGCGCTCCGGCCGCATCGGAAACTGGCTTGAGGTCTCGGCCTCGCGGTTGCCGGCCCTGAATTCGGCGCGATAGGCGGCGATTTCCTGGCGCAGCGCCTCGTTGCGCCGCCCGTCCGGCTCCAGCCGCCTGGCCACGCGATTGAGCGCGGTGAGCGCCTGCTTGACGTCGGCGATGGCTCCGATTTCGACCGGATAGTTGCGGCCGATTTCCTGCGGATCGATGTCGATATGGATCAGCCGGGTGGGCGGAATGCTGAATGTGTATTCCGGATCCCAGGAAGAAGAATCTGCCTCCTTGAACGAGGTGCCCAGCGCCAGGATGACATCGGCATTGCGGCAGGACTCATTGATGTATTGCGTACCCCAGAAGCCCGTCATGCCCAGGGTCAGGGGATGGTCGTCCGGCAGCGCGCCCTTGCCCATCAGCGAGTGCGCCACCGGGATGCCCAGCCGCTCGACAAAAGTCTTCAGCTCCGGCGCGGCGTCCGCCAGCAGCACGCCCCCGCCGGCATAGATCACCGGCCGCCTGGCGGCGATCAGCGCGGCGACGATCTTCTCCGCCACCGCCTCGTCCAGCGCCGGCTTGGCGTAGTTGCGGGCATTGGGCTTGAGGCGGTCGAACAGCGCGGTGTTGATCTCGGCGGAGAATATGTCCATCGGCACATTCACCAGCACCGGGCCCGGCCGGCCGCTTTCTGCCAGGTGAAAGGCCTTGTCGATGATCTCCGGCAGCAGGTCGGGGCGCTCCACCCGCCAGGCGCGCTTGACGAAGGGGCGGTAGATCTCGAACTGGCTGGCGTCGGCGTTGAGATTGACTTCCTGGTGCGGATGCTTGCCGTAGAAATGCGAGGGGATGTCGCCCGCGATCACCACCATCGGAATCGAATCCAGCGCCGCGGTGGCGACACCGGTGGCGGCATTGGTCAGGCCGGGGCCGAGATGCGACAGCACCACGCTGGCCTGGCGCGTCATGCGGGCATAGCCGTCGGCGGCATGGGCCGCGACCTGCTCATGGCGCACATTGACAAAGCGGATATTGCTCTTGCCGATCTCGGTCAGCATCGCGATGTTGGTGTGGCCACACAGCCCGAAAATGTGCTTGACGCCGCGATCCTCGAGATATTTCACCAGCTGCTTGGAAACCAGCGCCTTCATGTCTTGCTCCTGTCCGGCTTCGGAACCTGGCGCGGCGCCGGTCCGGTATAGGTGTAGGGAATGGTCCGGGGCATCGGGCCCTTCATCCGCGAGCCGCTCTGGCTTTCCTCCCAGGCGTGGGAAAGGACGCCCACTGCCCGCGCGAGAATGAAAAGACCCCGGCCGAGCGGGGCGGCAAAGCCGAGCTCGCAGAAGAGGATCGCGGTGACGCCGTCGATATTCATGGGGACGGGTTTTCCCGTCCGGCGCTGGATGCCGGCTTCGACTTCCCGGCCGATGAGGGCGAAGCGCCCACTCACTTCGCCGGCGCGGCGCGCTTCCTCCACCAGGGCCAGCAGCGGCTCGCAGCGCGGATCGACGGGATGGAAGCGGTGGCCGAAGCCCGGAATGATCTTGCCATGCGCGGCGACGAATGCCTCCAGCGCGCGATCCACCGCTCCCGGGAGGTCGCCCGCGGCATCGGCGGCGATAGCCTGGTACAGCTCCATGCATTGCTGGCCGGCGCCGCCATGCACGTCACCCAGCACATTTATTGCCGAGGCCATGGCATTGTTGAGGTCGGCGCCGACACTGGCGGCCATGCGGGCGATAGCGATGGACGGCGCCTGCGGTCCGTGATCCACCGAGGCGACCAGCGCCGCCTCAAGCAGCCGCGCCTGGGCTTGCGTCGGCAGGTCGCCCCGCAGCATCAGCCAGATCATCTGCGGGAAGCTCACCGTGCCGATCAGGTCCTGGATGGCATAGCCACGGATGGAGATGGCGCCGGGATGGATGTCGATAATTCCCGTCTTCCACCAGGCGGTGGCTTCGGCCAGTTTCTCTTCGGGAGTCTTCTCGCTCATGCCCGCGTCACGGCGTTTCGGTGTTGTAGAATTCCCCGAACAGCTCCTGCTCGGAGGGGCGATCTTCTGGGATCGGGCGGCTGACCCAGGTCAGCTGCATGTAATGCTTCACATTGATGTTCTCGTTGGTGATGTTGCCGCCCCAGATGCCGCAGCCCATCGAGGAGGTCATCGGCATGCCATTGTCGAAGGCGCCGGCATTGGCCTTGGATTGCGGCTGGCGCACCATCATGCGGCTGACCGGCGCCACAAGCGCCAGGCGATGGATATGCTCGTCGTCATGACTGTAGATGCCGCAGGAATGGCCCTTGCCGCCGACCTCATAGATCTGCCGCACCATCTCCAGCGCCGTGTCGAAGCCGCCCTCATAGCGGAAGATCGCCAGCACCGGTGACAGCTTCTCCGACGAAAAGGGGTGGTCCCTGCCGATCCTGTCTTCCTTCACGATCAGGAAGGACTTGCTCTCCGGGATGGTGAAGCCGGCAATTTCAGCGATCACCCGGGCGGGCCGGGCGATGGTGTTGGAGGTGCGGTGACGCTCCTCGTCCCACATCGCCTTCTGCAGCGGTGGTTTTTCCTCATCCTTGACGAGATAGCCGCCTTCTTTCTGCAGGGCCTCCAGGAACTTCTCATAGATACGGGCATCGACCAGGAGATTGCCATCGGCCGAGCAGCCCGAGCCATTGTCGCTGGTCTTGCTGATGCGGGTGTTGCGGGCGGCGATGTCGATGTCGGCGGTTTCGTCGATCACCATGGTGGCGTTGCCGGCGCCGACGCCATAGGCGGGTTTGCCCGAGGAATAGGCGGCGCGCACCATCTGCTGGCCGCCAGTGGCGATGGTGAGATCGCATTGCGCCATCAATTCCTGCGCCAGCGGGATCGAGGGCTTCTCGATCACCTGGAAGACGTCCGGCGGGCAGCCCAGCTTCGCCACCGCTTCGCGCATCAGGCGCACGCATTCGACGCTGGTCTTCTTGCTGGCGGGATGCGGCGCGAAGATGATGGCGTTCTTGCATTTCAGGGAATAGATGCCGTTGCCGACCTCGGTATGGGCGGCGTTGGTCACCGGCACCAGGCTGGCGATGATGCCGACCGGCTTGGCGTATTTGACGATGCCCCTGGCCTTGTCTTCCTCGACCACGCCCATCGACCTGGCGCGCAGCGCATCGCGCAGGATGCCGTGCAGCTTGAAGCGTTTGCCCGGACGGCCGGCGCGGTCGCCCAGCCCACTTTCATCCACGCCCATGTTGGAAAGCCGCGTGAAGGTCTTTTCGTTGGACAGCGCCCAGCCGACCGCGCGGATCAGGCGGTCGACCCGCGCCTGGTCGTAATCGGCGATCTGGGAGAGCGCGACGCGCGCGCGGGCGACCAGGTCGCGGACCAGCTGCTTTTCTTCTTCGGTAATCGCGCGCGCCATGTCTTTTTTCCCGCCACCATGCCCGGCAACAATGTACTAACTAGTATATTAAATGGAGCCGCCGCCGCAAGTGCTTTTTCCTTGTTTTGCGGGGACTTATGAGCGCGCCGGACGAGGCGGCACGCGATCGGTGCCAGCCGACCGGCTGTCAGCGGACCCGCGTCACCTTGTACGCCGCCCCGTCGCCCCTCACCTGCAGATTGAAGCTGCCGAACGCGCCGCCACGGATCGTGACAACGTAGCCGCCGGCCTGGCCGTGCCAGTGCGCCAGGAAGGTGTCACCGTCCACTTGGCGCCAAGTCTGGCCATTGGCCAGGGTCACGGTGAATAGCCCACCGCGGTCGAAGCGGTACGCCGTCATGCGCTGCGCCGCCACTTCCGTCCGGCCGCTGCCGAAAAGCCCGCTCAACATGCCGCCATTGCGGGCGGGCGCCGCGGCTCTGGCCGGAGGCGCGGCGGGCGCGGGGGAAGGCGTCAGGACCACCGGCGGCACCAGGCTGACCTGCGACGACGGCGCCGGCGGCAGGTTCAACTGGGCGCGCAGCGGCTGCATGGCGCCATAGACGCAATCGAGGAAGGTGCGGTCGTCGGCAATGGCCTGGCAGCGCGAAACCCCGGCCAGCGCATCGCTGCGCGGATCGGCCGCCGCGCCCGCTACGGTCAGCAAAAGCAGTGCAAGAGCCAGCGTCCCCGTCTTCATCGATCCCACCTGCTACTGGCAGAAGGGTTCTTCGCCCATCACGGACTTTATGCCGCCGGTGATCATCTTCACGAACTCGACCGAGCCGGGGAAAACCGTGTCGTCATTGGCGAAATCGCCCTGGTCATGGCCCAGCGTCGTCATCCAGGCCTTGCCGCCGTCATAATACTGGCACCAGGCCACGGGATGGAAGGCGCCATGCCCGGGCATCTGGCCGACCACCGAGGGCGCCCGTCCGCCGCCACGGCCGCCGCGACCACCCCGCCCTGCCCGTCCGGCCGCGTCGGCAGGCGGCGTCCCCGGCGGCGGGATCCCCCGCCCGCGCGCTTCATTGGGGTCCCAGGACTTCTCGTCCACGGTGGCAAGAAAGCGCACACGGGTGGGAAACGGCACGAGGTTGTACCACTCGTCGCGGAATTTCCAGCGCTGCGGCAAGCCCCTGGTCGAGGCGTCCCTTGTGTCCTGCATCACCACCTCGCCGGTGCGCTCGGGACCGTGATTGTAATAGTTGGCATTGCCCAGCAGGCCTTCGTAATAGGGCCAGTTGTAAAGCGTGCCGAAGGCGTTGTGGATGGCGACGAAGCCGCCGCCCGCCCGCATATACTGGCGCAGCGCGGTCTTGGCGCCATCATCGAGATTGTCGCGCGAGGTGCTGAAGAAGACCACGGCGTTGTAGCTGTCGAGGTTGGTCATCTGCGACACGTCCTCGGTATAGTCCAGATGCCAGCCATTGGCGGCGGCGATCTTCAGCACGGCATTATGCACCACATTGGCATCGGCCAGCTGCGGATTGAGGCCCGCCGCCAGGGCCGGACCCAGATCGGCATGGCGCGGCCCCGCCGTGTGGGTGAAAAGCAGCACGCGGTATTGCGTGGTCTTCGGGCGCGGCCAGTCATGGAAGCATCTGGGATCGATGCCGCGGCAGACGCCATAGTCATAGTCGCCCAGATTGTCGTTGATGGCGCCCCCGGGATTGCCGGTCTGGGCGGCGGCGGCCGCCGCCAGCACCATCGCACCCAGCCCGATCACCGCCGCCTTCCATCGATATGCGCTCATCTCTGCTTTCCTTCGGCTGGCCGGAGCGATGCTAGCATGCCCGTTCCGGGAAGCGCGGGGCTTCCCCCACAGCAGCTGCACGCCCAGCAGGAAGAGGGCGCTCCCGGCGACGGCTGCAAGGGCGCGGAGCATGCCCGACGTCGCCATTCGCCGCGCACGCTACTCAAGGTCCGTCGTACGGTGCCGTTTCATGGAGGTGCGTGTGCTCGGAAAGGTTGCGGTCGTCATCACGTCGGCATTGGTGCTGCTCGGCACCGCGAGTGCCGGCGGGAGTGCCAGCGGGAGTGTCGGCGCGATC
>JADMIO010001240.1_pt1 | contig 23682 bp, 22 predicted proteins | sample 8958161 | NCBI WGS metagenome assembly JADMIO01 (sample SAMN16585339, study PRJNA669376) | soil metagenome | isolation source: Crop rotation soil | place: USA: Cullars Rotation, Alabama | collected 2011
GCCGCGACTTCAAGTCACGTGAATTCCAAGCTTCGGATCCCACTGTGCTGGAAAGGACGTCCTGGGAACGCCGAGCTACATCGCGCCGGAGCAGGCGCGGGGATTGAATCGTGACCTGACCGCGGCGGTCGACGTCTATTCGTTAGGCGCAGTCTTCTATCACATGCTGGCGGGCCAGCCTCCCTTCCTCGGAAACACGCCGTACGAGACGGTGCGGAACGTCCTCGAAGCCGAACCGAAAAATCCGCGGCTGCTCAATCCGAAGATCGATACCGACCTGGCGACGATTTGCCTGAAATGCCTGGAAAAGGATCCATCGAAGCGGTACGCGACGGCGGAAGCGCTGGCCGAGGACGTGGAGCATTGGCTCCGGCACGAGCCGATCCGGGCCCGACGAAGCGGGGTGGTGGCGCGCGCCCGCAAGTGGCTGCAACGCAACCCGACCACGGCGGTGGCCGCGGGTGCGCTCGCGGCGCTGTTCCTTCTCGGCGCCGGCGTCATCTGGAAAGTGCTTCTCGTTAGGCCAGAAAGCGGCAACGGCATTGCCGTCCTGCCGTTCGAAAGCCTGAGCGAAGACAAGGCCAACACCTACCTGGCCGACGGCATCCAGGATGAAATCCTCACCCGCTTATCGAAGATCGCCGACCTGAAAGTGATTTCGCGGACCTCGACCCAAAGTTACAAGGCGCGGCCGGGAAATTTGCGCGAGATCGGACAGCAACTGGGCGTGGCCCATGTGCTCGAAGGAAGCGTGCAAAAAATCGGCGACACCGTGCGGGTCAACGTGCAGCTGATCAAGGCGGCGAACGATTCCCATGTTTGGGCCGAGACTTTCGATCGCCAGTTGCGCGACATTTTCGCGGTCGAGACCGAAGTGGCGAAGACGGTGGCGGACCAGTTGCGGGCCAAGCTGACCGGCCGGGAAGAGGAGGTGCTGGCGGCGAAGCCGACGGAAAACGTGGAGGCGCACGATGCGTATCTCCGCGGGCTCGCCTACAGCCAGCGCATGATTTACGCGCCGGCGAATGCGCTGGCCGCGCAGAAATATTTGCGAGAAGCGGTGCGCCTCGATCCGCAGTTTGCCCAAGCCTGGGCGCTGCTCGGGTATGTCGATGCCCGCGGATATCTCACGCGCAATCTGCAGCCAACGGCGGATCTGCGCGAGGAATCGAGGCAGGCCGCGGAAACGGCTTTGAAACTCCAGCCGGGATTGGGCGAGGCGATTATCGCGCAGGGATATTTTTATTATGCGTGCCTGAAGGATTACGACACGGCCGAAGGTTATTACGAGCAGGCGCGCGCGCTCATGCCTAACAACAGCCGGATTCCCGAGTCGCTCGCTTACGTGGCGCGCCGCCGCGGGCAATGGGACCGGAGCGAATCGTATTTCAACCAGGCCGAACAGCTCGATCCACGAAATGTTTACCTGCTGACCCAGCACGCGCAGTCCTACATTTTGTTGCGCCGGTTTCCGGAGGCGATTCGCAAGCTCGACCAGGTGCTGAACATTACCCCGGATGATCCCGACGCGATTGCGATCATGGCCGGGGTCGCGCAGGCGCAGGGCGATTTGGCGCGCGCGGCTGCGCTGCTGGCTCCGCTCCACCTGACCGCGCAGGACCCGAGCGCATTCGAGACGCTCGTTTACCAGGCGATCCTGGAACATCGCCCGGAATCGATGATCGCGACCCTGACGGAGACGCTGGCCAAGCCGGATGCCGGGCTCGGCTATTATAATAGCGAGCTGAGGTGGTGGCTGGGCTGGTGCCAGCAAATCGCCGGGGATCGTGCCGGGGCGGAGCAAAACTGGGCGCAGGCGCGGGCCGAATTGGAATCGTTCTGCCGGGAGCAGCCGGACAATAGTGCCGCGCTGGAAGATCTGGCCTTGTGCGAAATGTTCCTCGGCCACAAGGCGAGAGCGCTGGAGCTGGCGGAGCGCGCCATGGCCGGCATCCCGATCGCGAAAGACGCGATGACCGGTCCGCGACAGCTCGACCTGCTGGCGCGGGTGGCCGCGCAAACGGGGGAGCGCGATCGCGCGCTGGCCGCGCTGGAGCAATTGATCACAACGCCGTACAGCGGACTGATTGTCGAAGGTGTTCCGCTGACTCCCGCGTTTCTCCGGCTCGATCCGATGTTCGATCCGCTCCGGGTGGACCCGCGTTTTCAAAAACTCGCCGACGCCGCTCGCTGATTTTCGCGTAAGACCGGGCGTGCTTTCCTGCAGTAGTTGAGAAAGGAGTAATCGATGACAAAGAACATTTCGGCCGCTGCGTTTGGCCTTGCCATAACGATCGTTCCCGGTTCGATTTTCGCGCAGGGCGCGCTCACTCCGACCGGCGCGCCGGCCGCGACCATGCGGTCGTTAGACCAGATTGAGCCGCGCACGCCGATCAGTTCGCTGCCGTTCACCATCAGCAGCTCCGGCAGTTATTTCCTGACCAAGAATCTCTCGGTGGCAAGCGCGAACGGGATCACGATTAACGCGACCAATGTCGATCTCGATCTCCGCGGTTTTACCATCAGTTCAACCGTTGGCTCGGGAACAAGTGCGATCGCGCTCGGTTCTCTGGTCGACAATGTGACGATCAAAAATGGCCGGATTTCCGGCGGCACCGGGTACAACGGCAGCACCTTCAGCGGGGGCGGGTTTGCCATTGGAATTGATTGCAGTGGGTCGTTCCATCATAACATTCACGTTTCGTATGTTTCGATTCTCGGAGTTTCGACTATCGGCACGAATTCCGGCGTCTCTTCCGCAGATCATTGCCATGTTAGCGTGAGCGCGGGCGATGGCCTTGTCGCGGGCACGGTCAGCGATAGCGCCGTCGACACGATCAACAATGGCAACGCAATTCTGGCGCAAACGGTCATGAATTGTTCCGGTCAGGGAATTAATGCGAACGGCATTAATGCCACGAACGTGATGAATAGTCTTGGAACATCGACCGGTGGCGTCGGGATCATCGGCGTGAATGTGAGCAACTCTTCTGCGACCTCGACCAATTGGATTGGAATGCAGGCGACCAACGTCACTAATTCCACGGGGACAACGACGGGCGGGCCACAGGCGATCATCGCCAACAGCGTCAGCTTCTCGCGCGGCGTCGCCAATGGCAGTGGAACCGGAATCCAGGCCTCGCTGGTGATTGGGTGCACCGCCGGCTCGACTTCCGGGACGGCCGTCGTCGGCACAAAATATTTGATGCCGTAACCTTGCCCCGCAAGGCGCGGCCGCGAAAGTTTTCGCGGGCCGACTGGTTTAGTCGGCGGTTTGTTCGCCACTGCACGAATCCGTCCGCAGGCGGAGAAATCGCCGCTCCTTGATATCAAGGGTCGTTCCGTTATCTTTCGCTCCATCATGGCGACCGAGCTTGCTTCCATTGATTCCGCGGACCTGAAATCGCGCCTGGGCGAGCTGCGGAGGTTTCTTTGACCTGCCCAAACTTCAGGAACAGTTAGGCAAACTCGAGGCGCGCATGGCTGCGCCCGATTTCTGGAACAACCGCGAGAAGGCGCAGGGCGACGTCGAGGAAGTGTCGCGGCTGCGGTCGTTGATCAATCCGTTCGGCCAGCTCGAGCGCGAGATCGGCGATTTCGCCGCGCTGGTGGAATTGGCGGCGGAGGAAAAGGACGAGGCCCATCGTCTCCAGGCCGAAAAAGAAGTCGCGGCCGAACATGCGCGCCTCATTCACAAGCTCGAGGAATTCGAGCTGCGGCAATTCCTGTCCGGGCCTAACGACCGCAACAGCGCCTTCGTCACCATTCATTCCGGGGCCGGCGGCACGGAATCGTGCGACTGGGCCGATATGCTTTTGCGCATGTACCAGCGCTGGATCGAGCGCAGCGGTTACCAATCGCAGACCGTCGATATCCAGCAGGGCGAAGAAGTCGGGATCAAATCGGTCACGCTGCTCGTGACCGGCGAATATGCCTACGGTCATCTGCAGACCGAACGCGGGGTGCATCGACTCGTCCGGATTTCGCCGTTCGATGCGAACAAGCGCCGGCACACCTCGTTCGCCAGTGTTGATGTGGTCCCGGAAATCGCGGACAGCGCGCCGATTGAGATTAATCCGGCCGATTTGGAGATCGGAACGTTTCGGAGCGGCGGCAAAGGCGGCCAGAACGTGAACAAGGTGGAGACGGCCGTGCGCATTTTGCACAAGCCGAGCGGGATCGTGGTCGCCTGCCAGGCGGAGCGGAGCCAGGGGCGCAACCGCGAACTGGCGATGAAGATGCTGAAAGCAAAACTTTACGAGATCGAGGAAGACAAGAAGCGGGCCGAGATCGACCGGCAGTACGGCGAGAAAGGCGACATTGCGTGGGGCAGCCAGATTCGTTCTTATGTTTTCCAGCCCTATCAAATGGTGAAGGATCACCGCACCGGCGCGCAAACCTCGAACGTGCAGGAGGTGATGGACGGCGACATCGACCAGTTCATCCAGGCGAAATTGCGCGGGGAGAAAGCGGCCAAGGGCGAGAAGAGCGATGAAGTTTAGTTCAATCTTCGCGCTGCTGATTTTCCTCGGCATCGAAACGGGCAACGCCCGCGAAGCAATTCGGATCGACGGCGTGCCCGTTTACGGCAAAGTGCATACGGTTGAGCGCATCGACCTTCGCAACGCGATTAAACAAGGAGACGGTCGCGGCGGAGTGTCGAAACTCGAAGTCCTCGGCCCTGCCGATATTAAAGTCTATCTACGACCGCGAGACCGAGGCTACATCCTCGCCGGCCGATTTTCCGGTATCAAACCCGACGGTTCTCGGTCTCATTTCTGGTCGTTTGGGCCTTTCGATGTGTACGATCCCGAAGGGCTAAGAATCATCCGGGGTGCGGATGAAGTTTTTGTTTTTCCGAGTCTCACGCCTAAGGAGCCACATCGCGACAAAAAGCGCATGCGACTTTTGTCTGGAGAGTCGCGGCGCGAGATTATGTACCTGCTCGGCAATGAGCGGAGTTGGTTACACGGCTTTGATGATTTTATCATGCCGGGACCAGTCCCCGGAAACATCGGTCTGGTCTTTAGGCGTGGAAAAGATGAGGTCGTGATATTCTTCAAATACGAAGGGCACGCGGAAGGAACACTTAAGGGACAATACTTCGAGGATGCTTTGGAAGAAAAACAAGCGCAGCAAATCAAGAACTGGGCACAGCGGTACGCTAAATTCGAGCTGACGTCGAAACACTAACGAGGATCGGTGCTCGAGAATGAAATCACCCTCGTTATGGGCGCGGCCAGAAGTGCAACCTTGACCGACCGCTTAAAGCGGTCAGTAGGCTAACGAACCAAGCCTGCGGCGACTCACAACAGTGGCGGAGATGAAGGCCGCGTTAGGTAACGATGAGGCGAAGGCGAAAGCGCTGGTCGAATTCGCCGCCATTATGCGCGCGGCAACAGGCGAGGCAGGCAATGGCGCGCCTGATTCTGCGGGCCCGGGGAAAATCGCGCGCGCAGTTTGGACAGCGATAAAGAAAACGCCGGAGTCGCTCGGTGATGGGGAAGGGGAGATTGTGGCAGCGTTTCTCATCCGGAATCCCGAGATCGGCGCAAGCCTTTCGCCATTCCGGGCCGTGGGGAAGGATGTGGCGCCGCCCTTTCTTTCGGAAATGGGCCAGGATGTGGGCGAGCTCGTGCAGGAAGGTGCGCTCGACTTCACCGGGGTGCTCGCGCAGGCGGGGATTGAGCGAGATCAATTTTTCCCGGTAATCGGCGCGGCCGGCGCAGCTCTTCAGCCGCGGATTCCATTCGACCCGGATCTCGCCGGCAATCGACTGAGCGTCGTGGGCCACGAGCAATTCGCGCGCTCTGGCTTGGAGGGCAGGCGCCTCGTTCGCCGGATCAAGTTTCGGGAGAACAATCGCAGAGCCACCCGAGGGCGGGGTGAAATCCAGTTGAAGCTGCAACTGCGATTGAGATTGCGCCGCGCGCCCGGTCGACGCGCCGCCGCGGCGGGTCCGTCCCTCAGGCAACGGCATACTGGCTCGCGCCTTTGCGTTTGCTCATGCGTTCCGCGACCTGGGCGATGATTTGCCCGGCGCTCTCGATTTCTTCGGCGGTGGTGGGTTTGCCTAACGAAAAGCGGGCGGCGGACTGGGCAGCGGCCGCGGGCAGACCCATCGCGAGCAGAACATGCGACGCCTGGGCCGACCCGACCATGCAGGCCGAGCCGCTGGAGGCGCACACGCCCTTGAGATCGAGCCCGATGAGAAGCATTTCCGACGGGAGGCCGAGGAAACTGACATTGAGCGTGTTGGTCAGGCGGTGGGACGGGTCGCCGTTCGCTTGCGAGGCCGGGACCGCCTGTTTGATCAATTCCCCCAGCCGGTCGCGCATTTTTTTCTGTCGCTCCTGTTCCGCTGGCAAATCGCGCAAGGTGTAGGCCGCGGCCGCGGCCATGCCGGCAATGCCGGCGACGTTCTCGGTGCCGGCGCGGCGTTGATTCTCGTGCGAACCGCCGAGGAGCATCGGCTCAATCGACAAGCCGCTGCGCAAATAGAGGAAGCCGACGCCTTTCGGCCCGTAAAATTTATGCGCCGCGAAACTGGCGGCATCGACTAACGAAAGGTCGAGATCGACCTTGCCAAACGACTGCACCATGTCGCTATGCAGGAGGACGCCACGCTCCCGGCAGATCGCGGAAATTTCGCGCATGGGCTGGAGCACGCCGGTCTCGTTGTTCGCGGTCATGATCGAGACGAGCCGGGTATCGGCGCGAAGGGAATCGGCCAGCTGATTTGGATCAATCAAACCGCCGGCGGACAGGTCGAGCCAGGTCACTTCGTAACCGTGATCCTCCTCGAGATGTTCGACCACATGAAGAACGGCGTGATGTTCGGCCTTGTTGCAGATGAGGTGGCCGCGGCCGCCGGCGGATTTCGTTAGGCCAAACAGGGCGAGATTATTGGCCTCGGTCCCGCCGCCGGTGAAAATGATTTCATGCGGTTTGACTCGAAGAAGGCTGGCAAGCTGGTCGCGCGCATTGTCGAGCGCGGCGCGCGCTTCCCGGCCGGCCTTGTGAATGCTCGAGGCGTTGCCGAAATGCCGGTCGAAATACGGGAGCATGGCCTCGCGCGCGGCCGGGCACAGTGGCGTGGTGGCGTTGTAATCGAGGTAAATCATCAGCCGGGTAAAGATCTGCTCGCCCGACGGTTCGCAATTCGACAAGCAGGCTGCTTGTCGGCCGAGCCAGGCTGGCAGCCTAACTTCCGGCTCATTCGGTGAAGCTCTCCTTGTTCACCGAAATCTTGTGCGAACGTTTGGGCACGACCGCCGCCTGTTTCTCTTCGTAATACACGAGCGAATTCGGCGGGACGCTGTGGGTCAGAAACACGTTTGCGCCGACGGTCGAACCGCTGCCGATGACGGTGTCGCCGCCCATGACGCTGGTGCCGGCGTAGATGGTCACGTTATCTTCCACCGTCGGGTGACGTTTTTTCCCGCGCAAAAGTTGTCCGCCCGAGGTCGATTTCGCGATAAACGACACGCCCTGATACAACTTCACGCCCGACCCGATCTCGGTTGTTTCGCCGATGACCACGCCGGTGCCGTGATCGATGAAGAAATGACTGCCGATGCGCGCGCCGGGATGAATATCGATGCCGGTACGGCTGTGCACCCATTCCGCCATGATCCGCGGGATAAGCGGCACTTTGTCATAAAGCACGTGGGCCATACGATAAATCGCGATCGCTTCGATCGACGGGTAGGCGAGAATAATTTCCTCGAAGCTCTTGGCCGCGGGATCGCCTTCGAAGGCCGCGTCGATGTCGGTCCAGAGCATTTTGCGCACGGCCGGCAGTTGCGACATGAAGCCGTCGAGCAGTTCGTCGGCCTTCTGTAACGTTTTCGGGCTGGCCGGGTAATCGCCGAAGCTCTTGCAAATTTCCGGCCGCAGCACGGCGCGCAACGTTCGCACCCGGTTGCGCGTGACGTCGGGCAGATCGGTGGAATCGACCAGGGTCTCGCCGCGGAATCCCGGGAACATGAGGCTGAGCAAATCGGCACAGGCGGATTCGATGGCGGCACGCGACGGCAGGGTGGCGGCGGCGTCGAGATAATTGATCCCGCCGGTCTCGCTGTAGGTCTGGAGCAGTTCGTCGACTGCGTCGTGCAGCGTGGTGTCCATTACATCCAAGAGTAGGCGACCGCGCGAACGCATTCAAAGGGCATTTGTAAAGCGGCGGGAAGTCGCACAAGGTAGGGGCGGTTCACCGAACCGCCCGCATTGCGCGGTATCACGGATTGCGGGCGATTGAGGTCAATCGCCCCTACCTGTCAAAAATGGCCATGAAAGGATTCGAGATCACGAAAGTTCCGCCGGACGAGCTGAACAGCTTCCTGGCGGCGACGCACGGCGACCCGTTTCGCCTGCTCGGTCCGCATCGCCAGGGCGACGAGCTCAATATCCGGGTTTTCCGGCCGGACGCGGCCCGGGTCGAAGTGCTGGTGGACGGATCGGATCATGGCGCGATCGAGGCCGAGAAGATTCACCGGGATGGCTTTTTTGCGGCGAGCGTGCCGGGCGCGAACCGCGACCTGGCCTACAAACTTCGCCTAACGAACTGGGAAGGCCGGCAATGGGAACAGGGCGACCCCTATCGCTACGGGAAAATCATGGGCGATGTCGATTTGCACCTGTTCGGCGAAGGCCAGCACTGGCGCCTCTACGACAAGTTCGGCGCGCACGTGCGCGAAATCGGCGGCGCGTCCGGCGTTTACTTTGCGGTCTGGGCGCCGAACGCCCAGCGCGTCAGCGTGGTCGGCGATTTCAACAACTGGGATGGCCGGATCAACCCGATGCGGAAGTTGTTAGGCGCGGGCGCGTGGGAATTGTTCATTCCCGGGCTGGAAGCGAACACGCATTACAAGTTCGAGATCCGGACGCCGAACGGCGCTCTCCTGCTCAAGAGCGACCCGTTCGCCTTTTTCAACCAGCATGGCACTTCCACCGCCTCGCTCGTTTACGATCTCGAGCGCTACCAGTGGAACGACGACGCGTGGATGGAATCGCGAAAATCGAGAGACTGGCAGCGGCAGCCGGTCAGCATTTACGAAGTGCATCTCGGCTCGTGGCGGCGCCGGGCCGACCAGGGAAACCGGCACCTGAGCTATCTCGAGTTTGCGGAATCGCTGCTGCCCTACGTCGTCGACATGGGTTACACCCACATGGAGTTGCTCCCGATCGCGGAACATCCGTTCGAAGGATCGTGGGGTTACCAGGTCACGAATTATTTCGCGCCGACCAGCCGGTTCGGCACGCCGGACGAGCTGCGCCAGTTCATCGATCAATGTCACCAGGCCGGTATTGGCGTGATCATGGATTGGGTGCCGGCGCATTTTCCGAAGGACGCGCATGGGCTAGCTGAGTTCGACGGGACCGATTTGTATGAGCACGCCGACCCGCGCCAGGGCGAGCACCAGGATTGGGGCACGCTCATTTTTAATTTCGGCCGCAACGAAGTGCGCAATTTCCTGATCGCGAACGCGCTTTTCTGGCTCGACAAGTATCACATCGACGGGCTGCGGGTGGATGCGGTGGCGTCGATGCTTTATCTCGATTACTCGCGCAAGGCGGGAGAGTGGATTCCGAACGCGTACGGCGGTCGCGAAAACCTGGACGCGATTTATTTCCTGAAACGGTTCAACGAAGTCTGCTACGAGCAATTCCCCGGCATCATGACCATCGCCGAGGAATCAACCGCCTGGCCCGGCGTGTCGCGGCCGACCTATCTCGGCGGACTCGGCTTTGGCTTCAAATGGAACATGGGCTGGATGCACGACTTCCTGCAATACGTGTCGCTCGATCCGATTTATCGGCGCTTTCACCACGGGAACATCACCTTCTCGCTGCTCTACGCCTTTCACGAAAACTTCGTGCTCGTGTTGAGCCACGACGAAGTGGTCCACGGCAAGGGATCGATGATCGGCAAGATGCCGGGTGATGAATGGCAGAAGTTTGCCAATCTCCGGATGTTTTACGCGTGGATGTGGGGGCACCCGGGCAAGAAGCTGATGTTCATGGGGCAGGAGTTTGGGCAATGGCGGGAATGGAATCACGACCAGAGCCTGGATTGGCATTTACTAGAGGGGGCGAAGCACGATGGGCTGCGCCGGCTGGTCCAGCACCTCAACTATGTTTACAAGCACGAACCGGCGCTGTGGCAGCTCGACGACAGCTACGAGGGATTCGAGTGGATCGATTTTCACGATGCCGATAACAGCGTGGTGTCGTGGGTGCGAAAGTCGCGCGAAGGCGAGATGATCGCCTTCGTTGTCAATGCCACGCCGATCGTGCGTTACGAGTACCGTCTCGGCGTGCCGGCGCCGGGGTACTATAAAGAGATCATCAATACCGATGGCGAAACCTACGGCGGCGGCAACGTCGGGAACTTAGGGGGGGCGCAGAGTGATGCGACGCCCTGGATGGGCCGGGAACACTCGATATGCATCAATCTGCCGCCGTTGGCCACGCTCGCGTTTAAATTAGAGCGGTAGTTGCGATCCCGGGATGGGATCGGCTCTCGCGAAGCACAGATGCGTCGAGGAGCGGCGGCCGCTCCGATAATGTCGCCGCCGGCCGAAAAAACGCCCGCTCTTTGAGGCGCAAGCCGCGTTCTGTACTTGACCCGCAGCCGCTTTGCGAAGACGTTCCTCTCCCACTCAAATCCTCAGCTCCCATGTCCAGAAAGAACACATCAGCCTTCACGCTGATCGAATTGCTCATCGTGATCACCATCATCGCCGTTCTCGCGAGCATCGCGCTTCCGGCCTACACCGGCGTCAAGGAACGCGGCGACCAGACGAAAGACCTGTCGAACGCAAAACAGATTTCGCTCGCGCTGCGCCAGTTCGCCATCGACAACAACGGCGCTTATCCGTCAAAGGCCCCGGCCGCCGATTACTCGGCCGCCGCTGCGACCTTGCCAACGAACTCGAACGACGCTTTCTGGTGGTTGTTCCCTAACTACCTCCAGAGCGAGCAGATCTTCGCCGTCAATGGCTCGGCCTACACCCCGAGCAGCCCCGACAACAAACTGGACGCGGCCGGCGCGGCCACCCGCACCGACAGCCTCAAGGCCGGTGAAAACACCTACGCCTATGTTGCTGGCCTAACAGATACATCGACCCCGACATTTCCGCTGATCGCCGATGGCTTCGCTGCCGGTTCGCCCGGGACGTATGCCACGAACAAGGCGGTCAAGGGCGGCGTGTGGTCGGGCAAGAAGGCAATCGTCGTCTTCTGCGATTCCAGTGGCCAGGTCATGGCGGTCAACCCGACCAGCCACCAGGTGCAGCGGACCGATTCGAGCGGGAACAAGGTCAACATGTTCGTGGGCGCGTCCGACTGGTTCGACACCACCAACAACCCGGTCCTGAACCCGCAATAAATAATCGAGTAGGGACGCCGCGCTGCGGCGTGCGCCGAGTTCCCGATGGGCGCCCAAGCGAGGGCCACCATCATACCGAAAATAGCCCAGCACTTCAGTGCTGGGAATTCCAACCCAAATCCGACTAAAGTCCCGGCGGGACGAAAGAAGCGTTCTGTCGTCCCTGCCGGGACTTTGATTCTCAAGATGGGATCACACCCAGCACTAAAGTGCTGGGCTATTTTCGGAACTGCGTCGCCGAGTGACGAAGACGGCGACCCGGATCGGCGACAGAAATCAAGCCTACCGCACGTCGGATTCGAACTCGCCGTCGCTCAGGCGCGTCCGGATTTTCATTTTCGGCCTAACGAGCTTGACGCTGCCGATCAATTTGCCGGCGGCATCGGTGGTGATGCTGTAGCCGCGGCGCAAGGTCGCGTCCGGCCCGAGCACGCGCAGGAGCGCGTCGATTTCGTGGAAACGGTGCCGCGCATTCTCCAGCAATCTTTTCGGCTGTTCCTGCAGCCGGCGAAAGAGATCGACCAGCCGGTTGCGGCGATGCATCAGTTCGCGCGCCGGGCTGTGCGCCTGCAGGGCGCGGGCGATCTGGACGAGACAGTGCCGGCAATGATCCACCTTGTGCTTGACGCATCGCTGCAACGAAACCCGGGCCAGGTCGAGCTGCTGTTGCGCGTCACGCAGCCGCTTGAGCAATTCACGCCCGAGGGCGCGCCCGAACCCGTCAACCCGGCGATTTAACTCGATCGCGTCGGGCACAATCAGCTCGGCCGCCGCGCTCGGCGTCGGCGCGCGCAAGTCGGCCACGAAATCGCAAATGGTGAAATCGATTTCGTGGCCGACCGCGGAAACGATCGGCACCGTGGCCGCGGCCACGGCCCGGGCCACGATCTCTTCGTTGAATTCCCAAAGATCTTCCATGCTGCCGCCTCCGCGGGTCAGCACAATCAGGTCGACCGGAGCGAAGGATTCGTTAGGCGAAGCCAGCTCCCTGAGCGCGACCGCGATTTCCTGGGCGGCGCCGGTTCCCTGCACCCGCACCGGGCTGATCAGGATTTGCAGCCAGGGCGCGCGCCGCCGCAGCACGTTGAGGATGTCGCGAATGGCGGCGCCGCTCGGCGAAGTCACAATCCCGATCCGACGCGGAAATTTCGGCAGCGGACGTTTCCGGTCCGGCGCGAACAAGCCTTCGGCCTCGAGTTTGCGCTTGAGCGCTTCGAACCGGGCCTGGAGCACGCCGAGCCCGCGCGGCTGCAAAACCTGCACATTCAACTGGTACTGTCCGCGCGCCTCGAAGACCGTGACCGTGCCGTAGACCTGCACCTGCGTCCCGTCGACCAGCGGCTGTTTTAGCGGCGTCGCGTTATCGCGCCAGATCACGCACGCGATCTGGGCCCGGCGATCTTTCAACGTGAAATACTGATGCCCGCTCGGGTGCAATTTGTAATTCGAGATCTCGCCCTGGACCCAGACCGCGCCGAACCGCGTCTCAAGCATCCCGCGGATGGAGCGCGTGAGTTCGGCAACGGTGAAGACCTTGCTGGCAGCTTTTTGAAAAAAATCGGCTGTTTCCATCGTGGCAGCGTTAAAGCGTTAAAGCGTTGAAGCGCGAGGCCAGACTCCCACGTTTTAACGCTTCAACGCTTCAACGGTTCAACGATCACAACAACTCCCCCTGCGTTCCGGCCGGCGGTTTCAGGCCCAGCTTGCGATACGCATTCGCCGTTGCCACCCGCCCTTGCGCGGTGCGCTTGATGTAACCCTGCATGATCAGATACGGCTCGTTCACTTCCTCGAGCGTGCCGGATTCCTCGCCCACGGCCACGGCTAACGAATTCAATCCCACCGGTCCGCCGTTGAACTTGTGGATGAGCGTTTCGATGATGCGTTTGTCCCACTGGTCGAACCCGTCGCGATCGATCTCGAGCATGGCCAGGGCGCGGTCGGCGATCTCGCGATCGATCCGGCCATCGGCTTTGACTTGCGCATAATCGCGCACCCAGCGCAGGAGGTTATTGGCCGTGCGCGGCGTGCCCCGGCTGCGCGAGGCGATCTCGCCCGCGCCGGCCGCGTCGATTTCCACGCCTAACAACTGCGCCGATCGAGTGATGATCTTCTGCATTTCCTCCGCGTGATAATAATCCAGCCGCGCCGTCATCCCAAAGCGCGATCGCAGCGGCGCGCTGACCATGCCCGCGCGCGTGGTCGCGCCGACCAGGGTGAACTTCGGCAGGTTCAGGCGCAGACTGCGCGCCTGCGGGCCCTGGTCGATGATGATGTCGAGCCGGTAATCCTCCATCGCCGGGTAAAGATATTCTTCAATGGTCGGCTGCAGCCGGTGGATCTCGTCGATGAACAGGACGTCGCCTTTCTCCAGGCTGGTGAGCAGACCGGCGAGCTCGCCCGCCTTCTCGATCACCGGCCCGCTCGTGTTCTTGATGTTCACGCCCATGGCGTTGGCGATGATGTAAGCGAGCGTGGTCTTGCCCAACCCGGACGGTCCGCTCAGGAGGATGTGCTCGAGCACGTCGCCCCGCTTTTTCGCTGCCGCCACCATCAACTCCAGTCGTTCCCGGACTTTGGCCTGCCCGGTGAACTCAACGAACGCCGGCGGCCGCAGCGAAATTTCAAAGGCGGGATCGGGCGCGGGCGGTTGCGGTTTCATCGACGAATAATTCTGCCGGGGAAGCGGTCTGCTTCCCATCTAAAAAAACACGTGATGCCGGCCGTGTCTTCCGCGGTTGCGAATTACTTCGCCGGCGGCAACACCTTTGTCAGCACCAGCTCGGTCCCGCGCCGCCGCGAAATGTACTCCACCTTGTCGAAGGCATTGCGAATGAGATGGAGGCCGAGCCCGCCCGGGCGCATCACTTCGCGCGCGCGGGGCTTGGGCGCGCCGGGTAAACGCTTGCCGTAATCGCGCAGGCGCACCCGCACGGATTTGCGCAGGCCTTCCAGCGAAACGGTCATGAGCTGGTCGTCGCGCAGCTCGTAGGCATAACGAATGATGTTGGTGCAGGCTTCGTCGACCCCGAGGACCATGAGGACGCGTTCCTTGTCGGAAAATCGATAGCCGTCGAGGAATTTGCGCACGGCGTTGCGCATCAGCGACAAATTCGCGGTGTGACTGCTGAACTCGATCTTCAGTTTTTTCATCCGTGCGTTGAAGCAACTGAACGAACATTTGCGTCCGATCAACCAGAGATGCATTGGGAAAGCCAAACCAAACAGCGGATGCTTCTTCCGCAAAACTGATGGACAGCGCACGCAAGCGATTGTTGAGTTTCGCCATGAGGAAATGTCTGGTTGTTCTCCTGTTTCTCACCGGCTCGGCCCTGGCCGCGCAGGAACACGGCACCGCCTACGAAGCATTGCGCACGGTCAGCGCTCGCCTCGGCCGGCCCGCGCTCAATCACGTCATCTCCATCAGCGGAGTCGACGGCGATCCGCAGCCGCAGAGTTGGAATGTGCTGCTGGAGGATTCGCATTCGCCAACCGGCACGCGCGAACTGGTGGTGGCGCATGGCCGGATTGAATCCGATCGCACGCCGGAGCGCGCCGTGATTGGCTCGGCCCGGAATGCCACGATCAAGACGGCGAAACTCAATCTCGATTCGAGCGGCGCGTTTGCCGTGGCCAGCCGCACCGCCGATCGCTCCTCCATGCGTTTCGCCAGCGCCAACTACACTCTTCGCACCGACGAACGGGGCGAACCGGTTTGGATTGTGACCCTGTTGAGCCCGGCGCAAAAACCGATCGGCACGATCCACATCAATTCATTTCGTGGCAATGTGGTCCGGACCGAAGGAATGTTCGCCGGCACGACGATGGAAGACGTGGCGGTCGAGCCGGGTTATCAGGCGGACACGCGACATGAGGTGGTCCGACGGCATGACGATGATGAGGACTCGCCGGTGGACGAGGATGGCGATGAACGCGGACCATTTTACCCGGTGAAACGGAGCGTGAAACACGCCTTCTTCCGCGCCCAGGATGAAGCGCGCGGAATGTGGGACCGGGTTCACCGTTCGTTCACCGATTTCATGGATCGGCATTAAGCTGCGCCTCTCTTCTGTAGCGGCGGTCTCTGACCGTCGCCATTTCGCTCGAGATCAGTTTGCGACGGTCGCAGACGGCCGCTACAGGAGAGATGGGGACACGGTTAGAGACCGCCGCGACAAATGACAACACAAGAACGTGAACAATTCTGGCCGGCGCTTCCGTTCCCGGACTGGAAGGAAACATGCGTGACTCTGCACATGTGGACGCAGATTGTCGGCAAGGTCCGGCTCGCGCTCTCGCCCTGGATCAACCATTCGTGGGGCGTGGTCCTGTATGTGACCGCGCGCGGCCTAACCACTTCGCCGATTCCGCACGGGTCGCACATTTTCGAAATCCGTTTTGATTTCATCGATCACGAATTGCGCGTGCTCAAGAGCGATGGCGGAATGCGCGTGCTCAAGCTGCAGGCGCGGGCGGTCGCGGATTTTTACGGCGAGCTGATGGACGCGCTCGCGCAGCTCGGTCTGCCGGTGACGATCGATCTCACGCCTAACGAAATCGAAAAACCGATCCGCTTCGACCAGGATCAAACGCATCGCGCCTACGATCCGGACCAAGCCAATCGTTTCTGGCGAGTGCTGGTCCAGGCCGATCGCCTGTTCAAGGAATTCCGGTCCCGTTTTTGCGGCAAATGCAGCCCCGTCCATTTTTTCTGGGGCAGCTTCGACCTCGCGGTGACGCGTTTTTCCGGGCGACCGGCCCCGGCTCATCCCGGCGGAGTGCCCCACCTGCCCGATGCGATCACGCGCGAAGCGTATTCCCAGGAAGTGAGCAGCCTTGGTTTTTGGCCCGGGAACGAGATGATGCCGACGCCGCTTTTCTATTCCTACGCCTACCCGGCGCCGGCGGGATTCGCCGAGGCCAAAGTGCAACCCGGCTCCTTCAGCGCCGCGATGAAGGAATTCATCCTGCCTTATGAAGAGGTTCGCGCCAGTGATTCGCCCGATTCGATGGTTCTGGAATTTGCGCAAAGCACCTACGACGCGGCCTCGACCCTGGCGAACTGGGACCGCGCCGCCTTGGAGGAGAAGCCGCCGAAATTATCGCGGCATTGAAATTGGGCTATTTTCGGACGGCGCTCGCCCTCGAACCGAAACCGGTCTTGCATTCGGGCGGCCCGCACCCGTAATTAGAAGCGAATGAATCCGGGGTGTGCAGCCGAGCAGGAGGCCTGGCGGGAAGTGAAGGACGGTTGGAAACCGCTCTACGGCGACGTCGACCGCGGCGGAGTGGCGATCGAATGGCATGATTTCCGGACGGCGCGTTCGTTTGACTGGGGACGCACTTTTCATCCGCGCAGTGTCGAGTTTTGCCTGAACGTCGGCGGCCACGGCGAAGTGGGCGCGGCCCGGAGCAAAAGCGATTACGCGCCGGGAAATTGCGGTTACTACGCGATCGGGGACGAGCCGTTGCCGGCTTCGCGCCGGGCGCGGGAACAGCATCAATTCGTTACCCTGGAATTTTCGCGTGAGCATTTGCGCGGGCAAGTCGACGAGAATGAGCCCGAGCTCGACCCGGTTTTGCGGCGCATCGTTTTCGAAGACAAAAACGAATCGATCGTTGCGCCGGCGCGGCCGATGTCGATGGAGCAGCGCAACGTTGTCGGGTCGCTGGCGGAGCCGCCCGTGGCCAAAGGCGCCCGCGTCTTGTGGTACCAGAGCAAGGCGCTGGAATTGATGGCGCATTTTCTTTTCGTGCCGAAAGCGCCGGAGATGTTTTGCATGCGGCAAAAACGGGTGGCGCGGGAGCGGGTGGAGCGGGCCCGGGAAGTTCTCGCGCGCAACCTGGTCGAACCTCCGACCCTGGAGAGACTCGGGCAGGAAGTCGGGTGCAGCCCGTTCTACCTGAGCCGCATGTTTTCCCGCGAAGTTGGCCTAACTATTCCCCAGTACCTGCGCAAGTTGCGGATGGAGCGGGCCGCGGAATTGCTGCGCAGCGGCCGTTATAACGTGACCGAGGCGGCGACCGAGGTCGGCTACAGCAGCTTGAGCCATTTCAGCAAGGCGTTCTGCGAAACGATCGGCTGTTGCCCGGTGCTCTATCCCGCGGCCAAAAACGTCATTTTGGATCGCTAACGCGATCCCGTTAAATCGTTGAAGTGTTAAAAGCGTTGAATCGGAATGCCTGAGCCCGTTTTAACGGTTTAACTTTTTAACGTTTCAACTGTTTGATGAAAATCACCCGCGCGCTCATTTCCGTTTCGGACAAGAAAGGCATCGCCGATTTTGCGCGCGCGCTGGAAAAGCAGGGCGTCGATATTATTTCCACCGGCGGCACGGCCGAGTTGTTGCGCAAACAGAAGATCCCGGTGCGCGAGATTTCCAGTTTTACCGCGTTCCCGGAAGTGCTGGAAGGCCGGGTGAAAACGCTGCACCCGCGGGTGCACGGCGGGCTCCTCTACAAACGCGGCGATCCCCGGCATGAAGCGGAAGCGAAAGAGTGCGGGTTCGAGCCGATCGACCTCGTGGTGGTGAATCTCTATCCCTTCGAAGCCACCATCGCGAAGCCTGACGTGACCCTGGCCGAGGCGATTGAAAACATCGACATCGGCGGCCCCTCCATGATCCGGAGCGCAGCCAAAAATTACGAGTCGGTCACGGTGGTGGTCGATCCCGCCGACTACGCGTGGGTGCTCGAGGAGATGCGCGACAACAACGGCGAGACCACGCTGAAGACGCGCGAGCGTCTTGCCATCAAGGCGTTCATCAAAACCTCCGAGTACGATCGGACCATCGGCAATTTCCTGAACAAGGAACAAACGACCGACGCGTCATTCTCCGTTTCGCTGCCGCTGGTCATGCGTTTGCGGTATGGCGAGAATCCGCACCAGAAAGCGGCGCTCTACGGCGATTTCGATGCGCATTTCGAAAAGCTTCACGGCAAGGAGCTATCGTATAACAACATCCTCGACATCAGCGCGGCCACGAATTTGATCGCCGAATTTTCCGAGCCGACGGTGGCCATCCTCAAGCACACCAATCCATGCGGCGTCGCGTCCGATCCAGACTTGCGCGAGGCGTGGGAAAAAGCGTTTGCGACCGATAAGCAGGCTCCGTTTGGCGGCATCATCGCCTGCAATCGACCGATCGACGAGCCGCTGGCCAAAGCGATCAGCGAAATTTTTTCCGAAGTGATTATCGCGCCGGAGTTCAACGGCGACGCGCGCGGGATCCTGCAGAAAAAGAAGAACCTGCGGCTGATTCGCCTAACGAAATCGGCGGACGACCGGCCGGCGGCGATCGATTTCCGGTCGGTCACCGGTGGCGTGCTGGTGCAGGACGCGGATACCGCGGGTGAAATTCCGCAGAACGTGGTGACGCAACGCGCCCCGACGAAGAAGGAGCTCGCCGCCATGTTGTTTGGCTGGCGCGTGGTCAAGCACGTGAAATCGAACGCGATTGTTTTTGCCGGTCCCGACCGAACTCTCGGCATCGGCGCGGGACAAATGTCGCGGGTCGATGCATCGCGCATCGCGGTGTGGAAGGCGGAGGAAGCCGGGCTTTCACTCAAAGGCAGCGCCGTCGCCAGCGACGCTTTCTTTCCGTTTGCGGACGGTTTGATCGCCGCTGGTGAAGCGGGCGCGACCTGCGCCATTCAGCCGGGCGGATCGGTGCGCGACGAGGAGGTCATCGCCGCGGCTAACGAACGCAAAATGGCGATGATTTTCACCGGGCTCCGCCATTTCCGGCACTGACGCGGCTGCGTCGCGCTGCCCAGGCTTTTACGGCTGAAATGAAACCGGCACGGTCGCGTTCCATTCCTGCCCGGGTGCGGCCTTCCAGCGACTGAGGGTGCTCGTGGCCGCGGCATCGAGCTCGGGGTTGCCGCTCGGTTGCAAAATCTGCACGCTCTTGGCCCGGCCGGCGGCATCAAAGGAGATGCGGTAACGACCTTCGCCCTTGAGCGGGGCGTTGTTTTTGGCCACGGCCGGGAACTGCGGTTTCGGCGAATAAACGAGGCGTGAGTTGCCCGCCCGGTCCGCCTGTACCACCGGGATCCGCGCCGTTCGCATCGGCGGCCGCGTCGGGCTTTCCGCCGGCGGCGGCACTTCCGCCGCCCACGCCAGCGGCGCGTTCGGATTGATCCGGCTAACGAGTCCTTCGACCACGCCGGTGCCGCGAACGACGTTGGCCGCGCCCGGGTTGGACGCGGACGCAACCACTCCGACAAATTCGCCTTTCTCGTCGATCACCGGCGAACCGAGCAGATCGTTCGGGATCGCGGGAGTGACTTCGACGAATTGGTTAGGCCCGTCCGTGTGCGCGGCGGTGACGGTCAGCTCGAGCTGAGCCGGGCTGCGCTTCGTGACCGGGCTGGCCACGGCCGCGAGGTGAGCGCCGCTGTCCGGCAACGGCATTGGCCGCGGCGCGGCGAATGGCACGGACGCCTTGGCCTCGGTCTTGAGCACGGCAATGTCGAACGGCGCGGCATTGGCCATGATCCCGGCGACGTTGTAGATCTTGCCGTCGGCGGTGTTGACCACCGCATTGGTGATATCTTTCATCGCCGCCGCGCTGGTCACGAGCTTGCCGTCACTCGAAACAAAACAACCGCTGACGCTGCGCACGAGTTTGCCGCTCAAATCGAAGAGCGAAACCTCCGCCACGGCCGGCTCGATCGGTTTTGCGAGTTTTTGAAAGTCAATCGGAGGAGGCGTTGGCTTCGGTGCGACCGACGCGGCTGGAGCCGGCACGGATGCAGCCGGTGACGCCGCCGCCACCGCCGTTGCGTTCGGACTGGCCGATGCGGCCGGGAAAATCGGGTTCGCTGTCTGCGTGGTCGAACGCGAGTTGCATCGCGCGATCCCGATGACAACGCCCAGGAGCACGAAAAAGAAAACCACCCGCATGGTGTTGTTTTGCATCTTACGTTTTCGACAATCTCCAAAACCAAATGCTCAGTGCGCCCGCGAAGATCGCTCCAACTCCGCTCAGCCACATCGGGACGACCATGGCCCCGATCTGCACCGGCGCGTGCGCGACCAGCCGCCAGATATGTCCGAGGCAGACCAGGCCGAAGACAAAAGCGCCGGTCCTGAGCCCGGCTCGTTGCGAGTTCACCCGGCCATTATCGCTTTCAGGCGCGCGCTTTGTCTACTGAATCGTATCGGCCCGCGCCCGGCGGAAAGACGCGGATTGAACGGCCACGCCGACGATGAGCAGGACGACAAAGAGCAGCGCGGTCCCGACCGGGGGCAGAGCCACGATTTGTTGAATCATGTAAGCGCCTACGGCCGAGGAGACAAAGATCAGGGCCAGATCAAAAACCGACAGCAACAGGATGGCCCCGACAATTCCGCCGACGAGAAAGATGATCCCGTTGTTGACCGCGGACCCGGTGTAAAACGTCGCCGCGATGGCGACGGCCAGTTTGCCGCCGGCGAGGAAACCGAGCACGCCGATCGCGATCTTTTGCAAAAAAAGCGCGAGGAGCGCGCCGAGAAACCCGAGCAGAATGGCGAAACTGAGCGCAAGCAACGGGGTCGGCTGACTGACGACGTGCGGCGCCATTTCCACGCCGGCGGCGAAACCGACGGCGGCGACGCAAAGCCAGAAAAGCTTTCGCCCGAACAGCAAAATGACCAGCCCGATCAGCGCGCTCGCGATCGGCACGGAAAGTTTCAGGTCGGGGAGTGCCATGCAGAGAGATCGCGGCCGATCAGTTGTTCGAGTGCCTTGATGTCGGCGGCGAAGCGGGCCCGGAGGTTGGATTGCAGGGCCGGATCGATCCCGCCCTCGTAATCGTGCTCGAACACATTTTCCGGCGGCGGCAGGAACGACGGGTCGACCCCGAGAAATTCGAAAACGCGATGCAGGGTGGCGGCGTGTTCGGTGCGCAATTCTTCGTTGAGCAGGACGAGACAGCGTTCGCGTCCGAAAATTTCAAACAATCTGCGCACCTGGTGGGCGTAGAAACCGCGGTCGGTGTAGGAATAGATGCGATGCTGCAGCGGCTGCGCTTCGCGGCACCGCTCGGCTTCGCGCGCGATCGCCTCGGCGAACGGGAAAGCCTCGTTGCCGCGCTGGCGCTCCATGTTCCAATGCGAATACGCGCGCGCAACCGGGTCGCGCAGGACGACGATCCATTTCATCGCCGGATTGTATTGCGCGATGCGCGCCGGCGCCGGGTTCCAATACATGTAGATCGGAGTCGCTTCGCCGATCACCTTCTGCCCGGGCTGGGGATCGAAGTTCGCGTGATACTTCGCGTAGTTCGGTTTCTTCTCGAAATGATGTTCCTTGTCGAAGTAGTGCAGCTCCTTTCGCGTCGTCGGCATGCAAATTTCCGGATGCTGCCGCAGAAATGACGCCAAGGCGGACGTGCCGCCTTTTTGCGTTCCTCCAACCACGAAATTCACCTGCATGGCTTGTTCCCGGTTTCATCTGTGTCTTATTCAATGTCAATGCCCGCGGTGATTGATCCAGTTCGACCGATCGCGCTCGACGATGTGCGCGCCGCCCAAAAACGGATCAGCGGCACGATCGCGCGGACGCCGCTCGTTAGGCTGGAGCTGGGGCCCGAGTTTCCCGATATCCGGCTAAAACTGGAGAACCTTCAGCCGATCAACGCCTACAAGTTGCGCGGCGCGGCCAACGCCGTGGCCATGCTGAGCGAGGAGGAGCGCCGCCGCGGGGTCTGGACGATCAGCGCGGGCAACGCCGGGCAGGGCGTGGCCTATGCCGCGCGCGCCGCCGGGGTTCCGTGCGCGGTGGTCGCGATTGAGACCGCGCCGCAAGCCAAGCTCGATCGCATGCGCGCGCTCGGCGCGAAAATTCTGCCGGTGTCGTACGAAGTGGCGTGGCAGACGCTGGAGCAGCGCGCTTATCCCGGCGCGGAAGGGACGTTTGTCCATCCCTTCGACGATCACAATTTCATCGCCGGCCACGGCACGATGGCGCTCGAGATTTTGGAAGACGCGCCGGACACGCGCGCGATCATTGCCAGCATCGGCGGCGGCGGCCTCATCTGCGGCGTCGGCAGCGTGATCAAGGCGCTCCGGCCCGAAATCAAAGTCTTCGGCGTGGAACCGGAAACGGCTGCGCCCGCGGCCTTGTCATTCCGGAAGGGCTCGCCCCAGGCATTTCCCGATTGGCAGCCCTCGTTTGTCGACGGAGCCGGCGGCAAGAGCATGTTCCCGCGAATGTGGGAACGGATTCAGCCGCTGGTCGACGATTTCCTGGTCGTTAGTCTGGAGGAAACGAAACAGGCCATGCGCCTGCTCGCGGAAAAGGCGCGCGTCATTGCCGAAGGCGCGGGCGCGATGCCGGTGGCGGCGGCGCGGAAATTCGATCGCGAGGCCGGGCCGATCGTTGCCATTATCTCCGGCGGCAACATTGATCTCGAAAAATTTTGCGAGTTGGTCGGCGCTTAATTCGCAGAAGAAGAATTTCAACCACGAATGGACACGAATGAACACGAATGGGAAGAAGAATCGTCGACAATCACCTTTTGAATTCGCGCAATTCGTGTCCATTCGTGGTTAAGAAATTTTACGACCTCGTTTCCGCGGAATATTCCTCGGGATCCTGCTGAAAATACCGCCGCAGCTCCGCATACATCTTCGGGTGGCGGCTCTTCGTCGCTTTCGGCCGCTCGAAGAACGCCTCGGTCGCGACCGCAAAAAATTCGGCCGGGCTGGTTGCGCCGTAAATGTCGAGCAACGTCGGGATTCCGGTTTCTTCTGCCGCCCGGAGCGACGCATACTCGACGCGCATGACCGCGCCCCATGATTGTTCCTGCGCGCGCGTCGCCAGCACCGGCACGCCATCGGTCGCGTAATCTTCGAAGTCGAGCTGATGCGCAAATTCGTGGAACACGACGTTGCGTCCATCGGAGGCGTCGGCCGCGCCGACTTTCACCGCATCCCAAGCCAGCACCATCGATCCCATCTGCCGGCCGGTCTCACCGATGCGCGCGGCCATGCCTTCTTCGCGAACATTGTGATCAATCGGCCGCTCCTCATTCACGAGGTAGGCCGACGGATAGACCAGGATGGTGAGCAGCCGCGGAAAATAATCGGTCTTGCGGTGCAGCAACAGCAAACAGGCCTGCGCCGCAATGGTCACACGCATTTCGTCGGTCACCTTTCCAGCACATTGGGATCCTAAGCTTAGAATTCCACGTGGACAAGTTGTCGCGGCCGCTTCTATAGTGTCACCTAAATACTAGTGACTCCAGCGTAACTGGACTGGCCACAGTTAGGCCGCAAATGTAATCACACTGGCTCACCT
>JADMIO010647498.1_pt1 | contig 23682 bp, 26 predicted proteins | sample 8958161 | NCBI WGS metagenome assembly JADMIO01 (sample SAMN16585339, study PRJNA669376) | soil metagenome | isolation source: Crop rotation soil | place: USA: Cullars Rotation, Alabama | collected 2011
CACTCCGGCGACGTACGTCGGCGGCAGCACGAGCACCCAGCGACCCGCGGCGCCCAGCCGCTGCTCGGTGGCGGCGATCGAGGCCAGCACCGCGGCGCGCGACAGCATCACCCGCTTGGGCATGCCGGTCGAGCCGGAGGTCTCGACGACCAGGCGGACGTCGTCGGGGCCGTCGAGCCAGTCGCGCAGGGTGGGGACCACCTCCTCCACCGACCCCACCGGGCGCACCGTCGTCACCCGCCGAACGCTAGCGGTAGGCGACTGATTGAATCGTCGCTCGTGGCAACCCCCGCACAATGGCTGGCCGGCTCCCGCCCGCGCACCCTCCCTGCCGCGGTCTCCCCGGTGCTCGCCGGCACCGGCGTGGCGGCGTACGTCGAGGAGATCGGGTGGTGGCAGGCGGCCCTCGCGCTGGTGGTCAGCCTGGCGCTCCAGATCGGTGTCAACTACGCCAACGACTACTCCGACGGCATCCGCGGCACCGATGACGAGCGGGTCGGCCCGATGCGCCTGGTGGGCTCGGGCGCGGCGCAGCCGGGTGCGGTGAGGCGCGCTGCGTTCCTGGCCTTCGGCGTCGCCGCGGTGGCCGGGCTGGTGCTCGCGGCCGCGACCGCGTGGTGGCTGGTGGCGGTCGGTGCGCTGTGCGTGCTGGCGGCCTGGTTCTACACCGGCGGCTCGAAGCCCTACGGCTACCTCGGCCTCGGCGAGGTGATGGTGTTCGTGTTCTTCGGGCTGGTGGCCGTGGTCGGGACGACGTACGTGCAGACCGAGTCGTGGGAGCCCGCTGCTGTGTTCGCCGGCGTCGGCGTCGGCGCCCTCGCCTGCGCGATCCTGGTCGCCAACAACCTGCGCGACATCCCCACCGACACCGTCGCCGGCAAGCGCACGCTGGCGGTCCGGCTCGGTGACGCCCGCACCCGCGCGCTGTACGTCGTGCTGGTCGCCCTGGCGGTGGCGGCGGTCGTCGCGGTCGCGGCGGCCACGTCCTGGTGCGTGCTGGTCGGACTGGGCTTCCTCGTCCTCGCGGCCCCCGCGGCCCGGGTCGTGCTCGGCGGCGCCCGCGGTCCGGCCCTCATCCCGGTGCTGCAGCAGACCGGCCTGGCCGAGCTCGCCTGGTCCGTCCTGGTGTCGGCCGCTCTGCTCGCGTGCGGCTGACACCGGGGGCTAGGGAGCCGGGCGTACCCTCGAACGCATGCTGACCTTCCTGATCATCCTGGCCGTCGTGCTCGCCGGCGTGGTGGCCTGGCGGATGCGGGTGCAGCTGCTGGCGAAGGTGCTCGGACAGTCCGAGAGCCGGATCGACCGGCAGCTCAACCGACGCAAGGACTAGTGGTCCGCTAGTCCTCGTCCTCCTTGGCCCGCATCTCCTCGAGCTTCGCGGTGGCCTTCTCGGCGCGCACCTGGACCCGCTGCGCGAACGCCTCGCGCTGCTGGTTGAGCAGGAAGTAGGAGCCCACACCGCTGATCAGGAACGCGATGATGACCGCCCAGATGCCGTTGACGTCGCCCGCGACCGCCGCCCAGATCCCGACCACGATGGCCAGCGATCCCAGGAACAGGCCGATCCGCAGCCCTGTGTAGATCCAGAACTCCTTCACGGGGTGAGGGTACGGGCCAGCCATCGGGGTTCTACATTGGAGGGGTGCTGAAGTTCCTGCTCGTGGTGATCGTCTTCACGGCGGCGACCTATCTCGCCGTCAGGGTCATCCAGCAGCGCGGCATGATGCCGGACAAGCCGGTGCTCCCACGCCGCCAGCCGCCGCCGAAGATCGTGGCGCCCGACGACGACGAGGACTTCCTCCGCGACCTCGACCGCAAGCGCCTCAACCCGGAGGACCCCGACTCCTAGTCAGGTCGCCACCGCGGGTCGAGCAGACGAGCCACCGTCTACCGGTGGTCGAGCAGGCGAGCCCCTGGGCGAGCAGTCGTCGAGACCCTGGGACCATGGGCAGGGCGGCGACCACGGATGGTACGAATCCGGCTCAACCACCGGGGTTGTCGGTCGCGGTTCAGTGTCGGTGGTCGGTGCATGGACAGTCCTGCGTCAGCAGCGGCCGCAGAGATCGAGGAACCGACTACTCCCCGCCCTCCTCGGCGGTGAGGTCGAGGTCGAGTGACACCAGGCCTTCCACGGACGTGAACCCCCGTTGCCGATAGAGGCTGAGCGCTGGCAAGTTGTCCGACTCCGTCACGAGAGAAAGCCGCGTCGCGCCCGCCGCGACGGCCGCCCCGCGGACGGCGCTCAGCAGGGCCCCTGCCACTCCACCCCGCCGCGACTCAGGGAGCACGTAGAGGTCACGCAGCTGCCAGAACCGCCCCATGACCAGGGATGCCGGAACCTCGTGGCTGGTGGCCAGGCCGATCGGAGGTGCGTCCGGCGGTGCGCCCACGGAGGCCGTGTACACCCTGAGCAGGTTCGACCGGACCAGGTCGGTGAGCCAGCCGACGGTCCTTTCGTCCGCGTCCGACGGCTGGCCGTAGTGACGCCGGTACTGGTTGAACAGGACGCTCGCCGCGGCGAGCGTCTCGTCGGTCTCGCAGTGCGTGACCCGGAGCGCGTCGACGATCGGCCCTAGAGCCGGGTGTGGTTCGAGGTCGTCTGCTCGACGGCGTACGAGTGCTGGCTGCTGGTGCTGAAGTAGTTGATCCCGATGAAGTTGAACCACAGCGTCGCCAGGCCGAGCAGCGCGAGCAGCGCGGCGTTGCGACCCTTCCAGCCGGCGGTCGCCCGGGCGTGCAGGTAGCCGGCGTACACCACCCAGGTGATGAACGCCCAGACCTCCTTGGGGTCCCAGTTCCAGTACGACGACCAGGCCTCGTGAGCCCAGATCGGACCGGTGACGAGCACCGCGAAGGTCCACACCGGGAAGCCGAACGCGTGGATCCGGTAGGACAGCCGGTCCAGCACCTCGAGCGAGGGGACCCGGGCGAGCGGGCCGCCGGCTGCCTCGCCCCTGCGGCTCTTGATGAGGTACATCGCCGAGACGATGCCGCCGAGGGTGAACGCGCCGGTGGCGATGATCGCCGAGACGACGTGGATCACCAGCCAGTAGGAGTTGAGCGCCTCGGTGAGCGGCGCGACCGCCTCGTGCAGCCAGATCACCGCGACCATCAGCGCGGCGAGCACGAACCCGATGAGGATCGGTGCCATCCAGCCGAGCTTCAGCTTCTTGTACAACGCGACGTACAGCAGCGTGACGACGAAGCTGCCCGAGATCGTGAACTCGTACATGTTGCCCCACGGCACCCGGTTGGGGTCCGCGGCCATGCCCCGGCCGACCAGCGCGACCAGGTGCACCCCGAGCGCGATCACCGTGAGCAGGAAGCCCAGCCGGCCGAGGAACTCGACCCGGTGGGTGGGCTCGGGTGCCGGACCGCCGGTGGCGACGGCGACGCCACCGCCTTCTTCGTCCTTGCCCTCCGTCACCGCCGTGGTCGGTGCGGTCACGCGGTCGCGCAGCGCGGCCCACTCGGCGAGGTGGACGAGCAGCGCGATGAAGTAGACGACGCCCGCGAACGCGATCGCCTGGTCGCTCAGGTCGCCCCATGCGCCGTTGCTCATGCTTCCTCCGTCTGTTGCCCAGCCCGTAGCTCCGCCACGATCTTGTCGAGGATCTCGGCCATCTCGCCGTTGCCGGACCTGTCCAGCGCCGCGACCTCGACCATTGTGCCCGCACCCTCTCGGCGCGCTCGCACCCAGACCCGTCGGGGCCGGAGGAACAGCGACCCGAGCAGCCCGATCAGCGCGAGGACGACGCCGCCCAGGGCGACCTTCTTGCCGGGCGTCTGGCTGATCTGGATCCGGGTCCAGGGCTTCACGCCCTCGAACGTGATCGAACCGAGTCCGTCGGGGATCTTCACGGTCTGGCCGGGCCGCATGTCGACCCGGAACGGCTTGCCGTCCTTCTTGACCTGCTGCGCGGTGTCCTTGTCGAGGACGTAGACCGACTGGGCGGCTCCGGTGTCGAGACCGAGGTCGCCGGTGTAGACGAGCATCGACAGCGCCGGCGCCTTGTCGTCGGGCATCAGCGTCATCGGGTCGCCCTTGACCATGGCGAACGTCGGGTAGAAGAGCCCCTCGAAGCCGAGCTGCGCGGGCTTGGCGTCCGGCGCCTTGATCACGCCGAACGACAGGAAGCTCGCGTCCTGGGGGAGGAAGGGCGTGGGGCCGCTGTAGGCGATGTCGCCGTTCCCGTCACGGACCGTGACCACCGGCGCGTACCCGTGGCCGATCAGGAAGATCTCGGTGTCCCCGATGGTCAGCGGGTGGTTGACCCGCAGGTCGTAGTCCTTGACCTTGGCGTCGGGTGCCTCACGGTAGGTCAGCGACGCGTCGAACTTCGTGGCCATCCCCGCTCGCGGGCCGGTGAGCAGCCAGTCGACGTCGAACTTGTTCACCTTGAACGAGAACGGCTCCATGTCCTCGGCCCTGAACAGGCTGCCCGGGTCGAAGTCGTCGTACTGCGTGAGGCTGTTGGAGAACGTCGAGCCCTCGACGAGGATGACCCCGCCCTTGTAGCCGAACATCCCGCCGACCGCGAAGCCAACGAGCACGATCAGCACGGACACGTGGAAGACGAGGTTGCCCGCCTCACGCAGGTAGCCGCGCTCGGCGCTCACCGCGTCGTCGTCCTCGGCGGCCCGACGCAGCCGGTAGCCGCGGGCCTTCAGCACCCGGCGGGCCCGCTCCAGGTGGGCGTCGGCGTCCTCGTCGGTGGTGTACGTCGTGTGGTCCGGCAGCCGGGTGAGGTGACGCGGCGCCGCGGGAGGCTGGGCGCGCGTCGCCTTGGCGTAGGCCGCGATCCGCGGGATGAAGCAGCCGACCAGCGAGATCATCAGCAGGATGTAGATCGCCGAGAACCACACCGAGTCGTAGACCGAGAAGAGGTCGAGCTTCTCGTAGATCGGGGTGAGGGTGGTGTGCTGCTCCTTCCACCGGGTGGTGCCGAGCGAGTCGACACTCTGCTGCGGGATCACCGATCCCGGGACCGCGGCGAGCGCCAGCAGCAGCAGGAGCACCAGCGCGGTGCGCATGGAGGTCAGCTGCCGCCAGCACCAGCGGAGCAGCTCGCGCAGGCCGAGCTCGCCGGGGCGGCGCTCCTCGGCCTGCGGCTCGTCGGTCTCGGTGCTCATCCGGGGTCCCCGCGGCGTTGTTCGGTGGAGGAGCGAAGCCTGGGAGACGAGGACCGACGTGGGGTGGTCATACCGGCACCTCGAAGTCGGTGACGAGGTGGATCTGCAGCCACTGCACGAACGAGTCCCACCAGCCGGTGACCAGCAGCACGCCGACGAGCACCAGCATCAGCCCGCCGATCCGCATCACCACGGCCTGGTGCCGGCGCACCCAGGCGAGCGCGCCGAGCGTCCGCCGGTAGGCGAGCGCCGCGACCACGAACGGGATGCCGAGACCCAGGGCGTAGCAGACCGAGAGCAACGCGCCCCGGCCGGCCGTGGCGTCCTGGTAGGTGAGCGTGACGATCACGCCGTACGTCGGCCCGATGCAGGGGGTCCAGCCGAGCGCGAAGATGGCGCCGATCAGCGGCGCGGCCGAGAGCCCGACCGCCGGGATCCTGTGGATCCGCCACTCCCGCTGCAGGAGTGGCACGAACCCTGCGAAGACCAGCCCGAGCAGGATCAGGCCGGCACCCATGACGACGGTGATCTCGTCCTGCCAGGTGATCAGCCATCGTCCGAGACCGCCGGTCGTTGCGCCGACGATGACGAAAACCGTGGTGAAGCCGAGGACGAACAGGACGGAGCCCAGGAGCATCCGGCCGCGGTGCTGGTCGGCCTCACCCGAGGCGAGGTCCGCACCGGACAGGCCGGTGGCGTAGGAGAGATAGCCCGGCAGCAACGGGATCACGCACGGCGAGAAGAACGACACCAGGCCGGCGACGACGGCGACGGGGACGGCGAGCGCCAGCGAGCCGGTGCCGGCCTGGGTCTGGAACCAGTCACCCATCCTCGGCCGCGACCTCCTCGACCACTTCGACGAGCGTGGTCGCGGACGGGATGGCGCCGCTGATCAACGCGGCGACCCGGCCCTTGCGGTCGAGCACCAGGGTCGTCGGCGGCAGCCGCGGGGTGTACTTGCCGAACTGCAGCAGCGTCTCGCCACCGTCGTCCTGGATCGAGGGATAGGGCACGTCCTCGTCCCGCTCGAAGGCCAGGCCGTTGTCGGCGGACCCGCGGATGTGGATGCCGACGAACCCCACGTCATCGAGCTGCGACGCCGCGTCGATCAGTCGTGGCGTCTCGACCCGGCAGGGTGGGCACCAGTCCGCCCAGACGTTCACGACCACCACGTGTCCGCGTCCGTCGGCCAGGTCGATGTCCTCCCCGTCCAGCGAGGTACCCGACACGTCGACCGGGTCCTCTCGGTCTCCCGGATCGATCTGCAGCACCGAGCCATCGCCCTCGATGTACTCCAGGTCGCCGGTCCCGGACAGGCTCGAGCAGCCCGACACCAGGAGCACGGCGATCAGGAGGAAGAGGGCGCGGCGTTGGATCAGGGCTTGTTCTCCTGGGGGGCTCCCCCGGCCGAGAACGGCGCGCTCTTGTCGCCGCGCGGGATCAGGTCGCCGGCGGGCTCGCTGTAGGAGACCTGGGTGATCCGGTCGCCGACGAAGTGAAACGACGTCAGCGAGCACAGCGTGCACTGCCGCTTGCGCGGGTCGTGGAGGAACGACCGGCCCTCGACGTGCAGCCGGGTCGTCCAGATCGGCAGCTGGTGGGAGACCAGGACCGCCTCGTGACCCTCGGCCGCCTCACGGGCGTCGTGCACCGCGGCCATCATCCGGCTGACCAGGTCCTTGTAGGGCTCGCCCCACGACGGCTTGAACGGGTTCCAGAGGTGCCGCCACAGCCTCGGGTTGCGCAGCGCCCGGGCGCCGCCGCCGAAGGCAACGCCCTCGAACACGTTGGTCGACTCGATCACTCGCTCGTCCAGCTCGACCTCGAGGCCTCGCGCCTGGGCGAGCGGCGCGGCCGTCTCCTGGGCACGCTCGAGCGGCGAGGACCGCAGGTGCACGATGTCGCGGTCCTTGATGGAGTCGGCGACCCGCTCGGCCATCTGCCGGCCGAGGTTGGAGAGGTGGAAGCCGTCGCGGCGGCCGTAGAGGATGCCCTCGGGGTTGTGCACCTCGCCGTGCCGGAGCAGGTGGACGATCGTGTCGGGCGTGCTCATGCGGCCGCCTCCGCCGCTGCTCGGGCGGCGCCGGGCAGCGCGTCGAGCACGGTCTGCACGGCCCGGTCGTCGTGGGCCGAGGACAGGAACCACGCCTCGTAGGCCGACGGCGGGAGGTAGACACCGGCGTCGAGCATGGCGTGGAAGAACGCGGCGTACGCCGTGACGTCGGTGCGCGAGGCGTCCTCGAAGTCGCGCACCGGGCCGTCGGTGAGGAAGACCGAGAACATCGTCCCGGCCGCCTGGACGACGTGCGGCACCCCGGCATCGGAGAGGGCCGCGGTGGCCGCGGCCTTGATGGTCTCGCCGGCGGCCGCGATGTGTGCGTAGACCTCGTCGGTGGCCAGCCGGAGGGTGGCCAGGCCGGCGGTGGTGGCGATCGGGTTCCCCGAGAGCGTGCCTGCCTGGTAGACCGGCCCCTCGGGGCTGAGCTGCGACATCAGGTCCGCGCGGCCGCCGAAGGCCGCCGCCGGGAAGCCGCCGCCCATCACCTTGCCGAAGGTCACCAGGTCCGGGCGCCAGCCCTCGACCTCGCCGTCGAGACCCCACTGGCCGGTGCGGCTGGCCCGGAAGCCGGTCATCACCTCGTCGCTGACGAACAGCGCGCCGTGGGCGGCACAGGTGGCCGCGAGGAACTGGTTGAAGCCCGGCTCCGGCGGCACCACGCCCATGTTGCCGGGGGCCGCCTCGGTGATCAGGCAGGCGATCCGGTCGCCGTGCTCGGCGAACACCTTGTCGACGGCGCCGCGGTCGTTGTAGGGCAGCACCAACGTCAGCGCGGTCGAGGACTCGGGCACCCCGGGCGTGCCGGGGACGGCGAACGTGGCCAGCCCCGACCCGGCCGAGGCGAGCAGCGCGTCGACGTGCCCGTGGTAGCAGCCGGCGAACTTCACCACGACATCGCGGCCGGTGGCGCCGCGCGCCAGCCGGATCGCCGACATCGTCGCCTCGGTGCCCGAGGACACGAACCGCACCTTGTCGACCGGCGCCCGATCCACGATCTGCTCGGCGAGCTCCACCTCCGGCACGGTCGGCGTTCCGTACGACGTCCCGCGGGCGACGGCCGCGGCGACCTCGCGCTGCACCTCCGGGTGGGCGTGCCCGAGCAGCATCGGGCCCCAGGAGCAGATCAGGTCGACGTACTCGTTGCCGTCGACGTCGGTGAGCCAGGCGCCGGTGGCGGACCGGATGAAGCGCGGGGTGCCGCCCACCGCGTTGAACGCGCGGACCGGGGAGTTCACGCCGCCGGGCGTCACGGCGCGAGCCCGCTCGAAGAGCGCGCGCGACTGCTCGTCGGGGCGGAGGGTCACCGCCTCATTGTCCCCGAGGGCCGGTTCCGTCCCGCTGGTGGGGCGGAACCTTGGGTGAATCCGCTCTCGACGGGGTACTTTTGCATCCGGACGACCAGGTTCCTGCCGCCGTAACCTCGGCGCAACGCGCCTCGTTGACCAGATGCGCGCACCAGCGTGTGGCGGCTATGGGGAGTCGGGGAGCTGTCGGACAAAGGGACAAAGGGGAGACATGTCCACCAAGCGATTCGGTCGCATCCAGCGGGCGGCGGCGATCGTGCCGCTGGCGCTGCTGTCGGCCGCCTGGACCGCGAGCCTGGCCGGCGTCGGAGCGACGTCCGCCGTGGTGTCGGCGGACCGGGGCGCCGACGAGACCCTTCCCGACGGCAGCAGCGTGCCCAGCGAGGCCATCGAGGCCCCGGCGTCGGTCTCCGACCCCGACGAGGCCAGCGACGGTGACCACGGCAACGCCGCCCGGATCATCGCCACCTCCTCCACCAACGGCATCCCCGCGTCGGCGCTGTCCGCGTACCAGCGCGCCGAGACGGTCATCAACGCCGCCGACAAGTCCTGCCACCTGACCTGGCAGCTGGTCGCCGCGATCGGCCGCGTGGAGTCCAACCACGGTCGCTTCGGCGGCAGCGCGCTCGACAACAACGGCGTCGCCCAGCCCGGCATCTTCGGCAAGGCCCTCAACGGCAGTGCCCGGACCTCGGTGATCCGCGACACCGACGCCGGCCTGCTCGACGGCGACACGGCCTACGACCGCGCCGTCGGCCCGATGCAGTTCATCCCCTCGACCTGGTCGGTCGTCGGTGTCGACGCCGACAACGACGGCCAGCGCAACCCGCAGGACATCGACGACGCGGCGCTCGCGACCGCGGTCTACCTCTGCTCGGGTGCCAACGACCTCTCGACGGTCTCCGGCCAGCGCGCCGCCGTCTACCGCTACAACCACTCCACGTCGTACGTGAACCTGGTGCTGCGGATCATGAACAACTACCTGGCCGGCGATTTCACCAGCGTTCCGGACGGCACCACCGCGGCGGGCTACATCGTGCCCTCGCCGCCGCTGGCCACCCAGCCGCCGTACAAGACCGGCAACGACGACGAGACCGACTCCGAGCTCGACAACGCTCCGCCGGCCGACCCGACCGACGACGGCACCGACAACCCCGGTGGCGGCGACGACAACGGCGACAACGGTGGCGACGACGGCGATGGCGGAGACGACGGCGGCAACGGGCTGCCCCCGGTGAGCGTCCCGCCGCTGCCCTCCACGCAGGTCGAGCCGGTCGACGAGGTGCTCACCCTGGCCCAGGCCATCGTGCAGTGCACGCTCGACGGCATCAGCCAGCTCAACCTGCAGCAGTGGAACCAGTGCATCAAGGACTACACCGGCAAGTGATCGAGCGAGCCGTCGCCGACTGAGCCCGCGAAGGCGGCGCTACCGCAGCAGCGTCGCCGCCTCGGTGGCCCAGTAGGTGAGGATCACGTCGGCCCCGGCGCGGTGGATCGCGGTGAGCGTCTCGACGATCGCGGCCTCACGGTCGATCCAGCCGTGGGCGGCGGCGGCCTCGACCATGGCGTACTCGCCCGAGATGTTGTAGGCCGCCACCGGTACGTCGACCGCCTCGCGCACCCGGTGCAGGACGTCCAGGTAGGCCAGGGCGGGCTTCACCATCACGATGTCGGCGCCCTCGGCGACGTCGAGCAGCGCCTCCCGCACGCCCTCGCGGGCGTTGGCCGGGTCCTGCTGGTAGGTCCGGCGGTCGCCGGTGAGCGAGGACCCGACGGCCTCGCGGAAGGGGCCGAAGAACGCCGAGGCGTACTTCGCGGAGTAGGCGAGGATGCCGATGTCGCTGTGCCCGGCGCCGTCGAGCGCGGACCGGACCACGCCGACCTGGCCGTCCATCATCCCGCTCGGCCCGACCATGTGGACCCCGGCCGCGGCGTGGGCCCGGGCCATCTCGGCGTAGACCGCGAGCGTGGCGTCGTTGTCGACTCGGCCCTGCGCGTCGAGCACGCCGCAGTGGCCGTGGTCGGTGAACTCGTCGATGCACAGGTCGCTCATCACGGTCAGCGCGTCGCCGACCTCGCCGACCACGTCGGCGATCGCGACGTTGAGGATGCCGTCGGGGTCGAGCGCGCCCGACCCGGCGGCGTCCTTGGCCTCCGGCACACCGAACAGCATCACCCCACCGATGCCCGCCTCGGCCGCCTCGCCGGCGGCCTTCCGCAGCGTGTCGCGGGTGTGCTGGACGACGCCCGGCATCGAGGAGATCGGCTGCGGCTCCGCGATGCCCTCGCGGACGAACAGCGGCAGCACCAGGCCGCGCGGCTCGACGGAGGTCTCGGCGACCATGCGCCGGAGCGCGGCCGTGGTCCGCAGCCGGCGCGGCCGGATGACGGGACCCACGACCTCGTCGCTCATGGGGCTATTTTGCCCGGGCCTTGCGGCGGCCGGACGACTTGCGGTCGGAGGGCTTGGTGACCGGCTCGCCGTTCTCGAGCATCGCCAGCCGCCGGCTGGCCCCGAAGTCGGCGAGCGCGTCGACGAGCAGGTCGACGTCGGGCTTGGCCGCGAGGACGTCGACCCGGAGGCCGTGCTCCTCGGCGGTCTTGGCCGTGGCCGGGCCGATCACCGCGATGATCGTCGAGGCGTGCGGCTTGCCGGCGATGCCGACCAGGTTGCGCACCGTGGAGGACGAGGTGAAGACCACCGCGTCGAACCGGCCGCTCTTGATCGCGTCGCGGGTCGGCGCCGGCGGCGGGGTGGCCCGCACCGTGCGGTAGGCCGTCACGTCGTCGCACTCCCAGCCGAGGTCGATGAGCCCGGCCACGAGGTTCTCGGTGGCGATGTCGGCGCGCGGCAGGAAGACCCGGTTGATCGGGTCGAGCAGCTCGTCGTACTCGGGCCAGTCCTCGAGCAGCCCGGCCGCCGACTGCTCGCCGGACGGCACCAGGTCGGCGCGCAGCCCCCAGTCGGAGATCGCGGCGGCGGTCTTGTCGCCGACGGCCGCGATCTTGAGGCCGGAGAATGCGCGGGCGTCCAGGCCGTACTCCTCGAACTTCTCCCGGACCGCCTTGACCGCGTTGACCGAGGTGAACGCGATCCACTCGTAGCGACCCTCGACGAGGCCGCGGACGGCCTTGTCCATCTGCAGCGGGTTGCGCGGCGGCTCGACGGAGATCGTCGGGACCTCCTCGGGCACCGCGCCGTAGCCGCGCAGCCGCGACGACAGCGTGGCCGACTGCTCCTTGGTGCGCGGCACCAGGACCCGCCAGCCGAAGAGCGGCTTGGTCTCGAACCAGGACAGCGTCTCGCGCAGGTCGACCACGTCGCCGACCACGGTGATCGCGGGCGGCGCCATCCGGGCCGCGCGGGCGTCGGCGGCGATGTGCTCCAGCGTCGAGGTGACCGTGGACTGCTCGGTGGTGGTGCCGACCCGGGTCATCGCGACGGGGGTCTCGGCGGGGCGGCCGGCAGCCACCAGCGCGGCGGCGATCTCGCCGATCTGACCGACGGCCGAGAGCAGCACGAGCGTGCGACCGTCGGCGTACCTGGACCAGTCGACGCGGTCTCCGCAGGTGACGACCGAGACCTCGCGGTTGTCCTTGGTGGTCAGCGGGATGCCGGCGTACGCCGGGACCGAGGCCACCGACGAGACGCCGGGGACGATGTCGAAGCCGATGCCGGCCTTGGCCACCGCCAGGGCCTCCTCGGGGCCGGACGCGTAGAGGAACGGGTCACCGGCCATCAGCCGGACCACCCGCAGGCCGCGCTTGGCGTGCTTGACCACGACCTTGGCCCGGGCGGCGTGCGTGAGCGGCTGCCCGTCCTCGCCGAAGCCGCCGTCGACGAGCTCGGGACCGTGGCTCTCGGCCGGCTCGACCGCCTGCTCGTCCTCGTCGCCCTCGACGTCCTCCACGGGCTCGGGCAGGCCGAGCAGGGTGCGGACGAGCGGCGCGTGGTCCGGGGCCTCGGTGACCACGACGTCGGCCTGCTTGAGCAGGTCGACCGCTCGCACCGTCAGCAGGTCGGGGTCACCCGGACCACTGCCCACGAACGACACCCACGCCGTTGCGAGCCGGTCGGATGCCTTGCTGGTCTTGCCTCGCGTCATGCGTTCTGCACCTTTGCTGGTTGTGCGGGTTCCACGCGGTCGAGTTCTCCGGCCCCGTCGGCGAGCATCTCCGTCGCCAGCCGGGTCCCGACGCCGACCGCGTCGGCCGGGTCGCCCGATGCGGACATCCGCACCGACAGCTCCCCGTCGGGTGAGAGCGCCACTGCTCGCACCCAGATCTCTTCTCCGTCTTCTCCCTCGGCCACGTCGGCGAGCGCACCGACCGGGGCCGAGCAGCCTGCCTCGAGCGTGGCCAGCACGGCCCGCTCGGCCGACACCGCGGCCCGGGTCCGGGGGTCGTCGATCCGCTCGAGGTCGGTGGCCAGCGGGTCGCCGGCACGGCACTCCACGGCGAGCGCGCCCTGCCCGGGGGCGGGCAGCATCTGCAAGGGGTCGAGCACCTCGGTGACCTCGTCGAGTCGATCGATCCGGGCGAGTCCGGCGCGGGCGAGCACCACGGCGTCGTACTCCCCCGAGCGGACCTTTCCGATCCGGGTATCGACGTTCCCACGAACCGGCACCACGTCCAAACCGAGGCCGAGGGCGTGCAGCTGGGCTACCCGGCGCGGGGCACCGGTGCCGATCCGGCTGCCGGCCGGCAGCTCACCCAGGGTCAGGCCGTCGCGCGCCACGACGACGTCGCGCGGGTCCTCGCGCGGGGGTACGGCGACCAGCGCGATGCCGTCGGCGGGGCCGGTCGGGAGGTCCTTGAGGGAGTGCACCGCCACGTCGACGCGACCGTCGAGGAGCGCGTCGCGGAGTGCGTTGACGAACACACCAGTGGTGCTGGCGCCGGCCACCGGGGCACCCGAGCCCTGGCTCAGGTCGCCCTCGGTGGTGATCTCGACGAGCTCGGTCTCGCGGCCCAGCTGGTCACGGATCATCGCCGCGACCAGCTCGGCCTGGGTGGTCGCGAGCAGCGAGCGCCGGGTGCCGATCCGGATCGGTGAGCTCATGAGAGACCCTCCGGCCGGGTGACGGCGTCGACGGCCTCGGGGTCGAGCGCGAACAGCTCGGCCAGGGCCGCGGCGTAGGAGACGGCGCCGTCCTCGTTGGCGAGCTCCTTGACCCGGACGGTCGGCTCGTGGAGCAGCTTGTCGGCGACCCGGCGGACGGCGTGCCGGATCTCGGCCAGGTCGTGGTCGTCGAGCCCGGGCAGCCGGCCCTCGAGCCGGGCCATCTCGGCATCGACGACGGCGGTGGCCATCGAGCGCAGCGCGACCACGGTCGGGGCGACGCTGGCCTGGCGGCGGGCCGCGAGGAACGCGGTCACCTCCTCGCCGACGATGCGACGGACCTCGACGACCTCACGACCGGCCTCGGTGTCGTGCAGGGCGTCGGCCAGCTGGGCCAGGCCGATCAGGGTGACCCCGGGCAGCGACGCGACCGCGGGCTCGACGTCGTGCGGCAGCGCGATGTCGATGACCGACAACGGGCGTTCGCCGGTCCGCGCCTCGGCCAGCATGTCGCGGCTGATCAGGGTGCCGTTGGAGCCGGTGCAGGTGATCAGGATGTCGGCCGCGGCGAGCTCGGTGCGCAGTCCCTCGAGAGGGACGGCGGTCGCGGAGTACTCCGACGCCAGTCGGTCGGCCCGGCCGGCGGTGCGGTTGACGACGCTGATGTGGCCGGCGCCGAGCCGGGCCACGGTGGCGGTGGCCAGGCCGGCCATCGCGCCGGCGCCCACCACCACGACGTACTTGCCGGCGACAGCGCCGACCGCGACGTCGGAGCGCTCCAGGGCGGCGCTCACCAGCGACGGAGCCACCTGGTCGATGCCGGTCTCGGCACGCGAGCGCTTGCCGACCCGCAGGGCCTGCTGGAACAGCACGTTGAGCGCCGGGCCGACGGTGCCCATCTCCTGGCCCAGCCGGAGCGCCTCGCGGGTCTGGCCGAGGATCTGGCCCTCGCCGACGGCCATCGAGTCGAGGCCCGCGGCGACCTGGAACAGGTGGGAGACGGCGCCGTCGTCGTAGTGGACGTAGAGGTGCGGCAGCATCGCCTCGGTGTCGGCGCCGGCCCGGTCGACGAGCAGCCGCGAGAGCAGCTCGACGCTGCCGTGGAACCGGTCGACCTCGGTGTAGATCTCGACCCGGTTGCAGGTCGCGATCACGGTCGCCTCGGTGACGTGCTCGCAGGCCGCGGCATCGCTGACCAGCTTGTGGACGCCGTCGTCGTCGAGCGCGACCCGCTCGAGCAGGGACACCGGCGCGGAGTTGTGGGAGATGCCGACGACGAGGACGCTCACGAGGCACCACCGAGGATCTGCGCCTTGCGCTGCTCGTGGTAGGCGAGGATCTGCAGCTCGATGGAGAGGTCGACCTTGCGGACGTCGACCCCGTCCGGCACCGAGAGCACGCTGGGCGCGAAGTTGAGGATGCTGGTGATGCCGCAGCCGACCATCCGGTCGGCGACGTCCTGCGCGGCCAGGGCCGGCGTCGCGATCACGCCGATCGCGACGTCCTGCTCGCTCACGATCGCCTCGAGGTCGTCGAAGCGACGGACCTTGACCCCGGCGACGGTCTCGCCCTCGCGGGCGGGATCGGCGTCGAGTAGGGCGACGACTCGGAAGCCGCGGCTGCGGAAGCCGGAGTAGTTGGCCAGGGCGTGCCCGAGGTTGCCGATGCCGACGATGACGACGGCCCAGTCCTGGGTGACCCCGATCTCGCGGGCGATCTGGTAGCGGAGGTACTCGACGTCGTAGCCGACGCCGCGGGTGCCGTAGCTGCCGAGGTAGGAGAGGTCCTTGCGCAGCTTGGCGCTGTTGACGCCGGCCGCGGAGGCGAGGTCCTCGCTCGAGCAGGTGCTGGTGCCGGCGTCGGAGAGCGTCGTGAGTGCCCGCAGGTAGACGGGCAGGCGGGCGACCGTTGCCTCGGGAATCTCCCGGGCGGTCTCGCTCGACGGGCGTGCGGTCACTGCTCAGCTTCTTTCCAGCCCCATGCCCGGCACCGGCACGAGGCCCCACAACTCTAAGAGTTTGTGAACGCGAGAACAAAATCAGGCGAGCGCCGCTGGTTACTGATCGTCGAGCGTGCTCCCCGACCGTTGCGACGCCCGGGAAGTGCCGACGACGGTCAGTAACCTCATTCGCCCAGCGCAGCGCGCAGCCGGTCCTCCGAGACCCGCCAGAAGTCGTGCTGGCGACCGTCGACGAACGTGACCGGGATCTCCTCGCCGAAGCGCCGGGTGAGCTCCGGGTCGCCGTCGATCGAGACCTCGTCGTACTCCTCGCCGAGGTCGGCGCAGACCCGCTCGATCACCTCTCGGGCGTCCTCGCAGAGGTGGCAGCCGGGGCGCGAGTAGAGCGTGACGCGGGTCATCGGGTCGCTCGGCTAGTCGATCAGGCCGAGGGTGCGGCGCCGCTCGACGCTGCGCAGCCGCCCCTTCTGGACCTTGCCGGTGACGGTCAGGGGCAGCTCGTCGACGACCTCGACCCGGCTCGGCCGCTTGAAGCGGGCCAGCCGCTCCTCGCACCGCGCGCGTACGGCGTCCGCCACCGACGCGCGGTCGCCCACCGCCACGACGTACGCCACGACGGCCTCGCCGGTCTCGGCGTCCTCCACGCCGATCACGGCGGTCTCCTGCACCCCCGGCACGTCGCGGATCACGTCCTCCACCTCGGTCGGATAGACGTTGAACCCGGAGACGATGACCATCTCCTTGAGCCGGTCGACCAGGAACAGGTCGCCGGTGCGGTCGAGGAAGCCGATGTCGCCGGTGGACCACCAGCCCTCGGCGTCGGGGCCGTCGGTGCGGTCGGGCCAGTACCCGCTGAACAGGTTGGCGCCCTTGATCTGGATCTGGCCGGGGTCGTCCTCGGCGTCGCCGGCCAGCGGCCGGCCGTGGTCGTCGACGAGCCGGATCTCGACGCCGTCGAGGGCCGCGCCGACCGAACCGTTCTGGAGCTTCTCCGAGCGCAGCGTGCTGGTCACCACCGGCGCCGCCTCGGTGAGCCCGTAGCCCTGGTGCACCGGGATGCCGGTCCGCTCGGTGAACTCCTCGATCACCTCGGTGGCCAGCGGCGCCGAGCCGGAGAGGATCAGCCGCACCGGGCCCAGCCGCTCCTCGAGCCCGTCGATCGCGCGCCAGTAGCCGAACACCGGCGGCGCCACCGGCACCACGCTGCAGGCCTCGTCCTCGATGAGGTCGAGCGTCCCCTGCGGGTCGAAGCGCTCGGCGAGCACCAGCTTGGCGCGGTGCCGGACCACGCCGCCGAGGACGGCGTTCAAGCCGTAGACGTGGAACAGCGGCAGCACGCAGAGCACGACGTCGTCCCCGTGCATCATCGGCGGCTCGACGGCGGCCACCTGCTCGATGTTGGCGAGCAGCGCGCGGTGGCTGAGCATGGCCGCCCGGGGCCGACCGGTCGCTCCGCTGGTGTACAGCAGGCAGGCCAGCTTCTCGGGGTCCGGCAGCGGCGGGATGTCTCGCGGGGTGCCCGACCGGAGCTGGTCGTGGGCCAGCTCGCCGTCGACCGGCGCGACGCCGACGGTGACGACGCGCGCCTGCGCCGCCCGGGCCAGGACGTCGGGGTCCCAGCCCTCCTCGATCCCCTCGAGGGCCTCCTTGAGAAGTCGGAGTGCCTCGCGCACCTTGTCGGCGGTCGTCTCGTCGACGACGACCAGCCGGGCTCCGGAGTCGGCGATCATCCGGGCCAGCTCGAACGAGGTCGCCCCCGGGTTCACCGGAACGGCGACCGCCTGCGCGCGCAGCACCGCGAGATAGGTGGTGACGAACTCGAGGCGGTTGCCCGTCGCGAGCATCACCCGGTAGCCCGCGACGATGCCGGTCTCGCCCAGGCCGGTGGCGATGCGTCGTACGTCGTCCTCCAGCTGCGCCCAGGTCAGGCTGCGGCCCTCGGCCTCGACGACGGCGAGCTTGTCGGCCTGCTCGGCCGCGGCGTCTCGCACCAGTGCGGTGAGGTCGGCCGATGGCATGGGCGGCATCCTACGCAGCGGTGCGGGCCCGGGTGGCGGCATCGGGAGAGCCGTACCCTGACCTCGTGAACGCCCCGCCCGAGCGACCACGGACGCCGGTCAACCTGCGCCAGCGGTCGACCCTGGCGGGCGAGGCCGCGGCCGCGGCCGCCGAGGTGGAGCGCGAGCTCGACACTCCGTCCGACCCCGAGGCCGCGGCGTTCTTCGACGTCGACAACACCGTCATGCAGGGCGCGAGCATCTTCCATCTCGCCCGGGGTCTGCACCGGCGCAACTTCTTCACGACCCGCGACATCCTCGGCGCGGTGTGGAAGCAGGCCTACTTCCGGGTGGTCGGCGTCGAGGACCCGGACCACATCGCGGAGACCCGGGCTTCGGCACTGGGGTTCATCGAGGGCCACACCGTCCACGAGCTCGAGGAGCTCGGCGAGGAGATCTTCGACGAGGCCATGGCACACCGGATCTGGCCGGGCACCAGGGCGCTGGCCCAGATGCACCTCGACCAGGGGCAGCGGGTCTGGCTGGTGACCGCGGCGCCGATCGAGATCGCCCAGATCATCGCCCGAAGGCTGGGCCTCACCGGCGCCATGGGCACTGTCGCCGAGCACGTCGACGGCGTCTACACCGGACGGCTCGTCGGCGAGATGCTGCACGGTCCGGCCAAGGCCGAGGCGATCAGGGCGCTGGCCGCGCGCGAAGGGCTGGACCTCGGGCGCTGCTCGGCGTACTCCGACTCCGCCAACGACCTCCCGATGCTCGAGCTGGTGGGAGACCCCTGTGCGATCAACCCGGACGCGAAGCTGCGCGCGCACGCGCGCGCCGAGGGCTGGCGGATCAAGGACTACCGCACCGGCCGCAAGGCGGCCCGGATCGGGTTGCTCGTGGGTGCCACGGCGGGGGCCGTCAGCGGCACCGTCGCCGCGGGCGTCGCCCTGAGAGGGAAGCGGCGCTGACGTCAAGCCCTGGTCTGGACAATTTACCCGGCCGGGTATCAATTGAGGGAACATGTTCCACGCCGGGATCAAGCCGCATACGATTCAGGCTGGCCAGGAGGGAGAGCCCGAGGGAGGGCACCGGACACATGGCGTGGGACCAGCGGGAGGTGGCGCGGGGGCTGTATGCCCTACGCGAGGTCCTCGCACGCCTGATCCCCGCTGAGTCGCTCCTCCCCGAGCCCCTGCTCGCGGTCGCCGCCGGCGCGAGCCCGGAGATGCTCCCGACCAAGGCGGCCAAGGACGGCAGCCTCGAGGTCGGCGGCCCCGAGGGGTACGACGACGCCGAGCTGGCCACCTCCTCCGAGGAGTCCGAGGCCGACCGCAGCCGGCTGATCGCGCTGGTCGAGCTGGCCCGCAAGGGCGATGCCGACGCGTTCGGGATGCTCTACGACCACTACCAGTCCTCGGTCTACCGCTTCCTGTTCTACCGGACCCGCTCGAGCACGCTGGCCGAGGACCTCACCTCGGAGACGTTCTTCCGGGCGCTGCGAAGCATGACCAGCTTCCGCTGGCAGGGCAAGGACTTCGGCGCCTGGCTGATGACGATCGCCCGCAACCTGGCGACCGACCACTTCAAGGCCGGCCGCACCCGCCTGGAGATGACCACCGAGGACATGGGCCAGCACGACGACGCGACCGAGGGTCCGGAGTCACAGGTGCTCGCGAGCCTGACCAACGAGATGCTGCTCAGCGCCCTGACCCAGCTGCCCGACGAGCAGCGCGACTGCCTGGTGATGCGGTTCCTGCAGGGCATGAGCATCTCCGAGACCGCCAGCGTCCTGGCGCGGAGCGACGGCGCCGTCAAGCAGCTCCAGCTGCGCGGGGTCCGCAACCTCGCCAAGCTGATGCCGGAAGGCATCCGCGGATGATCCGCGCCGTGACCGAGCGCACCTCCTGCGCCGTAACCTCCGCCCCGGCCCTCTCGTTGGTCCTGGTGGAAACGGCATCCAGTTCAGGACGGAAGCGATGAGTCCCGTGTTCGCGGCGCGCCGACGCGCCGAGGAGTTCCAGTCGATGGTCGATGGCGCCGTCGACGGCTCCGACGCACGGCTGCTCGAGTTCCTCGAGATCGTCGAGCACCTCCGCGACACCCCCGAGCTCGAGGCCCGGCCCGCGTTCGTCGCCGAGCTGCGCGAGCAGCTGGTCGACGAGGCCCGCACCGCCGCCCGGCTGGGCAAGGGTGCCGAGGCCGCAGCGCGGCTGACGGTCACCCGCAGCACCACCGAGCGCCGCCGCGAGCGCCGGATCGCCGCGGCCGTCGGTGCCCTGGCCCTGGTCGGCGCCAGCACCGGCATGGCCGTCGCCTCCCAGAGCGCCCTGCCCGGCGACCCGCTGTACCCCCTGAAGCGGGCCATCGAGAACGCCCACACCAGCGTGCAGTCCGACGAGGACGCCAAGGGCAAGACGATGCTCGACAACGCCTCCGGGCGGCTGGACGAGGTCACCGCGCTCACCCACGAGAACGACGACGCCGAGACGATCTCCGCGACCCTCAACGCGTTCACCGACCAGGCCAACCAGGCCTCCGACCTGCTCCTCAAGGACTACGAGCAGACCGGCCACGAGGACTCGGTCGAGGAGCTGCGCAGCTTCACCGCCGACAGCATGTCCGCGCTCACCGCACTCCAGAACCTGATCCCCGACGACGCCCGGGCGGCCCTGATCCAGGCGGCGCAGACACTGACCCAGATCGACCAGCAGGCGCTGATGGCCTGCCCGACCTGCGGTCCGAGCATCGTCACCCAGATCCCCGCCTTCAGCACCGTCGCCCTCGAGGACCTCAAGGGCCTGCTCAACGCCGTGGCCAGTGCCGACTCCGACGTGGTCACCACCGCGCCGCCGGCGAAGGGCGCAGGCGACCCGGAGCAGGCCACGCCCGACAACCCGCTCAGCACGCTGCCGTTGGCGCCCACCACCGAGGGGCCCGCGAAGTCCGGCGACAAGGGCGATGACGACCCGATCGGCAACACGATCAAGCACCTCACCGGTGGCAAGGACAAGGACGGCAAGAAGCACCACGGCCTGATCGAGGGTGCTCAGGACGCCATCACCGGGCTGCTCGGCGGCCTCCTCGGCGGCAAGTAGTCGTCCGCTCTCGTCTCACCCGGGTCCCGGGCCGAGGCGAGATCACCTGAAGACGGACTGCCGCTTCATCAGCAGCGAGTAGAGCGTCTGCTGGATCGTCTCGCGCACCTGGTCGGTGACGTTGAAGACGAGCATCGGGTCGTCGGCGGCACCCTGGTCGTACTCGTCGGTGCGGATCGGCTCGCCGAACTCCAGCAGCCACTTCGAGGGCAGCGGGACCAGGCCCAGCGGCCCGAGCAGCGGGAAGAACGGCGTGATCGGGATGTAGGGCACCCCGAGCAGCCGGGCCAGGGTCGGGATGTTGCCGACCAGCGGGAAGATCTCCTCGGCGCCCACGACCGACAGCGGGATGATCGGTACGCCGGTCCGCAGCGCCGCCGACACGAAGCCGCCGCGACCGAACCGCTGCAGCTTGTAGCGGTCGGAGTAGGGCTTGCCGATGCCCTTGAAGCCCTCGGGCCAGACGCCGACCAGCTCGCCGCCGCACAGCATCCGCTCGGCGTCCTCGTTGCAGGCCAGGGTGGCTCCGCTCTTGCGGGCCAAGGAGCTGACCAGCGGCATCCGGAACACCAGGTCGGCACCCAGCGGGCGCAGGTGGCGGCCGGTGTGCTGGTGGATGGTCGTGATCGTCATCAGCCCGTCGACCGGGATGGTGCCGGAGTGGTTGGACACCACGAGCGCGCCGCCCTCGGCGGGGATGTTCTCGGCGCCGATGACCTCGATCCGGAACCACTTGTCGGCGATCGGCCGCATGGCCGCGAGCAGGAAGCGCTCGGTGACCTCGGTGTCGAAGCCGTACTCGTCGACCACGTAGTCCCCGGTCACCCGGCGGCGCAGGAAGGCCAGGAACGCGGCGAGCTGGGGCTCCCACTGCTCGCCGAACACCTCCTTGGCCGCGAACTGGAACGCCGCGAGCCAGTCGGTGGTGGGGATGCCGGCGAGCGGGTTGCGCGCCTTGGTGGTCACCGGTGCGCGCTCGACCGGTGCGACCGGCGGCTCCGGGGTCGGCGAGCCGGCGTCGGTCTCCACGATCTCCGGGGTCTCCGTCGGGGCCTCGGTCCGTGGCTTGCTCTTGGCCCCGGGGGCGAGGTTGCGGGCCGCGGACGACGGCTGCTTGCCGGTGCCGCGACCGGGCCGGCCGCGGGTGCCGATCGGGATGATCTCCGCGTCACCCATGGCTGCCACCTCCCAGCGCCGGGCGCGAGACCAATTGGCGCTCCAGCGACGCGAGCACCCGGTCGGTGCGCCCGCCGGTCGGGGGCAGCAGCGCGATGAAGTCGGCGAACGCCTGCTCGGTCGTGAACTTGGGCTCGAAGCCCAGCTCGCTGCGCATCCGCGTGGTGTCGACGCCGCGGCCGTAGGTCAGGAACGCGAGCTGCTCGGGCGAGAAGTCAGCGAGCCGCGCGGAGCGCAGGCCGGAGCCGACCCCGCCGACCGCGAATCCCGGGAGCGGGACGGACGGCCGCTGCAGCCGTCGGATCGCCTGGGACAGCATCAGGATGCCGTCGCCGGCCACGTTGAAGGTGCCCGGGGTGTCGTGGACCACCGCGTGCTGGAGCACCGAGAACAGGTCCGCCTGGTGCAGGAACTGCAGGCGGGCGTCGTACCCGAAGACCTTGGGGATCACCGGGAGCCGGAAGTACGACGTGATCGGGCTGGTCACGTTGGGGCCGATCACGTTGGCGCAGCGCAGCAGCGTCACCCGGCAGTCGGGGCGGCGGCGCGCGAAGCCGCGGACGTAGCCCTCGATCTCGGCGACGTCCTTGGCATAGCCCGCGCGCGGCGCCCGCCGGGGCTCCATGTCCTCGGTGAACATCGCGGGGTCGCGGTTGCTCGCGCCGTAGACGGTGGTGGTCGACTTGACGATGAGGTTCTCCACCCCGGGCGCCTTCTGGCAGGCCGCGAGGAGCTGCATCGTCCCGATGACGTTGAGCTCCTTCATCGTGGTGCGGCCGCCGGCGCTGCCGGGCGTCGCGATCACGCTCATGTGGACGACGGTGTCGACGTCCTCCTTGGCGAGGACCTTGGCGATGACGGGGTTGCGGATGTCGGCGCGCACGAACGTCATGTCGCCGATGTCACCGCGGGGCGGGACGACGTCGACGCCGATGACCCGGCCGACCGCGGGGTTGGTCGCCAGGCAGCGCGCAAAACGACGGCCCAGGTCCCGGGAGACGCCGGTGACCAGGACGACCTTGCCGCTGCGGCTGACCATGGGGGAGGGAGTCGGTGGCCGGGGCTACTTGCCGAGCTTGCGACGCTGCACGCGCGTCTTCTTCAGCAGCTTGCGGTGCTTCTTCTTGGCCATGCGCTTGCGGCGCTTCTTGATGACAGAACCCACGGGGTCTTCCCTCTCCGAACAACTGGACGTCGACCGGAGTCGTCCGGAAGACGCGCCAAGCCTAACGGCGTGGTGGTGCGGGGAGAGAATCGTCCGGCGTGAAGTCCACCACTCGAGTGGACTTTGGCCGGCTCAGCCTGCGTTGTAGAAGCTCTTGCGGAGGTACTCGTCCACGTCCTGCTCCTTCACGCGGAAGGAGCGGCCCACGCGCACGGCGGGCAGGTCGCCCCCGTGCACCAGGCGGTAGACGGTCATCTTGGAGACCCGCATCATCGCGGCCACCTCGGCAACAGTGAGGAACTTCGGGTCCGAGAGGTCTCCTGAGCTCGCAGCCATCGCGCACCATTCTTTCCTCGGCACGCGGCATCGGCTTCCCCACCGATGACGAACGCGCGCGTCTCGGTGAGAATAGGGCCTGGAGTGACTCGTGGGGAAGGGGCTGACAAAAGTTAACTATTGGGACCCGGCGTGTCGGCTTGCGGGCTACGGCAGCGGGTCCAGGCCGTGCAGCGGGAAGACCGCGGTCCGGGTGCTGTGCACCTGCCGGTCGAGCCAGTTGTCCGGGTCGTAGCCCTCCTCCCACGGACGGTACGACGGCTCCCGCCCGTCGGTCAGCAGCGCCGGCCCCTCCACGCCCAGCCGCTCCCGCACGTGCTCGGTCCAGCCGCCCGGGACGGCGGTCCGCGGGTCGAGCGGGCGCCCGGCCACGGCGGCGAGCAGGTGGC
>JADMIO011040747.1_pt1 | contig 23679 bp, 11 predicted proteins | sample 8958161 | NCBI WGS metagenome assembly JADMIO01 (sample SAMN16585339, study PRJNA669376) | soil metagenome | isolation source: Crop rotation soil | place: USA: Cullars Rotation, Alabama | collected 2011
GACTCTGTTGGGGCAGTAACAGGAATGTTGGCTGGATCACTTTATGGATATAATATGGATATGAAAAATTGGTATGTGGATTATATGGTGAAATGGGATAAAATGAGAATTGCGATTCGAGCCTTTAAATTATTACAAGGGGCATTAAAAAAAATGTAATGGAATGAATCTGTTGTGAATAGGTTTCATTATTGTTATGTATGTTATCTTTCTATACCGGACATGTTTTTATAATTAACTTTGATCTCAAAACTAATCTTAAGTCTGAAGTTACTTCAAATATCAGCTTCATCCAACTAACTATTTAAAAGGGTCTATTCTAAGTTCTTAAGTCAAATTACAAATAATATAGTTACTATTTTTTTTCAACATACAATTCTCAAGTTGATTAGAATTTATTCTAATTTCAACTTTTAGTAGTTATAGCCAAATCTATAAGTGATTCAGTATTCTTAGAGAATAAAGATCATTAATGAAAGATATAAAGAGCTATCAAGTAATCTCACAAAGAGATTGAATAACATATGTGATCTATTTATTTTTTTAAAAAAAAGTTAATGTTTTTTGGCAAATACTTTTATCAGAATTTAGTTTCTTCATGCTGAACACCATTTTAATTTTATTGCCATAGCACGATAATCTCTAGTAAATATCTCATATTAGGAATGAAGTATAGATATAACACTATCAAGTACTAAATCCAACGATATTTTTGAAAAACTTTACGATCTTGCTTTCACCTTTTCCACAAATGCAAACTCTCTTAAATTGATGAATTCCTTGCTCTTTAACTGAGCTTAGTGGCTTTCCGCACTTACACTTCTCTTCTGCTTTCTTTTCTTTACAGATGCAGACGGATTTTAGCCGAGAAATCCCATTTTCATCTTTAATGACTCTCGAAGGTTTTCCACACTTGCACTTATCCTGATCTTCATATTTCTTTGCAGAATTTTCATTTTTCTTGTCTTGAATCTTATCCTTCTTGTTAGAGGAGTCGGTTTTAATTTCTTCTTTTGAATTAGTTGCAACGAGAAAGGTATAAGCACCATTTAAAGGCTTAGGACCTGTTTGATGGCTATTTTGTTGGCCGCTCTCGTACTTACCTTGAGTCCCTTTCTCATTATTCCCAGCATCAGTGCTCTCGAGTCTGCCATCTTTATTTTGGCAGTGGTCAGCATTGGGATTATGAGCCTGATGAGACTCAATTCCACTGATAGAGGAATCAGGGTCTCTGCAAGTCCAATTTTTTGGCCCACAGAAGTTCTTAAAATGATTAGCTTCTTGTAAGCGATGATCAACTTGACTTAAGAATCTTATTTTTTCCTCATTTTGAGGATATTTGCATTTAATGATGTCTTGAATTACATCCCTGAGATTTTCTTCAGTGAAAATATCATCCTTGGTATTTTCTAGGAGTTGGAGTTCAGGATTTCTTTCAACAGATTCACTATAAATAGTGAATTGAAGGATATCTTCTAAAAATATATGGAGCCTATAAGCTTGAGATCCATATTTTGCTTGTACAGGATGGATCCTAACTTTTTCCTTCGATGCTCCCACTATATTCATCACATGACAGAATTCAATTCCCACTGCATTACCAGTTTGAGTCTTCTTTTCTTCCTCTTTTTCTTGGTATATCTTCAGGGCATTCGAAGTTACATTACGTTGTAATCTTCTGATATTCTCTTCAAGTTGTTCTTGATTAGTTTTCTCCTGTTCTGGCATCACTGGCGGTGCTTTAAGATATGATTCTTCTCGTTTTTTCCTAATTTCTTCTATGGTGAGTTCTGGAAGGCTCTCTTCTTGTTCTTCAGAGTAGGCTGGCTTAGATATCAGTTTCCCCATAATTTGTAGGCAATTGGTTTAATTATGAATTAATCAGTTAAGTCAGAATTTAAGTCAATCGGTAGGTAGATTAATTAGACCGTCAACGAACAGCAACAACAAAAAGAAACTATGGAAGAGTTGCTTGTTTAACAATCTATAAAATTAAATTTTCGACATGAGCTGAGACTGAATAACTATATTTTCTTCTTCCTGGAAAAGCTAGATTAGCAAAGAGATTTGATGGAGTTTTTTTAAGTCTCCAGCGAGCTAAACAAATCAGAAAAATAAAAGATTCATGGTTTTCATGGATTTCTAAAATATATGAAGTTTACATCAATTGGAAGATTGATCCTTTAGTATCCTTCTTGACAAAATATTAATATTCTAAAATAAAAATCATATCCAATTTCGTAATATTGGTAAAATGGTTGACTATATATTACAAAGAATCCGTTAACTAAAGTTATTTGAGCATCTGGAGATCATATCTACCTAAATTCAAATTTTGAAATTAGCTGATAATTAATAATTCTGGATCAATATTCTTCCCTTTCAAGATTACTTTCTAATATTTTTTCGTAGTTACTCAAATTTTATATGTGCATTTGTATAGTATATTCGTCATATCTTGATATCATATAGTAAGAATGCTACTTAAAAAGATTGCACTTACAAATTGTTAAAGTAATTCATTTTTTCTTTAATTCATCGCTATCATTATATTTCATATAGGATTTTCCCATCAAGGAAATTCATAGACTTTTCGCGTAAAATCAGAAATTTTTCCCATATATATAAAGTCAAATTATTGAAAGGGAATGAGCAACAATCCTATGATTGAAATCATATTAAAGTTTAAATTAGACGTTCTTCACTTCCGATATAATAGATATAATCTTGTTGAATACAAGAGAGACATACAGATTATTCACTGGATTTTTTGTCCTTCAGTATGCTAAGAATCGAATTCATTTTTTCATCCATCTTCTTCATATTTTCATCCATATTTCTCATATTTCCATCCATCACCGCTATCTTCTCTTCCAAAGCCTTCATTTCTCTTTTATTTCCATTTCCTTGACTTAACATCGAAGTTTTCATATCTTGGATCATATCCTTAATTCTTCTCGTTAATTCCTCTTCCATCGAAAAATCATCTTCCTCCTTATTTTCTTCACAAAATATCAGGTACTCCTTCTTTCCAACCTCCCTCCCTTTCGGGTCAAAGAACCTTTTCATTATAATCGCATCTATTATCAAGTCAATTCTCTCTTTCGCATCTGCCAATATCGCCTGCTCCTGGACCCTCGCATGAGATCCCATCATATGTGCTATGAGCATATTCATTAAAAATATATTCAACATAAATAGAATAAACCCAACCAAAAAATCTTGGAACATAGTCTCTGTCATAATCGGTCTCCCAAACATCGCAAAATACGTTGAAAACAATCTCTCCACAAAGGTCGCATTTTTATCAAATTCCATAAACATCAGCGAAAATCCACAAAGTATAAACACCAGTACAGCCATAAAGCTCCACAACTCAGAAAACATAACAACCATTGTCCTGATGAAATTTCCTATGAAAATAAAAATAAATCATAAATATTCTTACTCGTCGACGAAAATAATCTCAGGTAAGAGACCCATCTCAAATATCCAATCAAAAGGCAGACCAAGTACAGTCCCGAGTCCACAAAAAACTCTGAATCAATATCCATAATTCTCATGAACATAAACACTAACACTAGTATCGAAAATATAATATCAGTCCAATTCCAAGGAGAGGTGAAATATGTTTTCCTCAGCACATACATTTGAAGGATTTCATAAATCAGGACCAAGACCGAACATGCCGTGATCGCAAGTTCTAGGATTATGTTGCTCTGATCCAGACTGACATACGCGGATAGTAGTATCATGAGAGTGGAGAATAACACCCCCAACTTAATATGATGAGATACAGTCCGTTCCCAGCAATAGTCAATGAAAAAAGATACAGTTCTCAGCCTAAAAATATCTTCATTCTCAAATTGGTCTAATGTGAGGATCATGTCAAAGGTATCATCTGATAACAAATTATAATTTAGATTCAGTGTCAATGCTTGAAATTTTATAAGGTCATCGCCTTTTGGGGAATAGACTTCCTGTATTACATCTTCATTAAGAATAGGGAAATCAACGGCAAGAATTTTGTTACCTGAGCCGTAAAGGTAGGGAATAGTTTCATTATAGGATGTGAACGGTTCCTTCAAGGAGATGGTTAGGAATCTTTTAATAAGACCAAAAGTTAGTTTCGTGAATATATATGGGATGATATTACTCAAGGAAGAAATTGTCTTTTGGAAGTCACTTGGGGTTATGTCCTTATCTTCTAAATAATCCACAATATAATTGAACAGTGTATTTGCGGAAATATGGTCGATCTTAGGGTAATGAGCTAGGAGATAGTGAAGAGGAGTTTTCCCATAGGTATCGACGAGGCATCTGATTTTGAAATCCTTGTAGGGAGGGATAGTTTTGACCCTGTTGGGTTGGAATATTGCTAGTAAATGTAATAAGGACCAATTGTGAGGTGAAATATAATGTTCTTTGGGAATGGTTTGGGATAAGTTAGGCTGGAGAGTCGTATCTAGGATTTGAAAAATATAATTGATAGGGTTTGTGATGAGATCTGAGAATGCGGACCCAGCTGGAAATATTACTAGAGGATATTAATTTATTTACAGACGAGAGAAATATCTTCATTGAAAAATGGAAATGCGAAGAGTTTGATGGAGTTGACCCAGGATCCTGTGATAATGTATTGTTTGTTAGCAGAGATCTCAATCGTGGAAATTTGAACTATAACAAGAAATAGATTTAATAAATCGAAAAATAAATATTTACATATGTCAGCATCCTTGATACAATGGACTTCTTGTTTAGTCTCAAGATCAAATATTTTGATATCGACATCGGCGGATAATATATACTTGGAGTCAGATGTGATTGCAATGGACTCACCATTATCTATTAGAGATAAAATTTGATAATAGTGAATTTACACTTATGGGCATTTTTGAAATGGTGCACTTCCTGCTTTGTCTCGAGAGAAATCACTTTCATTGATTTGTCTTCAGAGCCCGAGATGATGTATTTATTATTAGGCGAGATTACAACTCTATTGACTAAATCTGCCAGAAAATAAATTGAATATGAGGGGGGGTTTAATATTTACGATTGTGGATATCTTTGAAATGGTAGATCGGTTTCTTGTTCTCGATAGAAATAATCTTAATGGATTTATATGAGCCGGACACAATGTATTTATTATCAGGCGAGATAGCAACAGTGCGCACAATATCTATGAATAATATCATTTGAATATGAGTGATTTACGCTCGTGGATATCTTTAAAATGGTGGATCTCTTTTCTTCTCTCAAAATCAAATATTTTAATTGATTTATCAGCAGATCCAGATACAATGTAGATATCATTCGATGAAATCGCAACCGAATACACATACCCTATATTGCTTGGTTAGAAAAAATTTACCCAGAAAGGTTACCTTGGTGGACTTTATCAAAATGATGCGCTTCTTGTCGAGTCTCTAGATCGAATATTTTAATCGATTTATCGAACGAGCCTGATACTACATATTTATTCTTCGATGATAGAGCCAGTGTTAATATTCCCTCTACAGGATAAGGTATAGATTTAAGATTTACCTTGGTGTGCATCTTTAAATTGATGTATTTCCTGTTTACTTTCAACATCGAAGATTTTAATAGCTTTATCCTCAGAGCCTGATATTATATATTTATTATCAGAGGTGATCAAGGCAGCATTGACTTTATCTATAATGATAAATGAATTAGAAAAATTATAATCGATATTTTACCAGTATGACATCGTTTAAAAAAATGGAGCTCTTCATTCCTTCCAAAATCCAATACTCTAACAGCAGAATCATGTGAGGCAACAGCGATATATTTATTATCGGATGATATATCAATTTTCGCCACAGCGTCTAATATGAAAAAATTAATTCTGGAAGAGGAAATGATAATTACCATCACAGACATTCTTGTAATGGTGCACTTCACTCCTGCTCTCAATATCAAAAACTTTAATGGAGCAGTCTCCAGAGCCTGATACAATATACTTATTGTTTCGCGAGATTGCAATTGAAGTGACTTTATCTATATTGAAAATAAGTCTGGAAATCTCGGATTGATATTTTTACCAGTGAATATATTTGTAAAGTGATATAGCTCCTGCCTGGTTTCAAAATCGAACAATTTGATGGTGTTATCCCCAGAGCCTGATACAATATATCTGTTATTATAGGATATAGCAACTGCATGCACAACAGCTATAAGAAATTAGATAATATGGCTTCAATATTTACAGGTATGGGCATCTTTGAAATGATATATTTCTTGTTTATTCTGAAGATCAAAGATTTTTATTGAGTTGTCTGAAGATCCGGAAACAATGTATTTCACATCCGAGGAGATGGCAACGGATTTCACTTTATCTAAAAGATATGGAATTTAATCAGTGTCAAAATAATATTTACCTCGATGCACTTTCTTGAAACGATGTATTTCCTGCTTGCTTGCAAAATCAAATATTTTAATCGACTTGTCATCCGATCCAGATACAATGTATTTGTTATCAGATGAGATTTGGACTGAAGTTACATAGGCTAGAATGTGATTAGGTTTATGAGATTTTTTACCTTTATGTGCACCAACGAAATGATAAACTTCTTCTCTAGACTCCAGGTTGAATATTTTAATTGATTTATCTTCAGATCCCGAGACTATATATTTATCATCAGATGAGATCGTAACGCATAGCACCCCACCTACCGGATTATAACTAATGATAGCTCGATTTTATACGTGTATGTGCATCGTCAAATTGGTATATTTCCTGTTTGCTTTCATAATCAAATACCTTAATCGCATTATCAAAGGATCCAGTTACGATATATTTATTATTAGGTGAGATAGCGACGGTAATCACCTCATCTATATAATTTTCATCGCGTATGCCAATATTCTTACCTAGATGATACCCTCGCAGTTCTTTTCTTCTGGATCTCGCAAGAATACTTAACATATTGCCAGAATAAATTCCAATAAGGGAACTTTCAGACAGAATAATTCCTTGATCGATTTTCTTTGAGTTTTTTTTGATCAAAATTTCTTTTTCAGTTGAGATATTATAACTCCAGATATTATTATTTTCATCAACACTAATCAAGTGCACTCGATCTTTATCTAATTCAGACACAAAGTCTAAGAAAATAAAAATCCGGAAATCAATTTGTACTCAAATGATCCTTTTCTTTTTGGAAATAGTAGTGGCTAGTCTTTGTATCTAGATATTAGAAAAAATTACAACCTTTATACTTTCTGGGTTTGGATGATATTTCAACTCTTCTTTCACTTCAAGCTCTTTGTTCGCTTTTATTCCAATTATTTGAAAAATATTGTTTCCAAAGCAGATAAATTCATTCTCTTTGACCCAAACAAACGCATCAATTTTGTTAACTTCGCAGGGAATTATAACATCAAATGTGAGATATACTTATAGTAGGTATTTTATATATTTTTCCTTCAACAACTAGATCTTCATTCCAGCTAAGAATTGCAAAATTAGGGCCCTCTAATAAACATGACACCGATATCTTGTCTGGCATCAATTCTATTTTCTGTATTTTTTCTATACACAATTAACATTCCAAATAATAATATAGGATTTACTTTGGACATTGAGAGTATCAAAAGAGATTTCCAATTTTTTACCATAATCCATAGAATAGACATTTAAATTGCCGCTTCTTGAGAGAGCCAGTATTAATTTGTTTATCGGCTCTGATAAGGGTTCTGAATCTTCTGATAATTGTTTATTTACGATAATTATTTGTGTAATTTGCTCTAAATTAATTGATATAAGGAAATGTGTCTTACCTTCTTGGAGCTTGAGAAATCTCTTAATACATTTTTTAGCAGGGAGATCATAGATAAATAGGTCATTCTGTATTGTCCCTCCAATAAGATAATGGCTATCCTCAGAGACAGCTAGCACTGTAATTGCTCCTTGAGGAACTTCTAATTCTATATCTCGGTTTTCTTTTTCTTGAGGTTTGTTTTTAAACGTATGTTCAATGGACTTTTTGATTGTATTGAAGATATGAATACATGTCCTCTCAGCAAGAATAAAATACATTCCGCTACTTGAAGCTGCAGTACAAACAATGTTAGACTCAAATTTCTGATCGCTGATAACCGTGGACCAATACTCTGGATTTGAGTGCATCATTTCCTCCTTAATCTTTATTTTTTCCATAAAATCTTTCTGTAACGAAGTTATTCCCTTAGAGCCATCATGATAGGCCGGTGGGAGTAAATTTTTATTGGCCATGACATCTTCTATGACATCCTCGAACGTAGTCTTATATTTCCCTTCATTTTCTATCTTAATTTCTTCAATGTCATGTGGGAAATCATTATCATGGGGTGAAAGAGGCTGATACATTCCTCCTCTTAATTTTCTACTCAGGAGGAGAGTATCTTCATGTCTGATATCATAATCCCCTAGGACAAAATCATCGTGGAGTGGTTTGCAGTGATAAATAATAATCTGATCTTCTGCAGGTATATGTTCTTGATTCTGGATCCTGGCCTTCAGGTGTCTGATAGACTCTGAAGAATCAAAGTCCAAAAGGAGAGGATCTTGCGAATTTATAGTAACTATAAGAAGCTTCATCAGATATGCGAAAATGAATATGTGATAAAATTTATTGAATTGGTGATTCAGGCAATAAAAAATGTAGCTAATTTCAATTAATTCAGGAGAATTAACCAAAAAGCTGAATAAATAATTTCTCCCAACAAAGCACTTTTCAAGGGAATATATATCAAATTACATATCTATTTCAATTCAGGATACATTATTTTCCCATACAGGAAATCCATAGAATATTCCAGTACAAATTGCGAAAAATTTTCCAATTAATCAATATTTTTCAATAGATAATTATCAACACTTCTTTTCTTCTTTTTCATTTTAAAAATAACTCAATTCTGGACAAGATTTTGATGTAGCAATTCTGCGGACTATGATTTTCACTTGCTTCACTAGTAACTATAGATTTATTATCCGCAGTAGCTGCAATTGAGTAAACTCCTCCCTCTGATCTCGATTACTTCTGAAAAATTAAATTATTACCTGGATAAACATGACAACTCCATATACTTTTTCTTTGTTCTAAGTTCCATATTTTAATAATTCCAGTTGAAGCTCCGGTTATTAGAAATTTGTTTTCATTTATGAGTGCCATGGACCAAATGTGACCAACTATTCAATATTTCTCAAGAAACTATAACACATACTATTATAAGCATTTTTGATACGATGAAGACATTCTCCTGTTGGGAATTTCCAGATCTTAATCGATACGTCGTCATCACTTCCAGTAATAAAGCTCTCAGAATTTAAAATTAGTATTTCTATTATATATTCTAAAAGGTAATTCTGCTAAAAAGAAAAATTAACCTTGATGAGCGTGGGGTATTCTGGTTGAATATTCCCCTGTTTTCAAGTCCCAAATCACGAGTGAGCTGGTTCCACTGATAAAATAATTATCATCTATAGTCACAGCAAGTGATTTAACACTTAATCCTCCTAGAATTATCAAGATTTTCTCTATTAGAATATAAACCTGGTCCAGAATTATGCGAAAGTTTATGCAGAAGCTTCCTTGATTTCAGACTCCAAATAGTAATCACATTCTTAGTGCCGCCTGTTATGCAGAGTTTATTATCATGGGATAGAGCTATAATCCTCACCAACTCTACAAATCGAGTAGGATTTTAGGTTTTTACCTTCATTTGCCTTCGGGATCGTGCAAATACATTTTCTGATTTTCCAATGCCATATCTTGATACAATTATCATGACCTGAAGTGATTATGAATTTTTCATCAGAGGTTATTGCTAATGTCTGGATCATCCCTGTTTAAAAATCAAGAGATTGGAATATAAAAATCACCTGTGTGAGCATGGAAAATGTTATACAAGCATTTTCTTTTTTTTAGGTCCCAGATCCTAATTGAATTGTCATCGCTGACTGATATGATGAATTTATTATCCTTGGTTAGCTTGATATCTCCAATTCCATCTAGACAATAAAACGGATGGAATAGACGTTATACCAAAATGGAAACTAGCAAATGTTTGGATGCATTCGTCTTTTGCTTTATTCATCCTTCTTTATTAAATTTTATTCCTTTATTTCAATATCAATTATTGATGTGTTTAGGTTATTTCTGTTTGTTTTTGTTTAGATTGGGTTCACAGAGCCGATAATCAAGGACTATATTTACATGATAATTTTCCTTGATGTTAGACAAATATAATACCTAATTAATATTTCCTTGGGAATTCTGAATAATGTTATTATCTAGGCTTTGAGTAAATGCTAACTAAGTAAGGAAAAAAATATTTAGGGTTCGGATTTCATTATCTCAATAGAGAGTAAATATCTATGAGGAATTCAGAGGTCATAAAAAGAAATTCAGCCTTATTCAGAATAATTACCCAATTTCTCTAATTTATAATACACAAACCTAATAATCTGTTTATGGGATAATTCGTGAGAATAATTTAACATGGGTTTGTTAGATTTTTCATAAAGGTATGATTATTCAATGAATGTATTCACAATGAATATATAAAATATATCACAAGTTCACAATTTTAGGTATTTTAGATTTGTTATTATTTTAACATTGTCCGTCAGTCCATGATGTAATCTGGCCAATACTGCAAGCAAGGCATGGGTTACCCATTGAGAGAACTCCTTGGGTTCCAACAGCAGCACAAACAGGCTTGAATTCAAAGGTACATTTCGAGGAATCTCTTTCGTTCGAGGCACAGGTATGTGTAGTGGGATTAGCAATAGCAGCTAGGGGTCCACAAGTACCGTCAACATGAGATACAACATCTTGATCAGCGCACGCAACACATTGGTTAATATAGTTGTCGCTGGAGCCATCAGAATTATAACCGCAAACAGGTGCATATTGTGCAGAACATCCTTCAACACTCTTCTCAGCTGCAGTACAGGCTTTCCCTTGAGGAGTAGCTGTGGCAGCTTGGGTGGCAGCGGGTTTAACTTGAGAAGCCATATCCGAAACTAATTTATCGGAAGCAGCAGTGGCTGGGGTTGATGCTGCAGTAGTTGCAGGGGCGGTGGCTGCTGGAGCAGTAGTTTGAGTGATAGATTGAGTGTTGGTAGCGGCAGGGGTGCTGGCGGCTGGTGCGGTGGCTGTGGGTTTAGCAGCTGGTGCAGGTGCAGTTGTAGTTGTAGTTGTAGTTGTAGCAGCAGGAGTGCTAGCGGGTGGAGCAGCTGTGGTTGTGACTGGTGCAGGTGTGGTTTGAGCAGCACTTGCAACTACGCTTGGGGTGCATTCATTTTCAGTCCAAGATTGAATATCGGTTCCAAGACAAGCGACACAGCCATTAGCGAAGGATGATTTAACTCCCTTGGAAGTTTTTCCGCATACAGGAGTCATTGTAACTGTGCAAGATTTTGCGCTCTTATCGGTTAAGGAACAGGTGTGGCTCTTAGGGTTTGCGACAACAGGTACAGTGGCGCAAACTCCTGGTACATAGTCAGAAATTTGTGAAACAGCACAAGCGACACATCCACTTCCGAATGATTGCTTATTTCCCTTGGAATCACTACCACAGACTGGTGCGTACTCGGTTAAAGTACAAGCAGTAGCTTTCTTTTCTTGAGTACTGCAGGAATGTTTAGCAGATGAGGCAGCAGGTGTTGAGGTCGCTGCGGGTGTAGTGGCGGGGGTTGTGGTGGTTGTAGCAGCAGGGGCTGTGACAGGAGTTGAGGTTTGCTGAGCAGCAGCAGCACTTGAGGTACATTCATTCTCAGTCCAAGTGTCAGCATTAGGAGCGAGACATGCGACACAACCATTTGAATATGATGCTGTATTTCCAGCAGTGTCTTTTCCGCAAGCAGGGGTGTAAGTAACTGGGCAAGATCCCTTACTTTTATCACTAGCAGAACATTTTGTGGTCTTGGGGCTAGGGACAACGGTTGGGGCAGCGCATGGGCCAGGAACATGGGAAACGATTTGGGAAACAGCGCAGGCAACACAAGCGCTACCGAATGATTGCTTATTTCCCTTGGAATCGGATCCGCAGACTGGAGCGTACTCTAATAAAGCGCAAGCAGTAGATTGCTTTTCTTTAGTGGTACAAGTATGTGGAGCAGATGAGGTTGTTGTGGTTGCGGGAGCAGTGGTAGTTGTTGTGGCAGCGGGAGCAGTTGTAGTTGTGGTGGCAGGAGGAGCGGTTGTAGTTGTTGTGGCAGGAGGAGCAGTGGCACCAACTATTCCAGTAGGTGTCGAAGTTGCTGGAGTTGAAGTTGCGGGAGTGTCAGCGGCGAAAGTAGCAGCTGTTTGCTTTGAGCATTCTCCGTCAATCCAAGCTGGTCCGACAATACATGCAGAGCATGGGTTAGCGAAGTTTTGTTGTCCGTTGGTAATTTTACCGCAGACAGGTCTGAAGTCGACTCCACAGCTTGTGGTCTTTTTTTCATCGGGAGTACAAGTATGATGCTCGGGGTTATCAATCTTTTTAACTGGCTTACAAGGGCCGGCAGTATGAGATACTATATTTTTAAGGGAGCAAGCAATACAGGGACTTCCGTAGGAGGTTTGCTTTCCTTTGTTGTTAGAGGCGCAGACTGGGTTGTATTCGAGGGGGCAGGATTTTGCGTTTTTTTCTTTGTTAGTACAGGTATGACTTGCGCTGGCGATGGTGAAGACGCTTGAGGATAAGCGAAGAGCAATGGAGGAACTCACTAGGAGTCCAAATAAGACAATAGATAAGATGGATTGTGTTTTCATTGTTGGTTTGGTATATTATTTGAAATTTTATTATATCTTCTCGAAGAGAGACTCCCTTATATAGCGTATCCAAGTTTAATAAGATTATTTTCTAGAAAAAAATCCTTGTCAAATTAATCTTCTAGATCTTTTGATTTTCTTCTAGAAACGCACCATGGCTATTGGATGTTTCCACCCCTTGGGCACCCTAAACTACCCACCACTCGACCCAGATATTCTACAGGCTACTCCATTTTAAGGTTTTCTACTTCCTTCAGACCAACATTGATTTCTATTCAATAAATATACTTCCCGTCAAAGTGTTCTAACTCGTCTCAATATTAATGCAGACCAGACTTTTTCCTCAGGATCTCTTTAGTTAGAGAAAAATTTACCGAAATCAGCTTGTTTGAGGACATAGTTTAGCCCAAAAATGGACAATTTTGATTTCATGTTTTCTGAATTAATTGATTAAACCTCAGAAATATGGCAATTTACTGTCATTTTGTATCTCTTTCTTGGGAAATTAACAAACTAACCCATAGAATACGTTCAGATTAGGTCTATCCTGGCTATCTGGACAGGGTTCCTTCAAAATTTTATGTCAACGTATATCCAAGTCGCTCATAATAATTCCTTCTACTGGCCACTTAAATAATGGGTGCCAGTCTTCAACTATACACTTTTTTTCTTCAGAAATGAGTATATAAGGTACAGTTACCTGGTTTATAGCCGCGAAATATTTTTTTGACTTCTTTCTCATTGTTGGCTTATATAATCAAATTTAGACTCTTTTCCAGAAAATAATCCCAATTGATGCTATGCCTTACTGTTGAACACAGATAAGTTCATATTGAATAATAACGAAACATATTGATTTAAATTATTGCGCCAAATATTTTATTGTATATTGAACAACTGTCTTATATAGTTTGTCGGAAGACAAAAAAAGACAATGAATTTTCGATTTTTTATCTATTTGGGATTGTCTTGGCTAAATCGAGATTCTAAGCTATACTTCGATAATAACTCATGATTGACAAAGAAAATTTCATAATACTAAATAAATCGGAGAGAAGATTTTAGTTATAAGCCTAGAATATGCCAATCTCTATTTATTTTTCAAGAAAATCTTATTCATATTCTGCTCTGCTCTCATCTTCAAAATGATATGAATATTTGTTAGATAAATTTTATTGGGAAAAAACCCTCTCCTATAGACTCAAAATAAATGATAAGTTAGGCATAAGGTTTGGAAAAACAAGTGGCTTCGAAATCATAGACTTTTCTGTTGGCCGCGAATTTCTCTGGCATTTTTTTCTAAACTTTTTGTTCGCCATTCCTTGATGATTAATGTGTGAAATATAGATGGCGAAAAAATTGGCGCTAAACCAAGAATCAATTCTAGAGTCGATTATCCCGTATTAACACTATCAATAGAATGAAGCTTACTAAGAAAATTGTGAATTGAGATATAGTTAGAAATTACCCTCTGAATTGAGAGGGAATTCTTGAGGATAAATCATTAAACTCTTATGAAATCTCAGTTGGAATATCAATATTAAGGCTCAAATCCTCAATAGATGTCCTAGATTAGGCCATAAACGTTATATTGAGCCCTTCGAATATTCATGTAAATTTGTGAAGAATTAACTTGAATACTCTAGAAGGAATTTCTAGAAAAAACTCTCAATAGTATTATTTGATAAACAAAGAGCTATCTGTTCAAGGCAGTCAAAGTGGGTTTTCTCTCAGCTTTCAACCCATTTTTTTATCCAAAAAAATGATCTCAATCACTTTAAAATGTCAATGTGAATTAGTCCCAACTCAGGAGAAGAAAATACGAAATCTGACTCCTGAGGGAACTAATTATCTTAGAGACGAGTGTTCAGCTAAGCCCTCATTTGATTGCATAGAGAATCAGAGAAATTTATTGTCTAAACCAAGCGGAAAAAATCATTAGAGAATTATGGAAGCATAACCCTCGAAATATATAGTGTTTTCGATTAAAGATGAACAGCTGAAATTAAATTTCTTACAGGATTCGTACAAGAGCTTAGATTTTTGGATGAAGTTATTATATATTACTCATTTTTGATCTCTAGTTAACTTGGTAATGTCTCAAACAGGCTTAATTCTAGATTTTAGGATCAATCCAATCTAATTTTTCTTGGCCTTATTGTCAAGTGAATTATTCACTTGATCTCAAAGAAATAATTTTAAATAACCGAGAATTGAAATAGAATCTGTATTACCATAAAGTCCTATCATTGAACAATTTTCCTAAGTTTTAGTGGAAAGGGATAATACAAGAGTACCTTATTATCAGAAATGAGTTTGAAACTAAATAGATACCTTATGCCATAATTCATATTATGGATAACTAAATTTCCTGCCGAGCTTATAAGACATTAAGCATCTCAAAGAAAAATAATTATAGGAATTTTCTATCTCAAGAGATCTTGGTAAAAGATTCCTTTCTGGTTTTAAGATTTCTACATCAATTAGCATCAGATTTACTTAGATTTGAAATCTATACTGATAACAAAGAAAATGAGTTTGGCTTCAGCAATATTTCAATAAGCTTAAAATTTTTCTATCTCACCCAGTCCATTCAATACTATCTTTATCAAAATTTCTACGAAAGAAGATGAAACCCTAAAACTTCTAGGAGAAACATTAAGAAATACTAAGAGATTAGAAAGCCTCCGTCTAAAAATAATTTCTTCAGTACAATCGGACAGTGACTGTGGGCAATTTTTTTATCAATCATTATGAGCAATTGATAGACTACTACGCTTGAAAGTCCATCCTAAGAGGAAACTGAATCAGCACATTGCTCCTCTGGAGATAGCTCTTCTGAATATTTAAACAAATATAGCTAATGCGGATAATTACCGGTATTTCTCATTGTTGATCTGAATTGAACCTTTCATTCCTTATCAATTAATCTCTCAATATATAACTTAAACTATTTCTGTTCGTTATAAAAATAGTCACCATTGCAGAGAATTATGATCTAGCTCAATCCGTTATATCCCTATCTTTTCCTTCAATAGAACCTTAATCCAAAGAGGAACTTGCTGAAAATATCAACACTATGTAGAAAAAAATGGATTCAAGTATATTACTCAATTAACTTGATGTCTTGAGCTTTATTTTTCTTTTTGGACTCATAATTAATCATACAAGTACTGCATTGATGTGAAAATAAAATTACAGAATTCAACAATATCAATACTTATTGGAAGTTAGCCAACTCTGTAATTTCTTGGCCTGAGCTTCAACCCTATTTCTTCTCAGCTTCCTCAGCTGCTTCTTCATTGGACTCTTGCAGATCTTTAGCAACATCTACTACAGATTTGAATGCATTTCCCCCAAAAGGAAGAAACATTCCGCTAAATCCAAAGCTATTTATGATTGGATCTTCAATTGCTTGATTTATGAGAGCTGCTGAGGCATTTGTAATAGCGTCATCAACAGTCTCTGAGATTGATTCTTTAGCTTTTGATATATCTGAACCCATGTGTTTCTTTTTTTTGATCTAAATTGTATTCTGTCTAAAAATTATTTAAGTTTTGTCATGTATTAGACTTAATTAGACCGGTTTCAAAGGATTTATTTTTGGAAAAATTAAACTTTTCCTGTCTCGATCGTTCATTAGACAAGATCCCGATAGCTATATCGATAAAGAAGACGATATGATATGATAATGCCCAAATTCGAGGCAGGTCTGTGAATATTCTCCTATTCTTTTATGAGAAAATCTGTTTAAATGCTCATAGGAATTCACAATAGAGTTGAAAATATTAATTAACTCCTCAGAATGTTCCATAGAACTAATTTATCAAAAGATGAATTTGAATCATCTTCCAGCAGCGTCCATTGCTTGTGGTAGGAACATCTAACAAAGGCTTGATATTATGGAATGGAGTAGCTTTCTTCTAATTATTTATAGGTATCGCGGATTCTAAAGCAATAAATGCATTTTGAACTGACTAACATAGATTCAGGCTTAAATTGTTGGTATAGTTTCATATATCTCGACCTGGAGTCTCCAATCTTGAAATGTCTTTGTTTTCAGGAAGCAGTATAATCGTAAATTCAAAGTCTAAGATTGGATGATCTAAAACGATAACTGTTAAAACGAGAGAATAAAATATGCTAACATGGGTTAGAAATCGTATTTTATAACCTTGATAAATATTTCATAGATGAATTGTTGAAATAACAAAAGAATCTCAGAAACTTAACATTTTTATTATTCTCTAATGATTAAGAAAGATGTATAAAGAGCACTTTAGATATTGATAAACAATTTCTCCTGAAAATGAAATATAATTATGAAAACTCAGTGATATGATTTCTATGTGAGAAAAGATAAATTTGCCTATGATTATACGAAATAAATTAAATTTGAAAGTATTGAAACATTGTCGAGCCAATATTTCCTTTGAAAGGATTTATTTAGAACATAGACACAATCAAAATACTGCATAAAAGATTCATTCTAGCTTCAATAATAAATTTGCCAAAACTAGCGAGAGTGATATTTATAAAAGGAATAATTTTCAAACAAAATGTAAGTTTTGAATTTGACTAAAAATAAGGAGTGTTTGGTGCTCTAAAACTTGGTCAACTCAATAGAAAATTTATTCCGAACTTTCTGTTAGATTCTGGATTTTCGTATTCAGTTGATGGCTATTTTATATCATCAATAAAAATGATGGAATAGTTTTCCTAACCTTGATTAAGAGAATTCATGGCCTGCTGTGCTAAGAAATCTCTCTGAAACTTTTATGGGAAAATTAGAATCAAAATATCATTTCTGGACAGATTTCTCATCAATAGAAATGTTAAGCTCAATATTTCAGCTATTTTGATGAAAATGGAAATGTAAAAGACTCATACTGAACTATATCCTCCCAAAAGATTTTGAGTAAACTAGTACGATGACATCTGCATACCTTGATATCCTTATCATATCGACATATTTATCCTATAGAATTTATAAAAGTATCCCTGCATCATCTCAGAAAATTTTGGATCAACTATGAAGATGTCAAACTTCTATAAAGAAATTCTTCAAGAATACCAATAGAATTCGTTCTTATTTTCCCTTAAGACTTTTATTCTGGAGATTTCGACGCATTAATAGTTGACTCAGTATAAGGGTTCCTTGAGAAAATTCTTTTTTATAATAAATCCCGTTTTACAGCATGATGAAAAATCATGGTCTATTGTTATAATTGTATGGAGTCTAACGCTATTGAAAATAGAAATAAAGCTATAGATAATCCCACCAATTTATTTCACTAGTCTTAAGCTCTTTCCATGATAATTTATTGATTAATTATTTTGTCATTTAATGTTTATTGCATTTAGTTCACCAAGAACATAATCTGAGAATGATCTCTATTCTTCCTCTGCCCGTGTTTTTACTTTATACGACTATCATGACATTCTTGTCTATCAACGGGTCCAATCAACGGATCGGTGGATTTGAATCTGGAATGATTTTCAAAAGAAATTTGCAACAGGTGAGAGATATTCACGTTAATACTTATACCAATGGTCAGCAAGGTAAACCAAATGTTGCTGCTTTGCTAAATGGAGACTTCGTTATCGCTTGGCATAGCGGTGGCCAAGATTCAGATTTATCTTTTGGAATTTATGCTCAAATGTATTATGCAAATGGCTCCACTCGAGGATCTGAATTCTCTGTAAATGCTAATCAAACATCTGATCAATATGCTCCCCGCATTGCTGCATTGAAAAATGGAGGCTTTGTCATTGTCTGGCATAGTTTCGGGCAAGATGGATCATACTGGGGAGTTTATGCTCGCATCTTTTATGAAAATGGAACCGCACAAGGTTCTGATATAAGAGTAAATAACTATACTCTTTACAACCAACTATACCCATCAGTTACATGCTTGAATAATGGAAGCTTTGTTGTCGTTTGGTATAGTTATGGCCAAGTTCCGATTTGTGGAATTTATGGCCAAATGTTTTACGAAAATGGAACTTTACAGGGCTCTGAGAAGAAAATTCACTCAAACGATACATATGATGAATATTTTGCTACAATTAGTAATTTGAATGAAGGTGGTTTTGTAGTTACTTGGATCAGAAATGATACTAATAGCTCTTCCTCAGTCCCACAATATCCTCTCCTCTATGGGAATTATGGAATTTATGCTAAGATCTATTATAACAATGGCAGTACTATGGACATCGAGTCGAGAATAAATTCGAAAGATTACACATGCTACCTTGATTACTCACATCAAAGCACTTGCTTACAAAATGGAAACTGTGTTGTTGTTTGGATGAGTTATCTGCAAGATGGATCGGGCTGGGAAATTTATGCGAGGATAATTTCTAAAAATGGAATAACTCTTGATCCTGAGTTTAGAGTAAATACTTTTATCCTAAGCGAGCAATGGTGGCCAACTATTACCACTTTGCTTGAAGGAGGATTTATGATTGCTTGGGGCACTACTCTTCAAGATGGAGGCGTAGAAGATATTTATGCCAAGAAATATTTTGAAAATGGTACTCAGCAAGGCTCTGAATATAGAATAAATGCACCAATATATTTACCAGGTTATCGGGCTTGTTCATCTATAGCATCCTTTCCAGATGGAAGCCTTGTAATTGCTTGGGAGAGTTTTCAACAAGATTCTGATGCAGACTGGGGAATATTCTATAAAAAATACAATAGATATGGCAAAGAAGAGTGTCATCTAAATTCCGATTGTGTAACCCCGGGCTATTCTGTATGCTCATTATCAGAAAAACAATGCATTCAATGCCTTAATAATACAAATTGCATGAATCCATCATTTCCTATATGCTCTTTGAATCAGTTCTGTATTCAATGCGAAAGCAACAACAACTGTGGTATCATCCCAGGTACCTCAATTTGTAACTTAACTAATAATACCTGCCACCCATGCTTGTACCATTCCGAATGCTCTTCAAATACACCGTTTTGCAATTTTATCAAGGGCACTTGTTCAGAATGTTTATCTAACTCAAATTGCTCAAATCTTTCCAAGCCTATTTGTAACTTAACCAACTCGACTTGTCGAGCTTGCCTTCAAGATACCGAGTGCCCTACAGCACAACCATATTGTAACCTAACAAAGGGAACCTGCAATGAGTGTAGAAATAACATAAATTGTACTAATCAGTTTTCTCCTATTTGTGATCTACTCACTTCAACATGCCGAGGCTGTCTTCAAGATAATGAATGTCCTACAAATCTCCCTTATTGTATGCTAGCCACCGGAAATTGTGAAGAGTGTAGAGACAGTATAAATTGTCTCAACTACTCGAAGCCTATATGTGACTCGCTCACATCCACTTGCCGATCTTGCCAAAATGACAACGAGTGTCCTACATCTCGAAAATATTGCAACATGACCACAGGGACTTGCGAAACCTGCTTGACTAACTCCCACTGCACAGATATATTCAGACCTATTTGTAACTTGAATAATTTTACTTGTAGAGGCTGCCAATATGACGATGAATGTACTACTGCATCTCAGTCTTCGTGTAATATTACTAAAGGAAATTGCCAGGAATGCAGTAATGACATGAATTGTATAAATCAATTCAAGCCTATCTGCGACTTGACTACCTCTATATGTCGGTCTTGCCAATATAACAATGAGTGTCCCTCTACTCAACCAATATGCAATCCCACCCAAGGCAATTGTGTGAAATGCTTATCCAATTCAACCTGTCCAGACAACACCCAGCCGATTTGTGACTTGAATAATTTTGTCTGTAGAGGCTGCCGTAAAGATTCGGAATGCCCTATATCCCGTTCTCATTGCAATATTAGTAAAGGAAGTTGTGAACAATGTCTCTCGAGTATAAATTGCACAAATCCTTTGCTGCCTGCTTGTGATAGAACGAATTTCACCTGCAGAGGTTGTTATCAAGATTTTGAATGCCTTAATGCGAGACCGTATTGTAATTTGATAAGACATACCTGCGATGAATGTGTATCAGATTTCAATTGTTCGAGTCCCTTTCGGCCAATTTGCAATTTGGCAAATTCCACCTGCCGTGGGTGTCTTCAAGATCTCGAGTGTTCTTCAGGTATACCTTTTTGTAATTTAGCAAACGGAAATTGTGTGTCTGATCGAGAATTATCTCCGGCGATTGAGGAAACTTTCTCTATTTTTTCCGGTTCAATAAAAACGGTTGCTGCTGCAAGTGTTCCTCTCATGGGTTTGGATCCTACAATTCTTTGGAGTCTCGTTAAATTATGTCAAGCGTTTTATTATTTCCTCTTCTTAAATATTAATTATCCAAAGAATGTCAGGGCATTCCTCTCTTTGTTCTCAATTGGAAAATTCAGATTTCTTCCTAACATAGGAGAAGTTTTCCCCCAAAACCAATATCTATTCTCGCCCCCAAACTTTTACGAGAATGAATACCGAGGATTTTTCCTCGAGACGGCTGGCTCAGTCATTTTCCTATGGACAATCACTCTATCAATACACGGCATACTGATACTTTTGAGCAAAATTACCGCAATGAAATTTATAAAAATCATCTACTACTTGAAAAAAGCCAAGAATATTGTATTTTCAGCCTTCCCAGCCGTTTGGGATTCAACATGTACAGAGTTCTTATATGGCGCTCTATTACAGTTAAGAATAATTGGAGTGAGTAATTTTGGACTTACACTATCAACGCTCTCGTCTCTCGCAATTGTAGCATACTCAATCATCTCCATGATATTTCGAGTAATAAAACTCAGGAAGCAACAAAAACAATGTGGATTCTCATTTCAGGAATGTCTTCCCGTAATTGAACATATCCGTCGTATGCTGCCTCCTTTTCCTATGGTCACTTTATATTATTTTCCCTTTCAACAACTACTTACACTCTGGCTCCTCAATGTCGGCTATATGTTGTTTCTAATCCAACTCAAGCAAGTAAAGTCCAACAAGATGATATTTTTTCAAGAATGCGTATATTTTCTCGTAAATGGATTGATTGCTTTCTTTCTCATTCCTGATATAAATCCATATCAAAGAGAAAATATAGGATGGTGTGTGATCGCTTCATTTGGGTGTTTAGGACTAATTCAATTTGGGATCTTGGTTCAAAGACAAGGAATGCTGGTTGTCTCCTCTCTCAAGAAATTTTTTAATAAAAGAAAACCGGTACCCAATCGCCCTCATAAAAGATTTGTTAGGAGAAAAAAGAGGGACGCTATCGCAACACATTCTTTCCCAATCACAAGACCTGAACTCAGAAGTCCTCACAAAGATAGGAAATAATATTCTATACCATACGTTTCATGAATTTAAAGTTCATGATAGAGGAATACGTTGTATATTTTTTGACTGCAAGTATCTCTAAATAAATTCTTACTGTTTAATGCCAATAGTAATAAAAGCTTTTTCTAAATCTTTGAAATGTGTCATTTTAAGTTTTCTGAAACTTTGAAAATAATTTAAGGATATGTAGGTGAATGATTTCTCTAGATAATTATTATGAGGTTTCTTTTCTATTATTCTTCCTCATTTTTGTTGATTAATTAATTTATATATTTGAATTTATTATTTATTGCGTTCATTTCGAGAGGAACAACATTAGAATGGCGTTTCTGAGTTATCTTTCTTTACTTTTCCTCTATATAATTGTCTCCCGAGTCCTGCCTTTCAACATGCCTGACCACCAGCCCAGATCCTCTCTTGGATTAGACTCTGAGATGATCCATCGGAGAAATTTGCAGCAAGTAAGAGATAGACATGTTAATTCATATATTACTTCACATCAATGTAATCCGAGGGTTGCTGTTTTGATAAATGGAGGCTTTGTTGTTACCTGGAATAGCGACGGGCAAGATTTATCAAGCTGGGGAATTTATGCTCAGATATATTCTGGAAATGGCGCTCCTGTAGGAACTGAGTTTCAGGTTAATGTTATTCAAACAAATGAACAATCACTTCCCTACATTATCGCCCTGACCACTGGAGGCTTTGCCATCTTCTGGCATAGTTATGGGGAAGATGGATCAGGCTGGGGAGTTTATGGCCGGATATTTGATCAAAATGGCTGGCCTCTGGCCTCAGAATTTAGGATAAATACTTACTGGCTTAACCATCAATTATGGCCATCAGGCACGAATTTGAATAATGGATTTTTTAGAGTTGTTTGGTATAGTTTTGGCCAGGACGCACATCTCGCGATTTATACCCAATTGTATACTGAATGGGGAAGTCCAAATGGAGGTGAGTCGAAAATTCACTCTAATGATACTTATGATGAATTTCTTCCCACAATTACTTCTCATGGAGTTGATGATTATATAGTCTGCTGGGTTAGGAATGAGACTGATCGATCAATAGCTTCTTCAATTCAAGAATATCCTGACCTTTTGGGAAACCATGGAATTTATTGCAAGATCTATTTCGACAACGGCACTACAGTTGATACTGAGAGAGCCAATTCAAAAAGCTATTCAGCATTTGGAGGATGGATGCCACAAGTTTCCTCTTTGAAAAATGGAAATTTCGTTGTTGTTTGGGCAAGCTATATGCAAGATGGGTCAGGGTTTGGAATTTATGCCAAGATATTTAATGAAAATGGGGCAATTCAGACACCTGAGTTCAGAATTAATGCCTATACAGCTAACCACCAGAATTATCCTTCGGTAACAGCTCTGCATAATGGAAGCTTCATTGTTTTTTGGTCCGGTGATGGAGAAAATGCAAATGTTGACGAGGTTTACGCACAGACATTTTTCGAAAATGGTACCATGCTAGGGTCTGAGTTTCGAATTAATACAAACATTTCTCAATCGCAAAGTGGCCCTTCAGCAGCATCTTTTTTAGATGGAAGTTTTATAGTTGCCTGGCATAGTTGGGATCAAGATGACGATCCAATGTGGGGAGTATTC